>Ga0074044_10005508_pt1 | contig 10312 bp, 2 predicted proteins | sample BogForMeECP23OM1_FD_94443 | JGI IMG/M metagenome (GOLD analysis project Ga0074044, IMG submission 94443) | Bog forest soil microbial communities from Calvert Island, British Columbia, Canada - Bog Forest MetaG ECP23OM1 | ecosystem: Environmental > Terrestrial > Soil > Wetlands ...
AGCGCCAAGCCTGCGACCCTTCGCGGAGCTGCGCGTAGGCGCTGGGCGCATGGCACTGCGTGCAGGCCACCGCGACGATGTCGCGGCCTTCGTCCTCCGGCGGCTGCTGCTGGGCACGTGCGGGCGCGCCGGCAACGGCCAAGATCACCGCGAAGGCGGCGGAAACGACGAGCCTCTGCATGGTCAGACCTTCCTCGTGCGTAGGTCGGCGATCGAGAGGGGCGGATACCATTCCGAGGCCGCGCCGACGCCATCGCGCTCGACATGGACGTCGAGCAGGTAGGGACGTCCCTCCACATTCGCGCGCTTGGCGCGCTGCAGCGCGGGATTGATTCCCGCCGGGTCCTTCACCGTTTCGCCCTCGACGCCAAAGGCCTGCGCCGCCTTCGCAAAATCTACGTCGGGGCTGCCGTTATAGCAGGTCATGTCGAGACCCGATTTGAACTGCCGCCCGGCAATGTAGGTCCAGATGCGGTTGCGCTCGTTGTTGTAGCTGCGATTGTTGACAACGATGTTGGTCACCGGCGCCTGGTAACGCGCCTGGCTCCACAACGGCTGCGGCCCGCCGAACAGAAAGCTGCCGTCGCCCACGCTCGAGACCACCGGCCGGTCGGGCCGCGCCAGCTTGGCGCCGGTTGCCGCGGCGACGCCCCAGCCGAGCACGTTGGGCCCGGTCGAGATGTAGGTCTTGTCGTCGCCGCCCCAGGACATGAACGGGTCCATGGATCGGCCGGAGTCGCAGTCCGAGACGTAGATCGTGTCCTTCTCGAGCCCGTTCTCGAGCTCGACCGCAAGTCGTTCCATTGTAATCTCGGTGCCGCCGGAGAGGTCCTGAACAATGGAGCGGCGCATCTGCGCCATGCCCTCACTGTGCCGGCGAATGCGTGCGCCACGATCATCGGCAATCTGCTGCAAGCGATCCTTCGTGGCCATGCTCTTCACCGCCGCGACGAGGTCGGCAGCGGCGAGCTTCAGGTCGGCCACCATGCCGAGATCGACCGGAGCGACGCGCGCGAGTCCCGTCGGATCGCGCCGGATCGAGATGAGCTTGGCTCCCGCCATCAGCTTTTCGCCATACTGGTTGCCAATGTTGAGATGCACGTCGACCTGGCCGGGGAAGCGCATGTTGCGCTGCACCGGGCCGATATAGAGCGGGCTGCGCGTCGGAAACGGTTTCGACCACGTGCCGAACTCGCCTTGACCGGCGACCGCAAGCCCAAGCAGCTCGGCCAGCTCGACGACTTCTTTCTCGGCATTGCACAGAGTGATCTCGTCGCCGACCGACAGCATCGGGTTTGCGGCCTCGATCAGCATCCTTGCCACCGCTTCGACGTCGGCCTTGTCGGGACAAATTTTCATCGGCACGTCGAACAGCTTCCGATCCATGACGCTGGCCGTCGCTTCCGCCCGCAACATGTTGTCCGGTATGGCGAGAAACACCGGCCCGCAAGGCGGCGTCGCAGCGAACTTGAGCGCGCGGCGCGTACTGTCCGGGATTCCGGCCGTCGCCTCGGCGAGCCAATACCATTTGGTGATCGGCTGCAGCATCGGCTCCTGATGGTCGTAATCCTGTGGGTAGTCGCGGCCCGCCGTCTCCTGGCCGAAAGCGGCCACGACGAGCAGCACCGGTATGCCGTCCTTGTAGGAATTGACGAGTTGCGTCATTCCGTTGGGCAGCCCGACATTGGCGATGCTCGCCACTCCGGTCTTGCCCGAGAGCCGCGCATAGCCGTCGGCCATCGCGACGACGGCGCCCTCCTGCACGCCCTTGACCAGGGTGATTTCCGGGACGTCGACCAGCGCGTCGTAGATCGGCGCATCGCCGGTCGACGGGTTGAAGAAGATGTATTTCACGTCGGCCGCCTTGAGCTGCTGGATGAAGAGCATCCCGCCGGTGCCGGTAACCTCGCGCATCGCGCCGGGCGCAGCCTCCGCTGCCTGCGCGCTCACCGGAGCGAGCGCCTCGGCCACCGATTTCGCGGCAACCGTGCTCAATCCGACTGCGCTCAAACCCGCCATGAGCGCGCGACGCGAGATCCCGTGATCGAGATACTGCTTGATCAGGTCTTTCATGACATTCTCCTCCCCAGGCGCCGGCCGATCGGCGCATCCGCCGCATGCTGCGTCCGGCGCGCCCGTTTCACAACGGTGATGCCCGCTCAATCCGCCAGCGGGTCGGGGCGCATCTGGAAGTGGACGGCCATCGGCGTCATGCCCTTGCCGCCTTCCTGGTGCCAGGGCACCCGGTCGCCGCTCGTCGTCCATAGCCCGCGGCCCTTCCAGCCGGCGTTCGGGTCGTCGATGCGGCCGTCCAGGCCTTTGGCGTAGAACCCGGTCGGATAGGGCACCTTCATGATGATCATCTTGCCGTCGGCAAACGCGATCACGCCGTCATTGAGATTGCCCGTGGAAACCGGGACGTCGTTGCCCAGCCCGAGCGTGTTGTGCTGGTCGACCCAGGTGTAATAGCTCGCCTCGGCGCTGTTATCGCCGATGCCGGCAAAACCCGGCCCCGGATATTTGTAGAACGACCAGCCTTCCGGGCAATGATTGCCGGTCGCCGTCGGCCCGTTGAGCGGACCTTTGCATTTGCGGCGGTCGAAACTGCCGAGATGGCCGCTCGCCAGCGACACCCAGACGACGCCCTTTGAGTCGATGTCGCCGCCGCGCGGGCCGAAGCCAGGCGCCGCGACATTGTAGATTTCCGCGAGTGCCGTTTCCGGCGGGTTGGAGCCGGGATTAAGCCGCACCACCGCGCCGGGATTGGCGCGCAGCGTTCCCCACACCGTGCCGTCGACCGGGCTCGGCATCACGGCATAAAACACCTGGCCGATCCGCATGTCCTTGTTTGGATCGAGCGGCTTGCCGGGCTCGGTGTAGTCGTCGCGCTTGCCGTTGCCGTTGGTGTCGACGACCAGCGCCGTCCAGCCTTGCGATTTGGCGGCGTCGCCGGTTGCTTCGAACATTTTGGTGTTGAGCCAGCCGACCACGCCGCCGCCGCCGCCGCTCGAGGTCCACAGCGTGTCGTTGGCGTCGAAGCCGAACTGCAGATGATGGGTGTCGAAGCAGGTGTCGATGAAGGTGTACTTCATCGTCTTCGGATCGAGCATCGCCAGTTGACGATGGCTCTGCTCGAGCGGGAACAGCTTGGCCGAGGGAAGATCCGAGTTCTTTCCGCAGAAATCCGGATCCTTCACCCCGCGCACGGCGGCCGCTAACCACACCCGGCCTTTTTCGTCCATCATGGAATTGTGGTTGTTGATGTGGGTGTCCCAAATCTGCTCGCCGCCCCAGTAGGGCGACGGCGCCAGCGGCTTGAGCGCCGCGGCATGGCCCGGTCCGAGCGAATACGGCATGTCGGCATCGCGCACCGGCGCGTGGAACGTGGTGACGCTGTTCTTCACCGGATCGAGGATCGGAATGATGTCGGTCGAATATTCCGGCGAGCCGAACAGCGCCCCGTAGCCGTTGACCGTCGGGTTGCGCTTGTCGGTGGAAATCTCGTCATGGAGATAATGTTTGTCGTCGGCCCAATCCCAGGTCGTCACCACGACGTTGCGCTCGATGCCCTGCGGCCGCTGCGGCTTCACAGCGGGCAACTCGCCCGCGGCGATGCGGTCGGTCCAATCGGCGAAATATTGGATCGGCGCGGAATTCAGCTCGCCCGCGATGAGGTTCACCATCAGCGGACCGGCTTGTCCGGACTGCACCCGGCGCGCCCAGGCCTCTTGCGATGTTTTGAACTCGCCCAAGCCCGCCGGCAGCGTGCGCGTGGCGAGGTTGCCGAGTTGATGACAGCCGATGCAGCCATTGTTCTTCATGTTGTTGAGCCAATCGCTCAGCGTGGCCTTGTCCGGAATATCGCTCTTGCCGCCGAACTGGCTTGCGTCCGGAATCTTGAGCATCGAATACCAGTAGATGGCGGGGTAGTACTGCGCGGCGGCCGCGTCGTTCGGCGCCGGCACCGCTTTGAGATCGAGCTGTTTGCCGGGCTCGGCTGCGACCTTCGCCGAATCGACAAGTCCATAGCCGCGGACCCACACCGTATATCCGGCCTTCGGAAGGTCGGGCACGACATAGCGGCCTTGATCGTCGGTGACGACCATCCGCGCAAAGCGGGTCGGCAGATCGTGCGTCTCCGCGATCACCCAGACGCCGGCTTCCGGCCCGTTCGGGCTCGTCACCACGCCGCCGATGTCATTGTTCTTGATGGCGACCGCGGTCTGCGCCCGCGCCTGCGACCAAGCAAAACATCCGGCGATACAGATTGCCGCCGCACTCAAATACAGGCTGTGCTTCGCTGTCATGATCCGCTCCCTGGTGTTCCATCCCCCGCACCCTACCGTCCCCCGCTTGCGGGGGAGGGTAGGGTGGGGGCTCGCGGCATGGCGCCCCCGATTGTGCAGTAAGGCGCAGTGCCACGGGTTTTTCGTTTTGCGAAAATCTGCCCAACTTCTCGCGGCTTTGCAACGGGGCGAGATCAGTGAGGTATTCATAAACGACAGTCTTGCCTCCGCGGCCGGTATAGAGCATTGTACCATCGGTTCGACGGTCACTGGGGACATCGAACTGAAGTGACTGTAGACACGCCGGCTCGGGGGAGGGCCTCAACCTAACGCTCGATGGGGAGCGCTAATGGCTTATGTGTCTACGGTGGAGGGGGATCATGGGGCTGCGGCATCCGTAATCCCTCATAATTTTTATGATTCTTCGCAACATTCGGTGATCGTCCCCGACGCCGAATTGTTGTTTACCGGCGCGTTCCGACGTGCGGGACCCGACCTCGTTCTCACCGGCCATGACGGCCGGCATCACTTAATTCCAGGCTATTTTGCCAGCGAGCATCGCCCGGCCTTGGTCGCGCCGAATGGCGCGCGCCTGTCGGCGGATGTCGTCGATCTGTTGGCCGGCTCTCCGACACCGGCACAATACGCGCAGGCCCAACCGATCGCTCCGCCCGACGCCATCGGCAGGGTGGAAAAGGTCGTCGGCGACGCAACCGTGATCCGCAATGGCGTTGCGGTGACGCTCCATGTCGGCGATGCCGTCTACAAAAGCGACGTGATTCAAACCGGCGCCAGTTCGTCGGTCGGCATCTCCTTCCCCGACGGCACCGCGCTCAATCTGGTCGCCAACACGCGGATGGCGCTCAACGAATATTCGTACGATCCGAACGGCACGTCGAACGCCGCGCTGATGACGCTGGTCGAGGGCACATTCGCCTTCGTCGCCGGCAAGGTCGCGCATACCGGCGACATGAAGATTGCGACGCCGGTGGCGACCATGGGCATTCGCGGCACCACCGGCGTGGTGGAGGAGCAGATCGCCACGGTCACGGCCAATTTCGGTGCGGTGTCCTATTCATTCGCGGTGGTCGCCGATTTCGGCACCGGCGCGAGCGGCCAGTACGACCTGATCGACCAGAACGGCAATGTCATCGCGACGGTGTCGCAGACCGGATACGTGACCTACCTCACGCCGCAAGGCTTGGGTCAGCCGCCGTCGGTGTCGGTCCTGCAGATCACCGCTGCGCAGTTCGCGTTCGAACAAGACATCCTGCAGCAGCTGTTCCAGACGCTCAACCCGGTCAATCCGCCAAATCCTTCCGGCAATAACGGCAGTTCGACGCCGCCGCCCTTCGAGTTGCCCAATCCGATCCAGCAGCTCCTGGAGAACATCGGCACGCCGATCAACATTACCGTTCCAAGCCCAGGCGGCGGTACGCCCATCACCGGCACTGTGACCATCACGACGCCGACTGAACCGACGGCTATCGTCACATGGATTGGCGCTTCCGGCGCCAACTGGAACAACACCGGGAACTGGAGCGACGGCTACGTGCCGCAAGCGTGGGAAACGGTCGAGATTCTTGCTCCGGACACGCTCATCGTCAACGACGCCGAAGTTGCCGGCGCTCTGGTGCTCGCCGCGGGCGCGATCCTCGACATCGTCAGCGGCAGTTCGGCCACCGGCGCGTTCTCCGGCTCGCTCACGATCTATAATTCGATCCAAGGTGCCGGCACGGTCGAGCTCGATGCCGCTGGCTCCGACCCGACGCTCGCCATCGACGGCGTGGTGACGCTGACGGGCGGCGGCACGATCGAGCTGACGGGTACGCCCGGCGACGACAACATCATCGGCGTCGCCGGTTCGCATGCGCTGCTCATCAATGTCGACGACACCATCACCGGCACCGGCACGATCGGAGCTGGCGACGGCAATCTGACGCTGATCAATTACGGCACCATCGATGCGACCGGGCTCTTCGTCATCAATACCGGCAACGAAATCATCAATGGCGGGCTCATGGAGGCGACCGCCGGCGGCACGCTGCAGATAACCGACAGCGTCAGCAATTCCGGGACGCTCGAAGCCACCGGGACCGCTGCGCTGGTCAGTCTGTCGAATGCCTCGCTCGATAATTTCGCCGGCGTGCTTGCCACCAATCAAGGCGCCGTGACGTTCGACTCCGTCGTCGTCACCAACGAGGCCGGCGCCACCATCGAGGCCGCGCAAGGCGGCACCATCAGCTTCGATAACGGCGCGCTTACGAACGCCGGCATGATCGAGGCCGTTGGCGGCGGCACGCTGGACCTTGACAATATTACCGTCGCCAATTCCGCCATCGGCGAAGTGCAGGTCGGCGCGGGCGCAACGCTCGACCTCGACAGCGCCACCGTCACCGGCGGCACGATCGATAATGCCGGCATGTTCGCGGTGACCGGGACGGCGACGATCAACGGCGAGGTTGTGATCAACACCGGCACGATCGCGGCCGACAGTGGCACCCTGACGCTCGAAGGCGCCACTCTCACGAACGAGGTTGGCGGGATCATCGAGGCCGGTAACGGCGGCACGATCATCATCGATATCGACAACGCCAACACCGCGAATGACGGCACGATCGACGCGCTTAACGGCGGAACGATCACCATCAATGTCGACGCCGACGGCAGCGCGAATTACGGCATGCTCGAGGCTGACGGCGGAATAATCAACATCAACGGTAATAACAACAACAACAGCGGCGGCGGCGGAAATTTCGGGACGATCAAAGCCGTTGACGGCGGCACGGTCTCCATCAACAGCGGCATCACGAACCAGGCTGGCGCGACGATCGAAGCCGTCGGGTCCGGCTCACAGGTCAGTATCACCGAAGAAACGACGCAGGATCTCGGCACGATCGAAGCGACCGGGGCCGGTTCGCAGTTCGATCTCATGAATGGCTCAGTCGACAATTCCGGCCTGATGATCGCCGAGAACGACGGGGAGATGACGCTTGCCTCCGTGCTGCTCACCAACGAGGCCGGCGCAACGTTCGAAGCGACCGGGGGCGCCACCATCAGCTATGAGACCGGCGGGATCACGAACGACGGCAAGATCGAAGCGGACACTGACGGAGTCATCTCGTTCAACGGCGAAATCGGGATCACCAACGAGTCCGATGGCGTGTTCCTGGCAAAGTCGGGCGGCGCCATCACATTCGGCACCTCCGGCATCGGCAGCGTCACCAACGACGGCGGCATGTTCGAGGCCATGAACGGTGGCTCGATCACGTTCGAGTCCACGCTTAATGGGGTCCAGAACGAGGACGACGGGGTAATCGAGGCGGGGACTGACGGCACGGTCAAAATCTACGGGTTCGAGAACGGTGACGGACTAGAGAACGTCGGCGGCGTGATCGAAGCCAACGGCGCCAGCGCGGCGGTGAACCTGTTCGGCGCGACCATCATCGGCGGCACGCTGGCAACGAGCGGCGGCGGCATCATCGAGACGCCGACCGGCACCAGCACGCTCGACGGCGTCACCATCGACGGCGGCACTTTCCTGAAAACCAACGACGGCACGTTCATCGACCTCGAAGACACCACCACGCTCGGCGGAACGGTGACGTTCGAGGGCGGCGGTACATTCGTGCTCGATCCTGGCGAAGCGACAATCGTCGGCGCGGCCGACGCCGACGCCGTGCTCGACAACGAGGGTACGCTCACGGGTTCCGGCGAGATCGGCAACGGCGGCGTCACGGTTCTCACGCTCAACAACAGCGGCACGGTCGACGCCGATGTCGCCGACGGCACGCTGACCATCGATGCCGGCAGCACCGTCACAAATTCCGGCACGCTGGAAGCGACGAACGGCGGGATACTGCAAATCGACGATGTCGTCGACAATACTGACATGATCGCGGCAGATGGAGCCGGCTCTATCGTCGAACTCTCCAACGCGACGATCAGCGGCGGCACGCTGCAAACGAGTGACGGCGGCGTCATCGAAACAGAGTCCGGGAACAGCACTTTTGACGGCGTCATCGTCGGCACCGGCAGCGAGGTGCAAGTCAACGCCGGCACGTCGCTGACGCTTGAGCGCACAATTGAAAATGACGGCACGATCAATGTCGTCGCGGGCGATCCCGACCTGGTGATCGACGGCACCGTGACGCTCGAAGGCACAGGTTCGGTCATCCTGGACGGCACCGGCGCTACCATCGTCGGTGCCGGAACCGGCGCCGACATACTTGATAATGACAGTGTCATCTCGGGCGCCGGCAAGATCGGTGGCGGCGGTCTCATTCTGAACAACGAGTCAGGCGGCACCATCGACGCCACCGGCAAGCTCGTCCTCGCCACTGGCGCCATCATCACCAACGCCGGGCTCTTGGAGGCGACCGGCGGCGGCGAGCTTGACGTTCGGGACAGCGCGATCGACAACACCGGCCGCGGCGCCGCCGGCATCGTGATCGGCAGCGGCTCGGAACTACTGGTCCACCGCGGCGGGCTGACGCTCGACGGCGGCGGCGCAGTGGCTCTGAGCGGCACCATCACCGGTGCGGCCGGGGCCGACGCGCTGGTGAACGCCGACAACACCATTACCGGCTCGGGCACGATCAGCAATCTGACGCTGACCAACGACGGCACCATCGACGCCACCGGCAAGCTCGTCCTCGACACCGGCGCCATCATCACCAACGCCGGGCTGTTGGAGGCGACCGGCGGCGGCGAGCTCGACGTTCGGGACAGCACGATCGACAACACCGGCAGCGGCGCCGACGGCATCGTGATCGGCAGCGGCTCGGAACTGCTGGTCGACAGCGGCGGGCTGACGCTCGCCGGCGGCGGCGCTGTAGCGCTGAGCGGCACCATCAAAGGTGCGGAGGCCAACGCCGCCTCGACGCTGGAGAACGACAACACGATCACGGGATCGGGCACGATCAGCAATCTGACGCTGACCAACGACGGCACCATCGACGCCACCGGCGTTCTCACCCTCGCCACCGGCGCCATCATCACCAACGCCGGTCTCCTGGAGGCGACGCTGGGTGGGACGCTGGATATTCAGAGCGACGTCGACAACAGCGGCGGCACGCTCGCGGCGTATGGAGCCGACTCTTTCGTCGAACTCTCCAACGCGACGATCAGCGGCGGCACGCTGCAAACGAGTGACGACGGCGTCATCGAAACAGAGTCCGGGAACAGCACTTTTGACGGCGTCACCATCGGCACCGGCAGCGAGGTGCAAGTCAACGCCGGCACATTGCTGACGCTTGAGGGCACAATTGAAAATGACGGCACGATCAATGTCGTCGCGGGCGATCCCGATTTGGTGATCGACCGCACCGTGACGCTTGACGGCACCGGTACGGTCAAGCTGGATGGCAGTGGCGATGCCATCGTCGGCACCGGGAGCGGCACCAACACGCTCGACAATGCAAGCACCATCTCGGGCGCCGGCACGATCGGCGGCGATGATCTCGTTCTGGACAACGAGTTTGGCGGCAAAATCGACGCCGCCGGTGGCACGCTTATCATCGATACCGGCCACATCATCACCAATGCCGGCACGCTGGAGGCGACGAGCGACAGCACGCTGCAGATCGACGACAGCGTCGACAACGTCGGCGGCACGATCTCTGCGCAAGGCGGCGGTTCGTCGGTGCAGCTTTCCGATGCGACGATTGTGGGCGGCACGCTCTCGACCAGCGGCGGCGGCGTGATCGAGATTGTCGTGGCGGGCGGCGCGGACACCAGCGTCTTCGATGGCACGGCTCATACGGTGACCGTCGACGGCAATGTGCAGGTGGAGGCAGGCGCCAATCTCGAACTCATCGGCACCATCGACAATAACGGCACGATCGCGGCGCAGGGCGACGGCGCCCAGATACAGCTTTCCAATGCGACGATCGAGGGCGGCACGCTTTCGACCGAAAACATTCTTTCGGATTCTGGCGGCGTGATCGAGATTCTGGCCGTGAGCGGCGCCACGAACATGAGCGTCTTCGATGGTTCGGCTAATATGGTGACCATCGACGGTTACG
>Ga0074044_10005509_pt1 | contig 10311 bp, 11 predicted proteins | sample BogForMeECP23OM1_FD_94443 | JGI IMG/M metagenome (GOLD analysis project Ga0074044, IMG submission 94443) | Bog forest soil microbial communities from Calvert Island, British Columbia, Canada - Bog Forest MetaG ECP23OM1 | ecosystem: Environmental > Terrestrial > Soil > Wetlands ...
AGGGCGTGCTGAAGGCCATGATGACGGCGAATGCTGAGATCATTCTTGACGAGCACAAGGGGGTCTTGCAGATTCCCGAGGGCGCGATTATCTACGATAAGGACAAGAACGCGTCGGTCGAAGTACCCGACCAGAAAGCCAAGGACGGCAAGCGGAAGGTCGCGGTGAATATCGGAATTTCGAACGGCGCCAAGACCGAGTTGCTGAAGGGCCTCAAGGAAGGCGACCAGGTCGTGTTGCAGTAAGGCCGCTGTTCGTCGGTCGTCGTTCGCTGAGGGTTTTCTGCTGGCAGGCTGTAACCCGTTTGGGGGGGTTTCTATGAATCTTGGTTCTCTGATTCGTTCTCGCATGGCTGGCTTGCTAGCGGTCGTGCTGGCGGGCGCGCTCCCTGTTTTCGCTTCGGTCGCCGGAACATTTGACCGTTCCTTTCAGGTCAATGGGCCCGTCGATCTCGAAGTGCTTAGCCGATCTGGCGACATCACAATCCACAATGGCGGAGCCGGTTCAGTTTCCATTCACGGCAAGATTCATGTCGGCAATTCCTGGCTGAGCAGCGATCGCACGGCCGACGTCCAGCAAATCGAAAACAATCCTCCAGTTCGCCAGACCGGCAACAGCATTCACATCGACTACGTCAATATGAAGAATGTTTCTGTCGACTACGAGATCACAGTTCCCGAGAATACGACGGTTCGCGCTCACACCGGCAGCGGCGACCAGAATGTCGAGGGCCTGAAAGGCAACATTGACCTGGAAAGCGGGTCGGGCGATATGAAACTTGCGCGCCTTACCGGGGAAATGCATTTCCAGACGGGTTCCGGCAACATTCGCGGCCACGATCTCTCTGGCCCGGCACGCGCCAAAGCAGGCAGCGGCGACATCGAAATCGAGGAGATGGGCGCGGGTGACGTGGAGATTCGCACCGGCTCCGGCAATATCACCGTCAAAGGTATCAATGGAGGATTCCACGCGGAAGCGGGCAGCGGAGATATTCGAGCCCAGGGCTCGCCGAAAAATCTTTGGAGCGTTCGCACCGGCTCCGGCAATGTCGATCTGCAAGTGCCGTCGGATGCGGCATTCGACGTTGATGTCTCTTCCAGTTCTGGGAGGGTAACACTGAACCATCCGGTGGAAACCACTGTCCAAGGCCGCGTGCAAGAGATGCGCAAGAGCGTGATTGGCAAAGTGCGCGGCGGAGGCCCGACGATTTCAGTTCACACCGGCTCTGGCGACATTCAGGTCGACTAATCGGAATCAGAACCCGAACCGCAACCTCAAGCACCATTAACAATGGCTCGCTTCCCAGCGAGCCTTTGCTATTGATGAACCTCTGCCTTGACGTGCAGTCCAATTACGCCCGATACTTGCAAGTCAAAGCTCGCCAAGGAAACCGATTGTCACAACCCGTGATTATTACTCTGACCACCGACTTCGGGCTTAACGATCACTTTGTGGGCGTCATGAAAGGCGTCCTCCTGGCATCGGCGCCCGACGCCCAGATTGTGGACATCAGCCACGCCGTGCAACCGTTCGACATTCTCGATGGCGCCCTGACGATCTCGCAAGCTTATTCATACTTTCCTTCCGGCACGGTGCACATGGTGATCGTCGACCCGGGCGTGGGAACGGCGCGGCGGCCGATCATTCTGACCGGAGACCGTCACCTCTTTGTAGCTCCTGACAACGGAGTGCTTTCCCTCGTCTATGCTCGCGAGGAGAGGCTTTCGGTCCGCCACGTGACCGCTGAGCATTACTTTCTCCAGCCTCGCAGCAATACCTTCCACGGCCGTGACATTTTCTCTCCGGTCGCTGCCTATCTCGCCAAAGGAGTCGATCCTGAGCGTTTTGGCGAAGAGGTCACGGACTACGTCCGGTTTGGCGTGCCGCGGCCGAAACCGGTCGACGAACAAACACTGCGCGGCGTGGTGCTGAAAGTCGACCGCTTCGGCAACCTCATCACCAACATCACGCCCGCCGACGTTCCGAAGTTGTTCGCGCCCGGGCCACCATCCTTCAAAATCGTGATCGGAGCCAAGGCCGAAGTAAAACGCATCTGCGCCAATTACGCCGAAGGCGGCCCGGGCGAAGCATTCGGAATTTTGGGCAGCATGGGCTTTCTGGAAATCGCAACGAATCGCGGATCGGCCTTTCAATTACTAGGCGCGGGCAAAGGCAGCGAAGTGAGCGTTGTGCTGGGAGCCAAGTGACGGCGTCAAACGACGCTAGCCATAGGTTGAAGAGATCGGGCTAAGCTTTCTTCACCTTCGGATGGACGAAGCGATCCATTTCCCCTGTCCATTTAAGAAAACGCCAGAGGTTGCCGCGTTCCGTCCACAAAAATTCCCAAAATTCGAGGAAGCCGATTTGCGTCATCTTGACGCCGGTGTAGGTCTCGATGCGCCAGAGAAGATAAGGGCTGCGCCAGGGCGCAATGCGATGCCCCCGTGTGGAATTCCAAAGAAAACGCAGCATCTGCCACATCGCGTTCAGTATAACTTGGCGTGGGCGCATTCGCGCTCAAGCGCGCAGGCCACGACCGCAGGTCACGCCAGAACACAACCGATCACCGCTGCGGGCAGCCTTCAGCTCTTCCTGCTCCCGACGGCGAAAAATGCAGTCGCTTCCTGCTCCACATTCTTGCTGCCGCACTTCGGACACTTGATCTCTTTTTCGTGCTCCTGCAAGGTGAGAACCAGTTCGAAGGGCTTGTGGCAATCGTTGCAGACGTAGTCGTACACGGGCATGGGAGCCTCCCGCTCGAAATTGCTGACGAGCTACGAACGTCATTCTAACGCCGAACGCTGTGGATCGGGCAGGTTGTTCTCAGTCTTCAGCAAAAACGGGCGTGAAGCCGACGTTCACTGAGAACTGAGAACATACAACTGAGAACTGCTTTTTACTTTTCGCTAATCTCCGTGCTGGCTTTCGTGTTTTCCCACTCCATGCGCAGCATGCACTTGCCGCCTGCCTGGTCAAAGGCAATCGTGAAGTTCTCTACCATGGCAGCCGTTTTCGAAACGCCCATCGGCGCCCGCGCCGAGTCTTCTTTCTCGCCCGGATAGTCGGTTCCCCATTCACCTGTCTTCTTGCTGATGATCAGCGTCCACGCGTCGACCTTTGGGATGGTGAAGATCGTGTAGCTGCCCCCCGGAACGGCTTTGCCGCCAACGGTCAGATTCGCGTCAGTCACGAATGTGGTTGCTTCGTTAGCGCCGGTGCGCCACACTTCGCCGTAAGGAACGAGCGCTTTTTCACCAGCCGCACCGAAGATCTTGCGGGCCTTGGCGCGCGGGCTGGAATAGTCAATCTTCACCGTCTTGCCGTCGGAGAACTTGCACTCCGCACTGGCGGGTGGGCTGGGACGTTTCGATTTGTCCTGCGCCATGTTCATCTGTGCAGGTGCGATGGTCGCCAGGGCAAACAATGCGGCCGAAATCAATACGAATTTCTTCATGGAATCGTCCTCCTGTGTGTGAAAGAAATTATACGCACTTCCCCACTAAAATCTCTTCATGACCGTCTTCAACGAAAAGCAGGAAGAGCTCGAGCATTTCGAAACCCGCATGGGCGTGCCGCGTGGGCGCCTCGCCGTCACCATGGATCTGGTCACCGACGCGATGGCGCTCGTCGGCCAGCACGGTGTCTACTGCCCGAGCCAGCGCTGGCCGGGCAAGCCGGTCATGGACGTGCAGCTCATCATGAAAAATCTCACCGACGCGAAAGAACTGATTCAGAGCGTAATGGAAGAACTGAAGCCAAAGGCCTGATGGTAGAGAGGGAGCGCGCCCGTCTCTACCGAGCAGAACTTTCGATATGGGACCGAAGTTTCTCCACAGTTCGCTAAAACGGGGGTCATGAATAGCGCAAAGGACCTACAATTCAGGGTATGGAGCGCAAGATCTTCTGGGGTTCAATGACCGTGCTCGGGCTCGTCGCCGATATCGTTCTGCCGCTCTGGTGGGCTTTGGGCGCGACCATTCCTATCGTGTACGTCTCCTGGTGGATCGCTTACCGCAGCGGCTGGTTTGAGTAAAAGCGGGTTATAATCTCCCTGCCGCATTTCCAGTCTCACAGGGGTAAAAATGAAAATCCAATCGAAGTTCCTGGCGGTATTGTGTGCAGTCTTCGCCCTTGCGCTCGCCGGCATCGCTCAGACTGCTGTCGCTCCTGCCCCGACAACCTTGTCGGCCGAAGAGCGTGACACCGCGCTCAAGAGCCTGCAGGCCACGCACGACGCGTTCCTGAAATCCATTGCGGGATTGTCGGACAAGCAATGGAGATTCAAACCCGCGCCGGATCGCTGGTCCGTAGCCGAAGTCTCCGAGCACATCGCGGTTTCCGAGTCGATGATCCTCGGATATGTGCAGAAGCAAATTGTGACTTCTGCGGCCACCCCAGAAAAGCGCGCAGAAATAAAAGTCACGGATCAGCAGATTTTGACGCTGGTCCCAGACCGTAGCCACAAGGCCCAAGCTCCCGAATTCCTGAAACCAACCAACCGCTGGGCAACGCGCGAGGAACTGATCAAGTCCTTCGAGGATAGCCGCAAGGCAACGATGGATTACGTCCGAACAACGAACGACGATTTGCGCGACCACTTCGGACCGCACCCGATGTTAGGAACAATGGATGCGTACCAGTGGATTCTGCTGATCTCGGCGCACTCCGAACGGCATACCAAACAGATTGAAGAAGTGAAGGCCGACCCGAACTTCCCCAAGGACTAGGGCGGAGTAGGGATCCTTCGACTCCACGGGGTGATGCGCGCCGCGCATCACCCCGCTCCGTTCAGGATGACAATCCTGAGGATGACAAACAGCGCTTACGCCAGCCGATACTTCCCTGCTTCGATCGTCTTCTGCGCAATCTGCTGGCGCAGGGCAATCGTGTTGAACGGTTCGTGCTTGGCAAGGCGTCGAACAATCGCCAGTTGCGTCCGCAGCATGTCACCGTCGGCCACGTCGGCAATCACTTTCTTCGCAGCCGATTCGATCTTCTCCAGCGCCTGCATCATGTACACACGGGTCATCGCAATCGGCAAGGACGCGGCGGCTTCGCCTTTGTGCTCGACGATCTTTTGCGCACGCAGCACGGCTGATTCCATCGCGTAGATTTCCGTGGTTATGTCGGCGATGGCGCCCATGACTTCCTGTTTGTCCTGAATCGCCATCATGTATTTTTGAGTGGCGGCTCCGGCGACAAACAGCCCGAGTTTCTTGGCGTTTGCCACCAGTTTGCGTTCCTCCGCCAGCGGTCCTTCGATCTCCTCGCCCATGGATGGGCCACTGAGGACTTCGTCCATGATTTTCTTGATCGCCGGCATCAGCGGCAACTGTCCGCTCATTGCGCGCTTCAAAAGGAATCCGGTGATGATGAGGCGGTTGATTTCGTTCGTGCCTTCGAAGATGCGGTTGATGCGCGCGTCGCGGTAGGCGCGCGCCGCCGGATACTCCTCAACAAAACCATAGCCGCCATGGATCTGCAGGGTTTCGTCGACGACGTAGTCGATCATCTCCGAGGCCCAGACTTTGATCATGGAGCACTCGACGGCGTATTCTTCGATGGCCTTGCGAGTTTCCTTGGCCGCATTGGGACTGGCTTTGTCGATCTCCCCGAGCAAAGCATCCATCATGCCGACGGTGCGATACACAACCGATTCGCCCACGTAAATGAGCAGGGCCATGTTGGCAATCTTTTCGCGCACCAGGCCGAAGTCGGCGATGACCTTGCCGAATGCTTTTCGCTCCTTGGCGTAGGCCACGGCTTGTTCGATCGCAACGCGGGCGCCACCCAGGCTCATGGCGCCGAGTTTGAAGCGTCCGATATTGAGAATGTTGAAGGCGATGGTCGCCCCCTTGCCGACTTCACCAAGCAGGTTCTCGACCGGTACCTTGCAGTCATTGAGAATGATCGGGCATGTTGAGGAGCCGCGGATGCCCATTTTGATTTCTTCGGCGCCCGCGGAAAATCCGGGGAACGTGCGCTCGACGAGAAAGGCCGAGAACTTTTCGCCATCGACTTTGGCAAAGACCGTGAACAGATCCGCGAAGCCAGCGTTCGTGATCCACATCTTCTCGCCGTTGAGGATGTAGTGCTTGCCGTCCGGTGAAAGCACGGCGCGGGCGCGGCAGTTAAGGGCATCAGAGCCGGAGGTCGCTTCGGACAAGGCGTAGGCGGCGACGATCTCTCCGGTGGCGAGGCGCGGAAGATATTTCTTCTTCTGCGCTTCGGTGCCGAAGTAAACCAACGGAAGCAGGCCGATGCCGGTGTGCGCGCCCCAGGTTGTGGCAAAGCCGCCGTACTTGGCGATGTTGTCGGCGATGACCGCGGCCGTGACTTTGTCCATTTCCAGTCCGCCGTAGGCCTCGGGAATCTCGGCGCAGCTTAGGCCAAGCTCACCGGCCTTCTTGAGCAACTCGCGTTCTATCGCCCAATCCTTCTCTTCCATTTTCTCGATGTTGGGCAGAATTTCATTGATGGCGAACTCATGGGTGGTCCGCCCGATCATGGTGTGTTGTTCGGTGAAATCTTCGGGAGTGAATACATCGGCAGTCTGCCGTTCTTCGAGCAGGAAACCGCCGCCCGCAATCTTGGTCTTGGGGATTGCTGTTATGGTAGCCATATTTAGACCCCTAAACTACAGGTTTGTAGTGACGTCGATGAGTAACAGAAGACGGGACCATTGTAGCGCGGACGATCCAAAAACGGGCGTTTACGTGGGTCCGTCCGCGGTCGTTCTGCATTAAGCAGGTTTGCCAGGAATCACGGTAGATTCTCGAAGATCCCGGCTGCGCCCATACCTCCGCCGACGCACATGGTCACCATGCCGTAGCGCGCTTTGCGGCGCTTGAGTTCGCGAATCACGCTGGCCGTCAGTTTCGCACCGGTACAGCCCAAAGGATGACCTAGCGCGATCGCGCCGCCGTTTGGATTCACGCGCTCGGGGTCGAGACCGGCTTCCTTGATCACCGCCAGAGACTGGGCGGCGAAGGCTTCGTTCAGTTCGAACACGTCAATGTCGGAGAGCTTCAGTCCTGCGAGCTTCAGCGCTTTCGGGATCGCGAACACGGGTCCGAGTCCCATTTCTTCCGGCTTGTATCCGGCTGTTGCGAACGAGACATAGCGCGCGAGCGGCGTGATTCCCAGTGCCTTTGCGCGCTCGGCTGACATGACGATCGCGGCGGCTGCTCCGTCGGACATCTGCGAGGAATTGCCCGCCGTGGTTACGCCTTTGACGTGAAATGCCGGTTTGAGCGCGCCCAGTGCTTCAAGCGAGGTATCGGCGCGCGGACCTTCATCTACTTTGAAGGTGATTTCCTGGCGCTTGGGTTTGGAGCCGTTTGGCGCGGTGAAGCTCACGGGGACAGCAACAGTTTCGTCCTCGAACTTGCCTGCGGCGATGGCGGCGATGGCTTTCTGGTGGCTGCGCAGCGAGAACTCATCGCATTGTTGACGCGTGATGCCGAAGCGCTGCGCTACTCGTTCGGCGGTCAGGCCCATGGAAAGATAGGCATCGGGATAATGGTCGACGAGCCAGGGATTGGGGGAGATCTTGTTGCCGCCCATCGGAATCATGGTCATCGACTCGGTTCCGCCGGCGAGCATGACTTCGGCTCCGCCGCTCAGGATGCGTTCGGCAGCCATGGCAATCGCTTGCAGTCCTGAGGAGCAGAAGCGGTTGATGGTGACCGCGGAAACTTCTACGGGCAAGCCTGCGCGCAGAGACGCGATGCGGGCGACGTTCATTCCCTGCTCGCCTTCGGGCATGGCGCAGCCGATGATGACGTCTTCGATCTCTTTGGTGTCGAGTTGCGGCACGCGCGCGAGCGCGCCTTTGATGGCTACAGCAGCGAGTTCATCGGGACGCGTGGCGCGCAGCGTGCCTTTGTAGGCGCGACCGACTGGAGTGCGAACGGAGGAGGCAATGATCACTTCACGCATGGGGACATTTTAACCGCAGAGGACGCGGAGCGCGCAGAGATTGGAAAAGGCAAGGTCGCGGCAGATGAGTTTTCCAGCAAGTTGCGGGAAGCAGGTTCGGCTGGTCTGGTCGGTTTGGCAATTGACTCGACATGGGGATTCTCGCCGGTTGACGTTGGACCCCCTGGTAGGCGGTCTTTTAGAATCAAAGATTTAGCAACGATTCCAGCTATATCATTGAAAAATAAGGAGTTACTGATCTCTTGGCAGAGCAACTCGAACACTCTTTTGCCGCCCTTGTTTCTTGTCCAGCCAAGAATGGGGCTGAGAGGACTTATGTACCACAACCAACAAGAGAGCCCCGCATCTCTGCGAGGCTCGTCCCTTGTAAGTGCGATCTCACGAGCATGATTCTCACTTGCCCGTGCCCGTTAGACTCGAAGCCTGTGGGCTGTTGCTGGCGCTATCGCCCACGCTTAGCTGCCCAGTCCTCGTCCCGGTCGCCTTCGGTGTGAACGTCACGCTGATCGTGCATTTGCCCTTGGCCGCCAGGCTCGTCGCGCAGGTCTTCGCCGAGACTGCAAAGTCCCCGGTCGTCGAGATCGCGATGCTGGTCAGCGTTACGGTCTGGTTGTTCGTCAGGGTGAACTTCTTGGCTGCGCTGGTCGTGCCGACCTTCTGTGCCGCGTAGGTGGCACTGGCCGGTGTCAGCGTCGCCGGTGCGATACCGGTGCCCGACAGTGCCACTGCCTGCGGACTGTTGGGAGCATTGTCAGTAAACGTGAGGGTCCCCTTCAGGTTGCCCAGCACCTTGGGGGTGAAGGTAACACTCACTTTGCAGATCTTCTTCACGGCCAGCGTGGCTCCGCACGTGTTTGCAGAGATCGCGAAGTCGCCGCTCGCGGTAATGCTGCTGATGTCCAGCGTGGCCGAGCCGGTGTTGGTCACCGTCACCGTCTTGGCTGCGCTGGTGTCGTTGAGAAGCTCATTGCCGAAACTCAGCGAAGTGGTCGAGAGCGTGACCTGTGGGAAGGCGCTTAGCCCCACAGACAGGCAGAAGACCGTGCCACAACCAGTCACATCAGTGGTGGGATTCTGGGGACAGTTGTTGATGGCTCCGCCCGTCGCCGCCCCGTAGAAGTTTCCGTTGGTGGCTTGCACGAGATCGAGAGGCGCGGCGCCGTCCGTGCCGTCGAAACTGTGCAGCGTGGTGAGCTTGCCTCCGGTGGTGATTTTGAAGATCGTGCCACAGCCCTGAGAATTGCAATCGGTGATGTTCCCAGCGCCGGAGGTTGCCCCGTAGAGGTTCCCGTCGGTCGCTTGCACCAGCCCGAAGGGGCCGGCGCCGTCGGCGCAGTTCGGTTGGCTGCAAAAGCTGTAAATCGAGGTGAACGCGCCCGCCGGAGTGATTTTGAAGACCGTGCCACAGCCGCTGGTGCAGACGTTGTTGGCCCCTCCGTTAACGGTTGTTCCGTAGAGGTTTCCGTCCGTCGCTTGCACCAGCCCGGCATACGGGTAAGCGCCGTCCGTGCCATCGAAGCTGTGCAGCGTGGTCAGCGTGCCCGACGGGGTAATTTCGAAAACCGTGCCATAGCCGTACGCCCCTCCTTCTCCGTGGGGTGGCGTTCGAGTTGTGCCGTAGAGGTTTCCATTGGTGGCCTGCACCAGCCAGCTAAGTGGGCCGGAGCCATCCGTGGCGTCGAAGCTGTGCAGCGTGGTGAGCGTACCCGCAGCGGTGATTTTAAAAACCGTGCCGCAGCCAGAAGAGCCGCAAGCGCTGCTGGTCCCGCCAGTCCAGGCTGTCCCGTAGAAGTTCCCGTCGGTGGCTTGCATGACCGCGTTCGGGTGGGCACCGTCCGCGAAGTCGAAGCTGTGCAGTGTGGTCAGCGTGCCTCCGGTGGTGATTTTGAAAACTGTTCCACAGCCACCGGTACCGCAGGCACTGCTGGCGCCGCCGGCTGTCGTGGTTCCGTAGAAGGTTCCGTTGGTGGCTTGTACCGCGCCGCCAGGGACGGCACCATCCGTGCCGTCGAAGCTGTGGAGTGTGGTCAGCGTGCCGCCGGTGGTCATTTTGAAGAGCGTGCCACAGCCATCAGCACCGCAAGCGCTGCTGGTCCCGCCAAACCACGTCGCCCCGTAGAAGTCCCCGTTGGTGGCTTGCAGCAGACCCACGGGGCTCCAGCCGTCAGTGCATCCAGTTTTGGGGCAGAAGCTGTATAGCGTAGTGAAAGTTTGTGCAGGCGAGGCCATCGCCGTCGCAATGCAAAACAGAAATACGAGGCAGGCGATTTTCAACAAGCCGGATTTCTCCACAATGCCCCGATTACGGCTTCGAGTGGGCACAAAAGCACAGACCTCGATAATTCGTAGATTAGTCATTGGAAATTCTCC
>Ga0074044_10005510_pt1 | contig 10311 bp, 12 predicted proteins | sample BogForMeECP23OM1_FD_94443 | JGI IMG/M metagenome (GOLD analysis project Ga0074044, IMG submission 94443) | Bog forest soil microbial communities from Calvert Island, British Columbia, Canada - Bog Forest MetaG ECP23OM1 | ecosystem: Environmental > Terrestrial > Soil > Wetlands ...
CCCGAAGAGCTGGCCGTTGGACCGGCTCTTCAAGGGGAGGTCACCGATGAGCAGCATGGCAAAGATGGCTGTGTTCGTCGTACTGGGGTCGGCAATCACGGTGGTAGCCTTGGTGATCGCAAGCCACCTGAACACTATCGCCGGCTAAATCCTCTTCCTGCGCCCCATCCAAGGGCGAGTGCCTTCAAATAGTCCGCTTAAGCAGTTCTCCGAACTGCGCAGGATGACTCTGTGCGTGGCGGCGTCTATTCTGTTCGGGACGCGCGAAGATCGGCGAACCCACCGTGCTCGCATCGTCAACCTGGGCGATCCAACGCAAATGGAATACGCGCTACGATAACTGGCGGTGGTGCCCGGGAACTTCAGAGAATTTCTCGCTAATCACTCCGCTCTGATTGCGCGGGCGTACGAAGGCTCAGGCGCCGCGCAATGGACTCTGCCGCGTGAAGCATTTGCCGAGGCGCTGTGCGCATCAGTCGCCGCGTCTGCCGGTGATGCCGCCACGACGATCGACTCGTTGCGGCTGCCCGATCTCGCACTGGCCGCGGCGTGCCGCGCCGGAATCGCGCCCGCGTGGGAACACTTCATCCTGGAATATCGCCCGGTCCTGTATGCGGCCGCGCGTGCGATCGTTCGGGAAGATGTCCTCGCGCGCGATCTGGCGGATTCGCTGTATGCCGATCTTTACGGACTGGAGGTGCGCGAAGGCCGCCGCCGCTCGCTGCTCGACTATTTCCATGGCCGCAGCTCGCTGGCGACCTGGCTGCGCGCGGTGCTCGCGCAGCGCCACATCGACTATCTGCGCGAGACCCGCCGCACCGAACCGATCGACAATCGAAGGCCCGAGGCTGCTTCCTCCGACCCGCCCGATCCCAATAGGCAGCGCTACGTGGGCGCGGTCGCCATCGCGGTCGAGAAAGCGCTGGGCGCACTCGATGCGCGCGATCGGATGCGCCTTGGCTACTACTATCGCCACGGCCTCAAGCTAAAGGAAATCGGGCGCCTGATGGGCGAAAGCGAATCGGGCGTCTCGCGGCATCTCGATCGCACGCGGCGCGCGCTACGCGCCGAAATCGAGCGCGTCCTCGCGCAGGAGCATCGGCTCAGCCGCGATCAAATTCGCCTGTGTTATGATTACGCGGCTGAAGCGCTGCCGCTCGATCTCGCGCGCGTACTCCCCGAGGCCGGATGAAACCCGCAATCGCAAGAATCCGCCGGGTAATCGTTCAATGCTGTGGAGGAAGAATTTGAGCGCACCACGGCCAGATGCGATCGATGCGATGCTGAAGCGCGCCTTCGCGACGTCGCCGGAGTCCTCGCGCCATGATTGCCCGGATCCGGCCCTACTGGCGTCATGGTACGAGCGATCGCTCGCACGCGACGAATTTTCGCGCATCGATACGCATCTGGCGGATTGCGCGCGATGCCAATCGATCGTCGCTTCGATCACGCGTGCGGATGACGCTCTAGCCCCCGCTCCAGAGCGACGCGGATGGCGCTGGCTGCTCGACCCACGGCTGATGGCGCCCGCAGTCGCAGGAGTTATCGCGATAATCGCGGTAGCGCGGGTTTTTCGCCAACCCGAGTACATCGCACACGCGCCGGTGCCCGAGCAGATTGCGCTGTCCGATCAAAAATCTTTCGCCAGCCTGGCGCAGCGCGAGGTGGGACAGAAATTCGCGCCGGGGACCGCCGCGGAGAATGAAATCCCAAGCGCGATGCCTGCGCCGAGTGCGCTGCCGGCCACACAACCGTCATACGGGATAACCGCGGCCCAAGCGGTGAACGGGCAGATTGCGGCGGCGCCGGCGACAAGCCGCGCGAATAGTTTGATGGCGATGGCGCTTGAGCAGCCTGTATCCACGAATAGCGCTTCCGGTGTTCCTGGGCTGATACATCTCGCGTCCGGAATGGCGAGGGTCGCCGCGCCGCATAGTTCTACTACCTGGTTCGTCGGGCCTCACGGGCTAATTTTCCGCCGCGAAGGGACCGGACCACTCCGTGCCGAGGCCAGCGGCATCTCGACCGATCTCACCGACGGCGCGGCATTGTCGTCGCAAGTTTGTTGGCTCATTGGCCGGTCGGGAACGGTGCTGCGCACGATCGATGGAGAACACTGGGCGCGGCTTTCCGCCCCTACCAGGCACGATTTGATCAGCGTGCAAGCGCAAAGCGCCGATTCCGCAATCGTCGTTGCCCGGGGCGGCCTGCGCTACTTGACTACTGACGCAGGCAAGACCTGGAACCCGCTCTAAACCGCTCAGCCGAAAATTTCTGCAAGAAATTCCCGCAGCCGCGTTCAAAGAGTCGAAGGGAGCGACTCGATGGACGCCGCAGAGAAACCCGCCTGTTCGCAAACCGACTCGGTGACGGGAGTCATCCGCCGATGGATGCCTTCAGATCCGCGGGTTTTCCAAATTCTCTTCCTGGGCATCCTGTTGGGAGCCGGCGTCTGGCTGCGCGATTTCAGCCTCCGCCCGGCGCAGATCATCCTGACCTTCGCCTCGGCGCTTTGCACGCAATACGTTTCGTGGCTCCTAAACCCGCCCAAATCGAGGTCCTTTCGAAGCGCCATAATCACGTCGTTCAGCCTTTCCCTGCTCCTGCGCGCCGATAACCTGACAGCGCATCCGCTCGCGGCAATGGCGGCGATCGCTTCCAAATCGACCTTTCGCTTTCGCGGTAAGCATCTCTTCAATCCTGCGACATTCGGCCTCGTTTTCGCGATCTGTGCGCTACCAGGCGGCTGGATCTCCCCGGGACAATGGGGACACGACCTCGCCGCCGGCGGATGGATCGTCGCGCTCGGCGTGTTGGTGACGACGCGCGCGCGCCGCAGCGATATCAGTTGGACCTTTCTGCTCTTCTACCTGGGCGGCATTGCCGTGCGGGTTTTGTGGCTTGGACAGCTCTGGCCGGTCTGGGCGCATCAGCTCACCAATGGCGCTCTGCTGCTGTTCACCTTCTTCATGATTTCGGACCCGATGACCGGTCCGAACGCGCGCCCCGGCCGCATCACGCACGCCGCGCTGGTCGCCGCGATCGCGCTCGCGTGGCAGTTCGGCTTCTACCTCAACAACGGACTCATCTGGGCTCTGTTTCTCGCCGCGCCGGCCGTCCCTCTTTGGGACTCAGTCTGGCCCGCGGCGAAATTTGAATGGCTGCCTCAAGGAGATCGCTATGAAATCGCAACCCCGATCGATGCTCGCTCTGGCGGCGTTTCTGCTGTGCACGATCACATTCCTCGCGCCGCCGCGTGATGCGCGTGCGTTCTGCGGCTTTTATGTCGGGAGCGCCGGCGCGACCCTGTACAACCACGCATCGCAGGTCGCGATGGCGCGCAGCGGAGATCGCATCGTAATCAGCCTGATGAACGACTACGACGGTCCGCTCGACAGGTTCGCGCTGGTGGTCCCCGTTCCCGTCGTGCTGCAGAAGGGACAGGTGCATATCGGCGACCGCGATCTGTTCAAGAAGCTCGATGCGTACAGCGCGCCGCGGCTGGTCGAATATCATGATGAGAATCCGTGCGAGTTTATTCGCCCGCTAGCCGAAGCCGCGCCGGCCGGCGCCATGGCATACAGTGGCGCCGTTTCGATGAGCCGCGAGCGGGCAAAGGCACTCGGCGTCTCGATCGAAGCCGAGTACGCCGTCGGCGAATACGACATCGTCATCCTGTCCGCTAAGGAATCCGGCGGTCTCGAAACCTGGCTTGCGGAAAACGGCTACCAGATTCCATCGGGCGCCAGCCGGGCGCTGGAGCCCTATATCCGCCAGCAGATGAAGTTCTTCGTGGCGAAGGTCGACTTGAAAGCGCAGAAGCGAACGGGCCTCGCTTACCTGCGTCCGCTGCAGTTCGCGTTCGAGTCGCCAAAGTTCATGCTCCCGATTCGCCTTGGGATGATCAACGCGCAGGGGCCGCAGGATCTCGTCATCTACATGCTCACGCGCGAAGGCCGCGTCGAAACCACCAACTATCGCACCGTCAAGCTGCCGACCGGCAAGGAAATTCCCGGGTATGTGCGCGACGAGTTCGGCGATTTTTACAAGGCGATGTTCAATCATCAGGTGCGCGAGACCGACATGCGCGCGGTCTTCACCGAGTACGTGTGGAACATGGGATGGTGCGATCCGTGCGCCGCGCCCCCGCTCACTCACGATGAATTGCGCCAGCTCGGCGTCTTCTGGCTCGATGACTACCCCGGGACGCAGAGGTATCAGCCGTTGATCATGCCTGGACCCTCGAATGGATCGGTTCCGGTCACTCTGACCCGGCTCCATATCCGCTACTCGGCGGACACTTTTCCGGAAGACCTGATGTTCCAGGAAACGGAAGACCAGGAGAATTTTCAGGCGCGCTATGTTCTCCAGATTCCGTGGGAAGGTTCTCCCAACGCATGCCCCGCCGCGCGCAATTATTTGGACGACCTGAGAATCAGGCGGTTCAAGGAAGCACAGGAACTCGCCGATCTAACCGGATGGGACGTTGACGCCGTGATGAAAAGGGTCGGCCTCCCCCGGACCCCGGATCCGTCTCCATGGTGGCAACACATCTGGGAGTAGAAGGCGACGCGAGGCGCCCGGCACAACCAGCGGGCGCCTCGCCACTTCATCGCTCGCGCGTGCGCGCCCGTCGTAACGCGAGCGGCGAACTTGCAGGTGAGCACGGCAAGGCGATAATTGGCTTAATCGATACGGCGCCAGCCGTCGATCCTGAGGAGCCTTGAAATTCCGCCAAGCCCCCGCTGTCGCGCTTCTGTCAGCCTGTTTGCTGCTATCGGGTTGTGCCTCGAGAACCCCGCCACAAATGAGTGCGGACGACCCCTGTCGATCGATAACTCCTGGGTTTGACAAAATGCACAAATGTGAGCAGTTTTTCGCGAATTCGCGGAATGCGCTGCTTAACGATTATCAAAAGTGTGTGGCGCTGGATCCTGCCGATCCCTCGAGGTGCTCAGGCATCGTGCAGGGCCTCAACGTCCCTAGCGTGAATGCCGACCCGAACGCGACTTCAGCAAAGTAGGATCACTCTTCCTTGCGGCGCGGATCGTTTCCTCTGCGCCGGCGCATTGACTGACGTTAGTGGGTGGCCTAACCTTTCCCGTTTGCTAGACTGAAGAAGTACCCGGGTTAAACTGCGACTTCGTCCCTCGACCTGCCGCATCCAGGCTCTTACTTATGTTCGACACGCTCAGCGACCGACTCGAAGGCGTATTCAAAAAGCTCCGCGGACAGGGCCGCATCACCGAACGCAATATCGATGAGGCGTTGCGCGAAGTGCGCCTCGCCCTGCTCGAAGCCGACGTCAATATCCGGGTGGTCCGCGACTTCGTCGATCACGTCAAGCAAAAGGCGCTCGGCCAGGAAGTCCTGCGCTCGCTCACGCCAGAGCAACACATCATCAAGTTCGTCGCCGACGAGCTTACCCATGCGATGGGCGGGCAAGCACGCGAACTGGACCTCAAGGTCAAGCCGCCCGTCAAGATAATGGTCGTCGGGCTGCAGGGCTCGGGCAAAACCACCTCGCTCGCGAAGCTGGCGCTATGGCTCAAAACCAATCGCAAGCGCCATCCGATTATCGCCTCGACCGACATCTATCGGCCCGCCGCGATGGAGCAATTGCGCATCCTCGGCAAACAGATCGACGTGCCGGTGGTCGAGAGCCGCGAAGATGAAGACCCGGTCGAGATCGCAAGCCGGGCGCTCGCACGCGCCGAGGCGGGCGGCCACGATGCCGTACTGATCGACACCGCCGGCCGGCTGCAAATCGACGACGAGCTGATGGCGGAATTGGAACGGCTGAAGGCCGCCCTGACGCCCCATCATATCGTCTTCGTCGCCGACGCGATGACGGGCCAGGAAGCCGCGAATGTCGCCGCCGGATTCCACGAGCGCCTCAAGGTCTCCGGCGTAATCCTGACCAAGCTCGACTCCGACGCGCGCGGGGGAGCGGCGCTCTCCGTGGGCGCGGTGACCGGCGCGCCGATTCTGTTCGCCGGACTCGGCGAGAAGCTCGATGCGTTCGAGGTGTTCTATCCCGACCGCCTGACCTCGCGCGTGCTCGGCATGGGCGACGTGCTGACGCTGATCGAAAAGGCGCAGACCAATTACGATCAGGCCAAGGCCAAGGAACTCGAGCGCAAGTTCAAGAAAAACGAATTCACGATCACCGACTTCGCCGAGCAGATTAAGGCGATTCGAAAAATGGGATCGCTGGGCGATCTGCTCGGCATGATCCCGGGGCTCAAGAAAGTTGCCGGGGCGGCCGACTCAGAGGAGGCCCGCGCCGAGTTCAAGCGCATCCAGGCGATTATCGACTCGATGACCGTGCAGGAGCGCGAAAATCATCTCATCCTCAACGGCCGCCGCCGCTCGCGAATCGCAACCGGCAGCGGAACCTCGGTGCAGGATGTAAACCGGTTTCTGAAACAATTCGACCAGACGCGCAAGGTGATGAAGAAAATCACCAAGATGGGCGCCGGAAAGGCCATGATGCGCGGAATGGGGTTTGGGCGCTAGAATAGTCAAGGGAGAAACGAATGGCACTGGTAATCAGACTGCGCCGCCACGGCGCCAAGAAACGGCCGTTTTACAGAATCGTCGTCGCCGACTCGCGCGCGCCCCGCGACGGGCGCTTCGTCGATCAAGTCGGCACCTACGATCCGGCCTTCGACCCGCCGCGGGTCACCCTCAAGAAGGACGTCACGGAACGCTGGATAAAGGCTGGCGCTAAGCCAAGCGAGACGGTAAGGAAGCTCATCAAGCAGGCATCTTAACCGCAACGGTCTCCGCCCGACGCGACCCGCTGCAACGGAGCCAACCATGAAGGAGCTCGTTCAGTTCCTGGCGCAACAACTGGTGAACAACCCGGACGCGGTGGAGGTCAAGGAGACGCAGGGCGATACCGCCTCGGTCATCGAACTGCGGGTTGCCAAAGAGGATCTGGGCCGAGTGATCGGCAAACAGGGCCGAACCGCGAAATCGATCCGGACCATCCTGAATGCGGTCGCCTCGCGCACCAACCGCAAAGTGGTCCTCGAAATAATCGAAGATAAGTAGCCCGGCCGATGCCTCCGGCCAACCGGCTTTCCCGTCCGCCCACCAAAGCCGCATCGCCTGATGCCGCGGCGGATGCGACCCAGCATCCCTCCCCCGAAATGATCCGTATCGGGCGCATCGCCGGGCCGCATGGACTTCGCGGCGCGCTCCGCTACAAGCCCGACAATCCCGATTCAGATTCCTTGCGCGAGATAGACAGCGTCACGATCGATCTCGCGGGTGTGCGCCACGATTATCGCCTTATCGACATCGCGCGAATCGGCCACGGGATGCTGAAACTCGACCTCGAGGGCATCGCCGACGTGGACGCCGCCGAGGCGCTGAAGGGCGGCATCGTGATGGTGGCGGCGGCGGACCTGCCGCCCGCTAAGGCGGACGAATTTTATTACTTCGAGGCGATAGGATGCGATGTGATGTTGACCGACGGCAGTCGCATAGGCGCTCTCGCTGAAATTTTTTCCAACGGCGCGCATGACGTGATGGTCGTGCGCGAAGGCAAGCGCGAAATCCTGGTGCCGGTCGTCGATCACATCGTGAAGTCAGTCGATTTGCAGGCGCGGCGCATCGTGATCGAACCCGTCCCTGGCCTGCTGGACTGAAGCGAACGAATTCGTAGATTACGCAGATTTCACAGACTATTTCTCTGAATCTGCGTCCATCTGCGAAATCTGCCGACTTCTGATCCTTAGCGGCAGACCGCGGACGCCTGGCAGTTCAGCTTGTTGCTGAAATGATTGCCCACGTATTCAAGGCCTTTGTTCGGACAGAAGGTGAATGCGCCGGGATGGTACCATCCGCCATTTATGGTCGCGTCGTCGCCCGCTTCCTTTTTGTCGGGCGCGTCGATGAGCCATTCCCCTTTTTCTTTTTCCATGAACAGGGTGAGCTTGCACGCTTCGCCTTTGGGAATGTCGCTCGATGACGGCACGAACATGGTTGCCTGCACGACCGCCTCCTTGTCGTTGGCGCGCAGCACCTTGACTTTGTTGTCATAGGCCACTGTCACCTTGGGACCGGTCTGCGTCGGACGAAGCTCCTCCGCCGTAAACTTCTTCGCGTACTTCTTCTCCAAAAGGGGTTGGAGTGCGTCGACGTCGCCGTCGGCGATCGCCTTGAACGCCTTTCGCGCGGCCATGACAAGGGCCGGATCCGCAGATGATTTCTGTGCCCATACTGCCGGGCACGAAATCAGGGCCGCGGTGGCGAGTGCGGCCGTAAACGCCAGAAACTTGCTCAAAAGCGTAATCGTCTCCTCTCGGGTAGAAGCAGCCTGACTAGCACCCGAAAAACCGCGACTGCAAGCGGCCCCGCATTGTGATTATGGAATCCTCGCCCCGAACGCACCGCGACATAAGATGGAATGGCACTGGTTCTGGTCGATGGACCTTTATAGATTTGAGTGTGCGGCGACGCCGGCAAGGACAATGCAGTTTCACGTAATCACGCTGTTCCCAGAGATGTTCGAGTCTCCGTTCCGTGGCGGAATGATCGGACGCGCGATCGAGCAGGGAATCATCGAGCTGCACCTCCATCCGCTGCGCCCCTTCGGGCTGGGAAATTACCGGCAGGTCGATGACGCCCCATACGGCGGCGGAAGCGGAATGGTCATGCGGCCCGAGCCGATCGCGGCGGCCATCGATGACATCACAGGCAAACATCCCGGTCTATGGAAAATTCTCATGTCACCGCAAGGCGAGGTCTTCGACCATGCTGTCGCGCGCAGGCTGGCCGCGAAGACCGACGGGCTGCTGCTGATCGCCGGGCGCTACGAGGGAATCGACGAGCGCGTGCGATCGTTCGTGGACCAGGAACTCTCGATCGGCGACTACGTGCTGAGCGGCGGCGAACTGCCCGCGATGGTGGTGATCGAAACGGTCGGACGGCTCCTCGCGGGCGTGCTCGGAAATCCCGAGTCGCTCAAGGAGGAATCTTTCGCGTCCAACCTCCTAGAATATCCGCAATACACGCGCCCCGAAGAATTCCGCGGGATAAGCGTACCCGAGGTCCTGCTCAGCGGCGACCACGGCAAGGTGCGTGAGTGGCGCGAGGCGGAAGCGAAAAAACGCACGGCACGGCGGCGGCCCGAACTGCTGCAGAGCCGGAAATCTTCGCGTGGCTGATCTCTTTCTCGCGTTGCTGCATCATCCGGTCCTCGACCGCAACGGCCGCATCGTCACTTCGGCGATCACCAGTCTCGACATCCACGACCTCGCGCGATCGTCCTGCACATACGGCGTACGCGCGTTTTTCATCGTACATCCGATCGCAGAACAGCGCGAATTCGCATCGACCGTAATCGACCATTGGCGCTTTGACTTTGGCCGGGCATTCGATGGACGCCGCCGCGAGGCGCTCGAACTGGTGCAAATCGTCCCCGGCCTGGACGACGCCCTCTCCGCGGCCGAACGCCTTTCCGGCGCGCGCCCGCTTGTCGTCCACACTTCCGCGCGCACCGAGAGCGGCGTCGCCTTCGCCGAGCTGCGGCGGCGCCTGGAGGCGCCCGATGAACCGCCAGCGATGATCCTGCTGGGAACCGGCTTCGGCCTCACCCGCGAAGTGCTGGACCATTCGGATGTCGCGCTGGAACCGATTCGCGGCGTCGCGAATTACAACCATCTATCAGTGCGTGCGGCGGGTGCGATAATTTTGGATCGTCTGCGCGCCAGATAGTGCCGGAGGTTCCCGGGGCTTTTTACGAAAGGGGGCGCTTGCGCGATGAAACACCGAGTCGCGATTCAAACTCTCGCCCGAACCCTGACCGCCGCGATCGCACTCACTCTCGTCTCGGGCTGTCTGTGGGAAAACGACAACGTCGGCCCGCCCGTGCATCCCTCCGCCTCAATTGCGCTGCCGAATCCCACCGGCGCGGTCTTCGCCAACTGCCGTGCGCTGGTCTGCACCCAGGCCGACGTTCCCAGTTGCGACTTCGACCAGGTCATCCGGGGCGTCGAGGCGCATCCTGTCATGGATCGGATTCATTGCGCACGCTCGCAGTACGGCACCGATTGCGAAGAACGACGCGCGCCCGGCGGCGGCGAAAATCAAACCGCGGAAAACGAGGTGCTGAAGTTTCGATGCGCCGGCGACCCGGTCGAGTGCTGGATGATCGGCGGCAACGCGACCTGGGAGTCGACTCTCGACCCGGATAAGGAAGGTGGCCTGCCGCTCCAGTACCCGTGCGGAAGCTGGCGCCTCCCCGCCCCCAAGCCCGGCAGCCAAACCGTCCCGGGCCCGGGCACGGTGTAGAAGATA
>Ga0074044_10005511_pt1 | contig 10309 bp, 9 predicted proteins | sample BogForMeECP23OM1_FD_94443 | JGI IMG/M metagenome (GOLD analysis project Ga0074044, IMG submission 94443) | Bog forest soil microbial communities from Calvert Island, British Columbia, Canada - Bog Forest MetaG ECP23OM1 | ecosystem: Environmental > Terrestrial > Soil > Wetlands ...
GGGATGAGAAGCAGCGGAAAGCCAAGAACAAACATGACGCGCGTCCCTCGACCGAAGCTCTACGCTTCGGTTTTCTTATTAAGCACCTGCCGACCGCGATACATGCCGGTCTTGAGGTCGATGTGGTGCGGGCGGCGCAATTCGCCGGAATCCTTGTCCTCAATGTACGTCGGCCGCTTCAGCGCGTCGGCTGACCGGCGCATGCCGCGTCGCGACGGCGATGTTTTTCTCTTCGGCACGGCCATGATGTCGCTCTCCTCTAACACGGTCCGGTCGTTCGGGATGCCGGGCTTATAAAAGAATGCCTGGGATGACGCTAGTGTCCCGATTCCGAAGTTCGCAAGCGCTTGCGGCACGCTCTCATGTGGGGGCACGGGCGCGGATACAGGCATCGAGCGCCGGGCGGGCGGCGGCGCGGCGTTCATAGAGACCGGCGAGCCTGCGCACCAGAGCGCTCGGCGCCCGGGCGCTGCGGCGAACCGGGTTCGGCAGGATGGCAGCGAGTTCCGCCGCCTCGCGCGCCGTGAGATCGCGCGCCGGCTTGCCGAACGCCGAACGCGCGGCGGTCTCGGCGCCGAACACGCCGTTGGGACCCCATGCGGCGACGTTGAGGTAGATTTCCAGAATCCGCCGCTTCGGCAGCACCAGGTTGATCCACAAGGCGAGCGGGATTTCGAGTGCCTTGCGCACAAAACTGTGCCCGGGCCAGAGGAACAGGTTCTTGGCCGTCTGCTGGGTGATCGTCGAGGCGCCGCGCGCTTCCTCGATGCCGTCGGCTTGCTCGAAGGCCTCGCGCATGGCGCCGAGGTCAATGCCGTGATTGCGGCAGAAGCTGGCGTCTTCGGCGACGATGACGGCGAGCGGCAGCGCAGGAGCGATGCGGTCGAGAGGAACGGCGATGCGTTCGACGCGAGCCCCCGTCACCCAGCGCCAGAGCATCGGCGTCGAGATCGGCTGGATGAAGCGATAGAGCGGGGCGATCAAGTACGGCAGAAAAAGCAGGGTGAGGAGAATGATGACCGAGAGAAGAAGGAGACGGCGCAAGGCTGCCCGCATGGGAGATCGCACACCGCGCGCGCTTTAGTTGCGCGCATAGCCGATGAGCGGCTTCTTCTTACGTCCCAGCAGGATGAGAATCATCGCCACTATCCCGAGCACGACCCAGGTCGGCAGGTCGAAAATTCCCAGCATATAGGGGTCCCAAGCCCAAATGGCCCTCTGCTTCAACCAATTCTGCGCCAGATTCAGGCTGTTCTGGTCGATAATAGCCCACACGTCGCCAACTTTGATGTAGACCAAGTGCTGGTTGGCGATGGACTTGGTCCCGTCATAGACGAAGAAGACAAAGGCTGTCGCCAGCAGGCACAGGCCGACGAAGCGAAGCAGAAATCTGATCATGGCGCGCCGGCAGGCTCCGGAGGGCGGGCTTACGTGCAGGGATTACTCTGCCGCGCCTGTTTATTCAATGCGCCGCGCTTGCGGCGCTTTTTTGCATACCGCATGCGACCGATCATGAGCCACCGATCTCTTGAGTACAGGCCACCGCTTCCGCTAACGTCGGCCGGCTTCCCACTCAACCGCTACGCCTCATCGGCAAGGAATTGAAATGGCAGCGAAAACCGGCGATCGCACGCAGCGGCCGACCTTCACCGACCAGGAGGCGCTGCTGTTTCACAGCCAGGGCCGGCCGGGAAAGCTCGAAGTCGTGGCGACAAAGCCGATGGCGACACAGCGCGACCTGTCGCTCGCCTATTCGCCGGGCGTTGCCGTGCCGGTGCTTGCCATCGCCGAGGACGAGAGTCGCGCGTACGACTACACGACGAAAGGCAATTTCGTCGCGGTGATCACTAACGGCACCGCCATTCTCGGCCTCGGCAATCTCGGCGCGCTGGCGGCCAAGCCGGTGATGGAGGGCAAGGCCGTCCTCTTTAAGCGTTTCGCCGACATCGACTCGATCGATCTCGAAATCTCCTCCGAGGATCCCGACGAAATCATCAATTGCGTGAAACTGCTCGGCAAGAGCTGGGGCGGCATCAATCTCGAAGACATCAAGGCGCCGGAATGCTTCATCATCGAGCAAAAGCTGCGCGAGCTCCTCGATATTCCCGTCTTCCACGACGACCAGCATGGCACCTCCATCATCGCCGCGGCCGGACTGATCAACGCGCTGCAACTCACCGGCCGCGACATCGAAACGACCAAGCTCGTCTGCAACGGCGCCGGTGCCGCCGGCATCGCCTGCCTGGAACTGCTCAAGGCGATCGGCTTCCGGCCGGAGAACCTCATCCTGTGCGACACCAAGGGCGTGATCTACCAGGGCCGCACCGCGGGCATGAACCAGTGGAAATCCGCCTATGCGATCAAGACTTCGGCGCGCACGCTGGCCGAGGCATTCGAGGGCGCCGATGTGGCCTTCGGGCTCTCGGTCAAAGGTGCTTTCTCCCCGGCTATGATCAAGTCGATGGCGGCAAAGCCGATCATCTTCGCCTTGGCCAATCCCGACCCGGAAATCACCGCCGAGGAGGTAGCGGCGGTGCGCGACGACGCCATCATGGCCACCGGCCGCTCCGATTATCCCAACCAGGTCAATAATATTCTCGGCTTCCCGTTCATTTTCCGCGGCGCTCTCGACGTGCGCGCCACCACCATCAACATGGAGATGAAGATCGCCGCGGCGCACGCGCTGGCCGACCTGGCGCGCGAGGACGTGCCCGATGAAGTCGCCGCCCTCTACGGGGCGCGGCCGAAATACGGCCCCGACTACATCATCCCGGTGCCGTTCGATCCGCGCCTCATCTCGTCAATTCCACCGGCGGTGGCAAAGGCCGCGATGGAGTCGAAAGTCGCGCGGCGGCCCATCGTCGACATGGATGCCTATCGGCAGCAATTGCGCAACCGGCGCGATCCGATCGCCGGCGTCTTGCAGCGCGTGTTCGAAAGCTTGCGCCGGCAGCCGCGGCGCGTCGTGTTCGCCGAAGGCGAAGAGGAGCAGGTGATCCGCGCAGCGGCATCGTTCGTGCAACAGGAGCTGGGCTCGGCGCTGCTGGTCGGCCGTGAGGCGCGCGTGCGGGAGACCGCTCAGGCGCTCGGCGTCGAGCTCGGCAGTGGCATCGAAATCATCAACGCGGCTTTGTCCTCACGCAACGCCGCCTATGCCGCTTACCTTTATGAACGGCTGCAGCGCCGCGGTTTCCTGCAACGCGACTGTCAACGCCTGATCAATCAGGACCGCAATCATTTCGCCTCGTGCTTGGTGGCGCTCGGCGATGCCGACGCCATGGTCACCGGCGTCACGCGTAATTTCTCGGTCGCCCTCGAAGACGTGCAGCGCTGCATCGACCCCAAGCCCGGCCACCGCGTGATCGGCGTTTCGCTGGTGCTGGCGCGCGGACGAACGGTGCTGGTCGCGGACACGGCGGTCACCGAGATGCCCAACGCCGCCGATATTGCCGACATCGCGATCGAGGCGTCGCGCGTCGCCCGCTCGCTCGGCTACGAGCCGCGGCTCGCGCTGCTTGCTTTCTCGACCTTTGGGCATCCGGCCGGTGAGCGCTCGCAGCGCGTACTGGAAGCCGTTCAGCTATTGGATCAGCGTCGCGTCGACTTCGAATATGACGGCGATATGGCCGCCGACGTGGCGCTGAACATGGAGCTGCGCGAGGCCTATCCGTTCTGCCGTCTCTCCGGACCCGCCAATGTGCTGATCATGCCGGCGTTTCACTCGGCATCGATCTCGACCAAGATGCTGATGGAGCTCGGCGGCGCCACCGTGATCGGTCCCATGCTGGTCGGTCTCGACCGCTCGGTGCAGATCGTTCCGCTCTCGGCCAACGACGCCCAGCTCGTCAACATGGCGGCGCTCGCCGCCTATAACGTGAGCGGGTAAACTCGTCATTGCGAGGAGCGAAGCGACGAAGCAATCCAGGTTTTTGGCTTGGAGGGCTGAATTGCTTCGCTGCGCTCGCAATGACGAGAGACGGTGGAAACCGCCCGCAAAATCGCGGCCGCTGATTCACGAGCCCGAAACCTCTCTCCACTAGCGTTGTTTTCCGTCGCCCGTTGGCCCGCAGCTTAGGATGACGGACAAGATGTCGATTCCATTGCCCCAGTTCGCGCTCGAAATCCGCGGCCTGGTCAAGCGCTTCGAGCGCCCCGCCGTCGACGGTCTCGACCTCGCTGTGCGGGAGGGGGAGTTTTACGCGCTGCTCGGTCCGAATGGCGCCGGCAAGACGACGACGTTGCGCATGATCGCCGGCCTCATTCGGCCGGATGCCGGCTCGATCCATGTGACCGGCATCGACGCGCTGGCGGATCCGGTGGCGGCGAAACAGGTGATGGCGTGGATTTCCGACGAGCCGATGATCTACGACAAGCTGACGCCGCGAGAATATCTCGAATTCGTCGCCGGTCTGTGGCGGGTCGAGCCGGCGCTCGCCGAAACCCGCGCGCGGGAGCTCCTGGCTTGGCTCGGCTTGGCGGCGCATGCCGACGAACGCTGCGAGAGTTTTTCCAAGGGCATGCGCCAGAAGGTGGCGCTCGCCGGCGCATTGGTGCACGAGCCGCGCGTGATCATTCTCGACGAGCCGCTGACCGGCCTTGACGCCGGCTCCGCGCGGCAAGTCAAAAGCGTGCTGCGCGAGCGCGCGCTCGCCGGCGGCACCATCATCATGACCACGCATATTCTCGAAGTTGCCGAACGCATGGCCGACCGTATCGGCGTCATCGCCCACGGCAAGCTCATTGCCGAGGGCACGCTCGAGGAGCTGCGCCGCCAAGCCGGCCACAGCGGCAACGACGCGACCGGCAGTGCAAGCGGCGGCGCGAGCCTGGAAGACACTTTCCTCGCGCTTGTCGCCGAGCCGGCCGAAGCGGCGTGAAGTATTCGGCACAATGATCCAATCCGGCACCGCCGTCTGGTTTGCGCAACACGAATCGCGGCTCGCCTGGCGCGATTGGCTCGCCATGATGACCGCCGGCCGGCGCGAGCGCCGGCGCCGGGTAGCGATCGGCATTGCGGTTTTCGTGGTCGTCATGCACGCCGTCGCCTATTCGGTGGTCGGCGGCTTCGCCGCCGCCCCGCTCGACAGGCAAATGCTGGTCGGGATCACCGTCACTCTGCTGCTGTCGTGGCTCCTGATGGTCTCGCAGGCGATGGAGTCGATGACGCGCGCCTTTTATTCGCGCTCCGATCTTGATCTCATTCTTGCTTCGCCGGTTGCGTCGCAGAAGGTCTTCGCGGTGCGCATCTCGACGGTGACGCTTTCGGTCGCGATGATGGCGTTGCCGCTCGCCGCGCCGTTCATCGACATGCTGGTGGTGCGCGGCGGCTGGCGCTGGCTCGGCGCGTACGGTGTGATCGCCGCCATGGGCGCCGCGGCGACCGCGCTCGCGGTCGCGCTGACGGTCGCGCTGTTTCGCGCCATCGGTCCAAAACGCACCCGCCTGGTGGCGCAGATCGTCGCCGCCGTGATCGGCGCCGCCTTCGTGATCGGGCTGCAGGTGGCGGCGATTCTGTCCTACGGGACGATGTCGCGGGGGAGCGTGTTGCAGTCGGACGCCGTGCTGGCGCTGGCGCCGGACACGGCCAGCGTACTGTGGTGGCCGGCCCGCGCCGTCGTCGGCGACGGTATCGCGCTGGTCGGCCTTGTCGTCGCGAGTTTCATTTTGCTCGGCGCCGCCATCGCTATCGTATCGCCGCGCTTCGGCGAATATGCCATCGCGGCGGCGAGCGCCGACAGTTCGCCGGCAAGCCAAAGGCGGCGGTCGGCTGCGTTTCGCGCCACCTCGCCGCGACGGGCGCTCCGCCGCAAGGAATGGCTGTTGCTGTGGCGCGACCCGTGGCTCGTTTCGCAGACGCTGATGCAGATGCTCTATCTGGTGCCGCCGGCGGTTCTGCTGTGGCGCAGTTTCGCGGCGGCCGGCGGCGGCGCGTTCAACCTGCTGGTGCCGGTGCTGGTCATGGCGGCCGGGCAGCTTGCCGGCGGCCTCGCCTGGCTCACGATCTCGGGTGAGGATGCGCCCGATCTGGTCGCCGCGGCGCCGGTTACCGGGCGCTTGATCCTGCGCGCGAAAATCGAGGCGGTGCTCGGCATCATCGCGCTCATCTTCGCGCCGCTGGTCGCCGTGCTCGCCATCGCTTCACCCTGGCATGCGCTGGTCACCGGCGGCGGCATCGTCATTGCCGCGGCGTCGGCGACCGCCATCCAGCTCTGGTTTCGCACCCAGGCCAAGCGCAGCCAGTTTCGCCGGCGTCAGGTTTCCTCGCGCGTCGCGACCTTCGCCGAGGCGTTTTCCTCGATCAGCTGGGCCGCTACGGCCGCGGTCGCCGCCATCGACTTGTGGCTTGCCGTCGTGCCGGCGCTGATGGCGCTCATCGTCACCGGCGGCGCCCGTTACCTGAGCCCGCGCAAGCGCCCGGGTGAATGATCGCCCCTGATCGGACGTGCGGGTCTCCCCGCATTCGTCACATCAGCTGCAGGAGGATCAGCAGCAGGCCGATCACCGAGACGGCCCAGACAGCGGTCCGAAGCCACGGCACGCCGGCCACATAAACGATCGCATGAGCAACGCGGGCCCAGAAGAAGATCTGACAGCCCAGCACCGTCATGGCGTTGGTCTTGCCCGCGATCTGCGCCACCAGCACCAGGATGGCGAACAGCACGAGGTATTCGAGCATGTTGAAGTGGGCGCGCCGCGCCCGCCCCGCCCATCCGGTGATCGGCGGCAGGTCCTCGCGGTTGCCCGCCAGCGCCGGCAAGCCCACCTGCAGCTGCGCGCCCGCGACGGCGACCAGCATCTGCACGAATGTCAGAATGGCGGACCAAACAAGCAGCTTGAGTTCAGGTGTCATGTGCCCCTCCCTACTGAGCCGGCGTGCTAACGACGCCGTGCGACGTTGCGAAGCCTCCGGTGCATCGCGCGCTTATGAATACACCCCCGACCGCGCCGCGACGAGCAGAATAACGATCTCGCTCACCTGTTCGAGCGCGCCCAAGACGTCGCCGGTCTGACCGCCGATTTGCCTCAAGCTCAATCGCGCCATGAGCGCGACGACGATCGCCAGCACGACCGCCGCCGCGACCGCGTGCGTTATGCCGAGCCCGGCGACCAGCGCGATAATTCCCAAGGCGGCGGCAATGATGGCGCGCGCCCCCTGCGGCTGGCCGACGTCGAACGACAGGCCATCGCTGCGCGCCGGCGGCACGAAAAACATCAAGACCGGCATGGTCGCGCGCGCGGCACAATGTGCCGCGATCAAGGCCGCCGCCGCCAGCCCGGGGTCGTCGAGACTGGCCAGGGCGCTCGCCCGCAGCAGGATCGACAGCGCCAGCGCGCAGACGCCGTAAGTGCCGATCTGGCTGTCGCGCATGATGTCGAGCTTGCGTTCGCGGGTCTTGCCGCCGCCAAAGCCGTCCGCGGTATCGGCGAGGCCGTCCTCGTGCAGGCATCCCGTCGCCGCCAGCGTCGCCGCGACGGCGAGCGCCGCGGCGGACCATGACGGCAGTCCCAGCCGGTACGCCAGCGCGTAGACCACTGCGCCGATGATGCCGACGACAACGCCGGCGACCGGCAGCGCCCACACCGCTTGCGCAATCGCGGCGCCGCTGATCGGCGCGGCCCGCGCCAGCGGCAGCCGTGTCGAAAAGGCAATGCCGGTCGCGAGCTCGCTGAGGCGCTCGGCGGCCCACGGACGCCAGTCATCCGGGAAATTGGGGGTCGTCATCTTGGTCCTCGGTGTTGCGCGTGCTGACCATGGCCGTATGATACTTCGTCATTGCGAGCCAACGGGTCCGGCCCGAAGTGGCCGGCCCGATGACAGGCTCCGCGAAGCAATCCAGTCTTTTGGACTCCAAAGGTCTGGATTGCTTCGTCGCTACACTCCTCGCAATGACGAGGACCCCAGAAAGAATCACCCATGACCGAATTTACCACTTTCTCCGACCTGCGCGCCGTCTGCCTCGACCTGCCGAGCGGACATCCGGCCGCCAGCGCCGCTGTCGCCCAGCGCGAGGACACGCTGACCAAGCCGCCGCGCAGCCTCGGCCGGCTGGAGGATCTCGTTGCTTGGCTGGCGCATTGGCAGGGCCACGCGCCGCCGCGATTGGAGCGCGTCGATATTCTGGTTTTCGCCGGCAATCACGGCGTCACCAAGCTCGGCGTTTCGGCCTATCCGGCCGAGGTGACGGTGCAGATGGTGGCGAATTTTTCCGCCGGCGGCGCCGCGATCAACCAGCTCGCCCGCACTGCCGGCGCGAGCTTGCGCGTCATTCCGCTGTCGCTCGATCAACCGACTGCCGATTTCACGCGCGAGCCGGCACTCACCGAGCAGGAATTCCTCGGCGCGGTGACGACCGGCTACCAGGCGGTGTCGCCGCAAGCCGATCTCGTCTGCCTGGGTGAGATGGGCATCGGCAATACCACGGCGGCGGCCGCGCTTGCTGCCGCCTTGTTCGGCGGCGGCGGCGGGCGCTGGGCCGGCCGCGGCACCGGCGTCGACGACGAGGGATTGGCACGCAAGCGCGCCGTGATCGACCGCGCGCTTGAGCGCCATGCCGGCGTGCTCGCCGATCCGATCCGCATCGCCGCGGCGCTCGGCGGCCGCGAACTCGCTGCCATCCTCGGCGCTGCGCTTGCAGCGCGGCGTCACAACATTCCGGTCCTGCTCGACGGCTTCGTCTGCACCGCCGCGGTGGCGCCGCTTTGGAAGCTACGCGCCGACACGCTGGCGCACGCGCTCGCCGGTCACGTCTCGGCCGAGGCCGGGCACCGCATGCTGCTCGATGAACTTGGTTTAGTGCCGCTGGTCGATCTCAACATGCGGCTTGGCGAAGCCTCCGGCGCCGCGTTGGCGGTGCTGATCCTGCGCGCGGCGCTCGCCTGCCACACCGGCATGGCGACCTTCGCCGAGGCCGGCGTCTCCGACAAGCCGGCCGACGACGCAGCGGCGCCGAAGGCGGCCGGGTAGTAAATTTTCCCCTCTCCCCTGGAGGGGGAGGGTCGCGCCTTGAAGAGGCGCGGGGTGGGGTGAAGGCGACCAAACAAATTGAGTACAAAGCAGAATTCACCCCCTCCCGGCGCGCTCTGCGCGCCGAGCCGCCTCAGGATGACGGTCAACTTTTGTCGCCGCTGGTATTAGCCTTTGATAATGCGGGGGAGCAGAAACTGGTGAACCGGAGTGATCGATTTCGGATTCTGATAGTTGGCTGCGGCGAAGGCCTGGATGTATTTGCGCAGATCGGTCAGCGAGACGATTTCGTCGACGAAGCCGGTCTTGGCGCAGTAGGCCGGGCGTGACTTGTCCAGATAGTCCTGGATCATCTGGTTCATCTTGTCGAGGACCGGGCTGATATCGTGACCGGCTTCGTCCTCCCTGAGCAAGCGGCGGGCGTAGGAGGCCGCCGCGGCGGTCTCGCCGTGCATGACATAGATTTCGGTCAACGGCGTGCCGAGCGTGAACGCGTTGTTGTTGTTGGCTTGCGGACCGCCCATGATGTAGTGGGCGGCAGCAGTGCCCTTGCGCAGCACGATGCACATCATGGCGAGATCGGTCTGTTCGATCGAGTAGATCAGCGATTGGCCGAGCGCCAGCAGTTCGGCCTCCTCGGCGAGATCGCCGACGTCGATGCCGGTGGTGTCCTGCAGCCAGACGATCGGCAGATTGTCGCGGCCGCACAAGGTAACGAACTCGGCCTGCTTGATGAGCCCCTCGCGATAATGCTTGCCGCCGACACCGGGATAGGCGCCCTTGGCGTAATCGGGGTAACCGGGAAAAACCCCCTGGCGATTGCCGATGATGGCGACCGGAAAGCCATCGATCTTGGCAATGCCGGTGAAGACTTCGCGACCGTAGTCAGGCCGGTACTCCATGAACTCACTGCCGTCGGTGAGGCGCGCCAGGAACTGGATGGCGTCGTAGATACGCTTCTGGTTCGCGGGAAGTATCAGGTCGAGGTCCGAAGCCGGAAACTTGGGCTCCGCCGGCGCGGCGACGCGGAACATGGTCGGGTTGAAGGCCGGCATCATGCGCATGTAGTCCTTGATGCCGTCGAGAACGCCCTTCTCGGTGTCGTGGACTTCGCGGAAATAGCCGGTCTTGTCGAAATGGGTCTCGACCCGGCCAGGGTCCTTGGACTTGAAGTTCCGCGTGGCGTCGATGAGCGCACGCGCGGCTTCGGCGTCGATGTGGCCCTTGGGATTCATGCCGCCGACGATGCCGGCGCCGCCGACGGCGATGTTGGCCCCCTCGTGGGCGATCAGGATGGTCGGGCTGATCCCATGATATCCGCCGCCGGCCGGATTGGTTCCGAAA
>Ga0074044_10005512_pt1 | contig 10307 bp, 8 predicted proteins | sample BogForMeECP23OM1_FD_94443 | JGI IMG/M metagenome (GOLD analysis project Ga0074044, IMG submission 94443) | Bog forest soil microbial communities from Calvert Island, British Columbia, Canada - Bog Forest MetaG ECP23OM1 | ecosystem: Environmental > Terrestrial > Soil > Wetlands ...
CAGGAGAGCGCGGACGAGCACGACCTGGATTCCGCGGGTATATCGGACGTAGCGCAGAGCACCGACAAACGATTCCAGCATGCTCTCGGTAGGCGTCCTCGAACGCTTGTGCGTCCTGCGCCAGCGCAGAATCGCGGCGAGAACCAGGAGAAAGCCGGCCGCATTCAATGTGAAAACGGCATTTGCTCCGATTAGCGGAAGCAACAGGCCGCCCAAGGCAGGTCCAAGAACCCCGGAAATATTCATCTGCACACCCCCGAGTGTCACGGCCGAAGGAAGTTCCTCCTTGGTCACAACGTCTGTAATCACAGATACCCACACCGGCGCATTGAACGCAAAACCGACGCCTAGGAGGAATACCGCGGCGAGAACGATCACGGGAGTCAGGAGATGCAGGGTTCCTAAGACCGCAAGTCCGACGGCCGCCAAAGATAGCCAGACGTGCATCACGCATAAAAGCCTTTTGCGGTCCACCATGTCCGCCAGCGCGCCCGCGGGAAAGGTAAGCAGGAAAAAAGGTAACGACGCGGCGGTAGACAACAGCGACAGCAAGAAGGACGACGGCGACAGCGTGTTCATGACCCAGGTTGCAGCCATGTCGTGAGCCGAGACGCAGCAACCGGAGACGACGCTGGCAAGCCAGAGACTACGAAAAACGGGGTTCCGGAGCGAGATCCAAATCGAGGTTGTGCTCATTGACTTGAACGCGAAGACGTTGCAATTGTCCGCGAACTGAAGTGCCCAATCCGCATTTCAGCGACGCCGGCTCCTAAGACGAGCGATGGCGTATGGAGCGAGTATGAGCTGTTTGTCTGCGAATTCTCGTTCGAGGGAGTTCATCGCTGAAAAATCATGAGTTGCCGGCTCAAATTCTGACGCTGTCAAAAGGGCCGCGCTACCTGCGAACTCTGTCGCCAACTCGACGGTTTCCATTCGACTTGTCAGGTTGGCAATCCAAACCTCGATCCCGCCATCTCGTTCGGCTGCGATTGCCTGAATCTCGCAAGGCTTGGAAACTGCCAGATCTACGAGCGGTTGGCCTTTCAACTCGGCTAGACCTTTGAACACATGATAAGCCGGGTAAACTCCACCGTTTTCATCGAAGTATGGCTGCTGGTAATCCATCTTTGCATAGGCGATCCCAAATTCTCCGACCCCGCCGCCCAGCGTGATCGCCTCGGCGCCGCCTCTTGCAAAGCGTGCGACAAATCCCAACGACCAGGCGGCCGCGAACAGCCCGCGTTGGCGAGGATCCATTCCATTCATGGCCTGACGAATGTTCTCAGGGTTCGCCATCGGGGCTTCTCCATACGGATTCATCCGTAATCCGATCGAACTCGGTCCGACGTGATAGGGTCTGCCGTCGATGAAAGCTTGCACGCTTTGTGCCAGATGTGGGAGCGATTCCAGACTTTCCATCGCCGAACGATCGTCGCCCGCATGAAAAATCGCTACCGTTGTAAATGTGACGAAATCGAGCAGGTCAACGGGTGGTCGCTTTCGGTTCAACTCTGTGAAGAAGCTGAACATCCCTCCACCAAGTCGGACGTCCGGAAGAGCTGCACGCGCCGCCCGGTAACAAGCGTCCAGCGGCGGGCAGGGAGGCCAGGGACTCCCGGGTAGCGTGCATTTGAGATCGGGAGCAGGCGAGATCATGACCGCGGCAAAAGGTTTGCCAAGCTCAATCAATGCGCGACCGAGCCTCTGGAGATCTTGTGCAAAATTTTCGACGCTCGGAATGACGTACTCCAACCACAAATCGGCTCCAAGCGCTTTACCCAAAGCGGCCATTCGCCCCAGATCGATTTCGCTATGTCCGAGGCGTGAGTCATAATGACAGACGATATGGGACGGCGCGGCCTGTCTCAGCACATTCAAGCTTTGTTCGGTCGCGCCGATGTCTTTCGGATTGAGTCCGAACCCGAGCCGCGGCATGCAGATCGCGGTACCGCGCGTGCCAATCGTTAACCGGGAGTGGCCGTCGACCGACTCGATCTCCGCGATGGACCCAGACACCGCCAAAGCGACCGTCTGGCCGACTGCATCGCCTTTGGCGATCACATAAGGCCAAGGCAAGGCGAGGGGACGAACATAGGTCTTGTACGAAGCGTCCGTCCAGTTCCGCTGGTCCTCCATCTCAAAAGTGTCGCCTTCCATTCTGCAGGTCACTTTCAGGCCGGGCAAAAATTCGTGCGTGATTGCTCGCAACGCGCTCATCGGCTGGACCGGATCGATCAAAAGCGGAAACCTTGTCTCTTCAATCGTGCCATCGACGTGCTCTACGGCGCATGGAGCGCCGGCAACGCTCTCGATTGGGTGTAGCACGACAAAGCCGGTACGATTTGTGAGAAACTCTGACGCCGCGGTTCCCTTACAGGAAAAGCTGAGAGAACCGTTAGATTCACCCGCGATCACCGCTGAATAGCGAAATGCCTGCTCTTCTCCTCCGACGGTCGCTTGGTATGAAATGCGAAACGAGTCAGCCTATTCGTGGAAATCCAGGTTTGTTATTTGTGGCGCGTACGTGCCCCAGTTTTTGTCGCGCACAACAAACGAAACAGCCCGAATCATTTCATGGCCGTGAAAACGGATATAGCGGAGATTACCGGCTTCGAACTCCACCGTGAGAGGACCGGCCTGCAGAATTCGCGGCGGCTCGACAGGCTCGTTGGTTCCGTACAGCCGGATCGAATTGGAGATAGCGTATGGCATAAGGATGCACAGTATAGATTCAGCGAGAAAAGGCTCGCGAGGAAAGGAGACGCTCAATCAGAACGGCGGTAATGATAACGGCACCGATTGCCGACCCCTGCCAGAACGGCGATACGTTCAGGAGGTTTAAGCCGTTCCGGATCATGACCATTATAAGGACGCCTATCAATGTTCCAATAATCGACCCCCGTCCTCCGTACAAGCTTGCTCCACCGATCACTACGGCCGCGATAGCGTCAAGTTCGAGCCCGGTTCCAGCCAGTGGATCGATCGACATGACCTGCGCCGAGGCGAAGGTGATAGCCACGGCCGATAATCCGCCCGAGATGACATACGGAAGAATGCTAAAGCCTAGTACGTTCAGACCCGCGGTTCGCGCAGCTTCTCGGTTAGAGCCGATCGCGTACACCGTCCGCCCGCCTTTCGTGAAGTTCAGGTAAGCCCATGCCATCGCATAGAGCATGAGCAACGTTAGAACATGGGCAGGAATGCCGAAGATATTTGTATAGACGATATTACCGAAGTTCTCCGGCAAATCAGCGATGGCCGTCGCCCCGGAAAATATGTAGGCCAAGCTCCGCCCGATAGCCATCACGCCGAGAGTTACGACAAAGGAAGGAAGGCCGAAATGGGCAATCAGGAAGCCCGAAAAAAGGCCGATCGTCATGCCTGCCAGAACAGCCAGAACAATCGCAAATGGTATGGTGAGATGTTCAAGGCCACGCCCTAGCAAGACGCCGGTCAGGCCGGCGACGGAACCTACTGAAAGGTCAATACCACCGATCAGGATAACGAACGTCATCCCGATCGCGACGATGCCAACCACGACCGATTGATCGAGGACATTCAGGAGATTGTTGGATGTTAGAAAATGCGGGGAGAGAATAGAAAGAGCCGCGCCGAGTGCGAGTGCGAGTGCGAGCATGCGGATTTCGAGCTGCCCAACCAGGTCGCTTACGAGCGAACGTTGAGCGTTAGTAGAATTTATTCCGTTTGTCTTCACTGAGGTTTGATAATCCGGCCCAGAAAGCTTTCGATGCGGTCCCGAAGTTGCTGCGCCGGAGCTAGTGAAGTGCGGCTGTCAAGCGTGACCCCAATCCAACCCATATCATGTCCGCGGTCGCTACGGACCGAAACCAAAAGCGTAGCGAGCTGATTTTCTCGTTCGAGCACGAGGGCTTCCGATCTGGAACTGAGCGCAGCAGGGATCCGAGTGTCGCCGATCATAGGCGTGTCTCCCGCACGAAAACCTGGGTCCGCCTGATCATTGATCACGGAGGTGTACAAACAAAATAATCGTCCTTGATCAACTAAAGTCCAGAATGCCGCACCGTTCAGATCGCGCGCGATGTCTCGCAGGATCGCACTGTTTTGCTCCATCGAAGTGCGGGGCGCGGCAAAAAGAGTGAGTTTCTCTTCATTTAACATTTCGCTTGGCACATCAGCGATTGAAGCACCGTCGCTCATTACCACGACGCGTTCACAAAGACTCAAGAGCTCCTCGAAATCGGACGAAATAACGATCACGCCGACCCCAGTACCGGCAACCTGGCGTAGCATAGCATATATCGACGTCCGGGTTCCAATATCCACGCCTTTAGTTGGCTCATCGAGGATGAGGAGTGAAGGCTCCAGCAAGAGCCATCGCGCAATGATGATCTTCTGCTGCATTCCTCCGGAGAAGTTCAGAATATTGGTGTCAAGGCGTTCGGCCGGGAGTCCCAGTTTTTGGATCAGGTCGTCTAATTTCGCTTTTCGTTGAGAATAACCGAGTCCGAACTTGCGGGAGGCGGCCATGTGTCCCAACAAGAGATTTTCACGGACGGAAAAATCCGGCACGATTCCCTGAACCCGGCGATCCTCGGCGACAAATCCGATGCCGGCCCGGATCGCATCCGCGGCGCGTCTCGGTGCATATTGTTTTCCGCCAAGGTAAAGCTCTCCACGTTGCCGTGGACGAAGCCCAAAGAGCGCCTCAACCGTTTCAGATCGTCCTGCTCCTACAAGTCCTCCCAATCCGAGTATTTCCCCTCTGTGCACCTTGAAAGAGACGTCGCGGACGACCGGTGCCGAGCCGAGATTCCTTACTTCAAACACCGCCGTTTGCGAAGGGCGCGCGGTCCGATTTGGGCCAATGGGCAAAACCTCCTTCATTTCCTGGCCAACCATCAGGCGAATCAACTCCGCCTGTCGCAAAGACGCTGTTTCGAGCGACTTTGCGACTGTGCGCCCTTCCCGCATCACCGTTACGCGGTCTGTAATTGCGAATACTTCCTCGAGTCGGTGCGAGACAAACACCAGGGTATGACCAGACCGCTTCAGGGTGGTCATCACTTGAAACAGACGCTCCACTTCAGGCGGACTCAAAGACGCCGTTGGCTCGTCGAAAATGATTAAGGTGGAATTCAGTGCCAGGGCCTTAGCGATCTCGACCAGTTGACGCTGGGCTGCGGAAAGGAGGCGAACCTCTCGATCCAAGGGTAGCGTTTCTTTTTGGCCAAGACGGTCCAGGATTTCTTCCGCGCGTCGCTTCAGCCGCCTGTAGAAAAGTATTCCCGGCCGGCCAAGCTCAGCGAGAAACACGTTTTCCAGGACGGACAGGTCGGGCGCGAGTGAGGTCTCTTGCATCACCATCGTGATCCCATATCCGATGGCCTCCCGCGCGCTGCGCAGGTTCAGCGGTCGATCTCGCAACGTTATAGAGCCCGCATCTCGGGTGAGATGGCCGGAAATGACTTTGGAGAGCGTCGACTTGCCAGCTCCATTCGCTCCCAGCAAGCCCATGACCTCGCCAGGATAGACGTCTAGCTCCGCCCCTGCCAGCGCCCGCGTCCGATCGAAGGCTTTCTCGATTCCGGTCGCGATTAGCAGAGGCGCAGAATCGGGCCGAGGCTGAGCTGCGGCTTCGGAATCTTCAGCCTTCATGGGCCTCGATCGTATCTGAGGGTATCAAGCCGGATTTATTTCATTTCGTTCGCAAACACCGTTTCCTTAATTGTCGGAAGCAACTCGTCAACGTTCTTGCTGGTTACGATTAAAATTGGGACAAGGATCTGTTTTTCAACCTGTTCTCCCTTGATATGCTTCAGAAGTGCTTCGCCGGAGCGAACACCCATCAAGTAGGGCTGCTGCATCCCGGAGGCAACGATTTGGCCTTGCTTTAAAAGGTCGACAAACTCTGGAATTCCGTCGAAGCCTGCGACCAGGACGGATCCTTCTCTGCGAGCCGCCTTTATCGCACGTAATGCACCCATGGTTGGCTGATCTGTCTCGATGAACATCCCCTTCATGTTTGGGTTAGCAGTAAGCATGTCCTGAGTGTACTTGAACGTTTCGTTTGCCGTATAATTCTGCATCTGCTCGAGCGCACACTCCTTGATCCCTCCCTCTTGCAATGCGGCGCGAAAACCTGCAGTTCGCAGCTTGCCGTTGTTCCTGGTAAGCGAGATCGTAACCAGGCCGACGGTACCGTCCGCCATGCCTTTCTCCTTCATAGCCGCGACTAGCGCTTTGCCGGTGCCATTGGCTCCTTCACGATTGTCGGAGATGATAAAAGAGACATACTCGCCCTCGTTCGTCCCGATATCCCCGATCACGACAGGTATGTTCGCTTTCTGGGCGAGCGCCAAGACGCTCGGGCAGGTAGAACTATCTGTCGGTGAGATAACGATGCCGGCCACGCCGCGGGCAATAGCGTCTTGTGCGTTTTTCAGCTGTGTCTGCGCATCGTTGTGACTGTCGAATGCCTGGAAGCCGTAGCCTTCCTTCTTAGCGACGCTCTCAACACCTTCTGACAGATATCGCCAGAACGGCAGATCCAAACCCGGAGTTAAATAGACAATGTCCTTTGCCGACGCGGTCAATTGCGAACACAGGACTAATGCGGTCGCGGCATAGAATAGGGCTTTGATGGTTTTTTTCATGGGGGGGAGGGTGCAGGTTTTTTATGTGTCGCGACCTATAACTGAAAGTTATTGATAAGGGGAGAAAAAAGGAAGGCGGGTACCGATTCCGATCGACTGGTTCCGGAAGCGGTTCGATGTTATAAACATCGAGCAAGATCAGACAGATGATCGCGAAATACTGTAATGTCGGCCTTGGCTTTGACCGCGGTCCAGTCCGCTAATTGCAGCGCGACGCCTTGATAATCATCCAGAATAGCAACTTTGATCGGCTTGTCTTTTGGCATCCCAGTTCTGAGTTTGGGATAAAGTTGAAGATCTGATAACAGCTCGTCAAATCAGTTCTTCTAACGGGTTGACCGCTCCAGATTGCTTTCACCATCCCACCCATCAGCGGCGGCGCCAATAGACGAAGGCGGCACAAAGGAAGATGCTGCCTGCGGCCAGACCGGCCCAACCCCCTACAACGCAGCTGGTCGCGCTGAATGCGAGCGAATCACCGGCGAGTGGCCCGTGGGTGAGCGAAAGGAGACCGATCAAGGAAAATCCCAGCGCAAGAATCACAAGGCTGATACCTGCAGAAATTCTCTGAACCGATCGCGAAGCTAGGGACGCGGTATATGCGTTTAGATCGTCCTCCAGGGATTCAATTGTTGTGGCAGCGTGCATAACGTGTTGGTTGGGTTCTTTGCTTCCGGACTTAGCCGCTCATCGGCCATTTGACCGTCTGCTGCCCTGTACAAATGGTTTTCGGGATTTCGGTTTCAGGGTTTTGGAAAAAACTGGAAGTTTTCTTGTACGCCGATGCTGGCGTTCAGTGGAGTCCCGAATCCAGGGCTGACCTTGCGGCGGCCAGGACGTCGCGCCATTGGCATGTCAAGGGTCAGCCTGAAAATCCTACAAGCCAAAGCGCTCGTGAGATTTCCGCGCGATAGAGCCTAATCTGGCTTCATGGGCCTATCCGGCCTTCCGCGGCAATCACAGCATCGCAGAGAGCGTGAATCTCGTTATCGATTTCTGCTGGATCCGAGACGGTGCGAGCGACCTCCTCACGTAGAAGGACGGTGTACCGCTTCCGTAGACGGTGCACAAGAGTCTTTACTCCGGCAGCACCAATTCCGAGTGTTTTAGAGAGTTCTTCGTAGGAAGGCAAGGGTCGGCTATCGCCGATCCTCAAGAAAATGTTCAACGCTTCAAACGTAGAGGTTTTGCCTTCGTCGGCATACGCGCGCTCCAACTGAGTCATTGCTTGGCTAAGCACGGTCATGGCCCAGCGCGCGTCGAAAATTTTCTCGGCCGTCAGATAATCCGCCGGCTCAAGGCGGTATCGGCTTTCAGCGTTTTCCCAATCCAGAGAAACGAATTCGTAGTTTCTCCCTCGTTTAAGGCTGTGTGCTCGCTGTGCCTCGTTCGAAAGGTAGTTCTGAAAGGAGGCCAGCAGAAACGATCGAAATTTGCCTTTGAGTCGATCAACCTGGGTCAACGCCTTGTGCTCAAGTAAGTGCAGAAAAAAGCCTTGAGTTAAATCTTGCGCGTCATGCGGCGAGTAACCCCGGCGCCGGGCGAAGGAATAGAGAGGGTACCAGTAGATTCGACAAAGCTCAGCTAACGCAGCCTTCCCTCCTTCTGCCTGGCTTTGAGCGGAAACCATTACAAGAGTCCAGAGCGTAGTATGAAACTGCGCTCCGGCCGCCCCGCGTGACTCAAATTCCGGCTTCATCATCAGCCTCCGCCCGTCAGATTAGCGAAAAACCACGGCGTTCGAAACAAAAATTCCTGACTGGATTGAGACGCCGAAAAGCCGCTTGTGGGAAACAAAGCGAGGACTCTTTGCCTGCTTTGCGAATTAACACCCAGTGATTTTGCGAATCACTGCGCGGCAAAATGGATCAGCGTGTGTGTGGCGAGTTCTACAGTCACGAAGTCGTCAGGCGTTTTTGCATCCTCCCCGTCGGAAGCGGGATGATATTCGATGTGCAACTGCGCGCTGTTAACGAGGATCCGCAGGTAACCGAAGTCCTGGTCGTCATAACTTTCAAACGTCACACTATCTTTGCCGTTGGACAGCGCCTCCTGCAACACCGGGACGCGTATCGTTGGCGTGCCCTTGTGCGTGAGTCTCGCCACGGCATGGCCGCCGTTGCCGGAGATAAGGAATGGGGTTTCACGTCCGCCCGTGCGTCTTGTGAAGCGCTGATAGTTGTGCGCATGACCCGACAGCACCGCATGCGGCCAGACACCCGCCTCCGCGCAAGCCGAGTCGATATCCGCCAACATGCGAGGGCTGCCGCCGTGCCTGCCCACGCTCTGCGAACCATCGCCATTCGTGTTGATTTGGGCGACATAGGGAGGATGATGGGCGGCTATAATCACCGCGCCCTTGAACTGGTCGCTCTTGACACGCTTCAGCGCGGCTTTTAGGAAATTTACCTGCGTCTGGCCAAGGTACGGAAACTCGTCGCCCTGTGAGGAAATGATCCCGGGATCCTCGAGGCAATTGCTGTAAAGTCCGAGGATGCGCACAAAGGGTGCCTCGAACGTGAAGTACACGCCGGGCTGGATTTGCGCTGTGCGCACCAGTCCTCCAGCCTCGGGAGGGCGATGCGGAGGTTCTCCGGCGGTGCAGAAGTTAGCAAGGAACGCCTGCAGGCTTGGGGTTGAGGTCAAGGGCGAGACCATGCCATCGTGGTTCCCAGGGATAGCGAAGATGGGAGCCGGGTATTCGCGGTAAGGATCGTAGAATTGATCGTAGTAATATTGCGCTTCACCGAAACTGTAGACCACGTCACCGAGGTGATAGAGAAACGATGGTACCGATTTCGGATCTGGATCGTCGTAGTCCGACACCATTTTGTCGGCCACAGCAGACTGGTCCGTTGGTCCCCGTGTGTTGCCTGTGTCGCCCACCGCGTGGAAGACAAGTTGCCCCGCCTTCTCGATAGCCTTGACGACACCTTTGCCCGGAGCGCCCAGTACCTGTTCAAGCGTAAGGAGAGGCTCGGCGACTCCCTCGACCTCTGGAAATGGGCGCGGTTCCAACACGCCTCTTTGGCTGTCCAGTATCGTGTATGCCTGTTTGTCTGATCCGTGTTTGACACTGAATTGAGTCGGATCCGGCGTAGCCGGAGTCTCGGCGAACTGGGGTCCGTCGGTGAGAACGGGCTCGGCGTTGCCCGCTGGGGGCGGCGCCGCAGGTTGTGGTTTGCGCTTGGATCGATGCGACGTTTGGCGGCTCATAAGGGGGAATCCGGGGTTGGACGGTTATGGATGGAAAATGAAACCTTTCCACACGAATGTCACGCTCATGCCGACAACCAGAAGCTTAAAGTAAAGATTTCGTCACAAAGACTGCAAAACGGGCGTATCGCAATGCGTCAGCAACTGTGTTTAAAAATTGCTACCGCGCGATCCGGGCTCGTGCGGGATAAGGGACGTGATCCGCCGTTGCAGATGATAGGGACGCGCTCCCGCGCGATCCGGGCTCGTGCGTCCAGTAGAGATAGAAAAAGCCAAACATCGTCCGAACCGTTCGCGGATTCGCAGGGCAGAAGCGAAAATCGGGTCGAAACGTGCAACGCCGGATCGCGCAGGAGCGCGTCCCTAGTGTGCCCGACATGGGTCTGAACTAATGATATGAAAGGAGATCATCGGAACTGGTGGAGGTAACCGTAGCCGAAGTGCAAGCAGCGGATC
>Ga0074044_10005513_pt1 | contig 10305 bp, 10 predicted proteins | sample BogForMeECP23OM1_FD_94443 | JGI IMG/M metagenome (GOLD analysis project Ga0074044, IMG submission 94443) | Bog forest soil microbial communities from Calvert Island, British Columbia, Canada - Bog Forest MetaG ECP23OM1 | ecosystem: Environmental > Terrestrial > Soil > Wetlands ...
CTGAGCATCTGGCACTGGCTCATCGTCGGCGCCGTCCTGCTGCTGGTCTTCGGCGGGCGCGGCAAGATTTCGGACATGATGGGCGATGTCGCCAAGGGCATTAAAGCCTTCAAGAAGGGCATGACCGAGGAGGACACCGCCGACGTCTCGAAGTCCGAGGCGCCGGTCAAGTCCATCGATCATCAGCCGGCCGACGCGGTCAAACCGCGTGCCGAGGCTGGAACCAAGGTCGGGGGCACGTTGTCCTGACGTCCCTTGCGGCTAGTCCCGCCGGATATTCGGCCGGCGGTTGACGCGGAATAGCGGTTGAGCCGGCCGGGGAGTTTTCATGTTCGACATCTCTTGGACGGAGTTCCTGCTCATTGGCGTCGTGGCGCTGATCGTGATCGGGCCCAAGGAATTGCCCTCGGTCTTGCGCACGCTCGGGCAATGGACGCGCAAGGTGCGCAGCATGGCCGCCGACTTCCAGAACCAGTTCCAGGAAGCGATGCGCGAAGCGGAAATGGCCGATCTCAAGAAGGACGTCGACGACATTGCCCGCGGTATCAAGCGTTTCGACCCGTTCAAGGACGTGCGCGCCGATGTGGAGGCTGCGGGAAAGGACATTCAATCTTCGCTGGAGCAAAAGCCGGCGGAGACGACGTCCGGCACGGAGCCTGCGCAATTGGCCGCGCCCCCCGCCACCGCGATCGGCCAGCAAGACGCCGTCGCCACGCCCACGGGCCCGGTCGCGCCGGAGGCCGTCGAACAGTCGGAATCGAAAGTTCCTGCGACGGAGCCGAGCGCCTATTCCCGCGAAGCCGCCATCGTTGCTGCCGCGATAGCGCCGGTCATGCCGGTATCGGTCGAGAATGCCGTTAAGCCCGACACCACGGGGCACGGCTGATGACAGGCGAAGACGAGGAGAAGGCGATCGAGGCCACCAAGGCGCCGTTGATGGATCACTTGGTCGAGCTGCGCGGGCGGCTCATCAAGGCGCTCGCCGCCTTCGCGCTTGCGGCCGTGGTCTGCTTCTTCTTCGCCAAGCAAATCTACAACGTCCTGACCTGGCCATATGTGTGGGTCGCCGGGCCGGAAAATTCGAAGTTCATCTACACCGGCCTGCTCGAATATTTCATCGTGCAACTCAAGCTCGCGATGTTCGGCGGCGTATTCATCGCCTTCCCGGTGATCGCCAGCCAGATTTACATGTTCGTGGCGCCGGGACTTTATCGGAAGGAACGGCAGGCATTCCTGCCGTATCTCGTCGCCACCCCGATCTTCTTTTTGTTGGGGTCGTTCGTCGTCTATTTCCTGGTGTGGCCGATGCTGGCGCGCTTTTCGCTGAGCATGCAGCAATTGGGCGGTCCCGGCCAAGCAACGATCGAATTGCTGCCGAAGGTCGAGGATTACCTCGCGTTGATGATGAAGCTCATTCTCGCCTTCGGCATCGCCTTTCAGCTTCCGGTGATCCTGACGCTGCTTGGCCGCGTCGGCCTCATCACCTCCGACCAGCTCAAATCGAAGCGCCGCTACTTCATCGTCATCGCCTTTGTGATCGCCGCCGTACTCACGCCGCCCGACGTGCTGAGCCAGATGTCGCTTGCGCTGCCGCTGGTCGCCCTCTACGAGGGCTCGGTGTGGTCGGTGCGCTGGGTGGAGAAGCGGGCGGCAGCCGATCGCGCCGCAGCCGCGGCGGCCGCGTCGGCCAAGCCCGCGGAGTGATTGAGGCGTATTGTTTGGGTTATTGATTCGTCATGCCCGGGCTCGTCCCGGGCATCCACGTCTTGAGCGCTGAAGACGTGGATGGCCGGAACTAGTCCGGCCATGACAAGGAACAGAGTGTCCCTGCATGCACGACATCCGCTTCATCCGCGACAATCCCGACGCTTTCGACCACGCGCTGGCGCGGCGTGGGCTTGAACCGCAGGCGCAGCGGTTGATCGAGCTTGATGAGAAGCGGCGGGAAAAAATCCTCGCGCTCGAAACAGCGCAGGCGCGCCGCAACGCCGCGTCGAAGGAAATCGGCGAGGCGAAGAAAAACAAGGACGAAGAAAAGGCAAAAGGCCTACTGATCGAGGTCGCCGCGCTGAAGGAATCGATTCCAGCCATGGAGGCGCAAGAGAAAGCCGCGTCTAAGGAGCTGGAAAACGCGCTGGCTGAAATTCCCAATTTGCCGCTGGATGAGGTGCCGGACGGCAAGGACTCAAGCGACAATATCGAGCATCACCGTTTCGGCGCGAAACGCGATTATGCGTTTACGCCGAAGCAGCATTTCGATCTTGGTGAGGCGCTCGGCCAAATGGATTTCGAAACTGCGGCCAAACTTTCCGGGGCGCGGTTTGTCGTCTTAAAAAAAGGTCTTGCGCGACTCGAGCGTGCACTTAGCCAATTCATGCTCGATATGCACACCAGCGAGCCGCATAACTACACCGAAGTCGCTCCGCCGCTCTTGGTGCGCGACGAGGTGATGTTCGGCACGGCACAGTTACCGAAGTTTGCCGATGATCAGTTTGCGACTGTCAATCAAAGTGAGATCAGCAGAGTTTCTGGCGAATTAATCGTCAGATCGATCAAAGAAACTGTCGAACGCATGCCTCAAATTCTGAACGAGATCGAAAAAGAAACAGGTCAAAGGGTCGATACTGCTCACGCGGCCCGGCGGTTGGCGGGGGTGATAGAAGCCGATATGCCCGTTTATAAAGAGGAGTTGCGTAAGTCACTATCCGAGTTGTTCCGTCTTTGGCTCGTTCCCACAGCCGAAGTCCCGCTCACCAACCTCGTTCGCGAGTCCATTCTCGACGAAGCGCAATTGCCGATGCGCGTCACTGCCTGCACGCCCTGCTTCCGCGCGGAAGCCGGCGCCGCCGGCAAGGACACGCGCGGCATGATCCGCCAGCATCAGTTTACCAAGGTCGAGCTAGTCTCCATCACCACGCCGGAGCAAAGCAAGGACGAGCACGAGCGCATGCTGTCCTGCGCCGAGGAGATTTTACGGCGGCTCGATCTGCCTTATCGCGTGGTGACATTGTGCGCCGGCGACATGGGATTTCCGTCGCAGAAGACCTACGACATCGAAGTATGGCTGCCGGGGCAGGGGGTGTATCGCGAGATTTCTTCCTGCTCGGTCTGCGGCGACTTCCAGGCGCGGCGCATGAACGCGCGCTATCGCACCAAGGAAGGCCGGCAAGTGCGCCACGTGCACACGCTCAACGGCTCCGGGGTCGCCGTCGGCCGCGCCCTGGTCGCGGTGATGGAGACCTATCAGCAGGAAGACGGCTCAATCGCGGTGCCGGATGCGCTGGCGCCCTACATGGGCGGAATAAAGAAGATCGAGAAACGATGAGCCCGATGCGCATCCTGATCACCAACGACGACGGCATCCACGCCGAGGGGCTCGACGTGTGCGAGAAGATCGCGCGCGAACTTTCCGACGACGTCTGGGTGATCGCGCCGGAATACGACCAGTCAGGCGTCGCCCATTCGCTGTCGCTCAACGACCCGCTGCGCCTGCGCCAAATCGGCGAGCGCCGTTTCGCGGTGCGCGGCACGCCGACCGATTGCGTCATCATGGGCGCGCGCCACCTGCTTGACGGCAAGGGTCCCGATCTCGTGCTCTCGGGCGTCAACCAGGGCCGCAATGCCGGCGAGGACGTGATCTATTCAGGCACCGTTGCCGGCGCCGTGGAAGGCACCGTGATCGGCATTCCCTCGCTCGCCTTGTCGCAAGCCTATGCAGGGCGCAGCGGACGCCGACCCTATTGGGAGACCAGTTTGCGCTACGCGCCCGACATCATTCGCCGCGTCATCGCCGAGGGCATACCACGCGACGTGCTGATCAACGTCAATTTTCCCGATTGCCCGCCGGATGAAGTCAAGCGCATTGCAGTCACTGCGCAGGGGCGGCGTAGCGGCCAGGAGCGGCTGCAAATCGATCGGCGAAAAGACGGTCGCGGTAATCCCTATTACTGGATCGCTTATGTACGCCACGGCTTCGCGAAGGCGCCGGAGGGCACCGATTTTGCCGCCCTCGAAGAGCAGTGCATCGCGGTCACGCCGCTCCGGCTCGACATGACCGACGAGCCATATATGACGAAACTCGCCGAATTGTTCGAGTAAAGCAGCGTCAACTGCGGATGGCAGGCGCGGCCGCCTCGATCGCTCGCGCAAGCGCGTCGGCCTGAAACGGCTTCTGCAAGATAGGGGTGTGGCGATACGGTTCCGGTACGCCGCACTGGCCATAGCCGGTAGCGAATACGAACGGCAGTCCGCGCTCGATCAGGATCTCAACGACCGGCGAAATCGGCCGGCCGTTGAGATTGACATCAAGGATGGCAACGTCGAATTCGCCCTTCCTCGCCAGCGTCAAAGCCTCCTCGATCCGGCCGGCTTCGCCGGCCAGCGTGTGGCCGAGGTCCACGAGTATGTCCTGCAGCAGCATACGGATCATCAACTCGTCCTCCACCACAAGGACGCGCTTGCCCGCAGGAGATTTCTCCTCAGCCGTCATTTGAGACCCCGTGCCTGCGGCGACATTCGAAAATAGTTCGCAATCAGCCTTGCATCAATCGCCGCCTGTCGACCGACGCGGACCGTACACCGCACACCGCACGCCGTACACCGCATTAAGAACCACAACGCCGGAGGCGTGCGATCGGTTCCGCGCGGGGCCTGGATTTACCGGCTCTGGCCCGTCCGCCGAAGTAGTGCCGGGCGACAGAACCGCGACACCGCGAGATCCCGTGCAAGCCGCGACCGCAAAATGGTAGAAGAGGTACGGCGCGTTCATAGGGGCGAGGTCATTGTGGCCGAGATCAAAGCAGCCGACGTGGAACGCATGGAGTTTCAGCTCGGGTTGCGCCGGCGCGGCATCAGCGACCAGGCGGTGCTGCGTGCCATGGAGGAGGTGCCGCGCGAGCACTTCGTTGCTCCCGCATTGACCGACAACGCCTATGCTGACCAGGCGTTGCCGATCGCCTGCGGGCAGACAATCAGCCAGCCTTACGTCGTCGCCTATATGACGGAGCAGCTCGAAGTCGAGCCGCAGCACCGCATTCTTGAAATTGGCACCGGCTCCGGCTACCAGGCCGCCATTCTCTCGCGGCTGGCGCGCGAAGTGGTGAGCATCGAGCGCTATCGCACGCTCGCCGATACCGCACGTGAACGCCTCAAGACGCTGGGGTACTCCAACGTCACCATTCTCACCGGCGATGGGTTTGCCGGTGCGCCGGAGCGGGCGCCTTTCGACCGCATCATCGTCACCGCCGCCGCCGAGGAAGTCCCCGACGCGCTTGTCGATCAGCTTGCCGAGGGCGGTAAAATGGTGCTGCCGCTGGGTCCACGCAACGGCACGCAGCACATCGTGAAACTTCTCAAGGCGGCGGGCGGCGGACTGACGCGCCAAAATCTGATCGCCGTGAGATTTGTGCCGCTTCTGCGCGGCCAAGCGCGGGAATTGTAACCATTTTACCGCAATCCCCGCATTATTTGATTCTTATTCGGATACTTAAAGGCCTGTTTACCCCAACGATGTTTATTCGCTCGGAGGTAAAGTTGCGTGCGAGCGAGTCACCATGTGCGCATTGCGTCGTTCGGCCGTCGGGCCTCAATTGGTTGTCATTGCGTTAATCGGATTGGGCGCCGCCAGTTGCAGCAGCGATTCCGGTCGCTTCTCGGATATTTTCGGCTCCGACAGCGCTTCGCGCAATGAAGCAACCGGCTCGATCCCGCAGGGCACGAACCGGGTCGACAGCCGGCCTATGCCGCACCTAGCGAGTAATGCCGGGGAGGGGACCTCGGGCGGTGGTCGGGGCATGGGCTCGTATCAACCGGGCAACAGCGACGTCACCGGCTCCCTGCCGCCGACGGCCCCACCGCCGCCGGCCTGGACCTGGGAGGGTGGCACCCCGATTACGTTGGCCCCTGGCGAGAACCTCGAGACGCTCTCGCGACGCTACGGCGTGCCTGTCGCGGCCATTATGGAGGCCAACAGCATCACTGCCCTGACGATGGTGCGTCCTGGTCAACATCTGGTTATTCCGCGCCGGCGCGGTTTAGCGGCGGCGACGTCAGCGCCGCAGACGCGCATTGCCACGACCGCGCCGACAGTGCCCTCCGCCGGCCCGGTTGGTCCACCGCGGACCGCGCTTGCGCCGACCGCGGGCGTCCATGTCGTAGCGCCGGGCGAGACGCTTCATAGTATCGCGCGGCTCTACGGCAAGTCGGTCCTGGCGCTCGCTAAGGCCAACAATATCCCGCCGAACACCATGGTGAAGATAGGCGAACACATCGTCATTCCGGACGTCCGGGCGTCCTCGGCGGCAACGCTCTCGGCCCCGGCCGGCCCGCGCGCCGAGGCTCCCGCGATCACCCCGGCAGGGCCAAATCTCGCCACCGCCGATTCTCCCCATAGCGCGCGGCTTGCCGCGCCTGTTGCGCCGAATGGCCAAGAAGGCGCGGTCAAGACCGCAGAACCCGCGGGCGCGCTGCCGTCATTCCGTTGGCCGGTGCGCGGCCGCATCATCGCCGGCTTCGGGCCGAAGCCGAACGGCCTGCAAAACGATGGCATCAATCTCGCCGTTCCCGAGGGCACGCCGGTCAAGGCCGCCGAGGACGGCGTCGTCGCCTATGCCGGCAATGAACTCAAGGGTTACGGCAACCTGGTGCTGGTGCGCCATAGTAATGGTTTCGTCACCGCCTACGCGCACGCGAGCGAAATCCTGGTCAAGCGCGGCGACACGGTCAAACGTGGCCAAGTGATTGCCAAGTCAGGGCAGACCGGAAATGTCACGGCGCCGCAACTGCACTTTGAGATCCGAAAGGGCGCCACGCCGGTCGATCCCTCGCAATACCTCAACGGGGCCTGAAATCAGACGACAGAACGTCGCGTCCTTATCTGTCGTCTGTCGTCTGCCGTCCGTCGTCCATTCTTACCCCAAGCCGACCCGCCAAGTCCTGGACATATTGCCAGGCCACGCGGCCCGAGCGCGCGCCGCGCGTCGTTGCCCATTCGAGCGCTTCGCGGCGCAGTTCGGCGCCCGCAAACGGGATGCCATAGCGGGCGACGTAGCCCTCGACCATGGCGAGGTATTCGTCTTGGCTGCAGCGGTGGAAGCCGAGCCACAACCCGAACCGGTCCGACAGCGAGACCTTCTCCTCGACCGCCTCGCCGGGATTGATCGCGGTCGTGCGCTCATTCTCGACCATATCGCGCGCCATCAGGTGGCGTCGGTTTGACGTGGCGTAGAAGATGACGTTCTCCGGCCGGCCCTCGATGCCGCCTTCGAGCATCGTCTTCAGCGCCTTGTAGGTGGTGTCTTCGGCTTCGAAGGAGAGATCGTCGCAGAACACGATGAATCGTTGGCGCGTATGACGCAACAGGCCCATCAACTCCGGCAGCGATTCGATATCCTCGCGATGAATTTCGATAAGCTTGAGCCCGGCGACGGGATGCGCGGCGCCGACCGCGGCATGGGCGGCCTTGACCAGCGAGGATTTCCCCATTCCGCGCGCGCCCCATAGCAGCGCGTTGTTCGCCGGCAAGCCGCGCGCAAAGCGTTCCGTATTCTCGACGAGGAGATCGCGCACCCGATCGATGCCCCGGAGAAGCGACATCTCGACACGATTGACCTGGCGCACGGCGACGAGCCTTCGCTCCTCGGGATGCCAGACGAACGCCTCGGCGGCGGAAAAATCGGGCCCATTCAGCAAGGGTCGAGCAAGGCGCTCCAGGGCTTCGGCAATCCGACCGAGCACATCGTCGATGCTGCCATCACGGAGCGATCGCGGTTTTGTTTCACCGTCGGCGCGCTTATCGGCGGCCTTGTTCCGCACGTGTGGAGGAGGTTTGGCCATGCTTGTACCAAGTTGCGAGGCCATCCCCTTAGCGGGGCTCCGGAACCCTCGCAAGCGCGCTGGAAGGCGGGCGCGGCGTTGCAATTAGGCCAACGGCAGCTATAGTCCGCGCCGATTTCCCGCGCAAAATCGGCCCTTCATCGTAAGGCCGGCGCGTCCCAAAGCGGACCCGGAGGAGCAATGCTGACCACCCCCGCATACGCGCAAGGCTTGCCGTTCGGCCTCGGCGGCGGCGACAGCAGCGGTATGATCACTTCGCTGCTGCCGCTGATTTTGATTGTCGTGATCATGTATTTCCTGGTGTTGCGCCCGCAGCAGCAGCGGGTGAAACAGCATCAGCAGATGGTCAAAGCGCTGCGCCGGGGCGATACCGTGGTGACCAATGGCGGGCTCGTCGGCAAGGTCACCAAGGTGGTCGACGATGACCAGATCGAGGTCGAAATCTCCGACGGGGTGCGGGTGCGGCAGATGCGCTCGATGGTGTCCGAGGTTCGGGCCAAGGGCGAGCCGGTGAAGGACGAGAGCGCGAGCTGATCGTATGGCCGGCGCGGCACGACCGTAACGAGGACTATCGAATCAATGTTGTTTTTCACACGGTGGAAGGCGGCGGGTATCCTGATCACGGCGCTCATCGCGTGCCTATTCGCCGTGCCGAATTTCTTTTCCGAAAGCGCGGTGCGGACGTGGCCCTCCTGGGCGCAGCGTCACATCGTGCTCGGCCTCGACCTGCAAGGCGGCTCGAGCCTGCTGCTGGAGGTCGACACCAATGCCGTGCGCAAGGAGCGGCTGCAAGCGGTTGCGGACGACGTGCTGCGCGTGCTGCGCCAGGCGCGCATCCCCTTCACCGGGCGCGCCATCCACAGCAACAGCGTCGAGGTGCGCATCACGCGCGACAGCGACGTTGATACCGCGCTCAGCAAGCTGCGCGAGCTGTCGCAACCGTTGTCCGGAATACTCGGTTCTTCGGGACAGCGCAGCATCGAGATATCGGAGAAGGGCGGTCTCATCACGCTCACCCCGTCGGACGCAGCGATCACCGAGCGCATCCGTCAGGCCGTCGATCAGTCGATCCAGATTATCGAGCGCCGCGTCAACGAACTCGGTCTGGTCGAGCCGACGATCCAACGCGAGGGCGCCTCCCGCATACTCGTCCAAGTGCCCGGCCTGCAGGACCCGTCGCGGCTGAAGGAGATTCTTGGCAAGACGGCCAAGCTCGATTTCCGCATGGTCGATCAGTCGATGCCGCCGGAGCAGGCGGTCGCGACGCACCCGCCGCCAGACTCGGAAATTCTCGACGGCGAGGGGGGAACAAAATATCTCATCGAAAAGCGCGTGCTGGTCTCGGGCGCCGACCTGATTGACGCACAGCCGGGCTTCGACCAGCGCAACAGCGAACCTATCGTTAGCTTTCGCTTCAATTCGAGCGGTGCACGCAAGTTCGCGGAAGCGACACAGCAGAACGTCGGCAAGCCGTTTGCCATCGTGCTCGACAACAACGTGATCTCGGCGCCGGTCATCCGCGAGCCCATCCTCGGGGGTTCCGGGCAGATTTCCGGGAATTTCACCGTTCAGCAGGCCAACGATCTCTCAATCCTGCTGCGCGCCGGTGCCCTACCGGCGCCGCTTACCGTGATCGAGGAGCGCACGGTCGGACCAGGCCTTGGCCAGGATTCGATCAATGCCGGCGAGCACGCCGCCTACGTCGGGGCCGCGCTCGTCGTCTTCTTCATGCTGGTCACCTACGGCCTGTTCGGGCTGTTCGCCAACATCGCCGTCGCCGTCAATGTCGCCATGATCTTCGGCGTGCTGTCGATGCTCAACGCGACGTTGACGCTGCCCGGCATCGCCGGCATCGTGCTGACGGTCGGCATAGCGGTGGACTCGAACGTGCTGATCTACGAGCGCATCCGTGAGGAGGTCCGCGGCGGCCGCACCGCGATCAACGCGATCGATGCCGGCTTTTCGCGCGCGCTCGCCACCATTCTCGACTCCAACATCACCACCTTCATCGCCGCGGCGGTCCTGTTCTATATCGGCACCGGACCGGTGCGCGGCTTTGCCGTGACGCTCGGCATCGGCATCCTCACCAGCCTGTTCACCGCTTTCACGCTGACACGGCTGATCGTGGCCTATTGGGTGCGCATGTGGCGGCCACGCACCGTACCCATTTAACCAGCTCACAAGTGTGAACCATCGTGCGCCTGCTTCGCATCGTTCCCGATGACACCCGTTTCGACTTCATGCGCTTTCGGCGCATCAGCTTTCCGATATCGGCGATGCTGTCGATCGCGGCGATTCTGCTCTACTTTTTCCATGGGCTCAATTTCGGCATCGACTTCGTCGGCGGCACCCTGATGGAGGTGCAGACGAAGGCAGGACCGGCCGATCTCGCCAAGATGCGCGCCACCATCGGCTCGCTCCATCTTGGCGATTTCCAGCTCCAGCAGTTCGGCGCGCCGAACGACGTATTGA
>Ga0074044_10005514_pt1 | contig 10303 bp, 7 predicted proteins | sample BogForMeECP23OM1_FD_94443 | JGI IMG/M metagenome (GOLD analysis project Ga0074044, IMG submission 94443) | Bog forest soil microbial communities from Calvert Island, British Columbia, Canada - Bog Forest MetaG ECP23OM1 | ecosystem: Environmental > Terrestrial > Soil > Wetlands ...
CCGGAATTACCGGTGCTGCGGACGCTGGCGCGTCCCCAAAGAGAAAATACGTGCGCGTCGAAGACATCGCTTTCATACGTGCCTTCGGGTTCGAGGCCGGGACCGAGGACAAAAATCTTTCCCAGGTTGCTGCTGGAAGCGTAGAGTCCTCCGCCAGGCGCGGCGGCGAAGGCCGTGATTTGCGTGGCGCTGGCTTTGACGAGATCGGTGTAATCATCAGCCTGGTTGCCATTGATGGCAAAAATGTGGCCGCGATTGCCGGTGCCGGCGAGCAGGCGTCCGTGCTGATCGAAGCCGAGAGCGTAGACGAGATCTTCGTGGGAACTCCACAGGCGAGACGGGGCGCCATCGGGCGCGATGCGATAAATCTCGGAGCCGCCGGTGGCGCCGAGGCCGGGAGCGGGAAATGGCGTCGTCATGATAGGCGCGGTGGGAGCGGGGCCAAGGGTGATATTGCCGCCAGGTACGGCAGAGTTCTGCGCTGGAGGCGCCATCATGATGCTCATCTGCGGCATCGCGCCTCCAGGGTGCTTTTCTCCCGCAGCGGCGGCGTAGATATTGCCCGCGCCGTCGATGGCCAGCGCCGTAATTTCTTTCTTGGGCGCGCTGTAGAGAACGAACGCTTCGCCATTCGGCGCAATGCGATAGACCAGCCCGCTGCCATCGGAGCCCGCAATCAGGTTTCCTTTGGGATCGAGTGCCAGGACGCGTATGTGAACTTCATCGCTCTTGAAGAAAAGCGAGTGCTGGCCGTTGGCGCTGACTTTGTAGATTTCGCCGTGATCGCCCGTGGCCACATAGAGCGCGCCTGCACTGTCGAGAACGATGTCCCAGATGTACTTGGAGCCGGGATCGAAGTAGGGCGTTGCGCTCCAGGATGTCTTCACATCGGCCTTCGCGCCTTTCGCCGATTCAAGCCGATAGACCTTGCCGTCGGGCGCAGTGGCGGCGTAGACGATGCCGTTCTTGTCGACCACCAGAGCCTGCACCTGCAATTCTTGCGGCTCGAAAATGGTCGTGCTCTGGCCATCCGGCGTGATGCGATAGACGCGCGCCGGAGATCCAGCGGCCGCATAAATGTTTCCCGCTGAATCGGACGTGATCGACCAGATGTAGGTCGAAGGCGTGGTCGCGAGCGCCTTGAACGCCGGAGCGAGTTCGAGCCCGCCTTCACTGCGCAGGGCAATGCCTTTTGCAGTGCCCTTGGTCAGTTCCTCGAACTTGGATTGTTCCCAGGTGCGCGTGCCCTCGGCGAGGGCGAACGTGGAGAGAACAAGCACCGATAGTAGAGCGAGCGTCTTACGAAACAAAGTCATACCTCATTTTGATCTGGTTAGTGGAGAGCCGGGCGTCCCCGCCCGGCGGACGGGCGAGACGCCCGTCGCTCCACTTAAAAAAGCGAACCTACTTGATGTTGATCGTCAGCATCTGTGCTCCCGAGACGACATAGTCGAGCGGTTCGGTGGAAGCTTCGCTGACCGACGATTCCCCGAGCACGATCATGTCCTGCGTGCCGCGCATGTTGTCCATGACGTTCATGACGGAAAGCGGCAGCGTCGGCATCACTTTGTCGGCAACCATGGCTTCGGGGTCGGACCCGATCAGCGAAACATACAGGCGATCGTTGGCCCGCTCTTTGTTCAGCAGCGCAATGGTCGGCGCCAGGCCGAGGCCACGGTTCATCATGGGCGTGCCGCGGCGCATGCGATCGAGCGTATCTCCGTCGCTGACCAGGATGCGCAGCGTTCCCTTCGCTGTGGAGGTCGGAATCCGTATCGGAATCTGCCGTACCAGTCGCTCGCCGCGATACGGCCGAATCACGGTCTCAACCGTGATCTGATCGCCGGGACGGGCTTCCGTCATATCCGTGCGCGCAGCTTCCAGGCGCGCCGAGCGCCGCTCGCGGACAAGATCGAAATCGAGTTTCACGCCCTGAACGTCGGGAGCGTCGAAGGGATTGCTATAGATGCGTCCAAAGCGGTCGCCGATGGTAGCCGCCGCCAGAGCCGCCGCGGGCTGCCCGTTGTCCTGGGGAGCAAACATGTTGCGCAGCGTGACGTCGGGATACCCCTTCACGCTGAGCACACCATTCATGCGGTATGTAATATCCTCGCCGTATTCGTTGGTGCCGTGCAGCGCGTTGAACACCGTAGCCATCATGGCCAGCGGGCTGAGCCGCGCGTTGTTGAGAATTTCGTAGTGAAATTCCTTGGTCGCCGCGCCGTGTTCTCCAACACTATGCATGGCCACGGTCACCGGAATCATCTTCGACTCCCGCCCCGGCACGCCCATGATGCCGTTCTGCCGGTCCTGCACAAAGGCGCCGACCGTCTCGGTCGTATTGACGATCTTGAACGCATTCAGCGGCGAAGGCAGCGTGGCCACCACGTTAGCCTTGGTCATCGGCAGGTCGACTTCGCCAAACTGCAAGAGAGGATGTCCACAAGCCAGCAAGCGCTGCGGATCGACGTAAGTCACGGTGCAGGTAGCGGCAATATCCATATCGCCGCGGACCAGCACGGCGCTGACGGCCGATCCCGGCTCAATCGGTTCCGGCTGCTTGCGATCGCTCGCGGAGCCAATGCCCATCACTGGAACGATGCCCGCCGCGGCGAATTGCGAACCGTAGCGCTGCAAGGTCTCGTCAGAAAAACCGCTGAACACCAGAGGAGTTTCGATCGGCTTCAGGTAGTTGCTGTAGTTCTGGGCGGGAAGCACCGCGCCATCGCCGGGGCTCGCGGTTTGGGTGGTCGTGTTTCCGTCCGAAACACTGGCACGCATTGGCGCCGGGGCCGGACCTTGTGCCGGACTATGATCCAGCGCATTGATCTCCAGCATCTCCTCGATCGGCGTTACCCCAGCGATCGGCTCCTTCGAAAATTCGCCGATGCGGAAGGCCAGCGCGCCCGCCAGCTTGCCGTCGAAATAAACCGGACTTCCGCTCATCCCCGCGACCACGCCCGTGTATTCGGGTTTGCTGCCGTGCAGTCGCACCAGGATAATGTTGCCCTTGGGGCCATTCACGTTGCGCAAGACGCCCAGTACTTCCACGTCCATGGATTCGGGCTTCACGCCCTGAAACACAGTGAGCGCGGTGCCTTTCATGCCTTCGTGAATCTGATCGAGCGGCATGATCGACGGAGAAACGTTGGCCGGTTTGTCCTGTGCACTAACCCACACGGAGGACGAAAGGCACAAAAAGGCGGCGAGTGAGCGTGCGGCTTTACCCATGAATTCCCCGGAGGTCAAAAAATGACCCTGCCACTTGCTTAGACTCCGCGTGCTATCGGAAGGGTTTGCCAGGAGAGGCGGCGTTTTTATGGCCCGCAAAATATCCCAACCGCAGAGTACTTGCATCTATACTAGCACAGGAGTTTTCGAGGATATTCCTATGTATTGTGGCATCTATGGCGGTCCAAACCGGGTGCTGCCGGCTTCTCGTAAGCATGTGATCCTACTGGCGTTTGTTCTTTGCTGGATGGTGGTTGCAATCCCTTCAGCGCAAGCTCAGGCCCAGACCCAGAACCAAGCCACGTCGCAGCAACCCCCGTCGAACCCGAACCAGCAGGAGGCTCCGCCCGAAGCCGGTGGGCCGCAGAACGATGTCGGTCCGTATGTGATCCCCAAGAAGAAGGAAGAGCCTCCGCCGCCGGCCCCCGAGAAACCGAAAAAGATCGAAGGCATGCCCGACTACTCGATCAAGGTTGATGTGCCCCTGGTGAACCTGGATGTGCTCGTCACCACCAAGGACGGCCAGACCATTCCGGGCCTTACGAAAGATAATTTCAAGATTATGGAAGATGGCGCGCCCCAGAAGATAGCGACCTTCAATCAGACCCAGGCACCCATCACGGCAGTACTGCTGGTGGAGTTTGCATCGACCAACTACGACTTCATGGTCGAAGCTTTGCGGGCATCGTACGCTTTCGCCAACACCCTGCAAAAGGACGACTGGGTGTCGGTGATCTCCTATGACATCAAACCTTACATCCTCGCGGATTTCACCCAGGACAAGCGCACTGTTATCGCGGCCTTGAACCAGTTGCGCATGCCGGGCTTCTCGGAAACCAACTTGTTCGAAGCCCTGTTCGACACGCTGGACCGCATCGATCGCATCGAGGGCAAGAAATACATCATCCTCGTCACCACTGGGGTGGACACCTTCAGCAAGCTTACCCTCGACCAAACCCTCAAGAAGATCAAGTCCACAAAGGACGTCACCATCTACCCCATCAGCGTCGGTTTCCAGGCGCGCGAATACTGTGAGGTACACCATTGCCGCACCCGCGGGATGATACCGGTCGGCAATATGGACTACTTGCAAGCGGACAACGAGGTAAGAACGTTCGCACAACTGACCGGAGGCCGCGCCTACTTCCCGCGCTTCGAAGGCGAACTGCCGGAGATGTTTCACGAGATTGGGGCCGACATCCGCCACGCATACAACCTCTCTTACCACCCCACCAACGCCAAGCTCGACGGCACCTACCGCAAGCTGAAAATCGAACTCCAGGCGCCGGACGGTGGTCCGCTGAAGGTTCGCGACCAGAAGGGCAAGGACGTGAAGTACATCGTGTACGCGCGCGAAGGCTACACGGCAAAGCACACGGTGGAGTAGTCAAAAGAAATCGGGTCATCGGGTGATCGGGCGATCAGGCGATCGAAAGTCAAAAGCAATTGACTTTAGATTACCGGATGACCCGATCACCCGATGGCCCGATGTCCTCACCTGATTTACAATCCTCAGTTCCCCCTCAGGAGACAGCGCCGTGATCCCACGCTATACCCGGCCCGAGATGGGTCGCATCTGGAGCGACGAAAACCGCTTCCGCACCTGGCTCGCGGTCGAAGTCGCCGCCACCGAAACGCTGGCCGCCGCCGGCATTGTGCCGAAAGATGCCGCCAAGGCGATCCACGCGCGCGCCGACTTCAACGTTGACCGCATCTTCCAGATTGAGGCCGAGGTCAAGCACGACGTCATAGCCTTCACCACGGCTGTCGCCGAAATCGTGGGCCCGCACGCCCGCTGGTTCCACTATGGCCTGACCTCAAACGACGTGGTCGATACCGCGCAGGCGTTGCTCATTCAGCAAGCTTCGTCGCAGATCGCCGGTGATCTGGAGCGACTCGCCGAAGTGCTCGAACGCCGCGCGTGGGAGTTCAAGGACACGCCGATGATCGGGCGCACCCACGGCGTCCACGCCGAACCCATCACTTTTGGGTTCAAGATTGCCAACTGGTATTCAGAGACCGAGCGCAACATCGCGCGCTTCAAGGCTGCCGCCGAGGATCTGCGTGTGGGCAAGTTCTCGGGCGCGGTGGGAACGTTTGCTCACCTCACCCCCGAACTCGAAGAGAGGATGTGCGCGCGCCTGGGGTTGAAGGCCGCCGCGGTGTCGTCGCAGGTGATTCAGCGCGATCGCCATGCCCACTACCTGGCGACGCTGGCGACGATTGCATCCACACTCGACAAGATCGCCACCGAAATCCGTCACCTGCAGCGCACCGAAGTCCGCGAGGCCGAAGAATACTTCAGCGAGAAGCAGAAGGGCTCGTCGGCCATGCCGCATAAGCGCAATCCCGTCACCTGCGAACAGATCTCTGGATTGGCGCGCGTGGTGCGGTCGAACGCGCAAGCCGGATTTGAGAACGTAGCGCTCTGGCACGAGCGCGATATATCGCACTCCTCGGCGGAGCGCATCATCATCCCCGACTCGACCACGCTCGCCGACTACCTCCTGAACAAGACGGCGAACCTTATTGAGACCATGTTCGTCTATCCCGAGCGCATGATGGCGAACCTTAAAAGCACGCACGGCCTAGTCTTCAGCGGACAATTGCTGCTCGACCTGGTCGAGAGCGGTGTCTCCCGCGAGGACGCCTACCGCCTGGTGCAGAGCCACGCCATGCGCGCGTGGAAAGAGAATCTCGACTTCCGCGAGTTGATCCTGAACGATCCTGAGATTCGCGGGCGAGTGCCGGAGGCAAAGATCGAGCGCGCCTTCGACCTGAAACGCCAGCTTAAGAACATCGACAAGATTTTCGCGCGCGTCTTTCCGGACAAAACTGCCGCCAGAAAGAGCATTGCACCTGCCAGGAAAAAGGTCGCCCAGCAAAAGAAATAGGCTGAAAGCTTCGCTCGCTGGTCTCGGCATCTCCTGAGTAGAAAGCTCGTTGGGCCGTGTAATAGTTTGTAAAAGTCTCCCCCCGGCACATCCCACCCCGTCCCTCGAGCATCTATTTAACTAACCGGTTAATCCTGTGGGGAAACCGGAATTCCAGTAAGGATGGCAACCATGAAAAAGCAAACGTTTGCGGTAACTGTAGCGTTGCTGGTCCTGCTGAGTATGACTGCAATGGCCGCCACCGGCCGATATGATCAGCAGATTCAGCAGGCGGTCAGCCAGAAGATTCATGAAGCAAAGCAACTGCAGAACGTGAGCTCGAGCGTCGAAGATGGCATCGTGACCCTCACCGGCACGGTCGACCTCTACCAGGACAAACTTGACGCCGCCAGGAAGGTCAAGAAGCTTGCAAACGTCAGCGGGGTTCGCAACGACATCGTGGTCGCGGGAGAAACCGCGCCCGACAACCAGCTCCAGCAGAAACTGGCAAAGCAGCTGGCCTATGACCGCGTCGGATACTACGACAACGCGTTCAACTACGTCGCCGTCAGCGTGAAAGATGGCGTCGTAACCCTTAACGGCGATACCGTATGGGACGTGCCGAAGGACATGGCGCTAGCCATCGTGGCGCGCACACCCGGCGTCAAGGACGTGGTGAACGATTTAAAAGTTCTGCCGGTTTCGAATTTTGACGATTCGATCCGGGTACGCACGGCGCGCGCGATCTATCGCGACTCGGTGCTAGGCCGCTACGCGTCCGACCCGGCCGACCCGATCCGTATCGTGGTCGACAACGGTCACGTGACGCTTTACGGCACCGTCGAGAACGCGATGGATAAGACCATCGCCGGAATACGCGCGGGTTCCGTACCGGGCGCGTTCAGCGTCGAGAACAAGCTGGTGGTGGATTAAGTTGTGGTGGTTTGGGGGCGCGGCGTAAGCCGCGCCTTTTTCTTGCCGAACGCTTTGGATAACTCAGGATCTCACTGGCTCTGCGCGCCCGGTTTCCACTTCTCCAGGAATGCCCGGAAATCTTCCGGGGCGAGTGCGCGCGCATTCTCAAATTCCCCGTTCTTCTGGCTGTAAACGAGCTTCCCATCGGGATCGAGCACCGCCAGCCCAGGAATGCCGCGCTTCATCGGAACCTCGTACTGCTTCATCAGGTCCTGATTCTTTTGTCCCTTGCCAATATCCACGTGCACGACTTCAAAGTTGGCGGCCAAAATCGGCGCCAGCTCCGAACTATGAAAGGCCTTATCGAGCGCGTGGCAGTCGTAGCACCAGTTGGCCCCAAACACAACAATGACGCGCTTGTGTTGAGCCGCAGCTCTCTCCAGAGCCTCTTTGATTTCGGCGCGCGCATTCGCGCGTTCGTTGTAAATGTCCTTTTCTTTCTTGGCCACCTGGCTAAAGCAGACCGCGCAGCCTGCAACCAACGCGATCGCAAGCGTCAGCGTCGAAATCGTCCGGCAGCGTTTCATCGGTGGTCTCCTGAGCCTGAGAGGCGAAGCCTGAGTATAACGCGGGAACAGTCGCGAATTAGCTGTTAGCCTTTGGCTAGAAGCCAGAAGCTAGGAGCCAAAAGCTAAGAGCGATCTTCAGTTCGCCTTGCGGGAGTGCACCAGCTTCAGGCGGTCGCCCTGCAGGATGCGCTGGATCTGATGTTTGGCGTGAACGGTCCAGGGACCGGTGGTATCGAGCTTCACGTAGGCGCGCCAGTGTTGCAGCGCCTTGCGGGGTTCGCGCATCTTCTCGTAGGCCAGCGCGATGTTGTAGTGCGCGTCAGCGTAGGTGGGCGCGAGTTGAATTGCCGTCTTGTAAATGTCAATGGCTTCCTCGACGCGTCCCGTTTCATCGAGTACGTTGCCCAGGTCGAAATAGGCGAGCGCGTAGCGCGGGTCGATCTGAATCGCCGAACGGTAGTGCTTTTCGGCGAGCGCGTATTCCTGACGGTTGTAGTAGAGCGTGCCCAGGTTGATGTGCGCGGCGGCGTGCATGGGATCCATATCGAGAACCCTCAAATAGGCGGTGATCGCCTCGCTCTGCGTCGTGGGATTTTCTTCCAGCATGATCCCGCGCGCAAACAAGTCGGCAACGTCGGTAACCACCAGTTCCGGTCCATTGCGCGGCGGACTGGTCACGACTTTACTCTCTTCGGACGAGAAATCGAACATGAACTGCCCGGCGATCGGCTCCACCAGCCGTCCCTGGTGCCGGAAAGCGATGCGGTGCCCGCTCCGATAGGCCCCCGCCTCAAGCAGTGGATTCTCCATGCCGGCAACCTGCTTCTGCATGGCTTCCAGCGATCGCCGGATGACCGCCGGACGTACCCGCTGCGCACAGAGGTCGCGCACTTTCTTGATTTGCACCAGATCGTAGAAGGAGTAATCTTCGCCCGCCGTCACCAATCCCGCCTTCTCCCAGGTTTGAAGCTGGCGAGGAACAAGCCGGAGAATGCGCAGCAGGTCTGCGCGGCTGTAGCGATACACGGCTGTCGAGTTCTCTCCAAGATTATCCGGAACTTGTGTGCGGGAATGCAAGTAGCAACCCAGTGGAAGGCTGTGGAGAATCGGGACGAAATGGCACAGAAGTGGTAGAGATTCTTACCCGCGCCGTCGATCCGATTCTCACTTCCCGGGAAGTTCTGCGGCCACGCCTGCTCTGTCGGCTACGCGGTCGACAATAGCCCGAAACTTCCGCAGCACATCTTCGCTAAGAGACGGCTTCTGCCAGTTACTCACCAGTTCGTCGACTCGGGTACGGGCTCGAGTAAAGGCGTCAATCGGTGGCTCCGAACCTCGCGCGCTGCGGTCAATGACAGAAGAGGGAAGATACTGCTCCTGCCGAAAAAGCGCGCGCGTTTCCTTCAGCTTGAGAAAATTTCCGGAAAGACCGGTTTGCGCGAACATGCCGGTGGCCAGGGTTTCACCCCGGACTTCAATGCCACGCACCAGTCGCTGTGCCGAGGCAATCGATTCCGCATCCATGACCAGTTTTTCGACACTGTGGCAGGCGAGCGATTCGATCATGCCCGCACCCGAAATCATGTTGATGCCGGTAAGCGCTCCCAGCATCGCCGAGCGCGCGCTCTCCGCTCCGGCCTGGGCATCCACAAACTTCGAGTCGGTTGCGACCAGGTAGCCGTGGGTCGGCAGGCCCAGATGTTTGCCGACTTCACAACACGCCATATTCAGCATGACGGTTTCCACCGCGCCCATGGGCGCACCGCCGCTGCGCATGTCAAAGATGGCCGGAGCGCCGCCCCAGACTATGGGTGAGCCCGCTCCCGCCAGTTGATGCAGCGTGATGCCCGCCAGTGACTCGGCCGCATGCTGCGTCACCGAACCTGCCAAGGTCACCGGAGCGGTACCGCCGGCCAGCGGCATGGAGACAAGTTCCGCAGGCACTCCGGCGCGGGCCAGATCGAGCAGGTTGTGCGACCCGAATTCCGACCAGTTCAGCGGCGGCGAGGGACAAACATCAAAAACTGCTCGTGGTTGTTCGCGCAACTTCTCCCGGCCGCCACAGTCGGCGGCAAGCAAGTCAATCATGCCTTCGAGGCCAGCTGCGGAGAACGATCCGGTCACCACCGGTTTGTCAGAATGCTCGAGGACGACGAGCAGTCGGTAGAGATCGCCGATCGCGCTGGGGGCATCCGTGCACACCACCGCGGTAGACTGCGCGGCGAACTGCGGCAGCATCTCCGTAACTTGGACGAGTCGCACCAGGTCGCGGGTTTCCGATGACCGCGCTTCCATCGTGTCGGGGTCGAGCATCTGCACGCAGCAGGAGCCGGGATCGAAATGTACGTCGTCGCCGCCGTAGTGTACGGCTCTCCCTCCCTGGCGGTTGTACAGGTAGAAGTCCCGTGGAACCGATGCCAGGCACTTGCGAACCAATGCCTCGGGGAGACGCGCCACCCGGTCATCGCCCTCAACTCTGACGTCAACTCCCGCCGCCTGCAAGAGCTCGACTACCGCCGAGCCTACGCGGACTCCCGGGTTCATCAACAGTTGGAACGCTTCGCCGAGGATCCGGCTGATAAGTTCAGGACTGAGCAGTTGGAGTTTGGGTCTCATGCCAGGGCCGTTCCTTTGCTCGTCACTTTGCTCATCAGATTCTTTGCCAGTTCCAGGGCATCGATGGCGTTGCGAGAGTAGCCGTCGGCGCCGATTTCA
>Ga0074044_10005515_pt1 | contig 10301 bp, 10 predicted proteins | sample BogForMeECP23OM1_FD_94443 | JGI IMG/M metagenome (GOLD analysis project Ga0074044, IMG submission 94443) | Bog forest soil microbial communities from Calvert Island, British Columbia, Canada - Bog Forest MetaG ECP23OM1 | ecosystem: Environmental > Terrestrial > Soil > Wetlands ...
ACTCAAGATAAGCGTTTATCGCAGCGGTAAACCGCTGCGCCACCCAAAAACAAGACCACAAAGACAAGACCAGACCAGAATCCAGTTTTTCAACAATCCGTAAAGCCCCAACAAATAGCTAGCCTCTGACCGCAGCGCTGAGGCACTGCGCCACCCCAAACCTGAGCCGCTCCCAACCTGCCCCACTCCAAACCTGAACCACCCCAACCCTGGACTCAATAGGGAGGGCGGCAGCACTGAACGGGCAATAATCTTTCGATCAGCATTCGGAGTATCCCTAGGCGCTTTTGGGTGGCGCAGCGCTTTTAGCGCTGCGATTCAGGCCGCCGAATCCGATGGCTTTAGCCGCTGCGGTGCGGCATCCAGCGCCATCCCAGCTCTGGCAGAGCTGTAGGGATACTCCTCAGCAGTCTTAGCCAGCCCTTTCTTTACAGGATTCTGATGAATGTACTGCCGGAAGGCGCAGTACTCCTGCCAGTCCCGCACGCGCCGGTCATGGTAGCTCTTCTCCCAGATCTCACCGCCAAAACCTAGCTCCCTCTTGGCACGGAATGAAAATCCGCCTTTGATGAGTTGCAAGGCTCTCTCCAGCGTCAGGGTTGGTGTGATCAGGAGATGGAAATGGTCGGGCATGAGCACAAACTCATGGAGGAAATATTTGTGTTGCTCTCTGTAACTCAGAAGAACCTGCACAAACAGATCAGCCATCCTGCCGGATTGAAACAAACTGCTCTTCTGAAAAGTCGCAGCGGTAATAAAGTAAGTACTAAATCCAGTGTTGCCTCTGGGTGGCGCAGCCATCGCAACCCCCGCGGCTAAAGCCGCTCCCTGAGAGCGACCTTACCGCAGCGCTGAAGCGCTGCGCCACCCAAATGCACAAACAAATTGCGGGTCACCGTCCCAGAATGGGAACGCCAATACAAACACTTCCTCACCTCCCACACAAACATCGTGACGCCCATACATGCCTCGTGTATACAAGTAACAAGATTCCATTGCAGCGAAACGCGAGGAGAAAAGAATTGCCAAACAAGCGCTCCGCCGAAGGTGAATACAGGATAAGTGGGAGTGTCTTGGATGAACTCGGGTTGGATCGTCAGAGCGCGCTGGAACTAAAGTTGAAGGCGTCCCTACATCAGAACATTTTGGAGTTGATCAAGCGCCGCCGATACAGCCCGCGTGACTTGGAACGAATCCTGCAAATACAGCAACCCCGCGTGAGCGAACTTACTCGCGGCAAACTGTCCACGCTCAGCGTAGCCCGCCTGCTCCTGTATGCCGACCTCTTGGGCGCTAAAGCACAGATAAGACTCAAGCAGATTCGGGCGAGCGCGGCAGCCTAATTCCACCGGTTCACGCGCTGCCCGAATCCAGATCCTTTTATCCCATCTTTTGCGCAACGGTGATCGTGTAACCATCAACATCTTCGAACGCGAACTCCCTCATGCCATAGAACTGTTCGGTCACAGGCATGGAGATTTTCGCTCCCGCTTTCTGCACTCGGTCGAGAACAGCTTGCAGGCTGTCCACTTCAATGTAGAGAGTCAGGCTCGCGCCAATGGTTGCGGCTAGCTGCGGATATTCGGCTGCGACCGTATTCTGGTCGTTGAAGAAGATTTCAACCGCTCCATTCGCCACCGACGCGAAAACGTAGGGAGAGTGCTCGGGAACGCTAATGGCTTTTTCCAGTCCAAGGATTTCGCGATAGAACTTCAGGCTGGCTTCGACGTTGCGGACGACAAGATTCGGAGTTAGCTTTTTGATCTGCATAATTTTCCTCTCAAGTTGGTGAATTGTTTCCGGACTGTGCGTGTGTCGTCTGTCGTGAAAGGCGAAGGACGATTGGCACACACTTCCGGTGTGCTCGCATCGCCTCCATCCACGACCCTTGCGAGGAAGGACGTAGGTAGGAACCCTCATTGTCGGTGGCGCTCAGACGCTCGAGCGCGCGGGTTCCGCGAGGTACGAGAGAAATAATAGCATACCGAGTCAAGGGCCTTGCGCCGAGAGCAGCGCTACAATAGCGGTTTTTGGCGAGCCTGCGGAGGCTTCATGGCGCGTAGCGGAATTGCTTGGGTGATCGGTCGCGATTCTATTTTGGACTCCTTGCGCACAACTCTTGCCGCAGTTGCGGCGATGCTTCTGGCTCGCCTTCTGAAACTGCCGGAATATTATTGGGCACCGATCTCGGCCATCGTCGTCATTCAATCCACGATCGCTCCCCACATGTTGGCGTGGCAGCGATTTGTCGGTACCGCTCTGGGAGCCGTGCTGGGTGTGGGTTTGGCGACGTTCTTGCCGACAACTGCTATCGTTTACGCACTTGGGATTCTCCTCTGCGGAACGCTGGCATGGTCATTGCGCATCGCTGGCGCTTACCGATTTGCGGCCATCACATTGAGCATCATCTTGCTGACTCCACGGGCGCGGGCTCCGTGGATAGCTGGATGGCACAGGTTTCTCGAAGTATCGCTGGGAATTGCGGTAGCGCTGGTGGTGACGACAGTGTGGCCGCTCACCAAGAAAACGGCGTGACAGAAGCGCAGAAGCAAAACCTTGAACCACCAAGGACACTAAAGCCCACGAAAGAAGGGCAAGACCTGACGGCTTAAAGTTGTACTTGATTTCCTGTAGAGACACGGCTGGCCGCGGCTGAGGCGGCTTCTGAGGATAGCGGCGAGTCGGCGAAGCGCTTGAAGCGATAATCGCGGAAGTCGCCAGGATTGCCTTCGCGGCCGTCGCAGGCGGCGAGCAGAATGTTGGCCATTTCGCGCGCGCTCACGAAGTGCAGCGTTTCCTTGCGGTCAGCCGCACCCTCCACCAGCGCGGTAAGAAAGTTGCGGAAGGGATCGCCAATGACGGCATCTTTCTGGGTCGGGTTCATGCTGTGGCAAAACACTTTGATGAATAGCCAGTCGGGACGTCCGACAACGCTGACTTGCGCCTGCTTCCAAAGCCCCAGACGATGCAGGGTCGGAGGATTGGCTCCGGTAATGGCGCCGTTTTCGAGCACAGGCCGCGCGGAACGCACGCTGCGCTGCAGGTCGGTGACAAGGGGTCCTTGCACGATGAGAGGAAAAGCTTTGGGCACGCGTCCAACCGCCAAGTCGTGTCCTTTGCGGTGTGGCGCGGGCTGATCGAGCGGGAGGGCGCATTCGTACACAGAATTGGTTTTTGCGATTTGCGCGCGGTGCCAGATGCCGCTCGGCATGGTGAAGTCGGCGTAGCAGCCGGTCTCGGCGAGAATCTGCATCTCCGAATCGACGCCGCAGAAATATCCACCGGCGGAGTTGGCTAGTGCAAAGTTTCCATGAACAAAAGCGTACGCGGGACGCGTGGACCCTTCCTCAACCGCGAGGCAGCGATGGCGGAAGGCCAGCCGGTCGCGGTGTTCGGTGAGCGACTGGCGAGTGTTGTCGGCGGTGTCGGGATGGTGCATGCCGTGATGCAGGTGAATCTCGACTTCTCCCCAGCCAGCATGGCAGTGCTCGGCCAACATCTCCAGCAAGCCCTGGTCGTACTGCTCGGCGGGATAGAAGTAGGTGTGGACCAGCGGACGGCCATCATGGTCGCGCCAGCGGTCGATGACTTTGGGATATTCGCGCGTCCACCATTCCAGGCGACGCTCTTGCTCGTCGCGAGGGACGCGCTGATAGCCGTCTTCCGGGACAATGGCGGGTTCGAAATGATCGGCCCAGGCGAGGATCAAGTGCACGGGCCCGCGCGCAGGCGATTGCAGCGCGCGCCAAGTCGCCGACGGCAGGACCTTTCTGGCGTAGGCGATTTGTCTTTCGAGACCCATGGTGAAACTTTATTCGCAACCGGCTTTGCTCTCGCCGTTGCACAGCGCGCGGCGACCGAGACCCCGATTTCAAGTATATCTCGCTCGCAAAATCAGCTTTATTTGGGCAGGGTCAATGGTCTGCGTATCCGTTGGGATGGTGGCGATGCCACTGCCACGCGCTTGCGACAATCGTTTTCAAATCCGGGAACCTCGGTTGCCAGCCCAGCTCGCGTCGAATTTTTTCCGAGCTGGCAATCAACACCGCCGGATCGCCTGCGCGGCGCGGGGATTCGATCGCTGGAATCTTATGTCCGGTAATCTGCCGCGCTACTTCGACGACCTGGCGCACACTGAAACCTTGTCCGTTACCCAGGTTATAGATGAGCGGGGCAGAATCCTCGGACGCCTTTGCCAGCGCACTCAGGGCCAGCAGGTGCGCGTGCGCCAGATCGCTGATGTGGATGTAATCGCGAACGCAGGTGCCATCGGAGGTAGGGTAATCGGTGCCGAAAATGTTCACGTGTTGGGCGCGGCCGAGCGCGACTTCGAGAATCCGGGGAATGAGGTGCGTCTCTGGTTGGTGGGCTTCGCCTTGATCAGGACGCGACGCGCCCGCAGCATTGAAGTATCGCAGGCTGGCATAACGCAAGCTGTGAATTCGATGGAACCACGCCAGCATTCGCTCCACCAGCAGCTTCGATTCGCCGTAGGCGTTGGTCGGGCAGAGGAGATCGTCCTCTTCAATCGGGGTGCGCTTAGGGTTGCCGTAGAGCGCTGCGGTCGACGAGAAAACGAAACGCCTGACTCCGGCGGCGAGCATCGCTTCGAGCAGGGTCAGCGCATTCGCAGTGTTATTGCGGAAGAAGGTTTCGGGAGCTTTCATGGATTCGCCCGCTTCGATCAGCGCCGCAAAATGCATGACAGCATCAATCGTGCGCGACCGGAACAACTGGTCGAGATTGGCGCGATCCGCCAAGTCGCCTATGACCAGTTCTGCGTCTTGCGGCACCGCCTGGCGATGACCGCGGCTCAGGTTATCGTAGATGACGACATCGTGTCCCGACTGCAATAGCTCCGCGGCCACTTCGCTGCCGATGTAACCCGCTCCTCCAGTGACTAGAACCCTCATTCACGATCACTCTTTCTGTTGATTTTGTAATTCACGGCTGAGGGTAGCGACTCCTCGTCCGGTGCGCCGAGGGCGAGACGCCCCTTCGGCAAGCTCAGGGCAGGCTCTCGGGACAGCCGGCAAGATGCCAGCGCTACTTGTTTCATGCGGTCACGGCGCTAATGCGATACGGCTGCGAACAGCGGCGAGTTCATCAGGGACTGGAACTTCTGGTCGTCGCTTTTGAAGTGGAGTTGCAGGTTCGAACTGTCGGAATCGACGGTAGAGGCGTCAATGGCGGCTTTCTCCGCAGCGCTGGCACCGAGTTTCTTGTACAGCATCACGCCCTTGAGCAGCGTGGAGAGCGTGGCGGCGGTCATGGAATCGGCGGTTTGCACCGTCAAGTCGAAAGTCACTCCGCTTTGGAAGTTCATGGTGTAGCGAGAAGCCAGAATGCGCTTCTTGATGCTGTCGTAGTCGCCGACCTTCGAAGCGGCGTCACCCATGGCCGAAAACATCACCGCCTGGGTTCCCTGCTGGTCGAGAATGCTCCACATCGGCGCACTGTCAACGGCGGCCATCTGGTCGGTCATCACCGGATTGGAATCGAGCGAGGGACGCTTGCCGTCGCGAGTATCGAGCGCGCTGTGCAGCGACGCTTCCTCTCCGAAAGCCAGCGTGTTGTCGTCGAGGAAAGTCATAACGAGACCGTTATCCATCGGGTAAATGAGGGCTGTGCCGTACTTGACGCCCGTGATTTTCTTGAGCTTCATCTTCTTGAGCACAGCTTTAGCGGAGAACGATCCAGCCGCTACGCCGATGGTTTGAACGCCTTTCTTCTCGGTGCGGAACGAGGCGAAATTGAGCTGGTCAAGATCGCGATCGGAACTGATGCCAATGCCCTTGAGCGCGATCTCAAGATCCTTGAGATTTTGCGGCATGACCTTATCTTTGAGCGCCTGCGCAGTGGGTGAATCCTTGAGCGCCCGGTAGTCGACGCCGATCAGTTGCTGAAGTTCGGAAGGCACCATGGCACGCGCCGACGATGCGATGGGCATGGCGTAGCCAACCGTCGCGCAGAGAAGCAATAATGCAAAACACAATTTCTTCATAGCACTCCTCAAAAATGTAGCTCTTAGGGCAAGGCCATCAAATGCGTTTGCAATTTTAGATGCACACCGCAAATGATACGTTATCTTTCGCTCTATACCGATGTGTCTATTTTAGCGCCTAATCGCAGCGTGGACCGTGACTAAAGTGCGTCGTCCTGCGGCTGGAAATAGAACGCTCGAATCGGGGGAGTTTGCATGGAAAACGGATGCTGGCTCCTAACGTTTCAGCTTGGCAGCATGCTTCCTCGTTTCGGTTACGAACGTCTCGTCCTTCAGCGAATCAAGGTTGATCTCGACGTTCGCGAGCGCTCCTTCGAGAGCGGCCTTTGCCAGCGCAATCGCGGTCGTCAAATCCGATTTCATGTTTGGATTCGTGATCGGCTTCAGCTTGGCGGCGATCTCGGCCACCTCAACGACTTTTTCGGCGACGCCCAGAGGAACGCTGGTCGCCTGTTTCAGAGCAGTGCTGATCGCGGCGTCGCCTTCGTTACCGTTGCCACCGGATTCTTTCGCCGACTTGTAGGCTTTCATAACAAGGTTGTAGGACTCGGCGTCGGCATCGATCGCGGACTTGAGTTCCTCGCGAAGCTGGCTGAGCCGGGCAATCGCTTCGCTGAGTTGGCTTTCGTACTGTAGATACGCTTTCTTACCGCGTGACATGGACGCTACCATGCTTGCGAGTCCGGCGGCCATGGCGCCGCTGGCGGCGGCGGCGCTGCCTCCTCCGGGAGTGGCGGTGGGAGCGGCTAACTGCTCGATGAAGGGCTCGACACCGGCGCGCAGGCCGCCGACGGCCATCTTGCCGCCCATCACCGCGGTCAAGCGGTTTTCCAGGATTAGAGAGGAATCGAAATTTTCGACCTGCAGAAACCATTCCGCAGCCTGCTCCAGCGCCTTTTTCGGAATCAGTCCTACGATCTCGCTGGAGACCGGAATGACACCGTAGCGCGCGGCCTCGCGCTTCACGTATTCGAAGACGCGGTGGATGGGAGTCTGCTCGAAGTCAGTCAGGTTCATGGAAACCTGGGCCAGACCGCGCACCAGGAATCCGGCGCCCTTCACGAAGCGCAGGCCGCCGTTCGAAAAACGCACGGCTTTCGCGATTTTCTTGGCGATGTCGACGTCGGGAGTATTCAGGAAGACGTTGTAGGCAATCAGAAACTTGCGCGCGCCTACGACTGTGGCTCCGGCCGTGGGATGCACGCGAGGCTCGCCAAAATCAGGCTTGCGCGCGGGATTCGTCGCAATGTCGGCACGTATGCCCTCGAACTGACCGCGGCGAATATTCTCCAGGTTCTGGCGTTCGGGAGTGGCCGCGGCGGATTCGTAAAGATAGACCGGAATCTCGAAGCGTTTTGCGATCTCGGCTCCAACGTGGCGCGCCATGGCGACGCAGTCTTCGATGGTGACGCCGTCAATCGGGATAAAGGGCACGACATCGGCCGCGCCCATGCGTGGGTGCGCGCCCTGATGCTTGGTGAGATCGATCAACTCGGCGGCCTTCCCTACGCCGCGAATGGCGGCTTCCTGAATGGCGTCGCGCTCGCCGACCAGCGTAATCACGCAGCGGTTGTGATCGGCATCCATCTCGCGGTCGAGCAGATAGACGCCGGGAATCTTCATGGCTTCAATAATGGCATCGACTTTGGCCGGGTCGCGGCCTTCGGAAAAATTCGGTACGCATTCGACAAGAGTGCTCGGCATGGCCAGAAGGATAACGGGCGACGGTTAAGTCAGGCAACTGGGCGGGATTTGAGGTAGTGGGCTGTTTTGAGTTTAATGGTTTTTTCGAGTGGGTTGCAGCCACTGCGGCTTGAACATAGCTGCGAAAAGAAGAAATACGCCGCACACGATTGCTAGGGGTGCGAACACGAGACCACCAAACCAGTTTTGATAGTTAAGGTCACCGCTCGACAGAATCGGACGCAGCCCAAATCCGATCATACAAAGAGCAGCAAAGGCGGCTACGCCTCTGTACAACGGCCCTCTTGGATCGACGTTAAGCATCTAGGCGGCGCGAGTTGCTTCTTGCTCTAATAATCCCACTAATTCGTGCAAACTCCAAACGTGATCTGTGGGGCCAGCTTCCATCGCGGGGGCGACCCTCAGCGTTTGGCGAATTCGGCAAAACCATAGGTCAGATTTCAAAACAGCCCACTACCGGATTTGACATGGCGCTCCGCAACGGGCAGACTGCGAAACTATACTCGAGCTTTAAACCAGACTATGCGCTGCCCACCTCGACTCTCCGGCCGCGGTTTTACTTGACGACAGTCCCGCCTAAAACGTCCGTTGGCCGTTTCCCTGCTTGTCAGTAAAACGCTTATCAGAAAACGATCATTGTCTTGATGATCTCGTCGAAAGGATACGTCATGCTGCGTCGGTCTCTGCTTGGCTTGTTGCTTGTGCTCTCGTCACTCCACGTTCTGGCTCAACCCACTTTCGCGCAAAATGAGCGCCACTTCAACTTTCACTACGCCTTCACTGTGAAAAATGTCAGCCCCGGGGAGCGTGTGCGGGTTTGGATTCCGCTTGCTCATGCCGACCTCTTTCAGGATGTGAAGGTTACTTCCAAAAGCGGCGACTTGCCGTTGAAGCAGGTTCGCCAACCCGAATATGGGAACGAGGTTCTGTACGCCGAGACTGCGCGCGCGGATAAGGCCGAGTACAAGTTCTCCGTGGACTACGACGTGGTGCGGAAAGAGCACGTGGTGTTGGTGAATGGAAAACCAGTAACAGACGCGCCGCCGGCAAAACCTCCCCGGGTGGAATTAGCGCGATTTCTTGAGCCCGACCGGTTAGTGCCGGTGACCGGAATTCCGGCGCAATTGGCCGCGCAGGAAACCAAGGGCGCGAACACGCCGCTCGAAAAAGCCAAAGACATCTACGAATATGTTTTTCGCACCATGAAGTACGACAAGACCGGCGAAGGCTGGGGACACGGCGATACGCTCTGGGCCTGCGATTCCAAGCATGGCAACTGCACCGATTTTCACTCGGTCTTCATTTCCATGGCGCGGGCCGAGAAGATTCCGGCACGCTTCCAGATCGGCTTCCCCATCCCGGCCGATAAACACTCTGCCGAAATTCCCGGATACCACTGCTGGGCGGAATTCTATCTCGACTCGACGGGCTGGGTTCCAGTGGATATTTCGGAGGCCTGGAAGCACCCAGAGAAGCACGATTATTTTTTCGGCGCGCACGATGTCAATCGCGTGCAGTTCACCGAGGGACGCGATCTGAAACTCGTCCCGGCGCAGGATGGTCCGCCGTTGAACTATTTGGTTTATCCCTATGTGGAGATCGGCGGGAAAGAATATTCGAATGTGTCGATTGCGTTTTCGTTTGCGGATGTCGGCGAAAAGGTTGCGACCGCAAACGCTCGCGAATGATGTGCTGGGCGGGGACGCCCGGCGCTCCACCGAACTGGACCGGCTTGTATCATAAGTTAAGATGGCTTCCTCACACCGGCCGACGATCGGCGTGTTTGACTCGGGCGTCGGCGGACTGACGGTTCTCGGCGCTCTGGCGGCGCGTATTCCCGACGCCGACTATCTCTACTTCGGCGACACGGCGCGGCTTCCTTATGGATCGAAATCAGCGGCTACGGTAGCGCATTACGCGGTTGGAGCGGTGCGCTATTTGCAGGATCAGGGAGCAGAGATGCTGGTGATCGCCTGCAATACGGCCACGGCCTTGGCGCTCGATGAGATTAAAGCCGCGGCGAGTGTGCCGGTCATTGGTGTCGTCGAACCGGGAGCGGACGCGGCGGCTGCGGCTACGCGTAAACACAAGGTGGTTGTCATCGGCACGGAGGCGACCATCAGCAGCCATGCCTACCGGCGCGCGCTCGAAGCTCGAAAAGTCACGGTGCGGGAGAAGGCTTGTCCGCTGTTTGTGCCGCTCGTCGAAGAGGGGTGGGTGGAGCATCCTGTGACCGAGCAGGTGGCGAAGATTTATTTGTCGGAAGCTTTTTCCGATGACGCACGGGATGCCGACGTGCTGGTGCTGGGCTGTACGCACTATCCCTTAATCAAGCCGCTGCTGCGGCGATTGGCGCCGGAGCACATCGCGATTGTGGATTCGGCGGAGTCGACGGCTGAGGACGTAGCGCGGCAACTGGGGCGGGGATTGAGGCCGGAGCAGTTCCCGTCTTCGGACGCCGGCGCGCGAAGAGTCATTACTTTTCCTTCGCTCAAGTTCTTTGCTACGGATTCAGCGGAGAAATTCAGAAGGATGGGAACGCGGTTTCTTGGGCTTCCGGTGGAAGATGTGGTCCATGTGGATTTGAAAGAAT
>Ga0074044_10005516_pt1 | contig 10297 bp, 7 predicted proteins | sample BogForMeECP23OM1_FD_94443 | JGI IMG/M metagenome (GOLD analysis project Ga0074044, IMG submission 94443) | Bog forest soil microbial communities from Calvert Island, British Columbia, Canada - Bog Forest MetaG ECP23OM1 | ecosystem: Environmental > Terrestrial > Soil > Wetlands ...
GAATTCACCTTCATCGTGGCCATCGTCTCGTTCGTTGCGGGACTTCTCGGGTCGCTCACCGGCCTCGGTGGTGGTGTGGTGCTCGTGCCCCTGCTCACCACCTTGTTTCACGTGGATATTCGCTATGCCATCGGAGTCTCGCTGGTCTCGGTGATCGCGACCTCCTCCGGCGCCGCCGCCTCGTATGTGAAAGAAGGGTTCTCCAACATTCGCATCGGCATGTTTTTGGAGATTGCCACCACTTTCGGCGCGTTGCTCGGAGCCTTCCTGGCGACGCGCATCCCGACCAGCGCCCTGGCGATCATCTTCGGCGCCGTTCTGCTCTACTCGGCGTTTCTTTCGCGCAAGCCGCGCCCGCAGGCCCAAAGAAACCTGCCCCCGGATCCGCTCGCTACGCGTCTGCGGCTGAACGGCAGTTTCCCCGACGAGGAAGGCATGCGCTATTACAACGTCCAGCGCGTTCCCGCCGGATTCAGCCTCATGTTCGGCGCGGGCGCGCTCTCCGGATTGCTCGGCATCGGTTCCGGAGCCGTCAAGGTACTGGCCATGGATCAGGCCATGCGGATCCCCTTCAAGGTTTCCACCACCACCAGCAACTTCATGATTGGGGTGACCGCAGCCGCCAGCGCCGGCATCTATTTGAGCCGCGGATACATTGATCCCGGCTTGGCCATGCCCGTCATGTTAGGAGTTCTGGCCGGCTCGTTACTCGGCAGCCGTATCCTGGTGAAAGCAGAAACCCAATCGCTCCGCCTTGTCTTCGCCGGGGTGATTCTCGTATTAGGTTTGCAGATGCTCTACAAAGGATTCTGGGGGAAAATCTGATGTCCGCAGCCCAGGCGACCGCGCCACCCCATCCGTTCCAGCCCCAACCATGGAGAGATCGCCGCATCGAACTCGTCCTCGGCAACCTGCTCCGCACCGGAGTCCTGCTCTCGGCCGCCGTCGTTCTGTGCGGAGCGTGCGTCTACCTCGCGCGCCACTCGCACGAACCCGCGAATTATCGTGTCTTTCGCGGCGAACCCTCCGATCTCCGCACCATCCCCGGAGTCGTGCACAGCGCCATCAAAGAGCGGGGCCGAGGCTTGATCCAACTCGGCTTGCTCCTCCTCATCGCCACCCCCATTGCCCGCGTCGTCTTCTCCATCGTGGGATTCGCCATCGAACGCGATCGCATGTACGTGGCCTTCACCCTGATCGTGCTCGCCGTCCTGCTTTACAGCCTCCTCGGTTCCGGCGCGGGCGGGTAAGGCCGCCTACCGCGGCCAAAGCCAGCCGAAGGTGCCGGCGGTCAGCAAACCGTAGACGAGTCCGTCAATGACTTCCTGAATGGTCAACCACCACATCTGGCCTTTCCAAATGCCGTTGCTCAGGTGTCCCAGACCGTACGCGAGGAACGCAGCAGTCCCGGCGATGCGAAAGACGGCCAGATAGGGTGTGCCGGGTGCAACCGTGTGGGCGGTGAGATAGGCGACGAAGAACCCGATCAGGAGGCAATACACGAACCACTGGATCAGGAACTTCGGCATCGCGGGCGGGCCGCTGGGAACGATGGTCAGGAAACCGACCGGTCCCTGCTTGTACTTTTCGGCGATGGCGGGCGACTTCATATCCTTATGGGTGCAGAAAGGGAAGACGTAGAGACCCCGTTTGAGAGGAGTGGCGCGCAGCGTGGCGAGGACCTTGTCCTCGTCGGGGAGTTGTTGGTAGTCGCTGTGATGATAGGGCAGCACCATGTGCATGATGGAACTGGCGACGAAGACGATGACCGCCGAGAGCAGGATGGGGAGCCAAAGAGCGGCGAGAGGGACCATGTGCAACCTCCTTCAAGGGTGCAAGAACGAATGCCAGGATTTTGCACGCGAGGCTACGACAGTCGAGAGGGTGCGGTCAAGAGGGCCGAAATACCCCGTGCAAGCTCCACTTAGCAGGGTGCGTGGCCGTCAGGCGAGAATGGAGTCGTCAAGCCGTTTGCGGCGGAAATCGGCGACATGCTGCACGAACGCGGTGATCAGCGGATGCGGCTTCGCCGCGCTGGACGAAAGTTGCGGTTGGAACAACGTTGCGACGAAAAACAAGTGGGCGGGAGATTCGATCGCCCTGCATTCCTCCTTGGAGCCGCGGGCTACAACCGGGAAGCCCGCTTCCATGGCCATCCATTCAAACTCGGGATTCAATTCGTAGTTGCAGAAGAATTCTTCCTCGATCGTTTCCTTTCCGTAAAATGCCGCGAGGTAAGAACCGGGCCGGAGGCGGATCTGATTAATCTTTCCGGAGAGCTTGGGTGCATTAGGGTCGCGGTTCGGAACGGCGCAGGCGACGGGATAGATCACGATGTTCTTAGCTTGCGGGTCTTCTTCGGCGGTGGTGGCATCGTCGACGCCGAGCACGTTGCGGGCGCACTCGATGAGCGTGTACTGGAAACCTCCGCAGGTGCCGAGAAATGGCCGGTCGTGGACGCGGGCGAACTCGATGCCTTTGAGCATGCCGTCGAAACTCTTGTACGGACTGCCCGCCGAGGCCCACAGACCATCGAAGGAATCGAGCGTGGCCGCAGCGCCCCCTTCGACCAGCGACGGTGTTGGGAGCCACACCGATTCCACCTGGAGTTGCAGCTTCCGAGCGGCGTGCTGGAGCGCATCGTTGGTCGCGTGATGGGAACGGAATTCGGGATTGAAATCGCCGAGAATCCCGATTCGGACGGGTTCACTCACAGGGGACATTCTAAATTAGCGGTCGGCAGTTGGCATTGCGGAGTTGGCTACCGGGCGACCCGGAGCCAGGCAGGAGGGCCTACGGCGGGGGAGACGAAATGAGCCTTGTCTTTACCAATTATGCGGTGACGCCTCGAGCTTTCAGAATTTCGGCTACCGCCGCCATGGCCGCTTCCACTTCGGCATCGGTGTTGTAGAAGTGCGGTGAGAAACGGACTCCGGCTTTGGGACGCCAGTCCACAAGAATGTCGCGGGCGAGGAGCTCCCGGCTTACGGTTTGGGAATCGGGCATGTCGATGGAGACGGTGCCGCCCCGTTGTTCGGGGTCGCGAGGAGTGTTCACGCGCCATCCCTGCTGGTCGGCGAACTCGATGAGGCGGGCGGTTTGGCGTTTGGATTTCTGGCGAAGTTTCTCCACTCCAACTTCTTGAATGATTTTGAGGCCAGGACGGGCGGCCTCGATTGCAGGAATGTGCGTGGTTCCGTTCATGAATCGGAAGGGAGGATCGGCGTAGCGGATGGGTCCGGTTTCGAAGGCAAAAGAATTTTCGTGCGCGAACCATCCCGTGAGTTTCGGCTCCAATTTCTTGCCGAGGTCGGGGCGGACGTAGAGATAGGCAACGCCGGGACCGCCGCACAGCCACTTGAGCACGCCTCCGCAAGCAAAGTCGGCGTTGAGCGCCTGGAGGTCGACGGGGACGGTGCCGAGAGACTGGAAGGTGTCGAGGACGACGTGAGCTCCAACTCGATGCGCTTTGTCGATGATGGCCTTGGCGTCGTTGATATAAGAGCTGCGAAAAATGACGTGAGAGATGGGAACGAGCAAAGTCCGCTCGTCGATGGCGCGGAGCAGGCGATCGGTGGGGACAGTGATGCCGTTATCCGTTTTGACCATGTGAACCTGCGCGCCGTACTGGCGCTGCGCTTCCCAGAAGTACATGACGGAGGGAAAGTTCATGTCGCTGTAGACGACCTGGTTGCGCTTGCCGGTGAAGTCGAAGCACGAAGCCACTACCGCTTGGCAGGTGGTGACATTCTGGTGAAGAGAGATGGAATCCTTGGGCGCGTTCATGAGGGCACCGAGTTCGTTGCCCACTTCGAGGGCCAGCATCCACCAGCGCTCTTCCCAGGCGCGAACGCCGCGGGTTGCCCAGACATCGGCGTAGGCGTGGAGCGCGTCGTAAACGGCGCGCGGCATGGCTCCGAGAGAGTTGGAAATCATGTAGTTGGTGCGCTCGAGGATGGGAAACTCGGAGCGGTAGCGCAGAAGATCGTCGGGCATGGAAGACATTGTAGGACAGGTCCCAGGTCTTAGGTGTCAGGTCTCAGTTCTAAGCTCTGGGTTGCGCTTGGGGCGGAGGAGCAGGTAGAGAACGGTTAGGGCGATGAGGAAGGTTAGTCCCACGATCAGGTTGATGCGGGAATCCCACCAGGTTTTGGCGGTGGATGCCAGGACTACGACCAGGCCGATGATGGATCCCCATTTTCCGAGAGGGGAGCGGGCGGGAATCTCGGCGGACTGGGCGGCGGTGAGGTGGCGGCGGAAGTTGACGTGGGCGGCGAGCGAAATGATCCAGGAGAGCATCATGCCGAAGAAGGCGGCGCGGAGAATGTACTCGAAGGCTTTGGCCGGGGCCCAGCGTTCCAGCACCAGGGCTACGACGATTCCGTACGAGGAAACCAGCAGAGCTGCGGTCGGCGTGCCTCGTTTGCTCAAACGGCCTAGCGCGCGGGGAGCCCATCCGGTGCGGGCTAGAGAGAAGAGCATGCGGGACGAGATATAGAGGGCGGCATTGGCTCCGGAAAGCGCGGCGGTGAGGACTACGAAATTCATGAAGTGAGCGGCGCCCGGGAAGCGGACAGAGCGGAAGACGGTAACAAAGGGACTTTCGGTGACGCCGGCGCGGTTCCAGGGCATGACGCCGACCAGGATGATGATGGCTCCCAGATAAAGGAAGGTGAGGGCAAGAAAAGTCAAGCGAGCGGCGCGGCCGATAGCCTGGGCGGAAGTCGATTCGCCGGAGGCTACGGCCACGAACTCCACGCCTCCGAAGGTGTAGATGGCGAAAGTGATGGCGAGCAGCGGGGCGGCTGGGCCGAGGGGGAAGAATCCGCCGTGGGTGGTGTATTGGGGAGCGACGCGTCCGGTGAGGAGCAGTCCCGTACCGAGCACGATGAAGGTGGCGATGACGGCGACCTTGATCATCGCGAACCAGAATTCGAAGCGTCCATAGCGGTGGACGGCGAGGAAATTGGTGGAGAGAAGAAGCGCGGAAAAGGCGAAGACCCAGAGGATGGCCGGGACGCGCGGAAGCCAGAGCTGCATGTAGGTGGCGGAGGCGACCATCTCGGCTCCGATGGAGACGGCGATGGCGAGCCAGTAGCCCGCGCGGGAAATGAATCCGGCCCAGTGGTTGAGGTAGAGGTCGCCATAGACGCCGAAGGAGCCGGCGGCGGGATGAGTGCTGGCGAGTTCGCCGAGGGCGAGCGCGACGGTCCAGCTGATGAAGGCGGCGAGGACGAAGCTGAAGATGACGGCGGGTCCGGCGAGTTCGATGGCGGCGGCGGTGCCGAGGAGGAGTCCGGTGCCGACGGAACCACCGACGGCGACCATCGTCATCTGTCCGGCGCTTAGTTGGTGGCGGAGGCCGGACTCCGGGTTCGAAGATGGAGCGGGCATGAGGGCTCGTATTCGTATACCAGAAGCGAAGGCTAAACGGCGGGGAAAAGGTGGATGCGGTGCGGTTGCTGCGCGGCAGTGAGGAGAGGCGATCGCATGACTTTCGTAATCGCAGAGAGGGGGAACCGCGTTGCTGGTGCGGTGGGTGAAACCTAAAATCAAGACGGAACTCTCTGTCCGAAGACCACTCATGCCGGAAAATCCTAATCGTGCCGAAGTCGCCCGCCGCGTGGACAAGGCGGAAAAGTTGTTGCAGAAGGGGAAGACGGCCGACGCGCTGGTGGAGTATCTGCAAATCCTGGAAGGCGATCCGCAAAATGACAACGTGCGGCAGGTCGCGGCGGACCTGTGTATCTCCTTAAATAAAGGGGCGCAGGCGGTACGGCTGCTGGGAGAGTTGTTTGAGCGGCAGGTGGCGGCGGCAGACGCGACGCGGGCCAGCCTGACCTACAAGAAGCTGGCGCGGTATGCCAACCCGACCTGGGAACAGAAAGTGCGCTTTGGGCAACTGCTGGAGCAATCGAACAAAAAGCTGGCGGCCGGGACATATGAAAACGCGCTCGAAGACTTGCAGCGGCAGGGAAAGAAAGAAGAGGCGTTGCTGGTGTTGCGGAGGATTGGGAGCCTGGAGCCAACGCAGGGCAACCATTTGCGGGTGGCGGAGCTGTCGTCGGAACTGGGCGAGCATGTGATGGCAGCGCAGTCATTCTTGCAAGTGGCGGGAATGGCGGAAAGCTCGGGGGCAACCGCCAATCCGTTTTTCGAACGGGCCTACACGGAGAATCCTACGGATTCGAAGATCGCGGTGGCCTATGGCAAGAGCCTGCTATCGCGGGGCGAGGCGGGGGCGGCGATTTTTATATTCCAGCCGCTGGTGCAAGCCGGAGACGAATCGCTGGAGCTTCGTGACCTGTACGCGCAGGCGCTGCTATCCGCGGACCGGTGCGTGGAGAGCGAGCCCCTGATCTGGCAGCTATTCGAGCAGAATCCGGCGCGCCTGCACCAGGTGGTGAGCCTGATCGGAAAGATGATCGACTCCGAACTGGATGCGGAGGCGGTGGCGCTGGCCCGGAAGCTGGAAGTTTTTCAGCGGCGGCGCGGCGAACGGCGATCGCTCGTCACCACGATGCAGGAGCTCTTGGCGGCGCATCGCCCGTCGGTCGAAATGCTGGAATTTCTGGCGGAGCTGTTTAACGCGTCGAACCGTGAAACGGACTACGCGCAGGCGCTGCTGAAGCTGTTCGATCTGTGCTGCACGAAGCATGACTACCAGAAAGCGGCCGAGTGTCTGGACCGGGCGGCGGAGGTGGATCCGTACGAGCCGGGACATCAGAAACGGCTGGAGGAACTGCGAGGCAAGATCGCCGATCAACGTTTCAACGTAATCGCATCGCGGTTCACGGCGGCGAAGAAAGAAAGAGAAGAGCAGACGGTCAAGGTCGAAGAACCGACGTTGGGAGCGGCCGCGCTGCAGGATCTGATGTTGCAAGCCGAGATCCTGGTGCAGTACGGGATGCGTTCGAAGGCCATCGAGCGTTTGCAGCGCATTCAGGAACTGTTTCCGCGCGAGGAAGAGCGTAACCACGACTTGCAGAAGCTGTACATCGCGGCGGGCATCGAACCGCAATACGCGAGGTCGGTGACGCCGTCCGCACCCTCCGCGCCGGCTGCCGCGAGCAGCGATGTGGCAGCGACGGCGGCGGCGAGCGAAGCGGCCGACGTCAGCAGTCTGGCGAGAGTAGCGGAAATCACGCGCAAGCTTTACCACCAGGGGAACGCGGAAGGAGTTCTGAAGACGACGGCGAACGAAATCGGCTCGAACTGGCGGACGGCGCGTTGTATTGCGGCCCTGCGCAAACCGGGCCTGCCGCCATCGAGCGTGCAGGAATATCACATGGATGGGCTGATTCCGGCGAGTTCGGCGGCGCTGGTTACTCTGGTGGAGGCGGTGCAGGATCTGGCGGTGGCGCGAGGCACGGTGACACTGGGCGATGCGGGAAACGCTCCGGAGCTGATCGGCGTGCGCAGCGCGGTCGAGGAGTTGCAGATCCAGTCGCTGCTGGCTCTGCCGCTGACCGAAGGCAACGATCAGGTCGGAGTGTTGATCCTGACCCAGAACGCGGGCCGGGTGTGGCAGCCTTCGGAGGTGCTGGTGATCCGGACGTTGAGCGACCAGGTGTTGATCGCGCTCAACAACGCCGGGCTGCGGCGGCTGGTGAAGAATCTTTCGGTGACCGACGAAAAATCGGGCCTGCTGAAGCGGGCTTCGTATCTGGATCTTCTGCAGGCGGAAACCCGGCGCGGGTTGCAGCAGGGGACGGCGGTAACGGTGTTGCTGATGCAGTTTGGAAGGCGCAGCACACTGATCAAGGAATATGGCGAGCAGGCGGTGACGGCGGTGATGGAGCAGATCGGGCAGCTGTTTTCGGCAAACATCCGGACGAACGATCTGGCGTTCCGCTACGAGGCGACGACGGTCGCGCTGGTGCTCGGCGACACGGGCGAAAAAGAGGCTCTGCTGGCGGTGGAGAAATTGCGGCGGCTGCTCGGGGAAGTGCGTTTCCCAGGCAAGGACAAGGCAGTCGAGTTCAGCGCTGGCCTCGCGCAAGCGGTGATGCGGCAGCATTTCGATCCCGCGGATATTGTGACCGAAGTGGCCAACCGCGCCGATCACGCGCTGGAGTTGGCGGCGGCGCAGGGGTCGGGAAAGATTGTCAGTCAAGCTCCGCAGTTCGCCGCATCGGCGGCGGTGGCGTAACCCTTTTCACCGCCGAGACGCCGAGAAAACCCAAATCTCGGGGGATTCGCTTTCTTCGAAGCGCCAAACCCAGCTTCCACGCCAATCAGCCAAAAGCTAAGAGCTAATAGCTGAGAGCTGCTCTGTTAAACTCACAGGTTGGCTTCTGGCCAGCCATCCCAAGCTATCAAGCAGGACTCATGTTGAAACCTGGAGACATTGCGATTGTCAGTGGGGCACGGACGCCCTTTGGACGCTATTGCGGGAAGATCAAGGATTACACGGCGCAGGAACTGGGAGCGGTGGCCGCGAAGGCCGCGATGGAGCGGGCGGGAATCGATCCGAAAGAGTTCGATCACATCGTATTTGGAAACGCGCAGCAGACTACGGGCGACGCGCTGTATGGAGCGCGCCACGTTGGGTTGCGGGCGGGGCTGCCGATTGAAACTCCGGCGCTGACCGTCAATCGGCTATGCGGGTCGGGCATGCAGGCGATGGTCAGCGCGGCGCAGATGATCCAGACCGAAGAAGCGAAGGTGGTGCTGGCGGGCGGGATGGAATCGATGTCGCAGGCTCCGTTTGTCATTCGAGGGCGCGACGGATTCACGCTGGCACCGGGCGGCAAGCTGGAAGATTCCCTGATGGTCGCGCTGCTCGATACTTATTGCGGACTGTACATGGCAAACACGGCGGAACTGTATGGTGAGCAGCAGGGCATCACGCGGCAGGCGCAGGATGAGTTCGCGCTGCGCTCGCAGCAGACGGCCGATGCGGCCTATAAGGCGGGGCGCGTGCAGGAAGAGCTGACGCCGGTTCCGCTGCGGAATTCAAAAGGCGAGTCGACGGGAGAGATGCTGACCGAAGACGATCACCGGCGTCCTCAAACAACGCCGGAGGGCTTGGCGAAGCTGCGCCCTGCGTTTGGGAAAAATGGCACGGTGACGGCGGGGAATGCGAGCGGGATTGTCGACGGCGCGGCGGCGGTGGTGCTCATGTCGCTGGACCAGGCGCAGAAAAGAAATCTGAGTCCGCTGGGACGGATTATCAACTGGGGAATTGCGGGCGTCGAGCCCAAGCTGATGGGGCGCGGTCCGGTTCCGGCCACGAAGATCGCGTTGCAGCGCGCGGGGCTGACTTTGGATTACATCGATCTGACAGAAGTGAACGAAGCCTTCGCGGCCCAGTATCTGGCGGTGGAAAAAGAATTAGGACTCGATCGCGAAAAAGTGAACGTAAACGGCGGAGCGATTGCCCTGGGACATCCGCTGGGCGCGACCGGGACGCGCTTAGTGATCACCCTACTGTACGAGTTGCGGCGGCGGAAGAAGAAGTACGGGTTGGCAACGGCGTGCATTGGCGGCGGGCAGGGGATTGCTATGGTGGTGGAGAGCTTTCAGTGAAGCTTCTTCGCTGCTGCAGAGAAGGATCTGAACCAAGGAGGTCACAGAGGAAACCAAGCTTTTCCCTGCGCTCTGCTGTGACCCCTTTGGTGAAAAAAGGACTCATATGAATATCAAGAAAGTCGGCGTTCTAGGTTGTGGCTTGATGGGTTCCGGCATCGCGCAAGTCTGCGCGACAGCGGGCTTCGATGTTACCGTGCTTGAAGTCGAGCAGAAGTATCTCGACAAGGGATTTGCCGGGATTGAGAAGTCGCTGGCGAAGTTTGCCGAGCGCGGTCCCGAGAAGGGTGGGATCACTCCGCAGCAGAAGGACGAGATTCGGGCGCGGCTGAAGGGGACAACTACCAAAGCGGAGCTGGCCGATTGCGACATCGTCATCGAGGCCATCATCGAGAACGTTGAGGAAAAGAAGAAGATGTATGCGTCGCTCGATGGCATCGTAAAAAAAGATGCGATCTTTGCCTCGAATACTTCTTCCATCTCGGTGACGGAGCTCCTGACGGCGACCAAGCGCCCGGAACGATTTGTCGGGCTGCACTTTTTTAATCCCGTGCCGCTGATGAAGCTGGTCGAGGTGGTGAAGACGATTGCCACCTCTCCCGCCGTGTACGACGCGGCCTTCGAGTTTGCGAAGAAGGTGGGCAAAGTTCCGGTGCGCACGTCGGACAAGACGGGATTCATCGTAAACCGCCTGCTGGTGCCGTATCTGCTGGATGCGATCCGGGCGTATGAAGAGGGCGTGGGGTCGATCGAGGACATCGATAAC
>Ga0074044_10005518_pt1 | contig 10296 bp, 7 predicted proteins | sample BogForMeECP23OM1_FD_94443 | JGI IMG/M metagenome (GOLD analysis project Ga0074044, IMG submission 94443) | Bog forest soil microbial communities from Calvert Island, British Columbia, Canada - Bog Forest MetaG ECP23OM1 | ecosystem: Environmental > Terrestrial > Soil > Wetlands ...
CCAAGTGGCTTGCCAAACCTCGCGTTCCAAGCTAGCTCGTTGGGTCTGAAGATTGATCGGTCGGGTCGTCCCAAGGTACTTCTCCTTGCGCCCGACCTCACCGTACCATCGGAAGGTGTGCACCAGGTAGTAGTACCGCCGGCCTCCGCGGACGACAGTTCGGACGGTAGTCACGTCTGCCTCTACATAGTGAATATGGCGTGACTATTTAGCAATAATGTAGAGGCATGCCACGGTCGGTCTACCACCTGAGTGTAAGTCCGCAACACCCCGGCGAACAGACGGTGCGACTCGGCCCCCGGGTGCAACGGACCTTGCGCCCATCACCATTGGGACGGCGACGCGGGCGCCTAGAATGCTACGCAGCGCCCGCGGGCGGCGTGGGCGGGGGCGGAGTGCCTGGAGCCGGGGGCGACTGGATCGACGATGCTTCCTGCTTCTTGCGCCGACTCGCGATGAAGAAGAACAAAAGGAGCAGCAGCACGATCCCGATGATGGCTCCGACGATGCTCCACTCCAGGGTCGACGGCCCCGAAGAGCCAGTCGTGGGGCCATTCGGGGCTGCGTTGACGACCAACGTTGCATGGGCTGACACCGTGGCTCCGTTGTTGTCGGTAACATTCACCGTCACGGTGAATGTGCCGGTGACCGTGGGGGAGCAAAACAGCACGGCGAGATCCGCGGTCGCGCAGCCATTGGGTAAACCGGAGTAGACATACGAATACGGTAACGTGCCGCCGGCCGCCGTCGTCGTGAAATTCGTCTCCCCCCCCACCGTGATGGTGGAGGGGCTGACCGCGAGGGCGGCGCTGAGGGGGTTGGCCCCGGCGGTGAAGACGATGGTCTGGTACAAGGGCAAGCCTGCCACAGTAAGAGAGCCTGAACTCGGCGCCGCCGAATATCCGGCCACTGGCGTGACCGAGAAGGCGTAAGTTCCATTCGGCACTTGCATCACGTTCGGGGTGGGAGCTGCGGCACTCGAGGACCCGCCGGGCACGGTGGGCGTCAGGGACACTTCCCACTGTATTCCCGTCGGAAGGCCGGTCTCGTTGAAGGTCACCGGGAAGTCGCTCGAGGTCGAAATCGGGGTAAATCCCACGTCGACTATCACCGCGGCGCCGATGACCATCACGTTCCCGGAGGAGACGTTCACCGTGTATCCAGCAACCGCCCCAATGCTGTACGCGTAACTCCCGTTCAGTTCGACGAAGCCCACTTGCGGGGTGAGCGACTGGTTAGTGACACCCCCCAGGGTTACGTCCCACGTCGTGCCGGCGACCAGCCCGCTCTCGACGAACGAGACCGGGTAGCTGGTGACATTCGAGCTGGAGATGATCGAAATCGAATCCTCGTATTCGTTCGCGACGTACACATATCCCGAAATGGGGCTATAGGCGACCCCGCCCGCTTGGACCGAGGAGGCGATATCGAGAGGCGGGCCCACCGAAGTGTAGGTAGTCGCATTGTAGGCATCGAGCTCGCCGTTCTCCTCGCTGGCCATGTACAGAGAGTTGGAGGCCGAGTCGAAGGCGAGATAGTCGGGGAAATAGCTGGCGAAGCTCGTCACCACCTGATTGGTTGACGCGTTGATCACGCTGACATTGCCCGAACCGTAGTTGGCGACAAAGATCGTATCGTTCGTCGGGTCGTACGCGAACGAGGACGGGTCGCTCCCGACCTGGATCGAGGCCGTGGTGGCGGTCCCCTTTACGACGGTGACGTTGTGGCCCGAGTAATCCGCGACATAGACCGACCTGTCGGCCGGGTCGTAGATTTCGGCGCCGAGGCTCGCATAGGCCTGGACCTCGATCACTTTGTCGACGGTCCCGTTCGTCCCGTAGAGGACGGTGACGTTCCCGGAGTAGTAATTCGAGATGTAGACGAACCCGTTGGAAGGGTCGAAGGCGGCTCCATAGGCGCCGAACCCGAGGCTCACGACCTTGACTTCGCCGCCGGAGGCCGTCACCATGTTCACCGTGCCCGTCGGTTCGCTCACGATGAAGAGGTCACCCGTGGCGGTGTCGTACGCTGAGTCGGTGGGATGAGTCGCATTGGCGGGGGCCGTCCCCGTCTCGACGTTGGTGGAGAGGGAGATGATGTCCGCTTCCGCGCCGCCGTAATCGATCGCGTAGAGGTCGCCGTTCGGAGCAGCGGTCAAGCTGGTCGGGAGGGCCTGCAACAGGACGGAGGAGACCGGGACGGAGGTCGAGCCGGAGATGACGGTGAGGTTGGCGTCCGTATCGTACGTTCCCAGATTGGCCACGTAGACGTCCCCGTTCACGGTGTCCACTCCGAGGTCTTCGGGGAAATTGCCGGTTGTGATGCCGCGAACGAGCGAGTTGTTCGCGGGGTCGAGGACGCTGACGTTGTTGGAGCCATAGTTCGCGGTGTAGACGTAGCCGCTAAAGGAGTCGTAAGCGGCCCCCTCGGCCCCATGTCCGATCGGGATACTGGCGATGGGAGTGTTCGCGGGCTGTTGAATCACCGTGACGTTGTCCGATGCACCGTTCGCGACCAGCAGGGTATCCGTAGATGGGACGTAAGTCGCCGACATCGGGATCGCGAGCGCCCCCAGCCCTAGCGAAGTCACCACCGCGTTGGTTGTGCCGTTGATCACCGTGATGTTGCTGGTGAGCGAGTTAACCACGGTGACGAGGTCGTCCTTGGTGTTCAAGGTAAGCGCCTGAGGCTCGGACCCCACGGCACCGGTCGTGGGGTTCGCGACCACAGCCTCGGTCGAGGTGTCAATAATCGATACATTGCCCGTGTTGAAGTTCGAGACGTAGACTTCCGCATCGTTCGGGTCGTAGAGAATGGCCCCCGGCTCCCCTCCCACCGGGATGCTCTTCACCACCTGGTCCGTCGCGGCCGAAATGACCGAGACGTTGTCGTTGGCCCAGTTGCTCGTGTAGAAGTTGCCCGATGTCGGGTCGAATACGATTCCACCGGCACTCGCGCCCAGATGGATGGTGTCGGTGAGCAGGTTCGTGGATTCCTGGATCACCCCGACCGTTTGGGGGGACGGGTTTGCCTCGTAGAGGTAGCCAGTCGCGGGGTCATCGGCCATTGTCGCGACGTTGGGTACGTAGGCGCTCCCTCCCAGCCCGACCGTAAGGCTGGTGACGACAGTGTTGCTGGTCGCATTGATGACACTGATCGTCGCACCGTCCCCTCCACGTACGTAGAAGTCGCCGGTGGACGGGGCGAAGAGCACCATCTGAGGAGAAGCTTGTACGGCGGGTTGCTGATTCCCAGGTAGGAGCCGGTTCGAGGCCAGATCCAGAGTGTAGAGCACGGAACCGACACCGGAGGAGGCCGGAGCCGTCCGTGGTACCTGGTGGTGACCCGGGCCGCTCGAGAGGGCAGTGTACGCGGCCGGGTGGAGGCCCGCTGGCTGGAGGGGGGCGGCGTAGCCCGTGGCTGCACTCGCTAAGAACGCGAGTACGAGAACCGCAGTCACCAGGATCACCAAGAAAATGGGTGTCGGAACGGACCGTTCAAAACACGGGTTCTCTCGGATTGGCGTGGCGGCTGGGAGTGAGTCGCCCATGGACCTCCTCGAAACGGGTTTGCCGAGTGATGATAAGAGTTCGCCCGGCCGCCGGTGGCGGCTGGCCGGTGGGGAACCCGTAGCGTTTCGGCAATCCGACTCTCTAACTTGGGTTTTGAGCCGAAGAGCTGGATGCTAGATTGGTCGTGGGCCCCTCCGAGGATTGCAATCGGCCCGCCCGTGGGTGCAATCGACGTAGCACCCAGTGGGCGGTGGACTGCGGGTTCGGCCTCGAAGCTTGGGGGAGGTTATGACCCCGATGAAGGTCGATATAAGGCACTGGGCAAGTGCGGCTGTGACGGGCATGGCGGTTGGAAATCTATGAGGAAAGTGTCAGTTTTGATGTTCATGACGCTAGATGGCGTGGCAGAATTCCCGGAGTATGCCTCGGAACCCGAAGGTGGCGGCACCGATGAGCAGTCGATGTGGAGCCCTCGAATGGACTCGATAGATACTCTGTTCCTCGGTCGGAAATCTTACGAGGCCTGGGCCGGGTTTTGGCCCAAACAGAAGGACAATCCCGAGAGTTCCAAATTTGGAAAGGAATTCTCTCGGTTCGCCGACAGGGTCGAGAAGGTCGTCATTTCCCGAACGTTGAAGGAAGCGACCTGGCCCAACTCCAGGATCGCCTCCGGAGACCTGGCCCAGGAGGTCAATCGGCTGAAAGCCCTGCCTGGAAAGAACATGGCCGTGGGTGGTGGTCCGAGACTCGCCCAATCGTTCTTGGAACACGACTTGGCCGACGAACTCATCCTCGAAGTGTTTCCCAGCATCGTGGGAGCGGGCAAGCCACTATTCCAAACGTCAGCCGAACCCGACAGCACGAGGGACGTAGTCCCTCTCGGCACGGTGGGGCGACACGACTTCAAACTGATCGAAGCCCGGCCAACACCCGACGGCACGGTTTTGCTCCACTACGCTCGAGCCGCCTCTCCACCGCCCCGGTAGCACCACTGTTTCGCAGGCCCGGAGTGGCGGGCGGCGCTCTCGGGGTCTCCCCGACCATTCCTGATGACCGAGCGCGTGGTACACCTCCCCCCGAAGCGGCAAGCTTGGTCCGCTTGAACGCCCATCAGATTCTGGAAAGCGGAGCGGGGACCGCTTTCCACTTCAAACCTAGCACTGAGTCGGCATCTAGTGGACCTGGCAGAAGTTGAATCGGAAGGGCCGGGTGGCCGATCCTCAAACCACTCTCGAATCGCTTGAAAAATGACTTCTAGCTAGTCCAGCTCGGGGCGGGGGCATGGAGACCTCGGGCAGGGCAGCTTGGGACGACGCCCGAGTTTGGGCGGCCATGGTTGATTGGCGTTGGGCCCCGCCCTCGTCGCGTCGGTTCACGACGGACCAGTTCGACTTGATCGTCACGCCGGGCTCGTACAGCATGACGACAATCTACGGATTTCTGGTCGAGGATCCTGAAAAAGTCGACTCCGCGTTAGACGAAGCGGAAAGTCTAGCCCGGTCGAACAATGCCACAGGCGCTCGATTCCAGATCCTACCGACTGCTCGGCCCCTCGACCTGGGGGAACGCCTAGTCCGAAGGGGGTACTCGCCCCTCGACGAAGTGGAAGTACTCGTTTACGACCTCCGCGACGGGGCCGGTCGAGCGCGGATCCCAGAATTCCGCCTTCCGACCGGCATCTCCGCCCGAGAGGTCATGAACGAGGCGGAATACCGGGCGTTCGTCGGACTCAATGCCCCCATCTGGGACAGTCCGGAGCCGCCCTCGGAGACGCGCAGAGGCCTGGAGGCAGATTTCCGCAAGCGGGTGGCCGACACAGGTCACTCAGGACGCTACGTAGTCTGGAGAGAATCCACACCCATAGGTCATGGCGGGTTGGAGGTCGTGGGCCAAGTCGCCCGCTTCTGGGGATCCGGCATCCTTCCCGCGTACCGTAACTTGGGTGCGTATGGCGCACTTGTTCGTGCCCGGTGCGAAGAGGCGGTGCGACAAGGGGCTGATATCGCCCTTATGACGGCTCGCATCGGGACCTCGGGACCGATTCTCAAACGACATGGCTTCAGACTGGTGGGGCCAATCACCAACTTCGAGGTCCGGTGGGTGCAAGACTAGTTTCACTTTCAACTAATCAGCGAAGTCAGTCGGGTTGCGAGTGAAATCGACCCCACACCCGGGTGATTCTGGGCGGCCCAATCATCTCACGAAATCTGAGGCCGATAACTCACCCGGCGTCCAACCGCGTGTAAGAATCTCGGTTTCGTCCCTTCCAAGACAGATCACTCGCTCATTTATGAAATGACCAGATATTCTGTTTTCACCAGTCCACTTCCGTACGAATGGGTGGCGGTGTGTTTGAGTCGGATGTCGTACGGGAGCACGCCAAACAAGGGAATCCCAGCCCCCAGAAGTACCGGGACCCGGGTAATCGTTAGGTTCTGGATCAAACCGGCTTTCAAGAACCCTTGGATCGTCTTCCCGCCATCCACGTAGATGTGGTTGAACCCACGGCCCTCCAGTTGAGCCACGACTTCATGGGGAGTGCCGGCCATTACCTCGCACACAGCCCGGTCCGGCACTCTCAACTGCGACAGTGTTGAGCTGAGCACAAACACCGGTTTCTTCTCGTATGGCCAGGCCGGGTAAGCCAGTACTGTTTCGAACGTCTTGCGACCGAGGACGATTGCATCAACTGTGGCTATGAACTCGTCATAGCCGTGCGGTTCGCCGCCATCGGCTGGCAGCCAATCGAGCCCACCATCCTGTCGTGCGATGTACCCGTCGATGCTGGTCGCGATGAATACAGAAGCTCTCACTGGACGGGGGCATTGTCACCGGAGGGTTAAGGCAAGCGAATCGCCCACTCGGAGGGCATCGATTTTAGTAGTCTGAAAACTCGCCCGTTGAAGTGGTTACAAAAGCCCTCGCGCACACTCCGAGCGGGGCTATGAGTACCTTTACCCTTCGGGAAGATGGATTTCGCGATGGATCTCAGTCGTTACACCCTTCGCCCCTTTCAGGACACGGACTATGACCCCGTCGCTAACCTCAATCTAGCCATCGACCCACTGCACCCCGAGCCAGCCGAGAGTGCCCGCCGTTGGCACAACGTGATCACAGGCGAACCGGGTCGAATCATGGTCAAATGGGTGGTTGAGGAATTCCCATCGCGGTCGATCGTCGGCTGGGGGGGCCTGATGCACACGCTCGATACCTACCACCCGCGGAAGTTCTTTTGCCGCGTCGGGGTCCACCCCGAACATCGACGGAGGGGTATCGGCGAGGCGCTCCACGATACGGTCGAACAGGAAGCGCTCGGCCGCGGCGCGGTCTGCCTCTGGAGTGTCGTCCGAGGCAACGATCCGCCGAGTCTCCGATTCCAAGAACGGCACGGTTTTGCCCCGACCCGAACGAAGTGGGAGTCCCGGCTCGACCTGACCCAATTCAACCCTTCACGCTTCTCGGACCGGTCCAAGGTCCTGCTCGATCGGGGGATTCGGATCACCACGCTCGCTGCGGAGGGAGCCGATCGGCCCGAGGTGCTGCGCCGATTCTATGACCTTTGGACAATCACGGTGGAAGACGAACCCCGCATGGGGGACTACTTCCCCATCTCGTTCGATGCGTTCCTCGAGACCGTCATTCGGGGCCCGAAGGTTCTCCCCGATGCCACTTTCCTCGCCCAACTGGGGGAGAAGTATGTGGGATCCAGTTCTCTCGAACGGGACCTCAGTGTGCCCGACAATATCGAGGTAGGCTTTACTGGAACTCTTCCAGAATTCCGGGGACTAGGGATTGCCTCGGAACTCAAGCGTGTCGCAGTCATCTACGCTCGCACCCAGAAGTATCACAGCGTCACTACAGGCAACGACTCCCTCAACCCACGGATATGGGCTATCAACGAAAAATTGGGATTCCGGAGGGAGAGGACCTGGATCGAGGGCGAGCGGTCGGTCCGCCCGGCCGCAGCATAGGGCCTCTGAATCTCCGAGCGGGCAGCTCACTCAGGTCCCGCGGGAACGACTGCTTACAACTCTCTTTCCTCGTGAACGCCGGGGGCTAGGTGCAATTGACCGGGCACCCACACGCCGTCAGAGAAGTTACGAAACGAGGCCGTGGGGATCGCACCACCCCGAGCGATACTCCCTTCGCAATGAGTCCCTTGTCAAGACTGACCTTGACCGTGCTGCGGGGACCCTTATCAATCCTGGGGGTTATCCAGGGGGGAGAGGTCGTTGGGCCACTCGGATAGTCGGCGACCGGTCCGAGCTGTATCCCTTCCGGTAGACGTACCGGAGGGTTGTACGAGTTAGTGGAGCTGGCCCCGCCTCCGCGAGGGAAAGCCCACGAAGCGGGAGCTCGCTTCGGAGCGCCGCAAAGGCCTCCGCAGTCAACGGGACCTGTTCGATGGCCTGGCTGAAATAGGCGAGATATCGCGGAAATGCCCCCCACCGACCCGTCTGTACCGAGGGCTCTGCCGACTGGTCCAAGAGGATAGCGGAGACCTTCTCCTTGTCGAGCCGAATTGTAAAGGCGTAGCGACCCTTTCGGGCAAACTCGAGTGTGGTTGGAGTGATGGTCAGGGTCTCGGGGTCTCCTCCTCCGATGACGACCAAGACGATTGCAAACATGGACCCCATAATCGCCCAGAGCACGATGCTCAGCTCGAGGGTTGAGGGAGAGAGGATCCAGAAACGTACTGTCACAAGCACCGCAAGGGCAAACACGACAGGTGGGGCAACGAGTTTCGCAATCTGCGCCCGTCGTGCGCGGAGCCGCCACCTCTCGTCTTTCAAGTCGAAAGTTAGTTTCCCCACCAATTCCGCCCATCGCCAACTCGGCCTTAACCGAGCCGAACCGCGTCTTAACCGGTAACCGGGGTTGATCCTGGGCGGGTGCGAGCGTCAGCCAGTCTGACATTCGGGATTCCGTGTCCCCGACCTCCCCCGCCGCTGGCTAAGGACCCGGAATTCAGTTAGTTAACGCGAACCCGGCCCGGTTAACCTGAACACGGGCCGCATCAGTCGAACCATGTCTTCGGAACCAAACCACTGACCGCGTCCGGGACCTTCCAAAGGGTTCCCTTTTCAAATCTCGAGGAGCGAGTGCAATAAACCGCGCACCAGCTATCACCGTTCATGGACCCTTTGAACACGTAAACCGTGAATCCAGTCGAGGGGCGTGAAACGGCCTGCACGTCGACAACCGAGAGCCCGCGGGTTGGATCGCCCCGCTCGGGACCCATGGTCTGCGTCGGTTCATCGCTTTGCTAGGGAGGACCTTGCCAACGTTCCCATCGGGGAGCTCTGGAAGCGTCGGATAGTCTACGAGATCGGACGTACCCCGTCGCTGCTTCGAAAGGTCGGAGTGACCTCACCGCCCTCGACCCCGGGCCGACTACGGGCGCATCACATCAAACACCTCAAGCAAGGTTTGTCGTGGAGCCCAGCATCATTCGCCGTCCACTTCAACGCGCTCCGCCGATTCCTCCGCTGGTCGCAGAACCCGCTCGGGACCAACCGGGGGGTTTGGGCGGTACCCGCGGAGACTTCGGGCCGAAGAAGGTGGCTCTCACCGGAACACCTGGTCCGCCTCTACAGGGCTGCTCGAGGGCGGGAGCGAATTCTTCTTGCCTTGGAAGGTTTCAATGGGCTCCGTCGCGTGGAAGTGTTGCGGCTACGCGCGAAGGACCTCGATTTTTCGCGACAACGCCTTCACGTCCTCGGGAAAGGGCGGAATGGGGGCAAATGGCGCACCCGTCCGATGTTCTCCGAGACAGCGCGCGTGCTGCGTTCCCTCTCCACGGAAGCGGGCGAGAACGCCTTGGTGATCCCCTTGTCTCACTCAGGGGCCGATCTCCTCCTCCGACGGGTCGCGGAAAGGGCCGGCTTTCCAAGCCTCGGACTCCGGGTCTCTCATCACGACCTACGTCGGACGTTCGGTCGCCTCGCCCATCAGGCCGGCATGGATCTCGTGCAGTTGAAGAATCTCTACGGGCACGCATCGCTGGATCAAACCGTTCATTACATCGGTCTGGACGAGGATGAGATGCGTGCCGGCCTCAACCGGTTGGCGAGCTTCATCGAACCCATGCTGGGGGCCGGGCTCCCGTCGGGCGATCCCTGACAGCGTGTTGGTCGTGTGATTCAGGTCAAACCCTTCCAAGAAAAGGGAGGGCACGTCCTGGTCGGTCGCCACTCCAGGTGGTTCGCAGCAGGGAGTGGACTATTGGCTAGAGCCCAGGGAGGGTATTGGCGAAAAGTCTGATTCCCTGGCCGTCACTATAGGGTACGCCTTCACCCCCGACGGAGTCCGATTTACCTCGAGGTCAAATCCTAAGAGTCTTAGGAACCGACGTAAAGTTCAATTCTTGTACCGAAGACCCCAATCCCTACGCGGCTTCTGAGTCGGGCCGGGCGGGCATCGGGGCGTGTTCGCGAGTCAACGGACTGGTCCGCGTCCCGCCCCCGAGGGTTCGAATCCGACCAAGGGAGGGGATCGGCGGGAAGCTAGATTCCTCATCCACAACGGGTCCCCGCTCCGCCAGGCGTTCGGACCCAAACGGTGCTCGGCGATCCGGCGATTAGGTGCGCTCCGTTGGGAATCGGGCGCGACGGAGCTTCACGACGAGACTGGGTAGGTCGTCCTGAACGAAACGCCAGATCTTGTCCGCCTTGACTTCGGGGTACTCGTGGACTAGGTCGTTTTGGAGCCGGTCGAGATCGTCCCATGGTATGAGCGGGTTCGCATGTCGGAACGGTCGGCCCAACTTCGTAGCGGTCTCCGC
>Ga0074044_10005519_pt1 | contig 10295 bp, 11 predicted proteins | sample BogForMeECP23OM1_FD_94443 | JGI IMG/M metagenome (GOLD analysis project Ga0074044, IMG submission 94443) | Bog forest soil microbial communities from Calvert Island, British Columbia, Canada - Bog Forest MetaG ECP23OM1 | ecosystem: Environmental > Terrestrial > Soil > Wetlands ...
ATGAATTCAATACGATCGCCACAATGCCGCATCGCGCCCGCCGCTGCCCGAGAGTTCTCGTCGCGACGACTTGCTTATGAATTCCGGCCAATCTGAGTCAGAAAAAATGAGGGGATTCGTGAGTCTCGGACCACCTCATCGGAGGGGACACTCGGACAACAAGAGACGCCTTCACTAAATTATCGAGCGGCGATGGACCCTCTAGATTATGTGTGATCATTGACGCGAAGGAAGGTGCGAGCGCTGGGTATCCTGAGGGAAGAGAATAGACGCGCGACGACAGTGACAAGCCGGGAATTTTCGGCATTACTCTGTGCCGTTCGTGTTTCCGCAATCCTTGTGAGCCTCGACCTCTCGGCATTTCGGTTGACGCGCATGAATGCGGGGATCGGCGACTTGCGATGCTCTGACGACGGGCGACCAATCCGTGGTGATCCTTCTTCTGTTCAAGAACCAATCCCTAGCGTCCTCGCAGGCGAACTGAGTTCAGAGTCTTGCACAGTCTATAGCGCCCGAATTTCGCAGCGTCGCGGAAAGACGCCGGCGATGAGAGCCTTCTGTCTGGCAATGAGGCCCGTCGATGCGTACCTTGAGTTCGATTGCGGTTTGGGCGTGCTTTGAGGCTGCAGAATAATGACAGAGCAAGTGGCAAACGCCATTCGAGTTTTTGTGTAAATATAAGCGAAAACCTTCATCTTGGATGCTATATGTTAGTAAGTCAGCACAAGTTAGAGCAAGCTGACTTCATCTATTAACGCTTCATCTTGGAGGCAATTGTGACGCTTGCTACAGTTAGACCCGGAATGCCGTTCGCCAACTCTTCGATCGCCAAGTTCCTCGATCACCAAATCGACACGCTCAAGGGCGCCAAGACCCAACGAGAGGTCGCTGCGGAGATCGGATATGACAAGCCGAACATGATCTCCATGTTCAAGCGGGGCGAAGTTCGTGTCCCGCTCAACAAGATTCCGGCTCTGGCGAAGGCGATCAATGCCGATCCCGCACACCTATTCCGGCTCGCATTGGAGCAGCATTGGCCGGGGATGATCGAGACGATCGACGCCATCTTCGGGCAGGTTGCCACTGCGAACGAACAGCAGATTTTGTTGAAGAAGTGGCGGGAGGCCACAGACAACACCGACCCGGACCCAACGCCCGCGATCGAGCGCGCTGTCGACCGGATGATCGCGGACGTAAAAATCATAAGGTCGACTCCCTGATCGATCACGGTGCGAACGCCTAGTCGGTCGCACTAATACGCAAACTCCTCTTACTTAATTGCTATAACTACGGGTGTACGATCAAAGTACGCTGATAGGCAAAAGGAACACCATGATTAGTCCACCGAAATCAAGAACGCCCTTCGCAGACTCGGCGCTCGCAAAATTCCTTGACCGGAGGATCGAGGCGTTGAAGGATATGAAGACCGAAGCCGAAATAGCAAAGGAGATATGGAGCCCACCCAGCTTTATCCCAATGTACAGGCGGGGAGAAGCAAAGTTCCCGCTCGACACGATCTGGTTGCTGGCGGCTGCGATCGACGCCACCCCAGCCCACCTTTTCCGGTTGGCGCTGGAGCAACATTGGCCTGGATTGGGGGAAGAAATGGTCCTGGCCTTCGGCGCGATCGCAACGCCGGCGGAAGAGGGACTGCTGTTGCGGCCGTGGCGCAAGGCCACCGACAATATGGACCCGCGCCCGATTCCGGAGCTCGAGCGCGCGATTGCGCGCATGATCACCGAGGTGCGGACAATCGAACTGCCCCGCCACTGATTGGCTTGCTGTCCTCTCTGTCGAAGGCGGGCCGTCCAGGTCCGCCTTTTTTCCCTGGGTCGCTTGCCCACCGCGCCGGCGAACCCTATCTCGATAAAACGGAGAGCAACGTCATGGCGTTGGAATTAGGGGCGCTGCGCGACGCGCTGCTCGATGCAGGCGCATCGCCCGACAAGGCCGCGAAAGCGGCCGAAGAGGTCGCCACTTACGAGAACCGGCTCGCGGGGATCGAGAATCGGCTTGTCAGCATGGATGGGCGGCTTGTCGCGATGGAAGCGAAGTTTGATGGGCGGTTTACGCGGCTGTCCTGGATGATTGGCGGCGTTTATGTGATGGGCCTGCCGGCGCTGTGGCTGCTCCTTCGAGTTGCAACAAAGATCGGTGCGCTCGGATGAGGTTGAGCAAATGACCGCCGGACCGCCCACTGAATAGAATCTCTTGTTATCCGTGGTGTTCCGAGATTTGAACCCTAGCCACGCGATCCACTCCTTCGACACGACGCGAACGAGGTTGGTGAGGCTCTTCAGGCCCGGCCGGGGGACGGTTGTTCCCTTTGGTGTCGTTTTGCAGACCTAGCCCGGATTGACGTCGTAGGCCGGGAATCGCTTCACGACCTTGTCCTTCGCCGCCAGCGAGACGTTCCCGTATCGCTCGCCGGCGCTGCGGGGGGCATGACCTTGGATGGCGTCGACGACGCGCATGTCCAGCCCGAGTTCATGGGCAACTGTCTTCATCCGGTGCCGCCAGCCGTGGCTCGGATCGACCTCGGTTGAGATCAGGTTGAGCGAGCGAATCCAGACGGCCAGGCGCTGGGCGACTTGTTTCGAAGGATGTTGCTCGCTTGTCCGCTCGCTTCCGCCATCGAAGAACAGGCGGCCGTCACCGGCCTTTCGGACGAACTCGCCGAACCCAAGCTGCATCAGCTGCGGATGGAGCGGAACATCGCGGAACAGACCTGTCTTTACCGACCCGGCGTCGGGAGTAATCCGGATATGGTGAATGTCTTTGTCGAGCCGCACGTCGCTCTTTCGAAGCTGAGCGATCTCCGCAACCCGAGCGCCAGTAAAAGCACAGAGCCAAGGAATCCAACGTTTTGCTGACGCCGTGAAGACGCTCTCGGACGTCCGGGCGTTCTTGCGTTCAATTCGCCCGTAGCTCAGGGCCGCCTTCAAGACGTTCTTCGCTTCGTCGTCGGTTAGTCCGCGTTCGCGTTTCTGGATTTTGGCGGGCACGCGCACCTTCACGCGATGGGCCACGTTCTCCTTGAGCCGCCCCGAGTCGACGCCCCATTGGAGGATGGCCTTCAGGCCGCTCATATGAGCGTCCCGAACGGTCTTGGGCGTCAGCGTCGTCAGCGACTGATCTCGCCAGTTGAGAACGTCCTGCCGCGTCAGGCGCTGCGCGTCGTCGTGCTTCAAGAAGCTGATGAGATTTTCGATACGCGGCTTCCAGCGACGGGCGGCCTCGGCGCCACGACCGGACCGCTGCAACTGCCCGGTGTAGTCAGTCAGCAAGATGTTGAGGGACACGGCATCGACATGGAGATCGGCGGGCCGCGACTGCGTTAGGGGAGGGAATTTAGGCGTGCCGCCGTAATAGCCGACGTCTCGCTCGTTTGATCGCATCTGCGCTTCGATCTCCACGCTGGCGAGCAGGCGGCCGTATGCCCGCCACTCGATCGAGCCGCGTGGCGCGTTAGTGACGCCTCGCGACTGAAACACATCAAGGCTCACCCCAACCAAAGCGCCGATTTCATCGTCACATGCTTCGCCGCTCACAACCCGAGCGAGAGCCTTCAATCGGCCATCGCTGATAATCCGATTCCATGACGGCACAGAAACGTGGCCTTCCTCGCGCGGAGAGTTCCGCGCCATCTCGTCCCTTTCCAGCGTTTCGTCATAGTGCAGATGCGCCAGCTCAACGGCCGTAAGAGCACGCCGTGGCGCGAGCGTCTCAATTCCTGACGCGTGCCGAGCCGCGGCGAGGACATCGAGAAACTTCGCGACCTCGATGGGCAATTTGCGGAGAGCGGCGCGCTTGTCGGGCCCAAGTGGGGCGCGAAGCTCGCTCTTACCGACAGCCCTGCGAAGGTGTTTCGGAACCCCCATACGCGCGAAATAGCGTCCGTCTAGGACTTGTAGATTGCGGATTCCGCCTGCCACTGCTGCCCCGTTTTTGTAAGCGGTTTTGTAGTGGCAGTTTGGAAGAAACGGCTTGAATTTCAGGAACTTTTTTTGATGTCAGAGGCTTAGGCTGGTGCTGCAAGAGAGGAGAGAGGATTGAACTCTCGACCTCTCCCTTACCAAGAGAGCTGCAGCCATTGATTTGATTGTGCTTTCTCACGACTGCACGGATTTTGCACGAGTTGGCGTCGGCAACTGATCCGACTTGCGCGCCTCCTCTGTTACGTCCAGATGCCCATAGCGCGCCGCCGCGGTCCTCGATTTCCACAATCCCGTCTCGACGAGGGCCGATGTATCTGCGCCCGCGTAAAGACGACGCCACTGCGCATGGCTATGGCGCAGGACATGGAAAGCAGTGCGGGGCGGGAGCGAAATCCCAGAACGCCGCTCGGCTTCGGCGAGCAGATGATAGAGCCGCCCGGACTTGGTCAGCGAAAAGATCCGCGCCTTGTCGCGCGACAGATTCGCGAGCGCGGCTATGACCTCCGGGGGAAGGTGAACCGTCAGCGGAGATCCGTTCTTGGTCTGCCGGACGAGCGCAACGGCGCGCTCAAAATCAACATCTTTCCATTCGAGCCGCAAGGCTTCGGATAGGCGGACGCCGCCGTATAAGAGGAACGTCAGCAGAGCGCCGAACCGCTCGTGAACCGCACCGGCAGCCTCAAGGAGTCTGAATGCCTCCTCCGGGCGCAGCCACTCAGTGCGACGTCCGTCATGGGCGCCCTTGGGCCTCCTGAGAGGCGTGGCGACGCCAGCGTGGCGAAGGATGGCCGAGATAGGCGAATAGACTTGGCGGTTGCGCGTCGCGGCGCCCGCGCGCGGATAGAGCGCAACGGCCGCCGCGTCGATCTCAGCCTGTCCGATCTCCGTCAAAGGCATCTCGCCGAAATGCCGCAACAGCGGCGCCAGGAACCGCTTTGACCTGTCGGCGCGCATGTAGCTCAAGGCTGCGCTGGCGAAGGTTTCGACGGTCTTTGGGGGACTGGAAACGGCGTCACGTTGCGCTTCGGCTCGCCATTGGGCAAGGAGCCTGGCCGCGAGCTTCCGGTCGCCAGTCTTAGTGCTTCGGTTAATGGGGATTCCGAGTTCCGTTCCCCGGACATACCAGAACGGCGTTGGGGGGTGGAGCTTGTACGACATCGCATAGCCTCGCGGATTGTGGACAGCGCCACTTCATCAAACAGCTTTTTCCGGCCTGCCTGCAAGTGACAGGGGGCGATCGTCGGCAAGAAGTCCTGCAGCCATCGGCGCGAGACGCCCAGAGCATGCGCGGCCTCGTTCATCGTGAGCGGGCGATTGATCATTGCGGAGCCGCCTTCAGTCGCGGACTGGCGGCGGCGCGGGCCTTGATCCCGGCCGGGGAGGGGGTCATTGGTACGCCTCCAACTTGGCGTCGGCGCGGACATAGAGCGGATGGCGCGGGGCGCCGCTCTTGGTCCTGCCGAGGCAGCGGAGCTCGACGCCGCGTTTCTTCGCCCGCAACGTGAAATTGGCGGCGTAGGCCACGTTCGCCTTCGGGCCCCATGCCCACACGATCGGCGTCCACGGGGTTTCCGCCCCATCGAGGATCGCGGCGAGCGCCTCGTAATTGCCGGACCCAGCGGGTTGTCGGCCGCAAAGAGCGCCTTCGGCTTCGTCGTTCGAAAGGCATAGAGGTTGCCGACGACGATCCCGCCGTAGCCGTCTCGGCGCGCAAATCCCATGCAGCGCCGGATGGTTGGGTCGTCGACCTCGGCGTCTGCAGTGCTCGGGTTGAGCATGATGAAGGAGAGGAGCGGCCCGTCTCCCCATCGCCTCGTGAGGCGGTAACGGTAGCGGCCGCAGTCAGAGATGACGGCCTCCTTGGTGACGAAAAGGTCGCTCATGGGCGGGCGATACTCGCGCGCGGCCGTCATAGAGGGTCAATCCCTCTCGCAAGGGCGCGATCCAGCCAATTGTCGATCTCTCGGCGGCCTGTTAGGTTATCGATGTCGCGCCGCAAGTCCTCGACGTCGGCGAACGGGCCCGCGATCCATTGCCGCAGGTAAGCACGAAGCGCGGCAATATGGCCGACCGTCAGTTCATCGCCGTTTAAGTAAGCCTCGACGGCCGGGCGCAACACGCCGCTCGTTTCGTGCATCCAAAATCCCGGCGGCGCGCTCATTTCGCCTCCGATGTTGGCCTTGGCCTTCGGCGCATTGCCCTCGTCGGGGCGCACGAAGATCAGGGCCTCTTGTCCCCGCATCGCATTGATGACGTCCGGATCGTCCTTCCTGTGGGGCGGGGCGTCTGGGTCGCTGTCGCCGTGCTTGACGCGATAGTCTTCGAAGTCGACGGCGAGGGAAAGAATGCTCAAATAATACTCTTCGTCGAACGTCGTCTTTCCATAGGGATTTTCGGCACCTTCGAGGATGCCTCCAGAATGAAGCTTGTACGACTTCGCATAGGCGCGGAGAGCCGCCGGGGCCGCCGGGTCGCGCGCGCCGAGGACGAAATGCGGCCAGTGCGGCACGCTGCCGTCCCTCCGCACGACCAAGAATTTCCCCTCGGCCCATTCCTTCGTCTTTGCCCAGATTTTCACTTTGCTTGCTCCGCGTCGATGTTGGCCTTGACGACTCCGAACGTGATGGCGCACACGAAGGGGTTCGCGCTCCAGGCGCTTGGTTCATCATCCGCGCATAGTCCGCGCGGGTTGTGCAGGCTGTCCCAAAGATCAGCGTAGGCTTCTCGCGGGCGTGTGTTGCCCGCTTGAGGGACGCCGCTTGATGCCGCCCTCACACTCGACGATGGCGCTCTCGAGACCTTCGGCGACAGCATCCTCCTCGCTGATGTCCTGCAGGCGCTGGACGCGGACCTCGTGGACGAACAGCGTGAGGCGGGATAGCGCGCGCGGCATGTGCATGCCGGCGCGGAGACGGCCGGGCCGGTCAACGCCATCCCAATCGACTTGAGCGCCGTCGGCCTCGAACTGAACTCCGTCATAGCCGCCGACAAATTGGGCCGGCGTTTCGTGGTCGAGCTCGATTGTCGTTCGCCACGCCTCGCGGACCCAGAGTCGGTCGCCGGCTTTCCATTTCGCATAGCGCTCGGCCGGCACGCGCCGCGTTTGCGTCTTCCGGCCGGCGAGCAGAGCTCGGACCATCGCGGGCCTAAACGGGATCGGCCGGTCAGCCATTGAGCAACGCCCGGATGGCGGCGAGCATGTCCCGGGCGACACTGGGGCCCTTGCCAGCGCCGCGGGCCTCATTGCCGTATTGCTTGAGGCGGACCTTGTCTGCCGCCTGCGCGCACTGCTTGATCGTCTCGCGCTTGACGGCGCGGAGTGCAGCGGTGATGGCCCTTTTGCTCTCCGCGCGCGAACTGGAATTCCATGACAACGGGAACAACAGCGCCAGCTCCCCCGCCAACTCGTCGAACTCGTCTTTCATCTCCGCGCTCATCCCGACGCGGATGTCACCTTCCGGCTCCGCTACGCCGATCTCGCCGCGCTCCCACATCTCCAAAACAGTGCGCCGTTTTGCCTCCCCCTCCGCGCTCTGCCGGCCGGCGTCCGCAAGGGCGTCGCGAGCGCGGCGAAAATCTCTGACCTGACTTGACCGAACGACACGGTAGTCATCGGGCCATGAATGTCCGTCAAACTCGGCGGCCTTTTCTGCGAATGGCTGTAGCGCCGCCTTAAGCCGCGCGATGCGGGCGCGGTCTGCCTTGTGCTTCTCCAGCCCGCCATCACAGAATCTGTCGCGCTCGCTCAGCTTCCACCCGGACGCACAATCGAAGAGGCCGCCGGCGCGCAGAAGCGGGCCTACGGTCTCGCCGGCTCCCCGCGAGGGCTCGAGACCTATTTCCAGAAGGGCGGCGAATCGGTCACGTCGTTTTCTCGTTGCGGCGTCGAATCGAGGTGATCGCTATCGACACTATGCAGTTATCCTATCAAGGCTTGTGGAGCGCGGCCATGGCTGCCGCGAAGGGCTTCGCGGTCGCGACCTCGCTCGATTGAGAGTTGCGTTCCGGTCTGCTGCGCCCAATCTGATGAAGGTAATTGCAGCAGAGGCTCGGTCGAGGCGCATTTCCGGGCGGAGCGCACCAAGAGCGACGCGCAAAGCCTGCCGTGCGGACTTTGATCAATTCGAGACCCGTCCACGCCGGGCGTCCTAAAGGTCGCAAGCTTTCCGACCGGCGTCGAAAGGGCCGGAAGAATCGCGTAGTGAGTCGCTTGCGCAAGCCGCGCAGGAGACGGTCATTGCCCGGATGAAGCCGGAATCGAAGGCGTCGCCGCAGGAAGTGCTGGCCGGCCTGGTCGAACGGGTCACCTTCCACAATGAGGAGAACGGGTTCTGCGTTCTCAGAACCAAGGCGCGCGGGCGCCGCGATCTCGTGACCGTGGTCGGACAGGCGGCGTCGATCTCGGCGGGCGAGTGGATCACCGCTTCGGGCGAATGGGTCAATGACCGCGCGCACGGGCAGCAGTTCCGGGCGCGATTCCTGAAAACCTCCGCGCCGACGTCGATCGAAGGGATCGAGAAATATCTCGGTTCGGGAATGATCCGCGGCATCGGCCCTGCCTACGCCAAGAAGCTCGTTCGGGCGTTCGGTGAGAAAGTGTTCGACACGATCGAGGCGGAGCCCGCTCGTCTCCGGGAGGTGGACGGCATTGGCCCGGTGCGCGCCAAGCGGATCATCGACGCCTGGGCCGACCAGAAGGTCGTGCGGGAAATCATGATGTTCCTGCACGCAAATGCCGTCGGGACCGCTCGCGCCGTGCGGATCTACAAGACCTATGGCTCGGACGCCGTGCAGGTGATGACCGAGAACCCCTATCGTCTGACCCGCCACGTTCGCGGCATCGGCTTCAAGACCGCCGACGCGATCGCAATGAGGCTCGGGTTCGAGAAGACGGCGATGATCCGTCTCAGGGCCGGCGTCTCATTCGCTCTCGCCGAGGCCATGGACGAGGGGCACTGCGGGCTGCCTACCGACGAACTGATCCAGCTGGCGGCGGGCCTGCTCGACGCTCCGGCGGACCTGATCAGGACAGCCCTCGATCTCGAGCTGTCCGAAGGCGCCGTGGTCGCCGACAGGGTCGGCGAGACGGACTGCGTGTTTCTCGCGGGCCTCTATCGAGCCGAGCAGACCATCGCCGACCGGCTGATCAGAATCGCGGGCGGCAAGCTTCCCTGGCCGCCGATCGATGCGGCCAGAGCTGTCGCATGGGTCGAGGAGCGCAGCGGCCTTAACCTCGCCGACAGCCAGCGCGACGCAATCCGGCTGGCGCTGGTCAGCAAGGCGCTTGTCATCACCGGCGGGCCGCGGGCCAGGGGTTGGCAAGACCACCATCGTCAACTCGATCTTGCGCATTCTCGGCGTCAAGAACGTCAAGATGTTGCTCTGCGCCCCGACAGGGCGCGCGGCCAAGCGGATGACCGAAGCGACCGGGATTGAGGCCAAGACGATCCATCGGCTGCTCGAAGTCGATCCCAAGACTGGCGGCTTCAAGCGCAACGAGGGCAACTGCCTCGACTGCGCCCTCCTGGTCGTGGACGAGGCGTCCATGATCGACGTCCTGCTCATGCAGGCGTTGCTGAGGGCGGTTCCCGACAACGCGGCGCTCCTCATCGTGGGCGACATCGACCAATTGCCCTCGGTCGGCCCTGGGCAGGTTCTGGCGGACGTCATCGGGTCAGGAGCCCTGCCGGTCGTGCGCCTCACCGAAGTCTTCCGGCAGGCGGCCTCGAGCCGGATCATCGTCAACGCCCACCGGATCAACCAGGGGCTGATGCCGGATCTAGCTCCGCCCACCGGCGACAGCGATTTCTACTTCGTGCCGGCCGACGATCCCGAGACGGCGGTCTCGAGGATATTGGAGCTCGCGAAGGCCCGCATCCCGAAACGCTTCGGCCTCGACCCCATCCGCGACGTCCAGACGCTTTGCCCGATGAATCGCGGCGGCGTCGGGGCGCGCTCGCTCAACATCGAGCTCCAGGCCGTCCTCAATCCCGCCGTCGAGAAGAAAGTCGAGCGTTTCGGCTGGACCTTTGCTCCCGGCGACAAGGTCATGCAGATCGAGAACGACTATGACAAGGAGGTCTACAACGGCGACATCGGCTATGTGGGCGACGTCGACCCGGAAATCGGCGAAGTCAGGGACCCGACTTCGCGGATTCGCAGGTGGAAAAGCGGGTTTTACGATTTTTTTGGTTTGTAAGTAATTGATTTGGAATGTGTGGGCCACCGGTAATGTTGTCAAAACGGCTTGTAGTGAAGACCTACCCGATTCCCAAGGAATTGTTTTTGTGATTGAATCAACGTCGTTATGTTCCTTCGAAGAACCGAACGGCGGAAGAACGGCAAGGCGCACCTCTA
>Ga0074044_10005520_pt1 | contig 10295 bp, 13 predicted proteins | sample BogForMeECP23OM1_FD_94443 | JGI IMG/M metagenome (GOLD analysis project Ga0074044, IMG submission 94443) | Bog forest soil microbial communities from Calvert Island, British Columbia, Canada - Bog Forest MetaG ECP23OM1 | ecosystem: Environmental > Terrestrial > Soil > Wetlands ...
AAAGTGGTTCTTATAATAGGGTTTTTGGTCACAACTTCGATAAGATTGAAATCTGGCTGGCCAACGTCCCAGGGAGTGTCCCCTGATTTGTATCTTTCTGGATAACGATCTTCGACGGTCATATGATTATCCCTTATAGAAATATAATATAACCTGTTATTTCTTCTTCAAAGAAATTCCATCCCGGATGAATGCCAGAATTTCCATAAATTCTTTATTTAAAAAAGACTCTCTTGATTCAGATTTTTTTCTTTCCTCAATAGTTTTTCCAAATGCATTAAAATGCACCTTGTCTATAACCTCTTTTAATTCTTTATAATCGAAAACATTCAAAGCTCTGGCGGCAGCCATATAACCTTTTATATATTGCTTCCGTTCCTCAGCTACAGAATTGTTGAGTTTGATTTCTTTGCAATATTCCCACACAATATGGGATAATATATCAAGGTAGCGTTCTTTATTGATCATGATTCACATAACTCCTTTGAATAGGTTTTATTCTTCTTCTATATCTTTCAATTCGTTATCTTCTTGTTTGGCTTCTTCCCGTTTTGCTCTTGCTTTGTTAAGTTCTTGCACCAGTTCGTTTGAATGATGTAATACCAAGTCGCATTCTTTAGCTAACTTTGTTGGCTGCGTCGTCGGCTTCCTCAACGTATTTAAATACGGGGGTGCCACCCGAAGGGGGCACAATAAAAAACAGATGTTTTCCTTACCGATGATCTGCGCCATTATGGCGTAGATCACATACGCCTGTGGAGCCTCCTCCTTGCCGCCGCGTTATCTTTTGAATGCAACTCGGTGTAACAATCTCTCAGCTTCTCTCTCCAGCTTTCTCATCCTCTTTTCCAGGGCATCATCTTCCAACTCTAGTTCGGCTACATCATCTTCAATATCATCGCTAGTCTGTTTTGTTTCAAGTTGATCCGCCATTTATTATCGCGCAGATTTTTCGTTCAATAATAAAATCTCTTATTCCAAATCGAATGTCCGTCGAAACTATAGATATTTTCATCTAATTCATGGCGTTTGAGATATAAAATCAACGACCGCTCTGGCGAATTCTTCTCCTCTATTCTCCTGAAGAAAATGTCCCCCGCCTTTGATGATAGTGTGCCGTTGACCTTTTGCCCCTGGAACCAGTTCTTTGAATATCCTTTCACCACCGCGAGTAATAGGATCACCATCACTGAACATGGTTACAAACGGCTTTTCAAATCGCGAGAGTACCTTCCATGCTTCGCGATTAGCGTTTGACGCGGGATCATCCGGCGTAATGGGCACAAGCGAAGGAAATACGCGGGCGCCTTCTTTATAGGTATCATCGGGAAAGGGAGCGTCATAAGCGGCGATAATGTCATTGGATAAAGGATCATTCGGATTAGACATGGCAATAATTTCCCCGACTTTAAATTCAGGAACCTCCTGCGAATATTTACGCCAACTAAGGAAGGCATCTGATATAGGATTATCGCCTGTAGGCAAACCGGTATTAGCAACAACCACCCGTGAGAAACGAGCCGGATTCTGGGCTACCAGACGCAAGCCGATTAATCCGCCCCAATCTTGACAAACAAGGTTAATTCTCTTTAAATCCAGTTTATCCAATAATGCCTGCATCCAGTCGACATGCCGCTGATAGGTGTAATCTTTTCTGTCAACCGGTTTGTCCGAACGACCAAACCCTACCAGATCCGGAGCAACAGCGCGAAAACCGGCATCGACGATGATCGGAATCATTTTCCTGTACAGGTAAGACCATGAGGGTTCCCCATGCATAAGCAATACCGGATCAGCTTTTGAAGGCCCTGCTTCAACATAATGAACTCTCAACTCTCCGCCTTCACCATCCGGAACATTTAGATAGTTGGGTTTAAACGGGTAATTGGGTAAATTCTCAAATCGGCTATCCGGTGTTCTCAAGATTTTCATATTTCACCATCCTTTTTAAGATAAGAAGAAATGCCTGCTGAAAGTATCGACAAACAGTTACCTTTGAATATTCATAAAAACGACAAGATATTGCAAATAAATTTCCTTTAATATGACCCCTTCCCCGATATGTTTATATGATATTTCTCTTTAGTTGCTTCGGTATTTCTGATGCACAGGGAACGCCTGCGGCACAAAGACCGCATCCATAGATAAAGATGTGATAATGCTTGTTGCAATACATCAGAGAGTTGGCCACCTTTTGATAACAGGTTTCCTTATCATGAGCGTGCTTTGCTGTTATGGCAGTCACAGGGCATCGTTTCGCGCATTTCAAGCACGGCTGGCCTTGATAATGCAGACAATTGGCGTGGATATCCTCTGGTCGTCTACGATTGGGCTCAAGTCTTAAATTGACTACAAAGCTGCCAAGCCGGTGCGTCACCCCTTTTTCCGTGATCAGAAAGTCATGCATCCCAAAGGTGCCAAGCCCTGCGGCATAAGCCACATGACGATGGGACCATGGTGACGCCCAACCTACATTCGGATAGCGCTTTTTATTGAACATGGGAGTCACATCGGGCGCAACGGCCAGGATTCCGCGTCCCATCAGGCCGGACACAATTTCGCGAACAAAAGTCTGGCTGAAGATTTCTCCCAAAAGACGCGTCTGTGCCCATCGTTCGGATGTCCATTCAACGGAAGCAGCATTATCCCGTATGGTTTTTTGATTAAATGGCATGACAAAAGAGACCACACTCAGATCATCCGGCTCCGGTATTTTAACACTGTTTTTTTCCGCTTGCCAGCGCATGATCTCCCAGGGCGAGAAATGATGAGGGCCGATGACTGTTTTGAATCGATCGAAAATCTGATCATTACCACGGACAAACCCAATCAGTGGTTCTTCGAAAATCGGTTCACCCAAAAAAGGGTATTCCATTTGGTTGTCCGGGTGGCTGGCGATTTTGTCTTTAATGGTCCGAATAAACCACTCTTCATCGGGCAAAGGATTCGTATCGCTTAAGCGGGCGTCTCGATTCAAGACCGGTTGCGGGGGTAAAAACATTCCCCGCATTTCACCAATGGCATTTTTAATTCCTTCAATGTCGGACAGGAATGAAAAATGGCGATATCGATCTTCCATCCTCTTGCGTTTACTCATCCTCTAATCTCTACTTTCAATGCTCAAGCAATTTTTTCTTCGGTAATCATGCCGGGAATGCTGTCATCATGCCCAGTCGCGTCTTGCGATCTTCGGGGAACTCTTTGTTGGCTTGTTCAAAAATAATCTCCGGCACACCGCCAAAGATCTCGCAGGCATGAATGATAACCCGATCATCCCAGATGGTATTGAGATCGTTTTTGGATAGTTTTTCTGAGGCCAGAGCCGTTCCCCACCCGGACAGCCAGCTGACTACCGCATGGTTGCCAAGCCTGGCAAACAACTGACTGCTGTCTCTGAAATCATGTTTTTCCGATTGCGGGATATGGCTCCTGTTTTCCAGAAGCCAGGCCAGTGATACCATGTCGTGGGCTACCACCGACTGTGACGCAATCACCAGACCGTTGCCTGGCTCGAAGACATAACCATTATCTGGTCCAAAAACGGTAAGGATCTTATCCGCGGCAGAAAGCACCAGCCGCTGCTTTGTGCGTAGAGTTTCAACAGTGTTGCCCTCCGCAGTCTTCTCCTGCAGGGTGGCTGCATCCCTGTGATATTCCAGGCGAGTGTCATGGCGCCAGTAGCCCACTGCCGCCTTCATACCCAGTGTGCTGCCTGCCAGCATGTGTCGCGCGCACCGAGGCATGAGAACGATATGCTGAACCTCCCTGAGAATATTAGGCATCATCAGGGGCCGCTTCCAATATGTGCTTGCAGCCGGAACGTCTTCATAGAATGAATCCCATCCTGATTCCTCAAAAAAATGAAGCTCAGCTCCCGCGGCCTGAACGACTTTAGCCATACCTGAAGACTCCATCAATTTGCGGGAGCTACCGGTCAGGGATGTTGGCGTGAACCTCACGTACTGGACTCCCGACATATCGCCGACAATCACCCGGCCTGCTCCTTTTTCTCTGAGAAGCTCGACCATGGCTGCAATAGCGATTGGACTGGTGGTGGCAGGATACGGATTGCCCGAATTGACGGCCGGTTTGATGAAAACACACTCACCCCTGGATAGCCAGGAAAAGTCAGTAGCCGCTTCGGCAGAACTGCGGACAGCAAGTTTTATTTCTTTTTCATCTGCACCCTTCTTAATTCCCGAAAGACAGACCTTTGCCGGGCTTCCATGCGCGAGTTTTTTCTCCTTCATGGGAATCTGTGATACCCCGAAGCTTCTTGTACTCGGGCAAACAGCCAATACTGATATTCCCGCTGCAACTTTTAGGAAGTTTCTTCTTTTCATAGGTCTTTCCTTTTAGTTAAGTCTTTTGAGCCCGGCCACATTCTCGTTATTATACCATGGATTTATTCAAAAAGTATTTTCACTATTTTAAGTCTTTTAATTGATTCATAAGCTGCGCAATGGCCGGCACAGCCTGTCGGAAAACTTCATCCGTTTTACTAAAGTCCAGCATACGAATGCCTTGAATCTCCATTTGAACATAAATGTCGGGCCTTCTGATTTTCATCTTTTCAGCAAGCGCTGAAGCCTGCATGATATTAAAAGCGCCAAGAACTGATTCAAGAGCGCCTGGAATTTCATTTTTGCCGGGATTGCGCACTTTGCTTACATCGACTGCTATCGTGAAATCGGCACGCTTAAAAAGGCGGTCGTAGGGTACAAGATTTACAACGCCGCCATCGACAAGAACTTTGTTTGCGATGGAAACCGGAGCAAAGACCCCGGGCACGGCCATGCTGGCCTGCAGAGCCGGAAGCAAATCGCCTTTTTCAAACACGACTTCCTCCGCCGTCCAATAATCCGCGGCAATAACTAAAAGAGAGATTTCAAGCTCTTCAAAAGTTCGCTTTTTAATCTCGTGGAAAAGATATTCAAAAAAGCCCTGGGTTTTAATAAATCCGCCGCGCGGCATTTCCGCGGAAAACGCCTTGACCAATTTCACCAGATCGCTCTTCTTGGCAACAATATCACGCCAGGTATCATCTTTGGAAATGAGTATCCTGCTGATGCGCTCTCTGATTTCTTTCCCGGACATCCCCGAGGCATAGAGCGCCCCTATGATGGCGCCCATACTGGTTCCCGCGATAATATCCGGCTTAATGCCCAGATCATCAAGAGTTTCCAGGACAGGAATATGCGCCAGACCCCGAACGCCTCCGCCTCCCAAAGCCAAACCTATTTTCATATTTTACTTCACCAATTGGCAACATGATTTTAAAGTATAATACTCTTCATGCAGGCAGATTGTTTAACGATAACCGGTTGCAACTTAATCTTTTAAATAACGTCATAGACAGCATTTTTTTATTTGTCGTTTTTAAAGCCTTGAAGCTTCATGGTCGGGTAAACAGTAGGGTAATAAACGAACGAATAAAAATTCATGATTTGATTGCTCCAGTTAACCTCGTTTTCACGACCCACGCTTTTCAGATAAGGCTCCATCAACACATCATACTCATCGATCAACTTAGGCAGTTTTGTTTTTTCATAGATTTCATCATGCCTGAAAGCTGCTACGGGCATTCTTGGCTTCTTGTTGGATCGGTCTGCCGGATAACCAACCGTAAGGCCATTTAAAGGGAAAGTATATTCAGGAAGATTCATAAGCTGGATCATCGCGGCCGGATTGTTGCGAATACCACCGATAGGTACGATTCCCAGATCGAGTGATTCCGCCGCTGCAATTATACTCTGCAGGCAAATTCCGGCATCAATAGAGACGGCAATTGTCGCTTCAACGCTCTCTGGAATGACAAGGGGTTTGCCGACTTTTTCCGCGGCCAGCCTGGCCTTATAAAAATCGGCAACAATCAGGATAAAGAGCGGGGCTTGAGCAATCCAGGCCTGCTCTCCGGCGATTTGTGCAATCTGTGTCTTCCTTTGTTTGTCCCGAACAATTACGAGACTGATCTGCTGTCCATTGATGGAGTTCGGGGCAGCCTGTGCTACTGCCACCAGTTCGTCGATAATTGCATCAGGTATTTCTTTATCAAGATAGCTGCGAATGCAGCGATGATTTTTCATGACTTCAATGGTTTTATTCATCTTCAAATCCTTTCTTTATATTGAGCGTAAATAACGGTCCTGATATTTACATACTCCTGCCACTGCCGGGCGGCTTTTGATGATGGTAACGCAAATTATACTCCTTTATCATTGAGCCATGCAAGGACGTAGTCTGCTATTTCTTCCCAGCCTTTTTGCCCGATGATGAAATGAGTTCGTCCTGTAAACTCCTTGAAATCGGTAACTGAAGCGGATCGCTTATATTTGGCATGGTTGGATTTGATAAGCGAAGCGGGGATGATGTTGTCAGCCGAACCGGCAATCAGCAACAGCGGCGGATGCGGTTTCTTGAAATCAACTCTTGCCGTCAGTGAATTGTGTGGAACACGGCGGGATTCAGGCACAACATATCTCTCGTAAGCCGTTCGCTGTTCCGCCAATGGAAACGTATTGACGAATGTATACTGGAATCGTTCAAACGTCATTTTAATGGGACTGCTTTGAGAAACGAAAGGTGTAATATGCGGCCAATTGGATTTGAGGAATGACCACTTGATGGTGAATACACCCATGGGCGGCGCGGAATCAATGGCAACGCCCGCGGAGGCCAAATCTTTTTGCAGCAATAATTGCACGGCGAGTCCGCCCATTGAGTGACCAATAATGACAGGCTTTTCATCCAGCTTCCTGATGATGTCTGTGAAGTGTTCAAGAACTCTGCTCAATGTAAGTTTGCCCAGTTGCGGGTCGGGATGGTTTTTGCGCATCGTGTCAATCGGTTGGTCTCTGCCGGGCCAATCCGGGGCAAGACACCTGTAACCTTTGGTTTGATAGAAATTAACCCACTGCTCCCAACACAACGAGTTCATGTACATGCCATGTATGAATACGATAGTCCTGGCTTTCATGTCTTTTCTCCTTATGGGTAGATGGATTATGGTTGCGCGCGAGCCGCCCAATGCGCGAATTAGTGGTGGCTTAAAGCCGTCCACTGGATTAGCCTGTTATGGCGAACGTCGCTGCATCACTAAGACAAAATTACTAAAATTAAACCGATAAAAGCCGGCAGGGCCTGAATGAATAGAATTTTGCGGCTGGCAGTTAATGCCCCATAAACACCGGCCACAATCACACAGGATAAAAAGAACAACTTGAAATAGGTGCCGGAAGCCCCCAGTACGACACCCAACAACAATCCGGCTGCCAAAAATCCGTTATACAAACCCTGATTTGCGGCAAGAACTTTGGTGGCCTCCGCCTTTTCTTTCGATTGCCCGAATGCCTTTAAACCTGCCGGTTTATCCCAGAGAAACATTTCCAGAACAAGAAAATATACATGAAGAAGAGCAACCAGGATGACCACTGCATTTGCAACTATAGTCATTGGAACTTACCTCCTTTTAATGAGACATAACAAAAAGATCAGCCGGAGCGTAGCGATCGGCTGTTTGATCTTGTTAGCAATTTTTCAACTATAACTAATTGTAACCTATTATAAAATGGAAAATTTAAAAAGCAAGGGGGAAGCAATCCCCTTCCTCTGGTTTTTTAAGATGCCCCGTCCTGCAGGCGGGGTAATTCATTTCATTATAACTGAATTAAAAATTATGTCTATTTTTCTCTTGGATACGGCCAGGCCATAACATCGCCTTCCATGACCTTGACGTTTTTCCATCCGTTACCTTCCAGCACCAATGCCGCCTCGTGGCCACGCAGTTATATTTTGCAGTAAAGGTGCAAACGGTCTGCTGCGATCAACAACTTTAAAAATTTATACTAAACGGTCTAAAATAATCATTATACTCTCTTATTGATTGACTAAACGATTTTATTATACAAGGTGCAACCCTTGTCTGTTTTGAAGCGTTGGTTAGACCTGGATTGCTCATTAGTGAATTATCCCTCGGATTATCGCAAATAAGGATACAGAGCTTGCAATTATCCACAGCGTTACACCTTGGAACATTGGACGAAACCCAACATTCCTTAAAACATCTTTTGTTAAACCTGAACCGATAAGAAAAAGTGTCAAAACCAGTAGTCTTCTGCCTCCAAAAGCAAAAGCATCCCATACAGCATTGAAATTCGGAAGAGTCGAATGAACAATTGCCGCCAGAACAAATCCGATGATAAAATAGGGGAAGTGTATTTTCTCGCTGGTTTTTTTATAGAAGGCGTATCCGAGAACAATGGGAGTAATCCATAGAGCACGCGTCAGTTTTACTGTTGTGCCGATAGCCAATGCTGTTGCTCCGAAAGCCGCCGTTGCGCCGACCACGCTACTTGTATCATGAATCGCAAGTGCGGCCCATACGCCAAAAGACTCTTGACTCATATGAAGGCTATGTCCGATAAATGGAAACAAGAACAATCCGATTGAATTAAGAGTGAAAACGATAGCAAGCGAGACTGCAATTTCTTCGTCTTTGGCTTTCAGCACAGGCGCCATTGCCGCTATAGCACTGCCGCCACAAATTGCGGTACCAAACGAAATCAACTTTGATGTTCTTGAATTGATTTCCAACAATCGTCCTAAATAAATACCGATAGCAATAGTGATCGTTATTCCGACTATTGTGTAGATAATCGAATGTTTTCCTTCTTCGATTACCTGAAAAATCCCGATTCCGAATCCCAGTCCGACGACTGAAATTTGAAGTAATATTTTACTTAACTTACTCGTCAATTTAGGGAATGGATTGTTTAATAAAAGTCCAAAGACAATACCTGCCGCAAGCGCCGTGGGAGTATCAACAAACGGCAAAAGGGAACCAATTGAAAGAACAATGAATAATATCTGCGTCAAATATTCGAAAGAAAAGAGTTTTGCTGAATTATTGTCGCTCATATGAGTAGTGCCTTTGAATAGAGGCTTTGTACAATCCTGTATAGTGTCCGTCTCACAATTAATATACCTGGCTTAAGAAATAATATGGCAATTTTTTCTATAAACAGTCTCTTCCCCGCAGTGAGTTCCAGATCCTTGATCATCCTTTCACTCTCGCCGAGTTTAAAAATGACATCTGGGTCTTGCCTATTTTTCTCTCGGCTATGAGCTTAGTCACCAGGAGTTTACCTTCTATGTACCCCCGGTTTGTCAGGACTGGCGTTAATCACTGTAATGATATCCGAATAACCCGATTTCTTTGCGATGGTTTCTTAAAAGTCCCGTTGAACCCGCGGAGTAATCAAAAACCTTGCATATACCTGTGTCCTCCATTGTCGTTGTTTTTGTCCCGGTCAGCTTGTTAATGCGTTATTGGTTCTTTTTTTCAATCGTTATGGCATTCATGCTCATGCTGAGCGCAGGCGATTCCATTGTCTTCCAGCTTACCGGCAAGCCAACTCTCCGCGACTGCTTTCACATCGCCGGAACAGCCGCGCAATACATCAATGCCGTGGCCGTTCAATACATTAACGGCGCCCTGTCCCATATTTCCGGCCAGCATAAGTTTAACACCCTGTTGGGCCAGTGTTTGTGCGATATTAGATTTGCAGCCGCAACCGGCAGGAGAAGCAATCTTCTCTTGTGCTGTTATTTTTTTCTGGCCGTCAATGGTGAATACCGTAAAGTGTTCACAGTGTCCAAAGTGTTCGTCAATCTGGTTCATACGTGATGGTAATGCGATTTTCATAAATTTCCCCTTTAAAAAAATATTAATTATTCTATCCCGCACTGCGTTTTTTAGCTTTGCAGCAGAGTTTCGTTTCGTTAAGAGCAACTTCCCCACCTTCAATTTTCAGAGCTTTTCCGTTAATGAAAACATCGGCTACTTTTTTGTGTGCCGCTTCTATAATCCTGCCGAAAGTTTGGCGGGAAATGTTCATTTTAGCCGCCGCTTCTTCCTGATACAGTTGTTCGTAATCGGCCAGGCGAATCGCTTCAAATTCATCCAGATTCAGAACAATCTCTTCCAAATCCACAGTGGGTATTCCACGCGGCTTGAAATAATTTTTATCAGGTATTCCGCGTACATTACGTCGACATTTAGGCCGGGGCATTTGTCCTGGTTACTCCTTTTTAGGTATTATAAGCATATGCCCACAACTTGTCAAGGGGTAAATTTTTTCTATTTACAAGAAAATAAGATAAGAAGATGATTGTTCTCGCGTTGTTGCGATAATATATTTATCTGTTAACATTGATAAATTATCGCTTTTAAGAGGAAGTTATCAATAAAAATCCGTTTCAAAAACCGTCCGAATTATTTCCTGCATCTAAACATC
>Ga0074044_10005521_pt1 | contig 10294 bp, 14 predicted proteins | sample BogForMeECP23OM1_FD_94443 | JGI IMG/M metagenome (GOLD analysis project Ga0074044, IMG submission 94443) | Bog forest soil microbial communities from Calvert Island, British Columbia, Canada - Bog Forest MetaG ECP23OM1 | ecosystem: Environmental > Terrestrial > Soil > Wetlands ...
CCTTCCTCGGTCTCGACGGCGAAGGCGTACGGGGTTATTCGTCCGCAGAGCCGAATCACCATTACGTGCCCCTCGGCGCCGTCTCCCAGGACGGTAAAAAACGATACAGCGTAGAGAACTCGCGCGGACTATCTACGCTCGAATGCTTACGCTTCCTCGTCAATCTCCCCAAGTCGAAGGTAAAGCTCTTCGGCTACTCTCTCGGATACGACTGGACCAAGATTCTCCAGGACATCGACGACCAACGCCTCTACCTGCTCTTTCGTCCCGAGCTGCGGAAAGACCGTCGAAAGAACGGCCGACGCAGCCGCGGACCTCTCGCCATCGAATGGCAAGGCTTCTCCCTCAACCTCCAAGGGACGAAGTTTACCATTGAGTACCAGGGTGAGAAGCGAGTCATCTGGGATATCTGGAAGTTCTACCAGTCGAAATTCGTCTCCGGCCTCCAAGACTGGAAGGTAGGCACGCAAGAGCTGTACGACCGCATGAACGCCATGAAGAACCGGCGTGCAACGTTCAAGCTCGAAGAGATGGAGGAGATTCGCCAATACTGCTTCGAGGAGTGTCAGTGTATGGCGGAGCTTGCCGCTCGCCTCGTTGGCGCTCACCGCACCGCTGAGCTAGAGCTGACAAGCTTCTACGGCGCTGGGTCGACCGCAACGGCGCTCCTCAAGAAGATTGGGCTACGCGAAAAACTCGTCAAACCGATTCCCGAGATGTCACGCGCTGTCTCGCAAGCGTTCTTCGGCGGACGCTTCGAGAACAGTATCATCGGCGAGTACACCGAGTCCTGCTACAATTACGACATCTCCTCTGCCTATCCCTATCAATGCTGCCAGCTCCCCTGTCTTCTGCATGGCACCTGGCGCCCGAGCTGGGATCGCGAAGACATAGACCATGCCAGGTCTGCCCTCGTCCACTACAGCCTCAACCCCAACGTTCCTTGCGAAGACTGGGCACCCTTCCCCTTCCGCGAAGATGACGGCTCTATCTGCTTCCCGAAATCCTCCCCCGGAGGATGGGTCTGGGGCGATGAGTACAAGGCAGGCGAAGCCGCGTTCCCCGAGCTTGTCCAGTTCAAGGAAGCGTGGATCTACGATTGCTCGTGTGACTGCAAGCCATTCAAAGACGTTCCGTACTATTATCGCGAGAGAATCCGCATCGGCAAGGAAGGTCCTGGCATCGTCTACAAGCTCGGCCTCAATTCGATTTACGGAAAGACTGCCCAGAGCATCGGTAACGCGCTGTTCGCCAATTGGATTTACGCTGGCATGATTACGAGCGGTTGTCGAGCCCAAGGTCTTCGACTCTTTCCGCTCGTCAAGAATCGTTCGGACATCTTGATGTTTGCGACAGACGGTCTACAGTCAAAAACGAAAATAATCACTCCGCGTCCGGTCGACACTGGCACCTTCGACTGCATGAAGAAAGAGAAGGATGGAAGCATAAAGCCTGTCCCTCTCGGCGGATGGGAAGAAACTGCCATGACGCGCGGCGTGTTCCTTGCGCGGCCTGGCATCTATTACCCGACGCACCCTACGCCCGACGACATCAAAAAGGTCAAGGGGCGCGGGGTCGGGTCTTCCGTCGTGCTCAATAATCACAACTTGATAGGCAAGTCGTGGGAGAAGTACGGAGACAGGAAGAGTGTGTCCGTCTACGGCATCCAACGCTTCTGCGGCGCCAAGACCTCTATCAGTTACTCGCCCGCGACAGGAAACTTCACGCGCGCCTCGGGAGGTTGGGAGACTGCGTACTTCGACGAAGAGCGCGGGATACAGATTGAAGCGCGCCGGAAGGTGCCTGCATACGGAGAGTGGATTGATCGCACGGTCGTCATGAGCTTCGACCCGATGCCCAAACGAGAAAGGCTCCTCTCGTCAAAGACGGGAGGAGCCTACTCGGCACTAGGGCTGCGTTCGATTCCGCTCGACGCGCCGGAGAGCATGCCTTACAGGAAGGCCATTCTATCCGAAGAGTCCGCCGCCATGAAGGCGATGATGACGGAGATTGAGGAGCAACCGGACCTGGATTATGCGGATGCGGTAGCGGACGACCTATACACCTGAGCTTCGCTCATTTACTCCGGCCGGCCCGGCCGGACCTCTCTTCGCTCTTCCTCCGTCGAAGCGTTCGTCAGTATCTCCTCTGACATCTTCCCTGACCCGTCCGGGAAGACCTCGCGGTAAAGCGTGACGAGATTCCGCATCTGGTCGACTGCGTCTTCCAAGAACTTCGTGTGCGCAGGGTCATTGATGGCCTGCCAGCCGATGATGGCTGGCAGGTAGCGATGAAACAGCTCTTCGTCTGACACACCGACGTAGACGCGTCCGCGCGGAATATGCTTGCAACCGTGACAATGCTCATCACCGCATTCTGAACATTTCGTCATGACACACTCTCCCTCTTTACTGCGGTAACATTTAGACTGCCGGCACCCGATGCCGCCACACCACGCCGTTGACCTGCACCTTGCCGAATGGGCTCGGCTGGCCGAAAATCTCGTTGACGGCCGACACGACGCCTGGATGATGACGCGGCGAGTAATCGTGCCCCGCCAGAATCCCACCAGGCTTGACTTTCGGGAGCCAGGCTTCGATGTCTGCCTTGCACGGCAGGTAGAGATGGTCTGCGTCGATGAAGACAGCGTCGACTTCGCCGTCACCGAAGCGTGCAGCGGCTTTGACAGATTCTTCGTGCAGCGTAACGAAACCGCCTCTTTTGACGTTGATATGCAGCTCCATGTTTCGCGAGAACGCTTCCCCCGGCGTCCCATAGCTCTTCATACGTGCATACACGTCAGGCGGGAGGTTCTGTCCGCCCATGTGCTCCTTGAACACATCGACCGCGAAGAGGTTGACGCTTGGACGCATCACGGTCACCAGAAACGCGAACGACCGGCCGTACGCGACGCCGACCTCCACGACCTTCGCGTCCCCATCCAACGTATCCGCCAGCTCCGCGTAGAGCGCCAGCGTGTCTTTGCAGGTCCAACCCGGAATATCTTGCCAACTCATAGCTTCCACCTTTCCTCATGTCGGCTCGCCGAGCCGAACGTTACGAATCACGTCTTGACTTCCTTCATGATGAGCGGCACGAAGACCCCTCCGGGGTTCATGAAGCACTTGGCGCAAATGCCGAAACCAGTTGCCGGCGCTCGCGCCACGACGCCGCCCTCGCCGCACCACTGGCAGAGCCCTCGCGGCATGCACGCCACGCAGAGCCCCATCTTGGAGTGCGGACTGTACGCCGCCGCCTCGAATTTTCCGCACCACTGGCAAAGATGCGCAATGTCCAGCGGTAGCTCCGGCGCGTACGTGTTCCACCACGTCGGCTCGGCCATGTCTTTCGCGGAATAGTCGCGCCAGGTGACCGTACATTTTCGATGCGTGTGCAGGTCGTTCCCTGGGAACGTGCTGGCGACGAAGACTTGGTCCGCGATGGTCGGACATGGATGCCGGATGAGATAGCCTCGCTCCGCGCAGAACTTCGCGACCATCATATCCTCTCCGCCGCCCGGCACGCTTCCGCGATACGCTTGGAGATTCTTGTCGCACCACTCCACAAGCTCGATGAGGACCGCGCGCGGGCATCCCCACGCCCAGCCGACGACCGTGTTCGTGAAGTAGCTACGCCGCCCCTGCCGCGCGACCTCGGGACCTTGCGAGTGATTCGCCGCAAGATGAAGGAGCTTGTCGTTCGGCCAAGCACGGAGCATCGCGAGGAGTGACCTCCAAAAGTGCGGCGCAACCTCGACGTCGTCTTGGAGCGTGAAGAACCAGTCCGCTTCCGTCGCGATGCCCCACCGAAGCATCTTCATGAACCAGCCTTCCGAGTCTTTGGTAGGGTACCATTTCTCTCGGTCGGTGAATTCGTGATAATCGAGGTGGAAGAAGGTGCTCTGTCTGACGAGATTCGCGGTGACCCCGAGCTGGCCTCGGAGGTTGACCATCGTCGTGACCCGCTCCGGGATGAAGGAGGCGTGCGGAATGGCAAGGGCGATGTGGAGTCGTTCGGATCTAGAGGTTGCTGCCGATGTATCCTCGAATGAAGCTGCCCACTCCAAAGCTTCGTGTACACGTTTTTCGTAGTCGCTCATGACATTCTCCTCCTTTACCGCGGTAACATTACTCGCCCATCGCAGCGCGTATCATCGCCGACTTCGCTTCCAAAATCTCATCCAGCCGAATCTCAAGCGGATGCTCCGTCACCAAGCGACTTATGATAACCGGCTGCGTCTGCCCCATCCGGCACACGCGGTCCTCGGCCTGCCAGTTGTCGGGCGGCGTATACGCCCGGTCCACGAAGAGCATCCGATGCGCCGCGGTCAGCGTCAATCCCGTCCCGCCCGATTGCAGCGTCAGAGCAACGCCCCGGAGCTTCCCACCCTGAAACTCGCTCACGATGTCATGCCGGTTCTTCACGCTGACGTCGCCCGTGATAATGCGCCAGCCTTTGAGCTTCCCGCACTCTTCGACCGGGCCTCGGTGCATCGAGAAAACGACCAAGGGACTATCGTCCTCTTCTGTCGAATTGCGCTCTATCCAGGCGAGCATATCCTCTTGCTTCGCCTTCGCCAGCTCGACGCGAAGCTTCGTATCCTGTACCAGCTTCGTCGGCGGCTCAGCTCCTTCGGCGCGCGCGTATTCCTCTAGCTCCTCCGCGATGTCGTCCTGTAAATCGTCAAGCCGCTTCGAGAGGCGCGCGCCCGCTTCTGAAGGAATGCGCTGGTACGTTTTCGCCGGCAGCTCCGGCAAGACTTGGGCGCGCGTCCTCCGGAGTGACACGGCGCGAATCCTATCAGCCAGCTCGGGCTTCGGCTCTTTCCAGATCGTCTCACCGAACCTGCCTTTTTTCGCATTCCAGAGCTTCTTGTACTCGCCCCAACCGCCAAACGCCTTGCGCATCGCACCGAACACGAGGAATAGCGTGTAAAGCTCCATCGCTCGGTTCATGAGCGGAGTGCCGGTTAGTGCGATCGTGCAGCCCTGCAAGGTGCGGATGTCGGCGCAGAAGAATTGCATCGCTTCGGTCCGCGCGCTACGACCCTTGTAGCGGTGCGCCTCATCGGAGATGAGGAATAGATTGCTGGGGAGAGGGTACTCCCACGGTTGCGTCTGAATCGTCTTCGTGATCCAGCCGTCGCTGACGATCCAGACTTCATTGATACTCGGGAAGCCGCTTCGGTTCGTGACGACGCACGGAGTCAAGTCAGACCTCCACTTGCGTATCTCGTCACGCCAGAGAAGGCGGAGGCTCGCGGGGCAATCGACGATGACCGGGACGTTCTCAGGGATGGCGCAGATGGCCTGAATCGTCTTCCCAAGTCCCATTTCGTCGAAGAGGAACGCGGCACGCTGCGTCGCGAGCCAGCGTATCGCCTCTAGCTGGTACTGCCGAAGCGTCTTGCCTTCTGCGCATAGCCGCTCTTCTAGGAGCGCGATTCTGCTGACGACGAGACTCGACTTATTTTCCGCATCGCTCTTCGCATGTCCGAGCCACGCTTCCGTCGTCGCATCCACACGGACCGCAAAGCCTGCCGCCATGAGCGCCCCATGCACGACCGGCCACGCGTGCCGCGGGACGATGTACCGCTGCGTGAGAGGGTCGTAGACTCCGCCTCGCACCGCCTCCTTGTAGACCGCAAACAACTTCGGCCCAAGCCGATCGATCGGCTTGAGCGAAGCGTGCGCCGGATTCTCTTTCGGGCGAGCGAGAGCGGAGATGGTTTTTAGAGCTACGCTCATTCCAGTTTACCGCGGTAACGACTTCCGAATCACCGTACCGCAACCGTCGCAAGCGTTGCATCGCTCGTACTGGGTAGGGGCCGCTCCGGCAGTACGCTTCGCGAATTCTCTCTCAAGACTGAGAAAGACAGAATCGCAGCCCGCTGTAGTACCGTCTCCAGGTGATACGAGCTTCGCGGCAGCAGCGCACGAGTAGCTCTCCAACCAGCACTTCCCACCGTCCACGTAATCGCACAATTCAGGCTTTATGAGCACCGACTCACGATCCGGAGGAAAAGAAAAATGCGAGCTTAGACTGATTCCTTTCGGGTACTCTTGTGAACGGCTAAGACGTTTGGGTACTGATTCCGGATACACTCCGGAATACACCATGAACACCAACGCTCGTTGACCGTCTGAGACAGCCCATACCCACTCGTCGGAATGGAAACCATGATTTGCTCCTGGATTCGTTCCGCATCCCCGCTCTCCGCAAGGGTGTCTAACGCAATCGTACCCTGGCCTCGTAAAGAATGTACGCTTGAGCATGGCTAATCTCGTTTCCAGCATTTCAGGTGGCTAAACCCCGCTACCCCCTCCGCGTTGTGCGTCGGGATGCGCCTGCCGCTCGGCTTGAACGCCAAGCCGCACTCGATACAGTTGATGGGAGTCTCTTCCGACTCAACCACCTTGAGCTTGTTCTCGCGTATCAGCTTGCAAGCCTTGAACGCAGCGCTGCGCGCTTCCGGCTCGCTGGGCGACGACGTGAGAGCGATGAGCTTCTCGACCTTCTCGATGAGGGTGGTCACGCTACTTCTTCTCCAGAACCGCAAGAAGTTTTCGAGCACGCTCTACATCCTCGTCTTGGACGATGTTCGCTGTATGCCCGCGTAGATCGTCCCTCCGCTTCATGCCCGTGGCGTAATGCCCGAATCTCTTGAGCGGCCTTGCGATGACCGAGTTGAGTGAGTACCACTCAAAGACCGCGGCAATCGCCGCGCGCTCTCGCTTGGAAGGAAAGTCCTTCGCGATGTTCTTGGCGCTCATATACCGCAGCTCTTTACGAAGGTCTGCAAGACTGCGCTTACCTCGGTCTTTCTTGGCGGGCATCGTTCTACTCCGTCGCCTTCTGCGATCCCTGCGCCGCCGCCCGCTTCGCTGCATCCTGCTTCGCCAGCGTCTTGAGCCCCGCAGGCTGCTTCGGCTTCTGCCGCTCAAGCTGCGCCTTCTCGCGCGCAATCTGCGCGTCCAGCTTGCGCTCATCGTTCGCCTTACGCGACATGACGAGGGCTTCCTGCGCGTCGTCCTCTGCCCACTCCTCCGCCTCTTGCATGAGGCGCGTCAGGACCGGCACCTTGCTCTCCGCGACCTTTGCGCTCGCCATGTAGACGACCGACATGCGCGTGAACGAACGAAGGCGCTTGTCGGTAGCGTCCTTCAGGTTCAGATTGCCGATCTGAAAGCTGTACCAGGGGCGCTCCGCGGACGTGCGTGAAATGCGAATCGTCAGACCCGTCGTCGGGTCCGTCACGTCGTGGACGGGCGTCCACACCTGCGGTGCGCTCTGGCCCTGCGGGCGGTTTCCTTCTGCTCTCTTGTCGTTCATCGGTTGAATCTCCCTACTGGTTTACTGCGGTAACGAACGTTGAACCGGCTTGGGCCGGTGAACTACGGGCTCTACAGCTTCGCCATGACCGACCTGTACTGCTCTTCCGTGAGCTGTACGTTCAGGACCATGTACCTCGCGTCCTTCTGACCGGAACACTTGTAGAGGTCCACGCAGCCCGTGCATTCCATGCAGCCCGTGCAGTCCGTGCAGTCCGTGCAGCGCGTGCAGCGCGTGCAGTACGCGCAGTACGCGCAATCCGTGCAGTACGCGCAGCGCGTGCAGTCCGTGCAGTCCGTGCAGTCCGTGCAGCGCGTGCAGTTCGTATTCTTCCTGACGGGCAATTCCGCAGACCGCAATTGAGGACCGCTCATCGTCAATATCTCTTCCGCTGTCATGTTCATACCTTCCCTCTCTTGAATAATCGTCAGGTCTTTCGGCGTGACTCGAACCCGCACCTAGTAAGGCATACTGCCTAACCCGCTCTACCAATTGAGCTACGAAAGACTTAGTCACGGAGAACGTATCCCCTTCAGCCCGTCTCCAGGCTAGGCGTCATGACACGCCCCGCGCGAGGCCCAAAGGGGGGGGGGGTATGGGCCTCGCTACGCTTCGCGGACTACGCCTGGACCGACACGACCCCCTTCTTCCCCTTGCCGTTCGCTGCCTTCGCCGCCGCCGCCTTCTCCGCCTTCTTGGCGTCCTTCTGCGCCTGCTTCTCCGCCGCTGCTGCTTCGGCCGCCTCGCGCTCCGCCGTCTCCTCCTCCGTCTCCTCTTCCGGATCCAGGAGCCCTTCGAGGATGCCGTCGTTCACGTACCCGGCAAGCTTGCGATGCACGGCTTCGCTGACGTCGACCGACTTCTTCGCGCCGTCCTTCCCGACCTTCGTGATGGTCTTCTTGAAGTTCAGAAGGTCGCACGCGACCTCGCGGTTCAGGAAGTTGTCCGCGTCGTCCGCCTCGATGTCGAAGTTGATGAGCTTGATCATCTTGAGTCGCATGAGCGTCCCGAGCTTGAAGCCGAATTCCTGCGCCCGCTTCGCCGCAGCATCCTGCCAGGCGCTCGGGTCCTTCTCCGGATTCTCGCTCTCGTTCTTCTTCTCGACCGCATCCTTGTAAGCCGCGACCTGCTCCTTCTCCGTCTCCAGCTTGCAGATGCTGAGAATGACGTTCTTGCCGAGCGGCTTCTTCACGCTCTCCCGCCACTCCTTGAAGAGCTTGGGCGAGAGCTTCTTGCCGATGGTCACGAGGTGCGAGACGTGCGACTCGACCATGTTGAGCCGCTGCGCGACCTCCTTCTGCGTGAGCGACGGGTTGATCTTCATGAGATCCATCACGCCGTAGACGCGGTCCGAGGTGATGATGCCCTCGCGGACGTTCTCGCCGATGTTGAGGAGACGAATCTCCTCCAGCGAGAGCCCCTCGCGGAGACAAACCCGAATCTCGCCGGGCTGAAGGCCCTGCACGGCCTGCGGCGGGTCCATTGCGAAGAGCGCGGCGACGGCCATCGCGCGCCGGAAGCCCGTCGTGAGCCACGGCGTGCCCGCGTTCGGACCGCACTCCTTGGGAAGAAGGCAGACGTCGACCGGAGTGTTCTGGCCGACGAGGCTCATGTTTTGCCCGAGGCCAGTGATTCCGAGGGACTTGTCCTCGCCTTCCTCGCTCGCCGTGCTATCCGCATGCTCGCCCTCGGCGCGCGTGCGTGCAGGGGACCGCTCATTCCAGTCCTCGTCGATCTTGATGTCGCTCAGCTTCATCGTGACGAAGCTGATCTTCTTGACGATTGTCGTGTCGTTAGACATTGCTACTCCTCTTTCTCGTGACGGCGGAGCTTCTGTTCCGCCTCTTCGGCGCGGCGGACGGATTCCGCTACGTCATGGTGACTGGCGTTGCCGTTCGCAACTTGGGGCGGAATTGCCCCAAGCTCGAACAACGCTTGTGCCCAGCTCTTGCGAGCTTGGTATCGGTTCCTACTCATCGGTTCGTTCCCTACTCTAGCCGGTGTGAACCTGCTAGCGAATTGTGAGTTTAGCCCTTTTTCGGGCGGTGTCAAACGTTTCTTTCGTATCGAGGTCGATTTGTTTACCGCGGTAACGACGCTGCGCACGGCTAAAACGGATTGCCCGTAATGACGATCCAGCCGTCTACATCGCCTCGCCAGCGGTTTGCTTCCAGGTACGTCACCATGACCCCAAGCCGCAACTGCTCGTGAGGCTCATACACGCGAGGCGAATCACGCCCCACGATAGGGTAGTAGACCTTGCTCGCGGTGTCGGGCGGTAGGAGCGCCATCACGGCCTTGGACCGCTCGTAGCGCACCGCCCACACCGGCTTGCCGCCTCTCCGTAGAAGAACGACTACGCCTTGCATTCTATAACCGAAGCTTATCGAGAGGTATGCCGCCGCAGTCCTCATGTAAACCTACTCCGGTGCACGAGGATAAATCTCCGAAACGGCAACCCGTGTATGCCTCAATCAGATCGTCCGCGCATACATCGCATACGCTGTACGCGATCCATTCTTCCGAATACAGAATGTTCAAAGGCAGCTCCAGCTTCTCTCCGCATACATGACATTGACCGCTTCTCATCGCGACATCGCTCCTGTCTTGACAGGTTGAACGGTATAAGCGTCGTCGACCGTCGACTTGACCGCGCGGGTTGAACCGCAGACGCAGTTACGCAGAACGAAGTAATCTCCCTCCCCGTCATCCATAGGCCCGACCAACTTGAGCCGCTTCCACTCCGCGAGCGTATACTGACGGCCGCAAGAGCAGGTGTGAACCGCGATGCGTACGAGATCACCCATCACGCCTTCTCCTTCCTGCGTTTCACTTCGCCCCGCGCCCAGCGTGCGATGCGCTCCGCGCGTCGGGCTCTACAGCCGACTCCTCTGTCACGATTTGGTACGTCGTCCGAATGAGGCCCATGGCTACTCCTTCACCCCACGGAGAACCGTGGTCA
>Ga0074044_10005523_pt1 | contig 10293 bp, 13 predicted proteins | sample BogForMeECP23OM1_FD_94443 | JGI IMG/M metagenome (GOLD analysis project Ga0074044, IMG submission 94443) | Bog forest soil microbial communities from Calvert Island, British Columbia, Canada - Bog Forest MetaG ECP23OM1 | ecosystem: Environmental > Terrestrial > Soil > Wetlands ...
GCCCCTGCTTAAGCGCGCATTGCGAACAGACGTTTCGAAGCTTGACGCAACTGAGGAGGCTGCGTAGGAATGCCAACTGCCGCTGCTGCCGTCAAATTCAACGACGCTCGGGACATCACCAAATGTTGGGCGGACCAACTGCGAAAAAGGAAGCAAGGATTCAGGTGGTATGCGCGGGATCAACGGCCGAACGAGGACTTGGTTGGTCTCGTAATTTCTTAAGCACACTTGAGACGTGCAAGGTCCCGGTCCGTAGTTGGCCGGCGTGTAGCTGTCCCTGAATATCACCTGAGGCAGGGTCGAAAGCGGGTCGGTGAAGTCCCGTTCTAGTTTCTCCTCCTCAGCTTCAGCAGATGTCGCAGGCTGAGTCTGGGCGTACGCCACAACCGGCACCGTCACCATCCATATGGTTGCGAGCAGGATCGAACACGACCCGGCAGTCCGAACTATGGACCTAGGACTCAACAACCGCCTTAACCCGTTCTTCGCTAACGGCTTTGACGAAGAGCTTATGGTTCATTTCTCTTCTTCCACCAGCGCTTTGATCCGTCTGGCTTTCGCCGCAGCCACCAGCGCGGCATGGTCTTTCTCGTTCTGGTCGGCGTAGGCGACGGAGAACACGGCGAGCGCGTCGTCGAATGCGTCGCTTTTGCCCAGGTATCCTCTGATCAGCGCGGCATCCCCAGAACGTGCGTGGGAGAGCGCCAGCGTGTGCCCGCACCACTGAGCGAAGAGGGTCATCTCGGGCGCACCGAACGTCTCGACTGTAAATTTGATCTTCACGTCCTGGAGCTGGCGGACATAGAGGTGACGTCCCAATGGACCCACGGTCCAGCCGAGAAAGATGTCGCTGGCCGGCTGCATGAGCTTGTGCCCGTTCACGACACGTTGTCCGTGATTCGGGAAGACGCTCTTACCGGCATAGGCCTCCAGGACCGACGCGCGCGCCTCCTTGATCTGAAGAATGAGAGGATCTCCTTCCTCGGCCATCAGCAGTGCCACCCAGCAGTTGGCTATGGCAAGGCGCTCGGCGCGTGAAGCACGGGGCACAGGCGTCGGGAGCGCCTTTTGGAGGGCTTTTTTTTTGGCTCGCCGGACGACCCTTTCCAGAGACGCTTGGCCTACGGGGCGCCAGAGGGCGAATCTTTTGGACTTCGGCTTTTCGATTCGCCTTCTGGTTGGGCAGAGCGGTTGGTGTCGCCGATGGAGCCGCATTTTCCGAACCTTGGAGGGCCTCTGTTGAATCCATCATTTTCGTTTACCTCGCTTGTGGTAGGTCGGAACAAAATGCGATCGCCTGCTCTAATCCGATTCAATCAATATTTCAATCGGGTCGATGCGGTCGTTGGGCGGTTTCATCCTCCATGCGCCTCGCACGGTACGTCATCGCGCAACGCCTTGCGTTCGACGCGCCGCTCCGACGCGGTGCGACGTTGATCCTCGGCAGGAGAACGTAATGATGTCTCTATGGACATCTCTTCCGGCTCTCGGCTTCCGACGGAACATGCCATGAAAACCAGCTTGTGGAAAGAGCCTTCGAACGCTGTTTTGGCCCCGTGGCTGGCTGCTTCAATTGGATATATTTCGATCGGCTACGGCAGGGGTTGCTGGCGCCCCGTACCGCGCGTTAACCGACGGTACCCCCCGAAAGAGTAAAGAAAATGCGGCCGTCACCCGGCCAAATCCGGCGGCCGTTTCGAATCCGATCCCGCTCGCAATCACGATTGTGATGCTCGCCAATATCCGAGAGTAATTACAACCAGCAACCACAGGCCGATTGTGATCAGGAGTAAAGTTCGCAGAGTCAATCCTGCTTGCCTAGGAACTGGAGATATACTCGAGCCAGGTAGCTCTTGTAGAGCATCACGAATGCTGAAAACGTTACCAGGATCCCGGCGGGAGGAAGCATAGTAGGCCGAACTGCACCCGCACGCTGCTGAGAGACAAAAGCGTTGGCGATAAACCCTTCACCTACCAACAACCACATGATGCGATGATTGGTTACGTCGTCTTCATGTCTGATCAAGTCACGAATGACTTGCGGATACTGTTCCTGCCGGACGTCGTACAAGGTGTCGCTCATATTGCTCACACCCCAGAGGTGATAACGTCCACTGCTGCTCTGGAACCATGGTGAGCGTCACAGGCCCTCCGGTGCTTCCTGCTTAGCTCACTCAGCCAGACCAAGCTGTCTATCAAGTCCACCCGGTACTCCTGGCCCTGCACCTGGAAGGTGTACGGGAGCAGCAAATGGACGGTCAATATGAACATTTCTCGCATCAAAGCGAACTTCGGTGCGATCTCTTCGCGAGAGACTTGCTTCCTGGCGGCCCAGCGGGCTAGAGGTTTTTCCAGAATGATCGTTTTTGGAGGGCCGATGACGCTGAGGTCCAATGTTCGAACCGGGGCAGTCGCAGCTATGGCCGTGCCGATCGTGCTCGCGATCGCTCATTCATCTGTGCGGTCGGAAATCTCCGGACGCGACTCGAAGGCGAGCCCTCATCTACTTGGCCACCATCCGCAAGGACGGCAATCAGAGCAAGGCTGCGCCGGTGTGGTTCACGATCAGCGTCGATAACAACGCCATCTTGATTCAAACGGGAGTTGCCAGACTGGAAGGTCAAGCGCATCAAACGCGGCAGCACGGTTCTCGTGTGGATAGGTTCCGCAACCGGTCCGGCCTTTATCGGTAGGGCCGAGATCACCGACGACGCTGCGGTGCAAAGGAAGATCCTCGACGACTTCCGCCAGAAGTATCTGGAGAACTGTGTGATGGGCGTCGGTCCGTCGCGCGCGAAGTTCGACAGCGGCGATCGGGTGGCCATCAAGATCGGGCCGGTTAGGGATCTGCCCGACGGCTTAGCTCCAATCCCGGGAAACCGCCGCCGCTCGCAGCGCCCCCGTCCGCGCCCGGTTGGTCGCCCTGAAGAGCGACCACGCGAGGAAGCCCCGCTTGGCTCCTATGCGGGGGCTTGTTGCTCGCGCAAGTGGACCGCAGAAAGATGAGCACAAAGATGGAATCAAAATCGGCGGCGATCCGTTCGCGTCTCGGCCATCCAGTCATCGATTCCGACGGTCACACGATCGAAGCGATCCCGGTTTTCCTGGAATACCTGAAGTCGGTGGCTGGAAACCGGATGGCCGAAAGCTTCAGCACCGCCTTCTTCGACACTGTGATCGACCCGCGATGGTCCAGCTTCTCAATCGAAGAACGCCGGGCTCGAAGGACTCTCAAGCCGACCTGGTGGGCCAATGCCGCAAGAAACACCCGAGACCTCGCGACCGCCGTGCTTCCCAAACTGATGCACGAGCGGCTCGATGAGCTGGGCTTGGATTACGCTGTGGTTTATCCAACATTCGGGCTTGTCACCATTGCCATCGAAGACGCCGAACTGCGATGCGCTTGTGCACGTGCGATGAACACCATGAAAGCCGATTTGTTCCGCGAGTTTTCGGATCGCCTGACTCCGGCTGCGGTGATCCCGATGCACACTCCGGACGAGGCGATTGCGGAGCTCGAATACGCCGTGAGACAACTGGGTCTCAAAGTCGCGATGGTCGCCAGTTATGTTCGGCGCCCTATACCGAAAGTCGCGCGCGAGTTCCCCGAAGCCGCTCGCTATACCTGTTGGATGGACACTTTCGGCCTCGACAGCGAATATGACTACGATCCGTTCTGGGCCAAATGTGTCGAGCTGAAGATCTCGCCAACCTTTCACTCCGTGGGCTATGGATGGGGCAGCCGCACCTCGATTTCGAACTACATCTACAACCATATCGGAAATTTCGCGGCCAGCGCGGAAGCGGTGTGCAAGGCTTTGTTCATGGGCGGAGTTCCGGTCCGCTTTCCGCAGCTCAGGTTTGGTTTCCTCGAAGGCGGCGCGGTGTGGGCGAGATCTCTTTACTGTGAACTGATCTCCCATTGGGAGAAGCGCAACCGCGACGCGCTCGAAAACTACAACCCTGCAAATATCGATCGGCATCTTCTTGCTGATTTGGTCAGGCGCTATGGCGGAAAGTCGATGGCAAATGCCGCCGACCGAATTTCGGAATCAATCGATTCGCCGATCCGCGGCACCGATATGAACCAGCTCGATGAATGGGCGCAAAGCGGCGTCCGTAGCGCGGAAGACATTCGCGATATCTTTACTGAACGATTCTATTTCGGCTGTGAAGGTGACGACCCGCTCACGATGATGGCATTCCGTCCGATGGGTACTCGATTCAACTCGCGACTGCAGGCCTTCTATGGTTCAGACATCGGGCACTGGGATGTACCCGACATGGCAAACATACTCGTGGAAGCTTACGAGCTTCTCGATCATGGACTAATGACCGCCGCCGAGCTGCGCGACTTCGTGTTCACGATTCCAATTCAGTTTTGGACTTCCACCAATCCTGAGTTTTTCAGAGGGACTGAAATCGAAAGCGAGGTTGAGCGGTTTCTTGCCCGGGACCTGAGTAATCCCTGATTGGCGGATCATATGACGCCCGGGCACTCGCTAGTCCGCGCTTCTAACTTCGTAAGCTGGTAACCAAACGCGGCGAGAAAAACTTGCCTCGAACCGGGAACCAAGACACGATTTCATTCATACGACGACGCCTTCCAGATTCCGCGCCGGTGCATTAGAGCGATCTGCTTATCGATCACCTCTCGACGATACTCCTGATGCTTCATTGGCTCGCGGGTGAGGTACAAATTCTTCGGATAGATCGCCTCTCTATACAACAATTGGTAAAGCTCGGTTCGCAAGTCTTTCAGCCAGTTATCCCACTGCGCGTGGTCACGATGGTAACGCATCGCTTCGATGTCTATGACTCCGGCGACGTAGGTTGATACGCCACCATACTCCTGCCTCCCGACGATTCGACCGCAATAATCGATTATGAATGAGCGGCCGCCGAAGGTGTCGATTGGAATGTCACTGGTGGCGTCGATATAGCAAGTGCCCATGTTAGGCGCCACGACGTACATATTATTGTCCAACGCCCTCGCCCGGCTCTGGATTTCGAATAGCTCATTGCCAGTTGCCGGATGCGGGTACGAGCCGCGATAAACCACCTCGGCGCCGTTGAGCGCCAGCGCCCGCGCATTCTCCGGATACGATCCCTCGTTAGCCATCATGATCCCGAGCCTGCCAATCTCTGTATCTGCAACGGGCCAGAAGGCATCGAGCGTCAAGCCGTACTTCTCTACCCACCAGTCGAAGATGTCGTGCGGGCATACTGAGTGCTCCACGGGGAAGAGCGGCGAAACCTTGTAGTGCCTAAGGATGACTTCGCCCTTTGGGTCGAGGACGAATCCCACGTTGAAGAATCGATCCTTCCAGTCGGGATGGTGCGCCTTGGCCTGACCCATCACAAAGGCGTTGTATTCGCGGGCGATAGCGCCGAGTGCATCGGTCTCCGGACCGGGGATATCGATTGCGCATTCGCGCGCGTACTGAACGTGGTCCAGATCGAATACTTCGTCGTTGAAGCCTTGCAAGGCTCCCTCCGGCAGTGCAATCAGGCGAACCGGCAGCTCAAGGCTGGAAAGCCAGGCTGCCGCCTTCACCATGTGAGTGATGTGTTCGAGGTTGACCGCAATGTCGTCGCGCTTTCGGATTCCGCGGACTGTGGGGACTAGTCCGACGACCGTATAAGGCCTGATCATGCTGGCCTCCTTTCCTCGAACGTGTTTCGCCTCACCGCGGCCGCGCCTATGGCGGTCGAACTCGGGAATCGTTTTTCAGCCGATTTTGGGAAGGTCAGCCAACGCCGCTTTTATCGCCTCGTCGGGATACGGGCTGTCCTCAAGTTGTCCGCTCAAGTATCTGTCGTACGCCGCCATATCGAAGTGGCCGTGACCCGAAAGAGTGAAGAAGACGGTCTTTCGCTGGCCAGTTCGCTTGCACTCGAGGGCTTCGTCAATTGCGACCCGGATCGCGTGATTGGTTTCCGGCGCTGGAATGATTCCTTCGCTGCGGGCGAACGTGACGCCGGCCTCGAAGGTTGCGCGCTGAGGGACCGCGACCGCCTCGATCAAGCCTTCATGATGAAGCTGCGAAACCAGTGGCGAGTCGCCGTGGTAGCGTAGGCCGCCAGCATGGATTGAGGGCGGTATGAAGTTGCGCCCCAGAGTGTACATGAGCATCAAGGGTGTGAGACCTTCGGTGTCGCCGGCGTCGTATGCGTAGTGTCCGCGCGTCAGCGTGGGACACGACTCGGGCTCCACCGCGACCAGGCGGATTTGGCGCCCCGATGCCTTGTCGGCGAAAAATGGAAATGCCGTGCCGCCAAAGTTTGACCCTCCGCCGCAACAGGCGATGATCACATCCGGGTAGTCACCAGCCTTCTCGAACTGTTTCCTCGTCTCCAGCCCGATCACGGTCTGGTGAAGCAGCACGTGGTTGAGAACCGACCCGAGCGCGTAGTTGGTGTCGCGACGAGACGCCGCCTCTTCAACCGCCTCTGATATGGCGATTCCAAGCGAGCCGGGAGACTCAGGCTCGAGATCCAGTAGTCTTCTTCCCGACCGGGTTTCATTACTTGGACTGGCGATCACTTCAGCTCCCCACGTCTCCATCATCGATCGCCGAAACGGCTTCTGCTCGTAGCTCACACGTACCATGTAGACCCGCACCTGGATGCCAAACATCTGACCGGCCAGCGCGAGCGCAGAACCCCACTGACCCGCGCCGGTCTCGGTCGTGAGACGGTGTACTCCGGCAAGATGGTTGAAATAGGCCTGCGCGACGGCAGTATTTGGCTTGTGCGAACCAGCCGGGCTTACGCCCTCGTACTTATAGTAAATCCGCGCCGGGGTTCCGAGCGCCTCTTCCAGACGCAGCGCCCGGTAAAGCGGGGTCGGACGCCAGAGGCGATAGATGTCCCGCACCGGCTCCGGGATGGGGATCCATCGCTCTCGTGAAACTTCCTGTTCGATGATGGCGTCTGGAAAGATTGCCGCGAGCGATTCAGGACGGATTGGTTTTCCGTCCGGCCCCAGCGGGGGCGCGGGCGGATTGGGCATGTCTGCCACCACGTTGTACCAGTGGCGGGGGATGTCGGACTCGTCGAGAAAAGTTTTTACTTGTGACATCTGGATTCTGCTTGGCGCATATTTGCAGCCTCGCAATACTCGATTGCTCTTTGGAATTGGCTGTGGCTCGCATAATCCATCGCGCGCCTGATGGATTCAAGGACTTGGCTAGGGTCGATTACCATCGAAGAACAGGGCGCGCCACGCCTCCCCCGAAGGACCGCTCGCTTCACGCGCCGACCAGAGCAAACATCCCGACGAGCCCTTACGGCTCAAGGAGATTTTAAAGCGAATGGAACACGCGAAATTGGCAAACGGAAGCGGGCATAAACTGCCAATCGGACACTCCCAATCATCGGCCCGGAAGAAAGCGGTCCGGGAAAAGGCTGAGCCCGCACGGCCGCTCCGGAAGGAGATGGGCAGTAAACCGAAGTCAGACAAACTGGTTTGCCGCTATTGTGGGAGCGATGATCTTGCTCCGAGTTTCATCAAGCGGCGGGATCGCCGATGCCGCAAGTGTTTTAGTAAACGCTATGGATCGGCCGCAGGGGCGACCGAGGCGAAGGTCAAGAAATAGTTCGAGCACGACTTGGAGATGAGGGGCCGGGCTCGAAAGGGCTCGGTCGTCTTCAGCTACGTTCGAAGGGCGAGGCTGGACGAAACCTGCCTCTGCCGAGAAGCCGGATCCGAAGAAACGGTATTTCCTGGACTTGAAATCTAACTGCTGGTGTCGGCGACCGGCAAAAATAGTTGACGTCGAAAAACCTTCGGCATATATGCATCGCGGGCCATAAAAAAAATGAACGATTACAGGGCGCTTCGGATCGCGGGCAAGAGCGTGCGCGTGCTCGGACGAACCATCTTTGCACGCGCGTGCTTGGGTCATCACCGCGACCTCAGGATTCTTGGGTGCGTTGGAGGCGCTGAACGGGATGCTACTCTTCGGCCTGACCACGGCTTTTCTGTTTGCCATGAACCTGGCCCCTGCTGGGAGCGCCAATCGCTCCCGCACAACGAAGCGGTTGACACGAGGCCGAAAAGAATCAAACGCTGTTGTATTATTTTGTTTTCCTGCGAATCCCTTCTGCGTGTTTCCCGAGGCGATGACATCAGCACAAAATAGTACGGTGGCTTTGACAACTAATGTCGAAAGCGCTCGGGATGTGACGACATGCCAACCATCGAGATACAGATAGCTGATCGAATCCAGCGGCATTTAGCGGCGGTCCGCCTCATGTCCTACATGGTCTTCCCTGATGACGAGAAGCTACGCACAGCGGCCGAGATTACTTTCCGAACGAAACTTGCCGACAGGTATTCAGAGATATTTGCCGAGCAGAAGGCTGCCGCTCAGAAGCGGTTCCTGCGTAAGATGGAACCTTTGTTGGGCGATGAACTTCCTCAGGCTCTCGCCAATCCGTCCGCTTGGATGAGGAGCAGATTCTTCGCCGATTTCCTCGAGGCTGCGGGTGGAGTAATCCGGGGCGCAGTCGCGTTGACTGAATCACCATCTGCCGAAGATTTCGAACGTGACTGGACTCAGCGTTGGTGGTCGATCGTCTACACAGGAAAACTGATATGTCTAATCGGGTCAATTCATCAGCACCATCAAGAGGTCGGCGCTAGCGTCAATAAGGCCATCCACATCCTGTGCGTGACCGAGGGCAACAACAAGGAGCGCGTGAGCGCTTTCCGACAACGCGGCTTTCCTCGCGTGTACGAGTCGAGCCTAAAGAAAGCGTGGGCAAAGTTCAGGCCGGTTGCTCATCTGTGTGGGGCGTATGCCACTACTGAGACGAACTATTACGAGGACCAAATCTCACGGGACTTCTCGGAGTATTGGAAGCAGCCCCCCGCGTTCTATAACGACAGTGTGTTCCTACAATTCTGCCTAGTCGCCAAGTCTATAGAGAGGTTTGCAAGTTCCTTCTTTCCTCGCGGTCAGCGGCAGCCCTTGATCCCAAAAGATGAGATCTTTGCGCTACCAGATGAAATTTTTGAACCGGGGCTTTCCCTGCCGCGATTTCGCGCGCTAACTGATCAAGAAGTTGCAGCATTGAAGACCTACCGGGCTCCGAAGCTCGCCTGATAGCAAAAAGCTGGACTGGGTTCCGATCGAGAGGACTAGTCCTCCAATTTCTTCACCCAATAGTTAAAGCACCTCATCCGCCTTAAGGTTCTCGTGGTACTGGGAACGCACGCGCCGAGCTTACTCGGCATAAGTGGCGGAAATGAAGATACTCGATCGAGTCAAAGAATACAGAAAGGTCCCTGCTTGCGATCTGGTACCTCATCCAGCCAATTGGAGGACTCATCCCGACACTCAGGTTAAGGCATTCCGCGATTTGCTGAAAGAGATTGGCTTCGCCGGAGCGATTGTCGCGCGCAGACTCGAGGACGGCAGCCTGCAGATCATTGACGGTCATCTTCGGGTCGAGCAGATGGGCAAGCGCGAGGTCGGCGTACTCGTGACTGATCTGACCTCCGAAGAAGCCGAAAAGTTGTTGCTGACTTACGATCCGGTAGGTACTGGCGACTGCTGACCAGACCCGGCTTGAGGCGTTACTGGCCAGCGTCCGCATGGACAGTGAGGCCGTGGCCGCTATGCTCGAGAAGTTCGCCGGCGAGGCAGCTCGGCAGATTGTCGCACGGCCGGAAGAGCTTATCGATCCTCCCGCCCCGATCGACAAGGCGGGCGAACTGCAAAAGAAGTGGGAAACCAAAACTGGCCAACTCTGGGTGATTGACAAGCATCGGCTCCTCTGCGGCGACTCAACTGACGCTGAGGATGTTGTCAGGTTGATGGGTGACGACCGGGCCACTTTATTCGCGACTGACCCTCCCTACGCCGTGGGCTATACAGGCGGCTCGCATCCGCAGAGCTGGGGAGACCGGGACGCCGCTAACCGCCACAATGACTCGTCAGTCCAGTACCTGAAAGCAAACAGCGCAGACATCAACAACAGCGAGGAGTCGGGCATCGAGCTCTATCGCGGATTCATCGCCATGGCGATCAAATACGCGATCACCGGCAACGCGGCTTGGTACTGCTGGTGTGGCAGCAAGCGACACTCGATGGTCGAGCGCGTCTGGAACGAGTTCGGCGCCTTCGTGCATCAGCAAATTATCTGGGTCAAGACTCGGCCGGGGCGATGTCCTGAAGGCTGTTGAAAATTGAGTGGCGGCGATCCTCGCCCGATCGGAAGATCGGGCTGGGTAAGAGGAGGAAGCGGCCATGAGGAAGAGTGACAAGAGCGACGGAGGAAGGA
>Ga0074044_10005525_pt1 | contig 10292 bp, 8 predicted proteins | sample BogForMeECP23OM1_FD_94443 | JGI IMG/M metagenome (GOLD analysis project Ga0074044, IMG submission 94443) | Bog forest soil microbial communities from Calvert Island, British Columbia, Canada - Bog Forest MetaG ECP23OM1 | ecosystem: Environmental > Terrestrial > Soil > Wetlands ...
CGGTTTCGTCTACATCCATCCTTTCCAGGACGGCAACGGGCGTCTGCACCGCTGCCTGATCCATCACGTTCTGGCGGAGCGAAAATTCACGCCGCCCGGCATGGTGTTTCCGGTCTCCCCGGTAATGCTTGATCGCATCGACACCTACCGCGACACGCTGCGCGCGCATTCGAGTCCTCTGATGAACTTCATCGAATGGCGGCCGACGCCCGGGAGAAATGTCGAGGTATTGAACGATACGGCCGACCTGTATCGTTATTTCGACTGCACGGAGGCGGCGGAGTTCCTCTACGCCTGCGTGGCGCGCGCCATCGATAAAGACCTGCCGCGGGAAATCGACTTCCTGCGCCGCAATGACCAGGCGATGCGCCGCATCATGAACACCGTCGAGATGCCGGATAGGATGGCGGAAAATCTCGTCAGGTTCATCCGCCTAAACGAAGGCAAGCTGGGCCGCAAGTGGCGGGAAGGCGAATTTGAAAAATTGACTGACGATGAAGTGACTTCCATCGAGGCCATCGTGCGCGAAGCCTTCGAAAGCTTCGAAGATTAGGAGAACACGCCGTCTGCGCGGTGTGCGGGGCTGCACTTCCGCACCGCGGGGGACGGTAGACGGGCTCCGACGCACGCTTTGGAATAGGGCGAGACACATGTCGAACACGAACAGTGAGCGGCTCGGGCATTTGATGCGTTTTTATTCGATCATCGAGATGCTCGAATCGAATATCGGAGGAGCGAAGAAATTGACCGATTGTTCCGGACGCATGAAGTCGGCGGACGGCAAGCCGGTCGTCTTCGTGGCATAGCCTGAATCGGTTCCCCCACGCTTGAAGTCGCGGTTCGGAAGGCCGTGTAAGCGGGAGCGATGCATGGAGAAGCGTCCAAGCCGTAGATATGGTCCGCGCTGCCACCTTTGAGGGCTCGATCCATAGAGACCCCTGTCAGAAATGTGGAAATTCCAGTCTGCGGACCTTGCTGCCAGCGATTTGATCGATCCCCTGGGGGGATCCGGGATGGACCTCGCCTACGGGGTTTTCCGTATGCAGCAATAGCACAGCGCGGCCGATCGGCAAGCAAACAGGTTTTGTAGGGGCAGGCCTTGTGGCCTGTCCATTCAAGGGCGCCCACGAGGGGCGCCCCTCCGTCCCGGCTACCAGGCCGCGCCGTGCTATTGTTCCAGTTCCGCGAGGCTGTCAGGTGGGATTTGGAACGATTTCGACCGCAGGACGGTGCGCTTGAAGGTTTGGGGCTTGTCGCCGGGCTGATAGAAAATTCCGATGGCATTCGGGTGGGCGGCAAGGTACTGGCGCGATTTCTCGACGCCGCCGACGAAGAAGATCTTGGTCAGCGCCTCGGTCTCGACACCGGTGGGGACCGCCGCCACGGTGGAAAGCATGTTCTGCACGGGCCAGCCCGTATGGGGGTCCATGATGTGGCAATAAATCTTGCCGTTAATCTTGAAGAACTTCTCGTAGTTCCCGGAAGTGGAAAGCGCGAAGTTGCGGAGGCGAAAAACATCCGCAGGCTTGTCCTCGTGGAAGGGATCGCGCACGGTGATCTTCCACCCCCGCTCGCCCGGCGGCGACCCCAGCGCGTAAATGCTGCTGGTTCCGCTGGAAATCAAAGCGGCGGTAACGCCATTGGAACGCATAATCTCCGCCGCCCGATCCACGGCGTAGCCTTTGGCAATGCCTCCCAGGTCAAGTTCCATCCCGCCGGCGTCAAAGCGAAGGGTGCGGCGCGCCGCATCCAGGTGCACGTGCTGATACCCAATGCTCTTTTTGATCTGGGCGATTTCCGCTTGCCTGGGCAATCGCCCCTGGCCCCGGAAGAATCCCCAAAGCTTCATCAGCGGGCCCACGGTGATGTCGAAATCGCCGCCCGATTCCTGGCTCGCGCGCAGCGAATACTGAATCAGCTCGAAAAGCTGCGGCGCAACCGTCACCTCGTGTTTAGCGGCGTCGCGATTGATGGCGGAGAGTTCGCTCTGCGGCTTGTAGTTGCTCATCTGCCCATCGAGTTGGTCAATCTCGTCAAAAACTTCTCCCACAACTTCGGAAAGGAAAGTTTGGTCGCGGCCATAGGCGACAACGGTGTAAATGGTCCCCATGGCTTGATGCGAGGCCTCGTAACGAACGGAAGAGCCGGGGTTCGGGACTGGGGATTCGGGGCTCGGGGCTGGGGGTTTTGGAGTCTGCCCGACGGCTCGGACTCCCCCAACCAACAGGGACAGCAAGACGGCAACAATGAACCACCAGAGCGTTTTTGCGGGTTTGAAAGCGGGTAGCAAATCTGGTCTCAGGTGTCTTGTGCAGGTAGCCTGGTGCCGGGTTCCAGCGGCTTGGTGCCGGGTGCCATTTATAAGGCGTCAGGTGCTGAGTTCTGGTGCAGGAAAGGGTGCAAGGGTAAAGTATAAAGGGTAAAGGATAAAGCGCCTCCTGAGGTTCTTTTACCCTTTAGCCTTTAGCCTTTAAACTTTTTCACGCCAGTCCCTGGCACCTGACACCTGCTCTTACGCCGTCCGGCTCCCCTTGACAGGTTCTTTCTGCGGCTCCGCGCCGGGCCAGTAAACTTTCTGCCCCGTCTCCACCGAGCGGTTACCGTAGATAACGCCCTGGGCGTCGGCCATGCCGAGGGCGAAGGGCGCGATGATGGGTTTGCCATCTCGAACGCTCAGCATGAAGTTGTGCAACTCGCTCCACCAGGGATCGTGGGGCTCTTCATATTGGTAAATCCCCATCGATGCCAGCCAGTGTTTGGCGTAGCGCACCTCGCGGTCCATGAAGCCGAGTTGGCTGGTTCCCCCCTGTTCGATGAAAATGGGGGTACCGACCTGCGCGGCCTGATTGGTGACGGTGGCGCCGGCCCACCAGTTTTCCTTGCTGTTGCCGGTGGAAACCTTGGCCACTGCTTCGCGGTAGTACAGGCCCTTGCCCAGAGTGATAATCAGGGTTCCCTGGTCACCCATGATCTGCTCGTCAAAGTCGAGATGGGCATTGCAAAGGATGGAGCTCCAAACCAGCCTTTTCCCTTCGGGGTATTCATAGATGGCTTCGACGTTATCACAAGTTTCGCGGCCATCTTTCCAGTAATTGATGCCGCCGGTCGCGTAAACCGAGATGGGCTCCGCGCCAAAGGCCCAGTTGGCAATGTCAATCTGGTGGGAGGCCAGCTCCGCCAGCAGCCCGCCGGAGTATTCCTTGTACATGCGCCAGTTGATCAGGCGCTCGAATTTCGGGTCGGGCACGGGACGGCGCCAGTTGTTGTTGCGGTGCCATTGGGCGCGCACGAACATGATCTTGCCCAACGCCCCCTTGCGGATCATCTCCATGGCCACCTGGTAGAGCACGCTGGAGCGCCGCTGCAATCCCACTTGCAACACCAGCTTGGGATTGTCGGCCATCGCCTTGCGGATCATGCCCCCTTCTTCTTCCTTGAAATACATCGTCTTCTCGACAAAAACGTGCTTGCCGGCATTGAGGGCATCCACCACCATCTGCGCGTGCAGGTTCAGGGGGGTGGCGACAAGGACCGCCTCCATGTCTTTTCGTTCCAACATCTTGCGATACTCGGTGTAGGTTTCAGGATTCGACCCGATGGTCTCGACACCCTTTTCGAGGTTGGGGGGATAAATGTCGCAGGTGGCAATGCATTGCCCTTCGGGAATGGTCGCCAAGAACTTGAGCAACGTGCAGCCCTCCGTGCCCGTGCCAATAAATCCATACCGCACGAGATTGCCGGCGCTTTGGGCAGTGAGCATCCCAGGGGCGCCCAGACCCGTAAGCGAAGAGGCGGCGGCTAACGAAGCGGCGGTCTTAAGAAATTCGCGGCGTGAAACGTCTTGCTCCTTCTCCATTATCAAGACTCCTTATGATTCCCGAGCTCAGTCCAAGTGCCAGGGAGGGATTTTGCGCAGACACACATCACCAGTCGGAATCATAGCACTTAATACTCCAAATTTGACCTACGACAAATTGTCGACCCCGTCCGGCGGTGTCTCTATTACGCCACAATTTCACATTGTAAAATACGACCACCCTTGTTACCCCACACGGAGCGCGACGGCGGGGGAGCCAACACCTGCCATAGCCATCTCCGGCAAACACCCCGCCGTTCAAAATCTGCATCTGGGGTATACTGGTCAAGGAGGATATTCCGACGCCTTGAAGGTTCTGGCCCCGATATTACGCACCGCTCTACTCGCTGCCCCGTTCTTCCTCATCGCCCCCGGGCTGTACCCGCAGACCTCTTCGGCCCCGTCCGATGACGTGGCCGCGCAAGCTGTGAAGTTTTCCGCCCTTTATGGCGCCATCGAGCAGAACTACGTGGAGCCGGTCGATCCCGACCATGCCATTTTCGACGGGGGTATTCGCGGCATGCTGTCGGCCCTCGATCCGTTCTGCGCATTCTTGGACCGCGACCAATTCGAGCTGATGAAGCAGCAGGCGCGGGGGGAAGCTATTGGATTTGGCTCGATTCTTTACGTCTCAGTGGGGAAAGTGCTCATCTTGCAGACGACGCAGGGCTCACCCTCGTTTCGAGCCGGTCTGGCGCCCGGCGACGAAATCGTGGCGATCAACGGCGAAAGGATCGATCGGCTGGATTTCCAATCGCTGATCGACCTGCTGAAGAGCTCACGCTCGCGTCCCGTACGCCTGGGAGTCATCCATCCCGGCAGACTCGTGCCGGAGGACTTCGACCTGCGCCCCGCGGAGGTCGCTCTGCCCTCCGTGGACAAGGCTTTCCTTTGGTCTCCCGGCATCGCCTACGTGCACATCGCCAGCTTTGAAGGAAAAACCCCGGAAGAGGTCGCGACCGCTCTGGATGGTTTGGGTGCACCTCACTTGAAGGGGTTACTCCTCGATCTCCGGGACAATCACGGCGGCATTGTGGATTCCGCCGCCGCAGTGGCCAGCCTTTTCCTGAAGCAGGACGCCATGGTTCTGACCACGCGCGGCCGCGCCATGCCGGAAAAGGTTTACCGCGCTCCCCAAATGCCCCGCCACTATGCCATGCCCGTCATAACCCTTGTGAATGGTGACACGGCCAGCGCCGCGGAAGTACTGGCCGCCGCCCTCCAGGAGCACGACCGGGCGGTCATTGCCGGCGTTGTGACTTATGGCAAGGGCGTGATCCAATCGGTTATGGAACTCAATGAGCAGACCGGTTTGGCGCTTACTGCCGGTCAATATTTTACCCCCAGCGGACGATCCATCCAACGGCCGCTGGCCGGCACTGCGCTGACCTTCGCGTCGCTCTCTCCCTCCGCAGTGCCCAAGGAGAGAGGGGCGAAGAACCCAGCCGCCACTGACCCGGCCGGCCCCATCGCTGCCATGTTTCACACCGATGACGGCCGCCCCGTCACCGTCGGCGGGGGCATCACTCCCGATGTGCCCATCGCGGGCCGCTCGGACGATCCCTGGTTCGCCTTCGTCAACCAGCGCGGTTACTTGACAAGCTATGCTGAAGCCTATCTGACCGCCCACGGCAAATTAGCCGAGCCTTTCGAGGTCTCACCCGAAATACTGGAGGACTTCAAAGCAACACTCGAACGCAACGGCGTCCGTGTTCCCGATGAGTACTGGTCAAAGGATCAGGATTATCTGAAGCTGAGGCTCAAGGTGGAACTTACAGATTTAGTGTATGGATTGGAACGGGGGAACGAGCTTGAAACCAAGGGCGACCCGCAGCTCTCGGAAGCCGCCAGCCTCTTCCCGCGCGTCGCGCGGATTCTCGCGGGACATTAAAGGTGGACGGTGTGAATCAGGCTGACCCCTCACGTGAATTCACAACTTCATGCGATTTTCGCCCGTAAACTTTTTCATAGGCCCGACAGAAAGGACACACGCTGCCCTCCACCTGCTTGACGAACCAGAAGGCCACGCCCCGCTGCTTGCGACGGGCCCGCGTGCATACCGGGCATTCCACGCAACGCTGGGCCCTGGCGCGGTCGCGGTCAGTAATTTCTGTTTCGCTCATGGGAACTCACCTCCTGCTGATATCGGTGCTTCTCCCCAAACCATCGGTTTCATGGCTGCCGACAGGTGCGTGGCCAAGAGAGGTCTCCGAAGGTGAGGGATAGCACGTACCATGCCGGTGCTCCTGCAAGGTTAGAGCCTAAACCCCATTCGGCAGGATCATTTCATGACTGAGCCCACGTCCCGTCGCCAAATCGGTAGTGACAATCAAGTGCTGGTTTCCCTTGCCCTGGCGACCGTGCTGATTCATCTCCTTTGCAGCAGTGGTTATGGATATTTCCGCGACGAACTCTACGCCATCGCGTGCAGCAAGCACCTGGCCTGGGGTTATGTCGACCAACCGCCGTTTTCGGAATTCGTTCTTGCGGTTATCGGAAACTTGTTGGGCTACGGACGGTTCGCGCTGCGGCTTTTGCCCGCCGTGTGCGGTGGGTTGGTAACCTTGCTAATAGGCCTTATTGCTCGGCAATTGGGCGGCGGGCGATTTGCGCAGGCGCTGGCCGCGACGGGGCACATCGTTGGCGGGGTCTATCTCGCCCTCGCCAATTATTACTCGATGAACTGCTTTGATCACCTATTTTGGGCCGTGGGCATTTATCTTCTGGTGCGCATCCTGAAGGGCGGCGACACCCGGCTGTGGATGCTGTTTGGCCTGGTGGCGGGCCTGGGCCTGGAAAACAAGTACTCGATGGGATTCCTCGGACTGGGGCTGATCGCCGGCTTGGCGCTTACGCCGGCACGAAGGCATTTTCTCGACAAGTGGCTGTGGATGGGTGGCGCGCTTGCGACCTTGATTTTCCTGCCCCATATTCTCTGGGAAGTGCACAACCACTTCCCTACGGCAGAGTTCATCCATAACGTGACCGCCAGGAAGAACATACCCCTGACGCCCTGGGCTTTCCTCGGGGAATGTGTGCTGCTCGTTCATCCCTTCACGTTGCCCATCTGGCTGACGGGGCTCATTTACTTGTTCTTCTCCCCCTGGGGGCGCAAGTTCCAGGTTCTCGGCTGGATCTATGTTGCGGTGCTCGGGATTCTGCTCAGCACCCACTCCAAGCCCTACTATTTTGCGCCTGCCTTCCTCGCTCTGTTGCCCGCCGGCGCCGTGGCCATCGAAGCCTTTGTCGCCCGCCACGCCTGGAACTGGCTAAAACCAACTTACCTGGTGGTGCTGGTCGTGGGAGGCGCTCTGGCGGCGCCGCTGGCTCTGCCGGTCCTGCCGGTCGAGACGTTAATCCGGTATCAAGGCTGGCTCGGCATCCGGCCGAGGTCGGAAGAGCAAGATGAAAAGCTCGGCAGGCTCTCGCAGATGTTTGCCGACATGTTTGGCTGGCCGGAAATGGCAGCGCAGATGGCCCAGATTTACAATCACCTCTCACTCGAAGATAAAACGGACTGCGTAACCGGGGCCAGCAACTATGGGGAAGCGGGCGCCATCGACTTCTTCGGGAAGCAATACGGCCTGCCTAACGCCATCAGCACTCACAACAATTATTGGTATTGGGGACCCGGTGACAAGCCCGGAAAAATCCTGCTGGTGATCGGTGGATCGAAGGAAGACTATGAGTGCATGTACGAAGATGTCCGGCAGGTGGCGGCATTCGCGAACCCTTACGCTATAGAATCGGGAAGGCGCATTTTCCTCTGCCGCAAACCCAAGGGCACGCTTCAGGCGTTTTGGCCCCTCCATCATAATTTCATCTGACCGGCGGGAAAGACAGGCAAAAGGGGTAGCGGTACAATTTGAAATTAGGTAGCGGGGCGGATTGGCCAATCTCCGGTATGGGCGTTCCTAATCCAGCCAAGTGACCAATTTACAAAATTTCCGAGTGCACTCGCCCGGAACCCCGGATGGCCATTGTGGATACCTCGATAATCCCCGAACATCCCCGCAACTCGGCAAGTTAGGTGACTCCCAAGCCCTTAGGAGTCGCCGGGCCGGGGGCGCAACATATTGTCCGCCTGCGAATGCCAAATTGTCCCTCCCCCTGCGACCCGCCCACAACCTACAACTTAAGCCAATGAGATAACTTTTATGAGCACAGTACTAAGTATGGACTATCTGTCATTGGGGGAACGTTACTGGCCGAACGGCGGTCCGAGGGTGAAAAGGATGTCAGGTACCCTTTTCTTTTCAGGAAAGATGGGGTAGGATTCGGTCATGGGTCGAGTGCGGCGAGTGGATGTGGGGGGAATGGTTTACCACGGATGGAACCGGGCGAATTTTCGTTCCCGGCTGTTCACCACCCCGGCGCATTATCAAGATTTTCTCGCCCTGGTGGAAGAAAGCTTGGATTTCGTGGAGATGCGCATTCTGGCTTATTGCCTGATGCCGAATCACTGGCATCTGGTGCTTTATCCCCGCGCCGACGGCGATCTGTCGAAGTTCATGCAAAGGATCACCCTGACCCACACGCAGCGCTATCACGCCCGCACCCGCACGGCAGGCTACGGCCACATTTACCAGGGGCGCTACAAGTCGCTGCCCGTGGAAATGGGCGGCCATTTCCTGACGTTGGTTCGCTACGTGGAAAGAAACGCCCAGCGTGCCAGGCTGGTCAAGAAGGCCGAAGACTGGCCATGGTCGAGCGTGTACGCACGCCTTTACGGAGATGCAAAGCAAAAGCGACTCCTCAGCCGGTGGCCGGTCGCCGAGCCCAAGGATTAAGTGCCCTGGTTGCACCACCCGCAACCGAAAGAGGAAATTGAAAATATCCGGTATGCCCTTAAACGCAGCAGGCCGTATGGTTCGGAGTCCTGGGTGTCGAAGGCGGTGGCGCAATTTGGATTGGAAAACACCATCCGCAACCCCTGGCGCCCCGAAAAGGGTACCTGACACCCTTTCTGACCTTTCCCCTTTCCCCCCGAGCCCCAAGAGCCTTGCAGAAGGGAGTACAATTGCGCAGGCCGCCAAATCGGTCGATCTTTGGCAGAATGTTAAAGCCGTTGGGGGAGCAGTGATGGATTGGGCTTCAAACGTTTGCGGCTCAGCGATTAGCAACTGGTGAGGGCCATATTAGTAAGTGCGTTCCCAACCACGGATTGAAGAATGCAAACGGGGATGCCCCGTCCCACAGAGATGGGCCCGTTGAATCGGATCCCCCTGACATCCGCGCCACTGAAGATCCGCGGCCGAACCGTTAGGCGACAGAACCGGGGAGGGCCCCGCGGGGGCGGACACATCGGGGGCATTGAAACCTCACATTACATTGCAGGAAAAGAGCAAATATGGACAAACGCCGACCAGTCAGAAGCACTGTGTACACATTAGTGGTCTTGAACTTCATATCGATCTTAGCGCTGGTGGTTTTGAGCCGTCTGCTAACCTGGACGCTGTTGTTAGCATGTGGGCTTCCGGTTTTCCTTTGTCTGGATTACCTGTTCCTTCGCTGGAAACTTAAGATTAATCGTCCCGTTATTCAGCCAGGGGAGCTCAAACCGGGCGGTCGGCCGCACTCTCTATATATTGGTTCCGCATTTCACTTTGCCGGGACGCTACTTGGGTTGGCCCTTGTCTGCGGAGGCGCCCTTCCATGGACCCTCCTGCCGTTTCTGCTCATCCCGCTATCTCTCGGATTTTACTCCCTCCGAACGGCGAGGAAGGTTCTCCGGCAAAGCAAAGTGACCCGATAGGGGGGGAATGGTGTCAGGAACCGTTTTATTTTTGAGGAAAAAGCGATAGTGTGCGGTTATGGGCAGAGCGAGGCGAGTGGATGTTGGCGGGATGATTTATCCTGCGCTGAACCGCGCGAACTTCCGCTCTCGGCTGTTCCGAGAAACTGCGCATTATGAAGATTTTCTTGGTATCGTGGAAGCGAGCTTGAATTTTGTGCCCATGCGCATTCTGGCTTACTGCCTGATGCCGAATCACTGGCATCTGGTGCTTTATCCCCGAGCCGACGGCGATCTCTCCCAATTCCTGCGCCGCCTCACCCCTGACCCACACGCAGCGTTATCACGCGCGCACCCGGACGGTCGGATACGGGCACGTTTATCAGGGCCGCTATAAGTCGCTGCTGGTCGAGTCCGACCGTCATTTCCGGACCTTGGTTCGCTACGTGGAAAGGAACGCGAAGCGCGCCGGATTGGTCAAGAAGGCCGAAGACTGGCCGTGGTCCAGCGCTCACGCCCGACTGGGCGGAAACGAAAAGCAAAAAAAACTGCTAAGCCCGTGGGGAAAAGGGTGTCAGGTACCCTTTTATTTTCAGGAAAGATGGGGTAGGATTCGGTCATGGGTCGAGTGCGGCGAGTGGATGTGGGGGGAATGGTTTACCACGGATGGAACCGGGCGAATTTTCGTTCCCGGCTGTTCAC
>Ga0074044_10005526_pt1 | contig 10292 bp, 10 predicted proteins | sample BogForMeECP23OM1_FD_94443 | JGI IMG/M metagenome (GOLD analysis project Ga0074044, IMG submission 94443) | Bog forest soil microbial communities from Calvert Island, British Columbia, Canada - Bog Forest MetaG ECP23OM1 | ecosystem: Environmental > Terrestrial > Soil > Wetlands ...
GGGCCGCGCCACCGATGAATCCTGCACGTAGTGGAGCAATTGCTGGCTCTGCGCCACTGCGTCATTGTTCGCGTGAATGATTTTCACATCCACGCCCAGGCGTCGCGCGGCTTTCTCTGCTGCCGCTGCCTGCTCCTGCTGATAATCGTTGTCGTTATTGGTGAGGGAAACTAAGAAGCTGAGCCGTTTCATTAGAGCGAACCCATGTTCGGATGATAAGACAGTCCTCCCAATCGGCGATGTAACTTGGGTAACCACCGAATGTACGGACGGGGAATGTTCGCACGGGGAATGTGGCGAGGATGTGTTATCCCGTCTTGCGGGCCGATAACAGATTCAGAATCTCGCGCAGGCCCTGGCGGATGTGCTGGATCTCGGGCGCGGAATGCGAGGGGAAAGGAATGGCGGCTTGCGTTTTGTCGGACTTGGTCTCGGCGCGCAATTGCTGGCGCGCGCCGGAGATGGTGAATCCCTGCTCATAGAGCAACTGCTTGATGCGCAGCACGCTTTCCACATCGCGCCTGCGGTACATGCGCTGTCCGGTGCTGCTCTTGACCGGCTTCAGTTGCGAGAACTCGGACTCCCAGAAACGCAGCACATACGCCGGCAGGTGGCACAGAGTGGCGACTTCGCCGATGCGGAAATAGAGCTTGTCGGGGATGATGACCACGGCGTTGCGGGCTGCTTTCTTCGGTGCTTTCTTGCGGAGGCTGCTCATGGAGGCCGTTTCCGTACTGCTGTATACGCGTTTCTAGCACGAGCCGCGCCCCGCGACAACCCCCAAAAGTACAGATGGCCCGATGGAAAAGCCTCTCCAGAGGTGCTTCTCCGGAGAGGCTTTGGGGAACTTCTGATCGAGCATCCGTCCGCTTAGTGTTTCTTTTTCTTGGCGGCTTTCTTCTTGGTTGCCATGAAGTATTTCCTCCGTTTGAACGATTTGTTCTCCCAAGGTTCTCGACAGGGCACCTTGATGCCCGCGCTACTCAAGTTCTTGTATGAGCAGCTGTCCTACCACAAGATATTGCCATTTGTATGTAATTTGTCAATGAAAATATCGCTGCACCGAGTGATTTTGGTGAAGCACGTGCTCGGCTCGCTCGCGCAAACTCACGCAACATTTCACCGTCACGATCACTAGCGTCTGGTCAGAAGCCGGTGAAGCCGTGATACCTGTGCGATAATTTCAGCAGGAATCTATGTCCGATCACAAAGTCTTCTGCGCAAAATTGAAACAGGAACTGCCTGGACTTCCCGAGCCTCCGTTCGACAGCGACTTGGGAAAAAAGATTTACGACAACGTCTCGCAACAGGCATGGGGCCAGTGGATGGAACACTGCAAGATGTTGCTCAACGAATATCGCCTGAATCCGGCGCGCAAGCAGGATCAGGAAGTCATCGTGAAGCAGATGGAGCAGTTTTTCTTCGGTGAGGGATCCGCGCATCCAGCCGAATATGTTCCCCCGGCGCACTGAGCCAAGGCCGTCACAAGGCGAGCCATCGGCATCCGTCAGCCCTCATTGCAAGCAGTTACTAACAGATTACCTCCGGCCCCCATCAGGTTCCCAATTCATCGCCTCGTAACACTGCCCGGTGACAATGAAAGCCGTGCCGCCGCAGGCTTATGACACGCTGATCCTTTCGGATCTGCACCTCGGCGCGGACATGAGCCGCGCGCGCGAGGCGTTGCGCGTCCTTCGCGAAAATCAATATCGCCGCCTCATTCTGCTCGGCGACATCTTTGCCGACCTCAATTTCGGACGCTTGAAAAAAGAGCACTGGAAATTCCTCGGCTTCATTCGCAAGCTCTCCAATCCCAAGCGTAACGTCGAAGTGGTCTGGGTCGAAGGCAATCATGACCACGGACTGACTGAAATCATGTCCCACTTGGTCGGTGTTCGCGTGTACCAGGAATATCAATGGGAATATCGCGATCGGCGACACATCGCCGTGCATGGTCACCAGTTTGACGGCTTCGTGGTGAGCAATGTCCACGTCAGCTACTACATCGGGACGCTGCTCTACCTGCAACTGCAGAAGTGGGATTCGAAAAACAAGACCGTGACGCGTTTCCTCGACCGGCTGGGCACGCGCTGGCAACGCTTGTCGGAGAAGGTCGCCGAGGGCGCGCTGGCTCATGCCCGCCACCATCAAGCGGCACGGATTTTCTGCGGCCACACTCATGCCGCCCTGCACAAGCACGAACACGGAGTCGATTATTTCAACTGCGGAGCCTGGATCGACGAGCATCCTACCTATATCACCGTCGGTGAAGAGGGAGTCCGGATCCATGAATATGTTGAGCGGCCCGACGATCTCCATCCCGACGCAGAACAAAGCCCCGCTGATAACGAACCTGCCGATTTCAGCGACGAGGCAGGATTCCTCGAAGATGGAGAATATGAGGGCGTGGCTACCTGACGCTTGTTCCAGCGACCGTGATGGTCTTTTTGAAATTTGAACGAATTCGTTTGCCACAAACGGGGCACGACAAATCTTGCGCAAACTAACCATCGTTTTTCACCACGCCGGCGGAGGACACCGCAGCGCAGCCGAAGCCCTCAAAGCCACTCTCGCCAGCTCTAGCCCGGACCATCCCTGGGAAGTCAGCCTTCTCGACATTCAGGAATTGCTCGATCCTCTCGACCTGATCCGTCGCGCCACAGGCCTGCGCATTCAAGACACCTACAACCTGATTCTCCGCAAAGGCTGGACGCGCTTTACGCCGCAACTCCTGCTCGTTCTCCAGGGGACGATCCGTGCCTACCACAATCCAATCGTGAAACTACTTCGAGCTCATTGGGCGCAACATCCGGCGGACCTGGTGCTCTCCGTAATCCCGCACTTCAATCGCGAGATCGCCGACAGCCTTCGCCTGTTTAGTACAGAAACGCATGGCACAAGAACGCGCTTTGTCACTCTGATCACCGATTTAGCAGATTACCCGCCACATTTCTGGATTGAGCAGGAGTCGGAATTCATCATCGCCGGCACGGAGCGCGCTCGCCAACAAGCCATAACCATCGGCCATTCCGCCGATCATATCTTCCTGACATCGGGAATGATCCTGAAGCCTAAGTTCTACGAAAAGACAACCGTCGATCGCGCTGCGGAAAGGACACGTCTAGGCCTGGAGCCCGATTGCCCGACTGGCATCGTACTGTTCGGAGGCCATGGCTCCCAGGTGATGGTCGACATCACCAGGAAACTCAACGACGACGCCAGCGGCGTCCAGCTAATCCTGATTTGCGGGCACAACCAGAAGCTAGCCGCCAAGCTCAAGAAGTTGCCGACTCGAAAGCCAATCCTCGTCATTGGATTCACCCAGAATGTCGAATACTACATGGCCTTGGCCGACTTCTTTATTGGGAAACCCGGCCCCGGCTCAATAAGCGAGGCGCTGCAGCTTCACTTGCCCGTCATCGTGGAATGCAATTCCAGAACCCTGCCGCAGGAGCGCTACAACGCGGAATGGGTGACGGAGAAGGGTTACGGAATCGTCGTGCCCAGCTTCAAGAGAATTGCGCCCGCTGTTCAAAGCTTGCTGGACAGCACGACTTTCCGTGAATTTCGTCGGAAAGCAGAGGAATACTCTAATCGAGCATTGTTTGAGGTGCCCGCGATCCTGGAACAATGCGCGCAGCACACGGCAGCTCCAGCTCAATCTCACGCTGTGGTCTAGACTCGCGCGCTGCGAGAGTTCGTGACGCGATTTGTCGCCCTGCATCAACTCAATTTGTCATCTTGAGCCACCCGAGCAGTTCACGCCTGACCAGTTAGTGGAACAGCGCGGCAAAAAATCCGCCCAGTTTTCTGAAGAACCCGCGCTTCGGAGCGCTCGTCGAAACCGTTTCAGTGCCAGCCGCTTTCGGCTTGTCGTTCGCTGGTGGAGGAAGCGGAGCGGCCAGAGCAGGTGCTGTCCCCGGACGCGAATCGAGAGGCAGGGCGCGCACTTCCTCAACCGGAGCGGGCGGAGGCCCGGTCGCGTGGAAGACAAAGGGCGCCGCGATCTGCACATGAAGTTCGTTGGGCGCAACCGAAGCGTCAAGCGGAGCAGCTGTTGGCGGCATCTCGATTGCGGGAACATTTTCTGCGTGCGTCTCCGCAACCGCAGCCGGGCTCGCATTTACGGGCGGCATGGCTGCGCTCTCTGCCTTGCTCTGCATGGGCAGATCGTTTGTCGCCCGCATCGGAGGATCCCGCGGCGGCGGACACCCGCACTCCAGCGGCACCGCCATATCCACGCGATCAAGTTGCCCGGCGCGAAACACGATCTGGTCGGTTGCCTTGACTTGGTAAGTACGATCGCCGAGCAGCTCCGCAACAGTCGCCGATGCCGTGTTGCCTGGCAGCGCGCGCACGCACGTATTACCTTGATTGTCGGCGCTGATGGCATAGTGAAATTCCCCCGGCCCCACCAGCAGGATGCGAAAGTCCGGCGTCATCACCGAATCCGAAGAAGCATCGAGAGCGAGGTGCGCTTCCAGTGCTCCCGTGTTCATGCTCAGCATCAGGTTATGCCGGTTCTCTGATGGAGTCACCGATACGGTCGTTCCCGGACAAACATGCACCTCGCCTCCGCTCGACAGGCGGAGCACGGCGGTATCGGGTCCGGCCGTAATCGCGGAACCCGCGCCTCCGTTATCATTAGCCAGCGCCAGCGGGCCCGCCGTGCGCACGGCCGTGACTACCGGTTGCGGCGCGGGCGTCAGGCTCGGAACACTCGGTGACTCAAACGGCGAACTTTTCGCCTGGTTGGGATTCTTCCCGAGATGCACGACCAAGCGGTTTCCCGCAGCATCCCAGGTGTAGGCGCGCGGCGCGAGCAGATCCACGACCACGCGTGCGACCGGCGGATTCTGCTGAAACTGGTCGGCGCGTAGCGTGCTGATCTGATCTGCATGTATGCTGATCCGTTTCTGCGCCGTTTCCAGCCGCGCGTTCGGCAGATCGATCACCAGCCGATCCGGGTCGCTGACCGCTTGAATCGAGGGAATCAACGGCTTAGTCGAAAGAATTTCAACCGCCGGACCATCTTTTTCCTGCACAATCCGGAAACTCTTGATGGCAGCAATCCTGCCCCCAGCCGAAGAAGCCGCTGGCTGGGCGCCATGCGTGTTCGTGGTCTGGGAGCGGAGCCACGGTGCGAGCCCCAGCATTCCCAGCACGAGAACCACGCACAAATCCGCCCGCAAATTACAGCGAGAACGCGGTTGCCGGAACCGACGATTAGGCTGGACGTCTTTCACAGCGGCACTCGAGTGTTAGAGAAAACCATACCACTCGGGGGCCGCGTCGAGAAATATAACGGTGGAATATAGACGAAAGAACGTCGTCAACGAGAAACAAAACTCACCAGGACTACGAGTCGGCGAGGAACTCGTACTCATCGATAACGGCTGCGACCGCCATCTTCTTCGCGGGGAGGCCACCTTCGATTCGCACCACCCGGCCCTTGCAGCGCACCCGGATGCTCTCCGTCAGCGTAATCTCGGGCGGCAGGGTCAGCGTGAAATCAATGACCGAGCCGGCCTGGATGGCGGAATCGACGTAGAAGCAAATCCCGCGCGCGCTGACGTCGCGGGTCTGCGCCTCGTGCTCCTGCTCATTTTCGCCGTAACGGACGCTCACCGGCAGACGAAGCGAGAACCGCCGCGTAGCCCGCTTATTATTGTCATTGTCCTGGTCAGGCAGCGTCTCGGCCATTGAACGTCCTCAAGAGCGAAAGTTTCAGAACTTCAGAACTTAACAGTTTCAAAGAGTGTCAGAAATCGCCTGTAAGCATGGCAATTAGTGACACGGCTGTCAAGAACAAGGTTTCAAGAGCGGTGGTTCAGTTCGGTCGTCGTATTGACCAAATAAAAAATTGTCATCCTGAGCGAAGCGAAGGACCTGCTGTTTGCCGGCCGCAATGGTACACGTGGCTCGCCTCCCGTTTCAAGCTGTCGATCTGCCCCTCAACCGCTACAATAAAGAAGTGGTCTTCGTCCTCGATAACTACGATTCGTTCACTTACAACCTCGTCCAGTACATCGGCGAACTGGGCGCCCAGGTTGAGGTTCGCCGCAACGACGAAGTAACCGTCGAAGAGATCGAGGCCATGCATCCCGAGCGCATCGTGCTTTCTCCCGGACCCTGCACTCCACAGGAAGCCGGCATCAGCATCGAACTGATCCGTTATTTTGCGGGCAAGGGCAAGGATAAGGTTCCGTTGCTCGGCGTGTGTCTGGGACACCAGGCGATCGGCGCCGCCTTCGGAGGCCAGGTCGTGCGCGCGAAAAACCTGATGCATGGAAAAACCAGCCGGGTCGAGCACGACGGCAAGACCATCTTCCAAGGCCTGTCTTCACCGATGACCGCAACCCGCTATCACTCCCTGATCGTCGCCGAAGACGGGCTGCCCGACGATCTGGAAATCAGCGCCTGGACTCGCGACAGCGACGGAACTCGGGTCATCATGGGTTTGCGACATCGGAAGTTTCCGGTCGAGGGCGTGCAGTTTCATCCCGAGAGCGTGCTGACGGACGAGGGAAAGAAGCTGGTGGCGAATTTCCTGCGGAGTTAATCCGGTTCATCGTGTTAGCGCTTACGATCCAAGATCAGTTCTATCCGCTCCCCCGCGCCATCTCCACTGCCCGCAGAACCGCGCGCGCCTTGTTCTCCGTCTCTTCGAACTCACTCTGCGGATCGGAATCGGCGACGATTCCCGCGCCCGCTTGCAGGTATGCCTTCTTGCCCTTCATGAGCAGAGTCCGAATGGCGATGCACGAATCCAGATTCCCCGCAAAATCGGCGTAGAGCACCGAGCCCCCATACACTCCACGACGCGTCGGCTCCAGTTCTTCGATGATCTGCATGGCGCGGACTTTCGGCGCGCCGCTCAGCGTTCCCGCGGGAAAGCACGCGGCAAACGCATCCATCGCATTCAGTTCAGGACGCAGCCGCCCTTCCAGAGCCGACACCAGATGCATAACATGCGAGTAGCGCTCCACATACATCAGATTGCGAACTTTCACCGACCCGTACTCACTGACACGGCCAAGGTCGTTGCGGCCAAGGTCAACCAGCATGACGTGCTCGGCGCGTTCTTTTTCGTCGGTGAGCATTTTCTTTTCCAGCGCGGCGTCTTCCGCTTCGTCGCGGCCCCGCGGATGCGTTCCCGCAATCGGACGGTATTCGAGTTTTCGTCCTCCTCCGGCGGCCCGCACCAACATTTCGGGAGACGAACCGAGCACGTGCATTCCGGCGGAATTTGTCTTTGTTCCTTTCCCGCCTGCGCCGAATCGCAAGAAGTACATATACGGCGACGGATTCACCGTGCGCAGCGCGCGGTACAGGTCGAGCGGAGCCACCCCCGGCTCGAAATCCCAGCGCTGCGAAAGCACGACCTGGAAAATATCCCCGGCGGCAATGTACTCCTTGGCGCGGCGGACGCTTTCCAAAAAATTCTGCTTCGGAGTGCGCGCACGCACCGCCAGTTTTGATTTCGCAGCTGGTTTGCGCCCGTGCGCCGGTTTCCATCCCGCGGCAAGCTTTTTCTCGATGCGCGCGATGTCCTTCACCGCCCGCTCGTAGGCAACTCTGGGCGCTTCCCGGGTCACGTCCGCTGACGCCACAATATGGATCTGGTGCCGTAGATGATCGAAGGCGAGCACGCGATCGAAAAACATCAGCACACAGTCGGGAACGTCGAGGTCATCCACAGCGTGGTCTCCGATGTTCTCCAGGCGCCGCACAATGTCATATGCGCAATACCCGACGGCGCCGGCGGTGAATGGCGGCAGGCCTTCCATCGCGGCTGGACGATGCTGCTGCAAGAGTTCCTTGATGACTTCGAAAACGCTTCCCGTGCGGCACTCGATTTTGCGGCCGCGCGTGATCGTGATCTCGTCGCCCCGCGAGTCCAGCCTTAAAAACGGCCGCACGCCAAGAAACGTATACCGTCCAATCTTTTCTCCGCCTTCGACCGACTCCAGCAGAAAGGCATCCGGCTCTCCCTCCGCTACGGCAAGAAAAGCGGAAACCGGCGTCAGCAGGTCGGCAGGGATGGCCTTCGCCACCGGAACCAGCGTAGCGCCGCGTGACAGGCGGGCGAACTCTTTGTAGTCAGGACGGATCATGTGTGTTTAGCCGGTAAGGATTGGGGCGCAACGACGTTTAATGTATCAATCTCGCTCATGGCCGCGCTGACAAAAACTCCTTGGCCGCTTCCGCCACCGTGATCATAAGCGTCATCGGGTCCATCGGGGAAGGAATGAATCCGCACTCTTCATAGAATTGTCGTGCTCGCTCCGAAATAGCATGTACGAGGATCGCGCGCACCCCGGCAATCTGCGCGGCCTGCAACGTGCGCAAGACGGCATCGCGTAACAGCCCCGGCCCGATCTTTTTCCCCTGATGATCTTTGTGGACAGCGAGCCGCCCGATGATCATGACCGGCACCGGGTTGGGCATATTGCGCCTGACGCGGCCCGGCGCTTCCGCCAGTGCTACGGCGCCAACCGCCAGGGCATAATAGCCGACCACTTGCCGCCCGGCGCAGACCACGTACGTACGCGAAGCACCGCTTTCCTCATTGTGCGACGCTCGCCGTCGCAGCCAGTCGTCCAGCGAAGGCTCTCCGCAATCAAATTCCGAGAGGTCGTGATCCGCGCGCAATTTCTCGGGCGCGCTCGGCGGTTGCTCGCTCCGGACCACCCCTATTGCTCCCAGGGGGCGTTCGTCTTCAGTAGCCGGCGCAGCCTTGCGTTGCTCGCCGGAGGCTTGTCCAGCATGGACGTGAAGCGCTTGAACTCCTGGCTCGACAAGGCGAAATAGCGGCGGTCAAGCAACACTGCTTCCGCTTCTCGGCACGCGGTTTCGAGCATGAAATCCGACCGGTTCCGTCCGAGCGCCTCCGCCGCGCTGTCGATCAGCGCTTTCTGTCGCTGACTGGCGCGCAGGTTGATGGTTTCATCGCGGGTTCTCCTGGTTTTGGTTCCGGTGGCCGGCATCCACTCCTCCATGTATACACAATGAGTGTACATGTTTGTGCGCATGTTGTAAATACGAATTCCCTTTTCGGCACAGCCCGCGCTTGCCTAGCCTGCGGGCCAGCAATATACTTTGCGAGGCTTGCCCGATGACCTGGAAAGGCAGTCACAATCGCAATCATCAATCATAGGGAGAACTTTATGACCACAGCACTCGACCTCGAGCAGGAAACTAATCCGTGGCAGGCGCAAGCCGCGCGCTTCGACCTGGCCGCGCACAAGCTGAATCTTGATGAAGGACTATGGAAGGTTCTGCGAAGTCCAAGCCGCGAAATTATTGTTCATATCCCAGTAATGATGGATGACGGGCATCTCGAGGTCTTTACCGGGTACCGCGTGCAGCACTCCATCGCGCGCGGCCCGGCCAAGGGCGGACTGCGCTATGGGCCCGACGTGAACCTCGACGAAGTCCGCGCGTTGGCGAGCTGGATGACGTGGAAGTGCGCGGTGGTGAACATTCCGTTCGGCGGCGCCAAAGGCGGCATCATTTGCGATCCGCACAAAATGTCCCAGGGCGAGTTGGAGCGCATGACCCGCCGCTACACCGCGGAACTGTTCGAATTTATCGGCCCGGAAAAGGACGTCCCCGCTCCCGACGTGAATACCAACGAGCAGACCATGGCTTGGATCATGGATACCTACTCCATGCACATGCGGCAGACTTGCACCGCGGTTGTCACCGGCAAGCCGGTGAACATCGGAGGATCGCGCGGGCGCCGGGAGGCTACCGGTCGCGGCGTTCTCATGGTCTGCGAAGAGGCGATCAAGAAACTGCGTCTGAATCGCGACACTACCCGCGTTATCGTGCAGGGCTTCGGCAACGTCGGTTCGAACGCCGCCCGGCTCATGGCGGCTGCCGGATACAAGATCATCGGCATCCTGGAGGTTGGCGGTGGCCTGTACAAAAAAGACGGTATCGATCTGGAAGCGCTGTGGGAATTCCGCCAGCGCAATGGCACCATTCACGGCTTCCCCGGCGCAGAGAAGTACGATCCGGCTGAACTCTTGCTGGTCGATTGCGACATTCTGATACCGGCGGCAACCGAAAACCAGATCACCAGCCAAAATGCAGATCGCGTGAAGTGCAAGATTCTGGCCGAAGGCGCGAACGGTCCCACCACCGCGGCCGCCGACGACATCCTCGCCGAGAAAAAGGTCTTCGTGATTCCCGACATTCTGGCAAATGCCGGCGGTGTCACTACTTCCTACTTCGAGTGGGTGCAGGACCGCCAGGGCTACTTCTGGAAGGAATCGGTGGTCAAC
>Ga0074044_10005527_pt1 | contig 10290 bp, 7 predicted proteins | sample BogForMeECP23OM1_FD_94443 | JGI IMG/M metagenome (GOLD analysis project Ga0074044, IMG submission 94443) | Bog forest soil microbial communities from Calvert Island, British Columbia, Canada - Bog Forest MetaG ECP23OM1 | ecosystem: Environmental > Terrestrial > Soil > Wetlands ...
GGTCGTATTGATATTGGTGAACAGCTTGAATTCGTTCGAGCAGCGGATGTCGTAGCCGTAGCTCGAAGTGCCGTAGGAAACGATGCGTTGGCCGTTGACCTCTTTGATCTGATTCGGCTCGAACGGCTCGATCATGCGGTGTTGCTGCGCCATGCGGCGGATCCAGCGGTCGGACTTGATGGACATACGAGGCAGGCTCTCTATGGGTGGCGGCTCACATTAGGGGTGGGCGAAGGGGCGCTGGAAGTATTGTTTTTATCGTCTTGCGTACCATTGTCCTGGTTCTTTTTATCTTTGTCGCTCGTCGCGGCGCCATACACCGCCTTCCCGGCCTCGATCGGCACTTTGACTACTTCGACGCCGACATCAACCGCCGTACTGACGACCGATGCAACGATGCAACCCTGCAATGCGCATGCGCTGGCAAGAGCCAGCATCCAGCGCGCCGCCATTACCGCCTGAAAAAAACAGGTTCCATAGGCTACGTATTTTGTACCACAATCTTGGGAAAAACGCTCGTACGATCTTGCTGCAATTCGGCAATCCTGACTGCGACGCGACGCGCGATGGCGCGGTAGATGTCGGCCACCCGGCTGTCCGGCGCGGCGACCACGGTCGGTCGGCCGGAATCGGCCTGTTCGCGAATGGTGCTGTCGAGCGGCAGCGAGCCCAGCAGCTCGACGCCGTAGTCTTTGGCCATGCGCTCGCCGCCGCCCGAGCCGAAAATGTGTTCCTCATGCCCGCATTGCGGGCAGATGTGCGTCGCCATGTTCTCGACGATGCCGAGAATCGGCACGCTGACCTTTTCGAACATCTTGAGGCCGCGCCGCGCGTCGAGCAGCGCAATGTCCTGCGGCGTCGTCACGATTACCGCACCGGTGACCGGCACCGCCTGTGCCAGCGTCAGCTGGATGTCGCCGGTGCCCGGCGGCAGATCGATCACCAGATAGTCGAGGTCGCGCCAGCGCGTATCGTTGAGTAGCTGTTGCAGCGCCGAAGTGACCATCGGCCCGCGCCACACCATCGGCTGCTCGGTATCCACCAGAAAACCGATCGACATCGCCTGCAGGCCGTGGCCCATCATCGGCTCCAGCGATTTGCCGTCCTTCGAGCCAGGCTTGCCGTGGATGCCGAGCATCATTGGTTGCGACGGGCCATAGATATCGGCGTCGAGCATGCCGACTGTCGCGCCCTCAGCCCGCAACGCCAGCGCGAGATTGACTGCGACCGTGCTCTTGCCGACGCCGCCCTTGCCTGATGCAACAGCGATGATGTTCTTGATGCCCGGCACCAACTTGGTGTTGCGCTGAACCGCATGCGCGACGATACCCATCGAAACGTTGACGCTGACCTTGCCGACGCCGGACAGCGTCTTGAGTTTGGCGGTCACCTGCTCGCGGATCGGTTCGAGCTGCGTTTTGGCCGGATAGCCGAGCACGATGTCTAGCGATATGTCGTTGCCCTCGATCTTGATGTTCTTCGCCTCCCTGCCGGCAACGTAATCTTTGCCCGTGGTCGGATCGGTGATTTCCTGCAACGCGGCCTGGATTTGCTGTTCGGTGATTGCCATGATTCGGGTTGCTCCGGTAAGGGCGGGATTCTAAAACAATCGTCGCGTCGCGCCTATCAAACCCGCACGGTCGGCGCGGTCTTATCAGTTACAATCTTGCGCTTATGACTCGCAGGATTCTCGTCACCTCGGCTTTGCCATATGCAAACGGGCCGATACACATCGGCCATCTCGTCGAGTACATCCAGACCGATATCTGGGTGCGCTTTCAGCGCATGCAAGCCAATACCGAAATTCACTACGTTGGCGCCGACGACACGCACGGCACGCCGATCATGCTGCGCGCCGAAGCCGATGGCGTCACGCCTGAGCAATTGATCGAGCGTGTCTGGCACGAGCACGACCGCGATTTCAAAGGCTTTCATATCAGCTTTGATAACTACTACACGACGCACTCGGAAGAAACCCGGAAGTTCTGCGAGGAAATTTACCAAAAACTCGATCAGGCAAAGCTGATTACGCGCCGCTCGGTCGAGCAGTTCTACGACCCGGTCAAGCAAATGTTCCTGCCCGACCGCTATATCAAGGGCGAATGCCCGAAGTGCGGCGCGAAAAACCAGTACGGCGATTCGTGCGAAGTCTGTGGCTCGACCTACGCGCCGACTGATCTCAAGAATCCGTATTCAACCGTGTCGGGCGCAAAACCGGAACGCAAGGCATCGGAACATCATTTCTTCAAGTTGAGCGCGTGCAAGGACTTCCTCGAAAAATGGACGCGTTCCGGTACGCTGCAGTCGGAAGCCGCGAACAAGATGCAGGAGTGGTTTGCCGCCGGACTCAACGATTGGGACATCTCGCGCGACGCGCCCTACTTTGGCTTTGAAATCCCCGGCGCGCCCGGCAAATATTTTTACGTCTGGCTCGATGCGCCGGTCGGCTACTTCGCAAGTTTCAAGAACCTGTGCGAAAAAAAGAAGATCGACTTCGCTGCATTTACCGACCAGAAGAAAGCCACCGATGAAAAAACCGAGATGGTGCACTTCATCGGCAAGGACATTCTCTATTTCCACGCACTGTTCTGGCCGGCGATGCTTGAAAACTCCGGCTACCGCACGCCCTCAAAAATCTTCGCGCACGGCTTCCTGACCGTGAACGGCGAAAAGATGTCGAAGTCGCGCGGCACCTTCATCACCGCCGAAAGCTATCTGAAACTAGGACTGAATCCCGAATGGCTGCGTTATTACTACGCCGCAAAACTCAACAGCACGATGGAAGATATTGATTTAAATCTTGGGGATTTTGTGGCAAAGGTAAATAGTGATCTCATTGGAAAATACATCAATATTGCTAGCCGAACTGCGGGCTTTATTAATAACCAATTCAATGGGTTGCTATCCACTGATCCATTCACTGAGGAAATGGAACTTTGGCACTCCACAGAAGGAAAAGGGAAAACCCAAAACCCGAGAGAAATTGCTGTCATTCGAGAATATGGCAAAGCCTTCTCAAATACTATTTATTCCGAATACAACAATCGAGACTACGCGAAAGCTATTCGCGCAACGATGCACATCGCAGACCAGGCCAATAAATTCATTGATGAATGGAAGCCATGGAATATAGCAAAAGACCCGAATAGACGGGACGATCTTCAGTGGATTTGTTCGGTCAGTCTCGAGTTATTTCGGATCCTGACGCTATATCTAAAGCCGGTGCTGCCAAAACTCGCCGCACAAGCCGAAGCTTTTTTAAATATAAAACCGCTTGAATGGTCTGATGTAAATAACTCACTTAGGCCTGGCCATAAAATTAACTCTTACGAACACCTTATGGCCCGCATCGAACCCGAGCAAATCGAAGCACTAGTCGCAGCCAACAAGGAAACACTAATGACAACCACACCCTCACCTCAATCTCCTCCGGAAAATGCGCCGACAATTTCGATAGATGATTTCTCCAAAATTGATCTGCGCATCGCGAAAATCGTCAACGCCGAACATATCGAAGGCGCGGACAAACTGTTGAAGTTCACGCTCGACGTCGGTGCGCTCGGCACGCGCACGGTGTTCGCCGGCATCAAATCGGCCTACGATCCGGCAACGCTGGTCGGCAAGCTCGTGGTCGTCGTCGCCAATCTCGCGCCGCGTAAGATGAAGTTCGGTTTATCCGAAGGCATGGTGCTCGCCGCCTCGGGAGAAACGCCGGGAATTTACCTGCTGTCGCCCGATAACGGCGCGCAGCCGGGCATGAAAGTGAAATAATGGCGGGTATGGATTGCAGGCATGAGTGAGGCTTACTTGGCATTGATGCCGCTTTCCGGCGCGCTTGCCGTTGCTTGTGCTTGGCTCGCACTCGCGCTGTTGTCGCTTATTCCCGTTGGCAATGCCTTCATTGCGCGCCGGCTCGCATTTCCACTCGGCGCGCTGGCCGGTCTTGCGCTCACCGCGTTCGGCCTCCAAGCGGTGTGGCTACCGGCACAAAGTCTGATATTGCCGCTCGGACCGCCCAATATTCCATTCCATTTGCGTATTGATCCGCTGGCCGGATTTTTTCTGATGCTGCTCGGCTCTGTTGCGGCCGGCATCTCGGTTTATGCGGCGGGTTATTTCCGCGGCGAGACGGCCGGGCGGCTGGCGCTGATCGGACTCCAGTTCCACGTGTTCCTCGCAAGCATGGCTTTCGTCCTGCTCGCCGATGACGCCTACTCTTTCATGGTCGCATGGGAAACGATGGCGCTCTCTTCCTACTTCCTCGTCATCACCGATCACAAGGTGCCGGCGGTCCGCAGCGCGGGGTTTTTGTACCTGCTGATCGCACACCTCGGCGCGATTTCAATCCTTCTGTGCTTTGGCGTCATGAGCGGCGGCCACGGCGACTACACGTTCGACGCGTTGCGTGCCGCGCACCTCCAACCACTGTGGGCAACGGTCGCATTTCTGCTTGCATTTTTCGGCTTCGGTGCCAAAGCCGGGCTGATTCCGCTGCATGCGTGGCTGCCGGAAGCGCATCCGGCGGCACCGTCGCCCGTTTCGGCGCTGATGAGCGGCATCATGCTGAAGACGGCCATCTACGGCATGGTGCGCGTAATCTATGATCTGATCGGCGGCGTGCGCTGGGAATGGGGCATGCTCGTACTTGTCATCGGCGCGGCAACGATGCTGTTTGGCGTGCTCTACGCGCTGATCCAACACGACCTGAAACGTCTGCTTGCCTATCACTCGATCGAAAACATCGGCATTATCCTGCTCGGACTCGGCATGTCCATGGTGTTCTTCGGCTTCGGCCATCCCGCCGCCGGTGCGCTCAGTCTGATCGCGGCGCTCTATCACACGCTGAACCACGCCGTATTCAAAGGATTGCTGTTCCTTGGCGCGGGTTCGATCCTGCACGCCACTGGCATACGCGATCTCAATCACATGGGTGGCCTGATCCGCACCATGCCGAAGACCGCGTTCTATTTCCTGATCGGCGCGCTTGCCATTTCGGCGCTGCCGCCGCTGAACGGGTTCGTGTCCGAATGGCTCACCTTTCAGTCTGCGCTGCAGGCGCCGATCATCACCAATGGCGTCGTGAGAAGTCTGCTGCCGCTGTTCGCCGCGATGCTCGCGCTCGCCAGTGCGCTGACCGCAATGTGCTTCGTGAAAGTCTATGGCATCGCCTTTCTCGGCCAGCCGCGGGAAACACATGATGCCGCGCACGGCACGAGCAACGATGCCGGCGGCTTTGAGCGCTATGGCATGGCCTGGCTTGCCGCCGGCTGTTGCGTGCTCGGACTGTTTCCGGCTTCCTTCCTGCTGATGTTAAACCGGGTTGGCGCTTCACTCACCGGCCACAGTCTTTCGGAGGAGGCGCTGCAATCGAACTGGTTGTGGCTGGTGCCGACCGCGCCTGAAAAAGCGAGCTATTCGCCGCTTATTTTTCTGCTCGTCATCGTTGCTGTGACGCTGCTTACGTTCCTGCTGGTGCGCCGCTTCTATCATGGCCGGGTGCGCTATGCCGACCCATGGGACTGCGGTTACCCCGAACAAACTTCCCGCATGCAGGACACTGCAGATGCTTTCGGCCAGCCGATCCGCCACGTATTCGGTCCGGTCTATCGCATGGAACGGCAACTGCCGGAGCCGGACGACCCGGCGCCGAAATTCACGCTCAACATCGAGGACCGCCATTGGTACTGGCTGTACTTGCCGGTGGCGCGGCTGGTTGAATTCATTTCATCGAAAATCGGGCTGTTGCAGCAGGGAAAAATCAGCATCTACCTGCTCTACAGTTTCATCACTTTGCTGGCGTTGCTGGTGTTCGTACGATGAATCTTTCCGCCGGCATCGCATTCCAGATCCTGCAGTCGGTGTTCGTGGTGCTCGCCGCCCCTCTGCTCATGGGCTGGATCAACCAGTGTCGTGCCTGGCTGCAGAACCGCTCGGCGCCCTCGCTACTGCTGCCTTATTACACGCTGATAAAACTTTTTCACAAGGATGCCGTGATTGCGCGCAACGCCTCGCCGTTGTTCCGCATCACTCCCTATGTGCTGTTCGGCTGCATGTGGCTCGCCGCCGGCATCATCCCGGTGCTCGCGACCGATCTGCCGTTTGCGCCGGCGGCGGACATCATCGCGCTGGTCGCCGTATTCGCGCTGGCGCGCGTGTTCTCCGCCCTCGCGGCCATGGATATCGGTACTGCGTTCGGCGGACTCGGCGCGCGGCGCGAAATGCTGATCGGTTTTCTGGCCGAACCGGCGATGCTAATGGCGCTGTTCACCGCCGCGTTCATCTGCGGCTCGACTCAACTCACCACCATCGTCGACACACTCGCGCACCGGCAATTCGCGATCTATCCGGGCCTCGCCTTCGCTGCCGTCGCCTTCCTCATGGTGCTGCTTGCAGAAAACGCGCGCATTCCGATCGACAACCCGACCACGCATCTGGAACTCACCATGGTGCACGAGGCGATGATTCTCGAATACTCGGCGCGGCACCTCGCGCTTATCGAATGGGCCGTTGCGATCAAGTTGTTTGCCTACATGACGCTCGGCCTTGCGCTGTTCGTGCCATGGGGCATTGCCTCCGCCGGCGACTGGAACGAGTTACCGCTTGCGCTCGCCGCGCTCACGGCGAAGCTCGCCCTCGCCGGCGCCGGACTCGCGCTGATCGAAACGGTGTTCGCCAAGTTGCGGCTGTTCCTGGCACCAGAATTCCTGTCCACCGCATTCCTGCTTGGGGTACTCGGCATGCTCACCCACTTTCTGGTGCAGGCCTGAGACGAACATGCCGCTCGCCAGCCAGTTCATCAATCTCCTCGCAGCGCTGCTGTTGCTGATCGCATTCGCGATGCTGTCGCAGCGGCGCGTGCTGACGCTGATCAAGCTGTTCGCCTGGCAGGGCGCGACGCTCGCCACCTCAATTGTCATCGTTGCCTGGTCCACCGGCCAGCCGCACCTCTATTACTCGGCGACGCTGACGGTACTGCTGAAGGTGATATTGATCCCATGGATCTTGCACCGCCTGATCAACCGTCTCAATATACGCTGGGACGTCGAAACGCTGATTAACATTCCGACGACCATGCTGGTCGGGATCGGGCTTGTCATCTTCGCGTTCGCGCTGGCCACGCCGATCTCGCAGACGGCAAACGCTATCACGCGTTCAACACTGGGCATCGCACTGGCCAGCGTGCTGCTTTCCTTCCTCATGATGATCGTGCGCAGAAAGGCCATTCCGCAGGTAATCGGCTTTCTGTCGATGGAAAACGGCCTGTTCTTCGCCGCCACCAGCGCGACGTACGGCATGCCGCTGGTGGTGGAGCTGGGCATCGCGCTTGACGTGCTGGTCGGCACTTTCATCTTCGGCATTTTCTTCTTCCATATCCGCGAGCAGTTCGACAGTCTCGACATCCGGCACATGGAAAAGCTGAAAGAGGATTGAAGTGGAAATTCTGTTCGTTCTCGGAATGCCACTGCTGGGGGGACTCGTGCTCGCGCTGTTCGGTCACCGGCGCTGGGCGCCCGAACTGAACGCATCGATGAGCCTGTGCACTCTCGTCGCCGCGGCGTTCCTGACGGCGCGCATCATCGCGGACGGGCCGATGACGGCCTTCCACGAGCAGTTCTTCGTCGACCCATTCAACGTGTTTCTGGTCGCGCTCACCACCTTCGTCGCGTTTACCACGACGCTGTTTTCGTGCCCCTACATGCGCACCGAGGCGAAGCACGGCCGGGTCAACATGGCACGTCTCCGGCTTTACCACAGCATGTACCAATTTTTTACCTTTACCATGCTGTTGTGTCTATTATCGAACAACGTCGGCGTGATGTGGGTCGCGATGGAAGGCGCGACGCTTTCCACGGTCCTGCTCGTTTCTCTTTATCGCACGCCGGCCAGCCTGGAGGCGGCGTGGAAGTATTTCATTCTGTGCTCGGTGGGCCTCGCGCAAGCGCTGTTCGGCACCATTCTCCTTTATTTCGCCGCCGAAAAAGTGCTCGGCCCCGGCGTCACCTCGCTGTTGTGGACGCATCTCTACGAGGTGCGCGGCGCGCTGGAACCGACCGTGCTCTCACTTGCGTTCGTGTTCCTGTTGCTGGGCTATGGCACCAAGGTCGGGCTGGTGCCACTACATAACTGGCTGCCTGACGCTCACGCCGAAGGCCCGACGCCGATTTCGGCCGTGCTCTCGGGGCTGCTCCTGAATGTTGCGCTCTACGCGGTGGTGCGCAGCAAGGTGCTGGTGGATGGGGCGCTCGCGCACCATTTTTCCGGCGGATTGATGATGGGCTTTGGCCTGCTTTCGGTCGTCGTCGCGGCGTTTTTTCTGTCGCGACAGCGGGACATCAAGCGCATGTTTGCGTACTCGTCAATCGAACACATGGGCATCATGACTTTTGCCTTCGGCATGGGCGGCGCGGTGGCCGCGTTTGCAGGCCTGTTGCACATGACGGTGCATTCGCTCACCAAAAGCGCGATCTTCTTCACCGCCGGTCACGCCTCACAAGCCACCGGCACGCAGAACATGGACGATATTCGCGGCCTGATCCAGGTGAGCCCGGCAATCGGCTGGGGACTCGTGCTGGGAAGCGTTGCAATCCTCGGCATGCCACCGTTCGGCGTGTTTACGAGCGAGTTCATGGTGCTAACCACGGCGATGCACGAACATTCGTGGGCCACGCCATTCCTGCTGGTCGCGCTCGGCGTCGCGTTCGCGGCGATTTTCGGGAAAGTACAGCCGATGGTGTTCGGCGAAACCACAGCGCCGCGGCTGGCCCACGGACCGGCGCTGATTCCCGTATTCGTGCATCTGACGATCGTGCTGATACTCGGCCTTTATATTCCGCCCTACCTCGTGGCGTGGTACCGGCAGGCGGCGGCGCTGATCGGCTGAAAGACGATGCGAATCCCGGAACTTCCAATCGAACTCGAGCCGCTCGCCGGCGCGATGCCGGTGTTCTGCGCTGAGATCAGCACGGACGCGCTACGCACCGTGTGCACTTCGGCGCGCACGCACCGAGGGCGCTTGGTCGCGCTGTGGGGCAGCGATGATACGACGCGCGGCGCCGGCTTCGCGCTCCACGTGGCACTGGCCCTGCCGTCGGGACTTGCGTGGATCAGCGTGCCGCTGGCGCGCGAACAGCCGCACTATCCGGGTATCGCCGATATTTTCCCCGCCGCAAACCGCATGCAGCGCGCCACCTACGACCTCCTCGGCATTGCGGCACACGATGAACGCGACCAGCGCAAGTGGCTGCGGCATGGCGCCTGGCCGGACGACGTATTTCCGCTGCGCAAGGATTGCGCTGCCGCCAGCCGCTTTCCGTCCGCTGCGGACCGCTATCCGTTCGTCAAAGTCGAAGGCGAAGGGGTGCACGAGGTCCCGGTCGGGCCGGTACATGCCGGCATCATCGAGCCGGGACATTTCCGCTTCTCGATCGTCGGCGAAAAAATTTTGCGATTGGAAGAGCGTCTCGGCTACACGCATAAGGGTATCGAAAAATGTTTCGAAGCGATGACGCTTGAGGACGGCGCGAAGCTCGCCGGACGTATCTCGGGCGATGCGACCGTTGCCTATGCCTGGGCCTATGCGATGGCGGTCGAAAGCACGGCGGGAATCGAGCCGCCGCCGCGCGCACTTACGTTGCGCGGCATCCTGCTCGAACTGGAACGGATCGCCAACCATCTGGGCGATCTTGGCTACCTCAGCAACGACGTCGCGCTGTCGTTCGGTTTTTTCCAGTTCTGGCGCCTGAAGGAAGATTTGCTACGGCTTAATGCCGAACTCTTCGGCCATCGTTATCTGATGGACGTCATCGTCCCCGGCGGCGTAGCGCGCGACCTGGCGCACCCGCAAGCGGAATTTCTGCTGGAACGGCTGGCGAAAATTCATAGCGAAACAGCAACGCTGCGCAACATTTACGACGAACACGCCGGCGCTCAGGATCGTTTCATCATGACCGGCCAGGTGCTGCAGGCGCTGGCCGAAAAAATGGGGCTGACCGGACTGGCCGGGCGCGCAAGCGGCATTGCCCGCGATTTGCGCGCCGACTATCCGGTTGCACCGTACCGCGAGCTCGCGCCGGTCATCGCCACGCATACGCGTGGCGATGTTGCCGCACGCGTCGCGCTGCGTTTCGACGAAATTACCGAGTCGGTGCGGCTGGTGCAGGCGCTCGCATCGCGGCTGCCATCCGGAGATATCCGCGTGCCGGTCGCGCCCGGCGGCGGCAAACGCGGTATTGGCTGGGTCGAAAGCTGGCGCGGCGAAGTGCTGATCGCCCTCGAAACCGCAGAAGCTAA
>Ga0074044_10005528_pt1 | contig 10290 bp, 12 predicted proteins | sample BogForMeECP23OM1_FD_94443 | JGI IMG/M metagenome (GOLD analysis project Ga0074044, IMG submission 94443) | Bog forest soil microbial communities from Calvert Island, British Columbia, Canada - Bog Forest MetaG ECP23OM1 | ecosystem: Environmental > Terrestrial > Soil > Wetlands ...
CTGGTGACCGACCGTGACGCGGATCGAAGGATGCGTGACTTTCATGGTAATAGCTCCTACATGGTAATAGCTCCTATGGGATGGCTCGTCCTGGAACGGCCGCGCGGAGTTCAACTGCCCGAGTTCACCGCGATGTGCCTGGGCCTGGCGTTTTCGGCCTTGGGCAAGTTGACCGTCAGAATACCGTTCGTGAAGGTGGCCGACACCTGGGTGCTGTCAACCCGGTCGGGCAAGGTGATCGTCCGGGACCACCGTCCCACGGGTCGTTCCTGCCGGCGATAGCTGTCGTCCTTGACGCCCTCGGGGCGCTTGCGTTCTCCGCGCATCGTTAATGTCTCGCCGGTGATGGTCAGCTCGACTTCCTCGGCAGCCACCCCGGGCAACTGGGCGGACAGGATGTAACCCTCTCCCGCGTCATAGAGGTTCACCGCTGGATACTGCCGGACATTTCGCAAGGGCTGAAAGGGATCGAGACTGTCGAACAGTCGCCCCACCTCGCGCTGAAGCTCACGAAGTGGGTCCCACCGCCCCTGCCACTGCGAACCGTTCATGGAACCGCCCTCCAGGATACAAAGTTCGGGTCTTCAGAAGAAACCAGGAGGCAGAGCTCGTGCCAATTTGGCCGAATTCTCTCGAAAGGTTCCTCTGACTGCGACATAAAGTGCATTATGATATATACTTAAAGACAGTCATTCAACCGCGGTCCAGGGTATTTCGAGCGTCGACGCCTGGGGTGCTCGATGTCAATTTGACAGAGAATTTCTCCCGCCCAGATTCGATTGCCAAAATGGCAGTTGGGGGCGACTTGAGGCTTTACCACGTCACCAGGAGGTTTCGGAGAATGGCGGTCTCGTCGGCAGCGGGCTCGACCGTGAGCCACTCGGTAAGGCTTGCGGAATCTCGGCCCACAGGTATTGTTTCGCCATCCACGGTCAACGCGACCCGGCCGGCCTGGCGAGCAACCTGGACTCGATGCCAGAGGAGCGTCAGCAGGATGACAAGACTGAGCAGAATGGGCGTTGCCAGGGTTGCGTCGACCAGTATCTGACCGAACCAGTCCAACCCGACCCACATCTCAGGGGCCCTTCGACCTGCGTGATGGCGGTGCACTTCACAACAGATATGGTCGTCAGGCGAGACACCCCCGGGCAAGCCGCGACCGCGGAAACGCCCCAGTATCGCGAAGGACCAAGTCAGTGCCGTCGCTGACGGTCACTTCCCTGGCCCTTTGAGCCCTGGACACGTAATTGAGCATGACCTGGACGGTCCATTGGCGTCAAGACGCTGGGGTCAGTTGCTCCTCGTGTGCGTAGGGATTCTGAGTGAATTGCCGCTGCGCCTCGTCAATCATGGCACGCAGGCGGTCGAGGTCCTCGGGGGTCGGCGGCTTCGAGTCCAGCAGGGCCACCATCACCCGATCCAGTGCCCCGTCGAAAACGCGATCGACGAAGCGCCTCGTCAGCTCGCGGATGGTCCGCTCTGACGACTTCTTGGGGAAGTAGATGAACGTTCTACCTTCCACGACGTGACGGACCAGGCCCTTTTTTTCCTCCATGATGTTGAGCAGGGTCTGTACCGTACTGTAGGCTACCGGTCCGGTCTCCCGGTTCAGGTCGTCCTGAACCTCCCGGACGCTGGCCTTCTCCCGAGCCCATAAGATCTTCATGATCTCGAGCTCCCGATCGGTCACCATCTGAGTCTTTCGCACGACAACCTCCGGGAAATGACAGGAAAAACGTGAATAATCATCTCCGTAAGCTACCCCGCTCCAGGGGACTACGCAAGCCTAGGTAAATCGGAATTAGCATGCCTGCCGGCGCGACTGTCCCGCTCCGTGAGAACGACAGAACTGCTGAGATGGTCAGTCCTTGCCGATTTCTCTTATTTCTCCAACTACCCCCGATTCCACAATTCTGAGCACAGATCTGGGCCGCCACTTGCGAGACGAATCTGCGATAGCCTGCGTGCAAGCATGGTTTGGAATTCGCTGAGCCAGCGGCGATTCAAAGGGGATGGGTGGGGAATTGGCATGACCGCGACGAGCTTGGCTTGAGAGCGGGAGTGTTCGCTGCCGGGAACCGGCAATCGGCATGGGAACACGGAGTCGAAACGTGCTGCACTGCGGCCGCGCGAGCGAAACTCTTGAACGTCGCCATAAGGCTCGAACCAGCGGAACGACTCGGTGCCCAGAGGGATGATGTGATGGCCGGTCCAGAACCGGGTGAGCAGCTCGAGGATCAGCGGCCGCAAACGCTGCTTGACCGGATCGGAATAGGCATTGTTGCCGGGGGGCTTGTAAGGAACTGTATTGGCCAGAAGGGCATACCGCAGCGCGTCTTGAAGTTCGCCGGGGGACACGACGTCCGCGGATCCGTCGGCTTGCCAGGCCCGCAGCAGCCCTTGTCGCACGAGCTTGCCCCCGGCCCCGATCAGCGGCTGGCCAAGTCTGACCTCGTCCTTGCCCAGGTCGCGCCCGAAGATGCAGACCGGAGCCTCGAGCGAGCCGGCATAGAGAATCGGCTGAAACGGGTCCTTCTTGAACCGTTCGTAGACCGGGACGTCGATGGGAAACTCCTCGCGACGGGCGCTTGCGCGGATCTCCTCACACAATTCTTCGATCGTCGTTGCCAACCTGCTGGTCTCCTTAGATTCTGGCCCCTCGGCTGGCCATTTAAAATGGTGGAAAGCGGCTTGCCATGTCCAACAGAACCAAGAACAGGAGAATCGGAAGGCCGATCAAGATCAGAAGCCCCCAGGCTCGCCAGGCCGAGAAGCCGTGTGCCTCGCCGATGCACTTGAGCATCGTGAAGAACGCCCAGATACCAAGAATGATTGTGATCACACCGGTAATCATGAGAACGAGCCCCAGACCAGGGCTGCGATCAAGGACCGGTTTCTTTGATGTGAACATCTCACGCCCGATCAGGTCGATCTGAAGGAACCAGATCAGGATCGTGGCCAGCGCCGGGACCTGAGACCAGGCGATTGCCGCCCTGAGCTCTTCGGAGCTTCCGTGCCCGCCCAGCCTGCGCCCTGCCCAGCTAATCAGAGCTCCTCCGATGTAAATTCCGATCAGTCCGTAGATCAGACCCAGAAGCACGGCCATGATGAGGATGCGCGCAAGGGGAAGCTGATCGCCGGCATTCATCTGGGCTGCGCGGCCCAGGGCCTGGATCACGCCCCCTGCCATGGCGAGCGGAAGCACGAGGTAGGTCGGATTGGTGTTGAGTATCCCCCGAATCGTCGCTCTTGGCCGCGTCCAGATCGTCAGGAAGGGGTTCTCGACGGAGAGGTCGATTCCGCGGGTCTTTGAGCGACCACGATCCTCCCTCCACAGGTCGACCTTGGGAGCTGCGTAAGGGTTCATCTCATCGATCGGATCAACGTTTTCCATTAATGTATATCCTCTTGACAGTAATCATGTACATATCCCATTCTTGCGAAATCACAGCGCCCATTTCTCTGCCTCCCAAAAAAAACCGAAAGGCCCGTCTGTGGAGTGTCCACAAACAGGCCTTCACGACCATCCGTCGTCTGCCCGACATGAGCAAGACTTATAGCTTCATGGTATCTCTTGGCTGGACGTTCACAAGACCTTGGGGCGAATCGTAAAGGGGACAATCCTATTACTCGTCGAAGGATAGGTGGTTTGGGCAATTTTCCATGATCACTCGCCCGGTGTGACCGAAAGACGGGAGTTGCCGTCCTCGCGGTCCAAGGCTGTATTCCAGGCATAACCTCGAATTGCCTCGGTGATCACCTTGCACTACCCTCTGGCCGACGCTCGAGCAGATGGAGGCGGCGGGTTTCCCACGTGAATAAGTCAAGGACCAGGAATCAGAAGTTTCCTAAATTCTCCAAACGCCCGCCATGGATGGTAATGTCCCCTTTATGCCTTTATCCCCCCCGCCCCCTGGGTGGCCCCTTCTGCGCCCCCCCTCGGTCCAGCACGCGCGGCCACTGGTTCCTGGCTGTTGGCGCGCCTCTAAGCCTGCCGAGCGACCAGATTAACCACCGCAACTTGGCCGTGCTCACTGCCGTCTAGCTCGATGGGGACCGACTCACCGGCCCGTGCGCTGTAGCGAACCACATCCGTGTAGTGGGCCACCCTGCCCCGCCCGGTTGGCCCCGTCCAGACCTCGATGAGCGTGTCAGGGCCCTTGAGACGAACAATCAGGTAGATGGGAATGCCTGCCGCGGCGTACCGGCGCCACTTTCGCCCACGATCGCGGTGGTGGGTCGTGTCGGAGACCTCAACCAGCAGGGCGACGTCGCGAGGTCGCGGGTGCCGGGCGGCGTAGTTCGCGTCGCTTCCGCGCAGCACCGCAATGTCCGGCTTGGGCGCCCAGTAGCGGCCGATCAAGACAGGCTTTTCTTCCCGGATGGTCCACCCGTCTTGCGGAAGCACGGCCCGCAGCGCCTCGTGAAGCCGCCCGACGGCGAAGGTGTGCGGTGGCAGGTCGGTCATTGCATAGATCTTTCCGGCGACCAGCTCGACCTTCTGGTCCTCAAAGATGCCGGCGGCCATCATGCGGTGGAATTGCCGGACGTCGAAGTGATAGCTTCGTGCAGCGTTTGTCAAGAGGCCAGTCATGGGGCAAACCCTCCTTGCTCAAGTTAGCGGAATGCGACATCCGAAGCAAGCGAGCCATCCGCGGCGAATGGGAACCAACGGCACGCCGCCGTCGGCGCGGCGCGTGTGGCACGAGCGGGCGGCGCATGCCTGCGATTCTGCCCAACGCTACGCCGAGCCGCTGGATTACGCGGTCTCCCAGCGCATGATCGAGCTCAGCATCGACCCGAACATGAGAGAACGAGGACATGCATAGCAGTATCTCTACTACAGACCGCGTGAGGGAGCAGCGTCCGAGATGCTCCCGGTTCGTCGTGGGGATGGTGACGGTATCCCCTGGCTGGCCGGCGAGCGCCGCTGGTCCAGCAAGGATGGCATCGACATCGAGAGCGTCGGGAGACGCCGTGGGGATGCCCAAGCGTGGAGGGAAGCCCAGAGCTCGGCGGCCTTGATCGATAGGGACCCTCCGGGACGGTTCGCAATAGGACGCGGTCTCGGCTACACTGTCATAAGCTCTGGCCGCCGAAGCGCTCTGCGAAACGCAGGGTGTGGATTGCCAGGGAAGAGTTCGCAAGGAAAGGTCGTGTGAAGATGGTCACGATCACGTTTCCGGATCGCGAGGCGGAAAAGCGTGCGCTCGCCTTCCTGATTGGTCGCTTCTCCGGCCGGGTGTTGCGATCGGGCGAACACATCGTTCCCGAGGCGGCACTGGAGGCACTTGCCGACCAGAATATCCCTTTTGCCGTGCGAGGGAAGGCGACCTATGAGCAGCAGATGGCGGCGCTGCGAGGTGCTGCTTCCCCTCCAGTTCAATGACGGCCGCGCTGTGCATTCGGAATGGCTCGCCGAGGCCGTCTTGGAGGTCGTAGATCATTTCGGCGCAGCCGGCTACGAAACGCAAAAAGTCGAGGGCCACTGGCGACACGGAGGCGTCCTCTATCGAGATGATCTCGTGCGGATCGTCATCGACGTACCCGACTTGGCCAAGAATCGGCAGTGGATGAAGCAATTCAAGAAGCGGTGGAAGGACCGCCTCGAACAACTCGAGCTCTGGGTGATCAGCTACCGGATCGAGCTTGAGTAACAGCAGGAATTCGAGGACATGTAAAGCAGTATTCCTCGGCCGCCCGCCCCAGTCCCAGCTCCGCCTGGAACCGCTGGCTGGGAAGCTCCAGCGTGGCGAACACCTCGTCGAGCGACGTTTCCCGCTCGGGGTCGAAGATCGCTGTGGTGAGCACGCGGCAGTCGATCCCCCGCCCGGCCAGCACCTCGCGCAGATCGCGCGTACACAGGGCCGCGGTACTGGAGGGGTCCGGGTAACAATGGATCGAGGCGAAGAGCAGGCGCATGGGATACCGGGGGAAAAGGCCGTGATGAGGGGTATTGATGGGATTGGTTCCGGCAAAACGAGCCCGTTGCGATCGCGCTCATGCCATCAAGAAGGGACCAAGTTCCTGAGACGCTCGCAAGACTCGGGCAATTCTGTCGTAAACTCAGTATGTCAGGATAATGCGGATGGTCTTTGTCAATTCGGTGTGAGACTCAGGTCCGCGCTGCTCAAGCCGTAAGGCGGCGCGCGGCGCCTGTTCTTTGACACGCGGAAACCAATCCGCCCGATCTGAGGGTCGCGCAAGTCTTGCGGAATAGCCGGGTAATAAGGGCTGGCGAAAGCTTGACGGTTCGCAGCGCTGCCAGGTTCACCCCGGATTGACTGAACAGCACGCGGTTCGGGCCAAGCGGTCGTCAAAAAAGCGCCAAACAAAGCCAATTTAAATCAGCCACAAGTCACTCGCCCTCAAAGAGTTAACGTCGGATGTATTCGGGCTTCTTTATGCAAAACGAACCCAATTCCGGGTCGTCGAGGCCGCGACATTGGAGGGCTGGCGATGACGGAAGCCGGCACGCAGACAAGCTTGGCCCACGCTGGATCGGGTGGCCAGGACGTTGGGGGCCGACCACTTTTCCTTGGTGCCAGAAATTGGGTGGCCCCTTCCGCTATCTAGAAAATGCGGAATGCGGAATGGGGAAGGAGAAATGGCAGATGACAAATGCCCGATGGCAGATGACAAATGCCGGATGACAGATGGGGGATGACAAATGCCGCGACGAAACGGACCACCCACGTTTCCCGGGTGCCAGAAATTGGGTGGCCTCTTCCGCTATCAAGGACGGCATGCCGCAAGACCCCCTGCTAACCCGTAGCGATGATCCGTGGGCCGGATGGAGGTAAAATGACCCGAAAAGGGGTCGAAAAGGCGATTTTTTTGGGGATTGGCTATGTGGATCACAAGTAAAGCTTCGCCTAACCCGTTCTGCGACCGAATGGGCGCAGACGTCTGGAGCGCCTTTCCCAAGCGTACGCGCGCGAGGTGGGCGGAAACGAACCAAGTGATGTGATCGAGTGTCTCGGAGTCGTGATTCAGGGTCGCCGTCTGGTAGAATCTGGAGACGGACCGGGCCAAGAGGCCCCCTGTGAATCCAACCACGCTGGCCGACAAGACATGACGCGAATCGCCATTTACGACACAACCCTGCGGGACGGCAGCCAGGGCGAGGGGGTCAACTTCTCCCTCCAGGACAAGCTCATGATCACCGCCCGTCTCGATGAACTGGGCGTTGACTATGTCGAAGGGGGCTATCCGCTTTCCAATCCCAAAGATTACTCCTATTTTCGTGCCGTGAGCGAGCTTTCTCTCCGTCACACCAAGGTTGCGGCGTTCGGCATGACCAGACGCCGTGACCTGGCCGCGGCAGACGACCACGGTATGAAGGCCCTGGTAGCCGCCAGGACCCCGGTCGTGACGATCGTGGGCAAGACCTGGGACTTGCATGTCCGCGAGGTGCTCGGCGTCTCCCTTGATGAGAACCTGCGGATGATCGCCGATTCGGTTGCCTTCTGCGCAGCCAGTGTGCCCGAGGTCGTCTACGACGCCGAGCACCTCTTCGACGGTTTCAAGCACAATCCCGATTACGCGCTGCGAACCTTGAGGGCTGCCGCCGATGCCGGGGCCGCCTGGATCGTCCTTTGCGACACCAATGGCGGCTCGCTTCCCGAAGAGATCGCCGAGGCCGTCCAGCAGGTTGCGCGTGAGCTTGCCGTTCCGCTCGGCATTCACACGCACAACGACGGCGAGCTGGCCGTGGCCAACTCGTTGGCCGCCATACGGCACGGGGCGCGCCAGGTTCAGGGCACGATCAACGGCCTGGGTGAGCGGTGCGGCAACGCCGACCTCTGCAGCGTCATAGCCAACCTGGCGATCAAGTATCCCGATTACCAGGTGCTCTTGCCCGGCAAGCTGGTTCACCTCACGGAGGTCTCCCGCTACGTCTACGACACGGCCAACATGAATTTCCGGCCTGATCAGCCCTTCGTGGGGGTCAGCGCATTCGCTCACAAGGGGGGGATGCATGTTCACGGCGTGCGCAGGATCGCAGCCAGCTACGAGCACATCGACCCCGAAACCGTCGGCAACGAGCGCAGAGTGCTCGTGAGCGAGCTTTCCGGCAAGTCGAACATCGCCGAGAAGCTCGCCGAATATGGGCTGGAACAGGATTCGGCGCTCCTCGCTCGCGTCCTCGACCGGGTCCAGGAGCTGGAGAACGAGGGCTACCAGTTCGAGGCGGCCGAAGCGTCGTTCGTACTGCTTGTCGACCGGCTGGCCCAGCGGCACAACGCTTGGTTCCAGCAGCTTGGTTTCCATGTCAGCGTCTCGCGCATGGGGCAGCGTGAGACCCTGACCGAGGCCACGATCAAGCTTCAAGTCGGCGATCATCTGGAGCATACCGTGAGCGAGGGCGACGGCCCGGTCAATGCCCTCGATGGCGCGCTGCGCAAGGCCCTCGAGCGACACTACCCCCGGCTCCGCGAGATGCACCTGGCGGATTACAAGGTCCGGGTCATCAATGCTCGGGCAGGCACCGCGGCCCGCGTGCGGGTCGTGATCGAGAGCCGCGACCATGACTCGGTCTGGGGGACCGTCGGCGTCTCCGAGAACGTCATCGAGGCAAGCTGGCTGGCGCTCATCGATGCCTTCGAGTACAAGCTTTCCCGGGACGCGCGGTCCCGGCCCAACGAGCAGACCGCCGCGACCGCCGACGCACCTCGATGACGGTCAATCCATGACACTCTTTCAGACCTCCGGAAGGAGACCAACCATGACTGAGCCAGAGACCAGGTCCGACCTCGCCCGGCTGACCGGAGATGAGTTCTCCCGCTACTTCGAACACCTGGCCCATCGGGTCGACCACTTCGTTCACGCGGTGCCCGCCGGGTCGCTCTGGACCAAGCCCTTCCCCTTCGGCAACAGCATCGGCCACCTGGTTCTGCACCTGACCGGTAACCTGAACCACTACGTCGGGGCCATCATTGCCGGCAGCGGTTACGAGCGTCAACGCGAGAAGGAGTTCACCGATCCAGCCCACCCTCCCGTGGAAGTGCTCCTGAGCCAGTTCCACGAGGCCGTGGCGATGGTCAAGAGCACGCTGCACTCGCTCGACGACGAAGGGTTCAAGGTCGCGGTCGAGCACAACGTCCCCATTCAGACGCGGCTCGGCCTCTTCCTCGTTTGCCTCGCTCACATGAACAACCACATCGGCCAGATGAGCTACCTCGTGCAGGCGCTTCAGCCGGGGAATGAGCAGAAGCCGCAGTGGTGAGCGCACGGACGCATGGAGAATGACCTGGGAGACCGAGGCATGTCGACACAACTTCGGAAGACGGATGCCGGCCGGCGTCCCTACCGCCTGACCGCTGAACAGGTCGAACGGATGCTCGAGGCGGGTATCATCCCCGCAAGAGATGACCTCGAATTGATCGGGGGTGTTCTCTACAAGATGGTCAAGCAAGAGCCCCACAACTTCGCCGTCGGCCAAGTCGCCGCGGCACTGCGGCGTCTCTTGCCCACCGGTTTCCACGTTCGTGAAGAGAAGTCCCTCCGCCAGGGTAGGCGGAGCCTGCCCGAGCCCGACGTCGTTGTGGCAGCCGGCCGGTCCGGTGACTACCGCCCTCGGCCACCGTCACCGTCCGAGGTGCCGCTCATCGTCGAGGTTTGCCACTACACGCAGAAGGCCGATTTCCAGGACAAGTACCGGCGGTATGCCGCCGCCCGGGTTCCGGTCTACTGGATCGTCGACCTGCACCACAGGCGCGTCGAGGTTTGCACTGGCCCGGTCGGACAGGGGGCCATGGCAAGCTACTCGGCAAGCGTCTCCTCTCGGGAGGGCGGGTCCGTGCCGGTTCTACTGCTCGGGGAGGAGATCGGAGTGATCCATGTCGCCGATCTTTTGCCCCCATCCGCCTCGACGTCATGAAAAGCATGCCACCAACACCCCGTAGCTGATCACATTCGTTTCCAAGAATCCGCATGAATATCGACGAGATCCCCAAGCAATATGACCCCAAGGATGCCCAGGATCGGTGGTACGAGTTCTGGGTTCAGAACGGTTACTTCCACGCCGATCCAGCCAGTGACCGGCAGGCTTACTGCATCGTGATTCCGCCGCCCAATGTCACCGGAGCGCTGCACCTGGGCCATGCGCTGAACAACACGCTGCAGGACGTCTTGATCCGCTGGCGGCGGATGCAGGGGCACGAGTGCCTCTGGATGCCCGGCACCGACCACGCCGGGATTGCCACCCAGGCGGTCGTCGAGAAGCGGCTGCTCGAGGAAGAGAAGAAGTCCCGCCACGACCTGGGACGCTCGGCGCTCGTCGCACGA
>Ga0074044_10005529_pt1 | contig 10289 bp, 7 predicted proteins | sample BogForMeECP23OM1_FD_94443 | JGI IMG/M metagenome (GOLD analysis project Ga0074044, IMG submission 94443) | Bog forest soil microbial communities from Calvert Island, British Columbia, Canada - Bog Forest MetaG ECP23OM1 | ecosystem: Environmental > Terrestrial > Soil > Wetlands ...
GAACGGCATGAGAATCGCTCACATCGACCGGGAGCGCAGTCGACGACTGCGGCTGGCATACACCGATGACGCCTTCGAGCACAATCAGCTGGGTGTTCCGCTGCTCTCTCTGAAGCTTCCACTGACGCGGCAGCGATATCCCAACGGCGTGGTCCGCGCCTTCCTGGACGGGTTGCTCCCCGAGGGAGATGCGCGCCAGGCGGTCGCGCGGGACTTCAACGTCGATAGAGACGATACGTATGGATTGATTCGGGCACTAGGGCGGGACTGCGCAGGTGCGCTCGTGATCCAGCCCGAGGATGAGCCACCGCCGCCGATCGCCACGACGCTCACAGCCGAGTCACTGAAAGACGCCGAGATCGCTGACCTCGTCGCAAACCTGCGTAGCGCGCCATTGGGTGTCAGCGGCAGGGTGAGGATCTCGCTCGCAGGTGTTCAGGAGAAACTGCTGCTGACGCGGATGCCCGACGGCGCATGGGGTCGGCCCGTAGACGGCACACCTTCGACACACATCCTCAAGCCCGAGATCGCGGGTTACCCGAACACGGTCGAGAACGAGGCGTTCTGCATGCGCATCGCGAAACACCTCGGCCTCCCGGTTGCCGACGTCAAGACTACGATCGTCGGCGGCCGTAAGCTGATCATCGTTGAACGCTACGACAGGGTCGTTCATCCAGATGGCTCGGTTCAGCGCCTGCATCAGGAAGATTTCTGCCAAGCGACAGGCATTCCTCCCGACAAGAAGTATCAAGAAGATGGCGGGCCTGCTCTCGTGCGCATCGCCGAGATCCTCCAGTCGGTAGCGACCGCAGACTCCGTCGAGCTGCTATTGGCGGCCGTCACGTTCAACGTACTAATCGGCAACGGAGACGCGCATGCCAAGAACTTCTCACTGCTGCACGACCCTTCAGGTGCGCTGCGGCTCGCGCCGCTCTATGACCTGATGTCAACGCTCTTCTACGGCGACGATCGACTAGCAATGTACATCGACACCGTGCAGCGCACGCGTCGAGTGACCGCGAATCGTCTCCTGAATGAGGCGGCACACTGGGGGTTGTCGAAGCGCCGTGCGTCGGAGATCGTCGCTGACATCTTGGACCGCGTAGGTAATGCCGTTGCTTCGGCATTGGCCGAGACGCCAGAACTACCGGCGGAGATACCAGCTATTATCGAGGCCCAGCTCGCGCAGGTACGCAGTGCGTTCGATCCTGTAAATAAGCCGTAACCGGAGAACGCGGGTGATACCAGGGCTGGAGAGCTATGATCGCGTCCCTCCTTACGGCGAATACGTCTCGCTACGTCGTCCATGTGGCGAACCTTGACTGAACTAAAGGAACTATTCAAGCGCTTACCGCTAAGTGTGTCGGCGATCACGTAATTACCGGAGGTAGGGTGCCGGCGACCATGTGCACCCCAGCTTGACCACGTAATTCCCGTTGGATCGCGTGCGCAGATGATATGCGTTATCCCGCTTGATGCTTTACACATCGGCTGCGCTTGATGCTTTACACTTCTGCTCATGCTTCGCGAGCTGAAGGTGTTCGAGCAGGGGATGCAGGGTGGGCATGTGAAGGTCGACACCGGGGACTTATCCGTTGGGAGACGTGCCTGGGGCTTTTAGTCGCTGGATAGCACGCCGGGTGGCCGGTATTGGGCCTCGCCGTCGTGGTGTTCCGCAGGGACCTGGCCAAGGATGCTGAGCTGCTGGTGCTCCGGCACGAGAACGCGGTGCTGCGCCGGCACGCCGGGCGGGTAAGGTACGAGCCGGCCGACCGGGTGTGGTTCACCGCGCTGGCGCAGCTGATACCCCGCGGGCGCTGGGCCGGGGTCTTTCCCGTGACGCCAGCGACGCTGCTGGCCTGGCACCGCAGGCTGGCCGCGGGAAAGTACGACACGAGCAAGCGGCGCAAGCCTGGCCGGCCGCCGGCAATCCGTAGCATCGCCCGCCTTGTCGTTCGCTTGGCGAATGAGAACCCGCTGTGGGGCTACCGCCGGATCCACGGCGAGTTGATCAAGCTCGGCGTCACGATCGCCCCGTCCACGGTCCATGAAATCCTGCGAGCTGCGGGCATCGGCCCGGCGCCGCGCCGCGCGGGACCGACCTGGCGGCAGTTCCTGCACGCTCAGGCGGCCGGGATCGTCGCGGTCGACTTCCTGCATGTTGACACAGTGTTGCTGAAGAGACTGTACGTGCTGGTGTTCATCGAGCACGGCACGCGGCGGATGCACCTTGGCGGCGTCACTTTGAACCCGACAGGGGAGTGGACCGTGCAGCAGGCCCGCAACCTCGCCCTGACTCTCGGCGAGCGGTTCGAGAGCTTCCGGTTCCTGATCCGCGACCGCGGGTCGAACTTCACCCAGTCCTTCGACGCCGTCTTCCAGGCCGCCGGCACCAGGATCCTGCGGACTGCCGTGCAGGCGCCGCGGATGAACGCGACCTGCGAACGCCTCCTCGGTACCCTGCGCCGCGAGCTCCTCGACCGCATGCTGATCCTCGGCGAGGCGCATCTGCGCGCCGTCCTGATCGAGTACCAGGTCCACTACAACACGGCCCGGCCGCATCAGGGCATCGCCCAGCGGGTTCCCGGCTGTGAGCGCGAAGCCCCCAGCGTCATCGCAGTGAACCTCGATGTCCAGCGGATCCGCCGAAAACCAGTACTGAATGGCCTGATCAACGAATACAGCCGAGCCGCCTGATGCCACGACGAAACCGCAGGCCAACAGCCGGATCCTATTTTCGAGCGGGACACCTCCGGCGGACTCTGACCGAATACGCGCGGCACTACAACCAGCATCGGCCGCACCGGTCGCGGCAACAACGACCTCCGCTGCACGAACCCGGCCAAGCGGTCGATGTGACCGCCCGGATCAAGCAAAGGCAGGTCGTCTATGGCCCTGATTAACGAGTACCGAAGAGCAGCCTAACGGGCATAGAAAACACCAGCTCAGAGCCATGATGCGAGTTATGGCGCGGCACAGGAGGGAGTTCCTCAATGCCCAGGCCGAAGGGATCCTGGCCTTGGCCTGCGACTTCTTCACCGTCGACACCATCACCCTGGCCCGCCTGTACTGCTTTGCCGTCGTCGAGCACGCGACCCGCCGTGTCCGCATCCTCGGGGTCACCGCCAACCCGGCCGGCCCCTGGGTGACCCAGCAAGCCCGGAATCTGACGCTCGAGCTGGGCGAGCGCATCGCGAACTTCAAATTCCTGATCAGAGACCGGGACTGTAAGTTCACCAGCATGTTCGATGAGGTGTTCCGGAGCGAAGGCCTGCGCGTCCTGCTGACCGCTCCGCAGGCACCGCGGATGAACGCGATCATGGAACGCTGGGTCGGCAGTGCACGCCGCGAGATCCTCGACCGGATCCTCATCCTCAACGCCGCGCACCTGCGCACGGTCCTCGCCGAGTACGAAACCCACTTCAACGAGCACCGGCCCCACCGGGCACTAGGCCAAGCCAGCCCGCTGAAGGCCTTGCCAGACCCCATCGACACGAACATCAAGGTCATCCGACACGACCGGCTCGGCGGACTCCTCCACGAATACTCCCAGGTCGCATACAGGTGGCCAAGTTTTCGGCACCTACACGCCCAGCCGCTCACGGATACGCGACCACACATAGTCCAGGCTGCCAGCAGGAGCGGGCCCAGCTGCCGTTCGGACCCGTTCGCGTTCTGTGACATGGGCCATCTAACTTGACTGGCTGACTACGGCCGAACCGTCTCCGGCGGCAGGCAAAGATCGCGTGAACACCTGCTGTGGCACGTAGGTACGTCGGCCCACGATGTAAGCCGGAGTTACCACGAACTCGACTTCACCGTCCGGATCACACGTTGCCCACGGCTTCTGCATGCCCTTGACGATGTGACGGTTCTCGGACTCGCAGGAGAAAACGAAAGAATGATCCGCGGCCAACGAGGCAGCGCGTTCGCGAATGGTCCGCGCACGTGTTTCGAAGTCAACGATCATTCTTTTCCGGCCAACGCCGTAAAACTTGACCAGTCCGCTGATATCGGTAGTTCCTAGCCCAAAAAGTTGCTTGGTGACAAAAGCCAGCGTTTTCGCCCGGTCTTCCAAGTCCCGCTGTTCACCATAATGTTCCGTCCATGCCTGCCGATGCTCGTGGTCTAGGTCAACGAAGAGAGTCGTTATCTGATCGGCGAGCTCAGGCTGACCGAGATCTTTGTCGGTCAAAGTATCAGAATGCTCCTCCTGGTACCGTTGAGCGAGCAGTTCGGTGAATCTCTGGTCGAGTTGCCGGAGCCTAGCGTCCATATCGGTAACTTTGCGCTGGACCTCGTAAAGCGAGTTCCGCGTCGCCCGCAGCCCGTCTTCGTTTGCACTAAATCTGGCTAGTACCTCATCTAGCGCCCTACCAGCACCGGCCAGCAACTCCTCGAAATGTCCGGGTCGGGCCGGCTGCTGTGGTCCCTGCTGATGAGACATCTCCGCATCACACCCTTTGCAAGAAACGGATACTAGTTGACACCTCGGCGCCAGACTTGAGATCGCGGGCTCTGGCGTCTATCTCGGTACCGCCGAAGATCATAGTCACCTCGACGCGCCGTTCCGGTGGGGGCAAATTGGCCGTCGCCCTCATGTCGAGAGTCATGGTGCCGACAAGCTCGCAGTTACTCTCAGTGACGTACCTGGGATTTACCTCGGTTGAGGTGTAGAGCGCAAGAGTCATCTCCTGCTGGTTGGCATAGATTGGATAATACATTCGCTCCACTGTGTGGCCCGGTGCTATAACTTCATCCCGCTCCACGAATCTGTCGAACCGGTTATCGCACAAGTGGACGCCCGAGTGGCTGATCAGCTTGTATTCCGGAGGGTCGAGCAGCTCCTCGAATTGCGGCGCCCATTTCACCCCGTAACTGAACCTGCTGCGCCGGCCATGAATCAGCCCGGGCTCCAGTCCGTAGTGGACGGCCCCAAGCAGGACAGCCCAGGATGGCTTGGCCGGCACGACCAGGCTGGCCCGGCGAGACAAGTGTGCCTTCAGTTTCACCTGCAGGTACCGTGACTGGGCGAAGCCGCCCACCAGCAGCACCCGGTCGACCGAACGCAACCCTATCAAGCGCAGCTGCTCGTCGACGAGTTTCAGCACGGGACCGATGACCTTATCGAACAATTTCGTAACCTCAGCGGCAGTCAGGACGATGGCGTCGTCCACACCGTGCTGGAAGTCCGCGAGCCGCTCCCGGTCTTCATCCTTGAGCAGGCGGAAGAGCCGGTAGCTCATCTGCAGGACGATGGGCTGCGGCCGAGCGGGATCAAAGCTCCGCTTGGCCCGCTCCCATTCGTCGAGCAACGCGATAAGCGCACTGGGTTCTAGGGTCGTGGCGCGGCGCATGAAATCCCGGCCGAGCCGTTCAGGCAGGATGGCATCGACCAGGTGCTGATCGATATATGTTGAACCCAAGCTGCCGCCGGACGTATAGCCGATCTCGGTCAGGCCGCGCTCGCTCGTCTCGTACGCGGTTATGTCGACTGTCCCGCCTCCGGCGTCAACCACCATGAATCGCTCGCCGGATGCGCCAAGGCTCGCGTGCCCGGAATCAAACCGACAGTAAAGGCCGGCCACCTCCGGTTCCACGGCAATCAGCAGGCGGTCGCCGCCTGGGAGCCCAGCGGCGACAGCGCAGTCTCGCATTACCTGGCGTTCGCGATCCTGCCAGATCGCCGGGACGGTAAGGCACCAGTTGATCTCGTCCTCGGCGACTCCGCTGCCATCGATGATCCGGTCGAGTGCGAATTGGTAAAACTTTGAGAGGTATGCAGTGGTGAGTTTGTCCGGAGACCTTCCGAGCACCGATGGCGTCCCTACGATACGTCGTCCGCCGTGAACAGGGAGAAGTCCCATCTTAAATCGCTCAAAGTACTCCAGCCGCGGATTTTCTTTTGATTCGACCTGATATACTTTCTGCGCTTGGTAGCCCCATTCAATTACTTCGCCTGAATCATCGAGCAGCAGCGCCGATAGATTCTTGGGATAGTTTGCCGGCTGGCCCACCCAGTCGTCGAAAAGATTGATCCGCCGCTGCATGGGTTCACGTTCCTGCTCACTCATGAATGCCCATGCGAAACCCGTTCCGTGAGTCCCGAAGTCGATGGCCGCGATTAGCCTTGCCGGGCTGGTCATTGATCCTCCTGCGCGCGAAGCCCGAATGGCTCAGCTCTGGTCACTGCTTTTATCGGGTGGAGGGAGCGAGATTTTCCTGCGCTCTCTCCGTCCGTCCAGTTCGGCCATCCGCAGCGGCTTCGGCTGCTGGCGGACGGGCGGCAGTGGCCCAAGGGGACGTGTCCCACGGCCGCGGAGTGCCCGAGCCCACTCGGCGGCGTCCGGGCGGCTTCCGTACGGTCCGCCGGCAGCGGCGAAGCACTTCTGAACATGATCGGATATCTTCTCGGGAATGTCCGGTAGCGGGGCCCACGGCCGGTCTGGGCTGGCATAGGCATTCGCGGACAGCACGCGACCGACTACAAGGGCGACCTTGTACCGGTCGGTGTCCAGGTCCGGTCCGGTGGCCGGCATGTGCGGATCGTGCCAGTCAGGTGTGTGCGTATGAGGAAGAGCCGACGGGGTTCCGACGCGGGTCGGGCTGTCACAGTCGATCAGGCAGATCTGGGCCGGGAAACCGGGGCACCACAGCAGGTTGCGCTGGGAAATGTCGCCGATCACCAAGGAATGCTCATGCAGTATCCGAACGAGGGCGACGAAGGCCTGAACCACCTCGAGGCGACCCTCGGTGTCCAGCGGCACCATCTCGCCCCACAGCGGTTTGGGCGGATATAGCAGGTACTGCAGTTCGCGGAGCTTGGGGCCGGCCAGCGTCTGCCCGAAGAACTGGGCAGGCACCTCCTTCATGAGGAACCCCACTACCTGTCGGTGCTTGACGACGCGAGCCGACGGCCAGGCGGTCTGCCGAAGAAGCGAGTCATGGTCGGCGGCGTCCAGCGAATCGGGGAAATTCACCAGCATGGTAAGCGTGTCGGGATAGGACACGGGCCGGTAATAGGACTTGAACACCTCCCTGGGCCGGTTCAGTACCTTGAACACGCTGCCTTGGCCGCCGGCCCCAAGTGACGGGCCAAGCTCCAGCAAGCCCAGCGGCACATCGGGATGTGCGCTACCCGTGATCATTGAGCCATACGCAGACAGCGCTGCGGTCGTCGCCAAACGTCTGCGCCCGGAAACTCATCTGCCCGTAGAACTCGGGCAGAGACGGGACCTGCCCAGCGCCCCACCATGCCGCTAGCTGATCGCGGACGCTCGCATTGAGCATCATCGGCTTGGCTAGCCCGTCAGTGCAGAGCAGGAGCAGATCGCCGGGCTCCAGCCCAACCACGGTCGCCACGGTGCTCTTAGGATGCATCGGCAGCGCATCGGTTGCCGTGCTGAGGACCGGACCGTCTACGGTCAACTCTCCCAAAAGGTCTTGCCAGCTACCGTTGCGAAGTACGAAGCAGGTACCGTCCCCTACCCTGAACAGGACCACGCGGGCAGGGGTCCCGGGTCCTCCCGGCGTCACGAGTCCTGCTACCAGTGTCGTGGCCACCTGCTCGGTTCCGGCCTGAAGCCCGGCCGCGAGGGTACGCAACCCTGCGGCCACCTCGCTCATCACCTCTGCGCAGGCGTGAGCCGGATCTCCAGCGGGTGACAGCAACTCAGGCAGGCGAGGGACGACATGCTGGCGGAGCAACCGGCAGGCTTGCGTGGAACCGAGTTGCGATAGCGGCTGACTGCCGACACCATCAGCCACGCAGCCCAGGAAGACCAGGTGGCCGACGTCGAGCCCGGCGGGCGGTTCGAGCGACCATATGCCCATCGAATCCTGCCGAGTATCGCCGTAGTGACGATGCTCGTCGCCGCGGACCGAAGCCGCGCGCACCACGAGGCGGTCGAATTCCGCGCCATCCAGGACCGAATCCGCTGCCGGCTCCGCCGTGGCCGGCAGAGCCGCTGGATTGGAGCCCAGGCGAGGGTTTCCCACCAGGACCGCCGGGGCTGCGATCCGCGGGAACTCGGCTGGGCCAGTATCCGTGGCCCGTTCGGGAATGGTCTCTTCAGGCACGGGCTCGGCGAGCGACTCGGCCGCTGGTTGCGCGACGGAGTCGACGGTGCTCTCCTCCTCGGGAACGGCATCGGGTTCACTGATTCCGGATGCATCCGATTCCGTCTCGTTCTCCCCGGCAGCCGTCCCGGTGCTCACTGGTTCAGGCACGTCGCCAGCGGGTGGATCGGTCGGCTCTGGCTCCGCTGCGTCATCGTCACGGATCTCGTCAACCTCGGGCATAGGTGTTGCCCGCTCCCTTTCCGGCATCGGCGTGCTCATCTCCACACGAGAGCGCTGTCCGCTCACTGGTCTGGCCGTCAGACCGGGTCTGCGGAAATAGTGGTAAAGCCAGGCACCTGGTCCGGCATGACCAGGGTGGCCCCGCCGGCGGCGGTGTCGGCGGACTGGGTGCCAGAGTTGACGATCGAGCGGACCAGCGACTGGGCGAACTCGCGCAACGCCTCGGCGGGGCTCAGGGTGTTGTCGGAAATGAATGCCTTGGTGGTGGCGACTTGACGGATGATGTCCGCGTCCGCCTGGCCGAAGCCGAATGCCAGGATATTCGGGTGCGGACGCCACGCGGGATCGGTCAGCTGCTGGTAGGCAGCGTGCCAATCGTCGTTGGGCAGCCCGTCGGACAGGAAGAAGATGGCCGGACGGTAGACCTCGTGTCCTTCCGACTTGAGCTGTGCTACATCCCGGTCGATGGTCTCGCGGAGAGTGTCGAAGGCTTTCGCGTAGCTGGTCCCTCCGTTCGCCTGTAGTTCCGGCATCTCGGTGACCGTGCTCAGATCTGACAAGGACAGCAGGATCTCGGCCCGATCAGAGAATCCGATCAGGCAGAACCGGGTCTTGTCGGCCACGGCTGGATTGCTGCCGATCTCGTGGTGCAGCTTCGGCAGCGAGTCGTTGATCGCATCGATGGGCGAACCGGTCATAGACCCGGATTCGTCGCACAGTAGATAAAAGGGAAGAAGCTGCAGGCTCATAGCTCTCTCTCACATTTCCTAGGGTACGAACATGATAGGGGTATCTGCGGTGCATGCGCGTGCAGCGCAGCCGCATTCACCGGTTCCATCGGCTATGCGCGGCACGGTACACCTGATGCCGCGCACGGCGCGACTTGGGAGGACGGCTGATACCTGAAACAGGTCCCATCCGCGCAGCCAGGAACCATGAGTTGTGATACGACTGGACACCACCGGCAAAGGCCGACTCAGGCCAAATTCTCAGCCACAACGTTAAATCAACGATGGACCGTTCCATCTTTCACAACCCCCAGCGCGCCCGACGGGTCAATGCGCTCACGTTATTTGCGTCAACTTTACCAGTTGTGACCGGGACAGTCCAGACAATCTTGCTGGCTGCGTGACGCCGAGGCGGGTGGGCACGCGCAGGCTTTCCGGGGTATGGCGTTCGTAATCGTTCACCGTCCGGCCGACCAGAGTTCCGGCAGTGACGGTAGAGGGGTCTCCCGATGCTGCCTAACGTCCTGACTGAATAGCCAGACAGCTCCGACGATTAGGCCTGCCATGACTTCACCGCCGCGGTACCTGCGCGCTCACCTGCCGGCCACCCTGATGCTAGTATGCCGCGCCTGAAATTCGTGCTAGATACTTTGCCAGTGAGTCCAGGATCTGGTCGGCGGTCTTGTTCCAGGTGAAGGGCCGCGGGTTGGCGTTCCAGTGCTCGATCCAGGCGCGGATGTCGGATTCCAGGGCCTGCACGCTCTTGTGCACGCCGCGGCGGATCATCTGGCTGGTCAGGAAGCCGAACCACCGCTCGACCTGGTTGATCCACGACGAGCCGGTGGGCGTGAAGTGCAGGCGGAACCGCGGGTGGCGGGCCAGCCAGGCCCGGATCACCGGGGTCTTGTGCGTGGCCAGGTTGTCACAGACCATATGCACCTCGAGCCCGGCGGGCACGGTCTTGTCGATCCGGGCCAGGAAGTCCTTGAACTCCGCGGCCCGGTGGTGGCGGCGCAGCTGGGAGATCACGGTGCCGTCGGCGATATTGAACGCGGCGAACAGGTCGGTCGTGCCGTGCCGGACATAGTCGTGGCTGCGCCGCTCGGGCACGCCGGGCATCATCGGCAGTATCGGTTGCGTACGGTCCAAGGCTTGGATTTGGCTCTTTTCGTCAACGCACAGGACCAAAGCGCGCTCTGGCGGATTCAGATAAAGGCCGACGATGTCGCGTACTTTCTCGATGAACAGCGGATCGGTCGA
>Ga0074044_10005530_pt1 | contig 10287 bp, 9 predicted proteins | sample BogForMeECP23OM1_FD_94443 | JGI IMG/M metagenome (GOLD analysis project Ga0074044, IMG submission 94443) | Bog forest soil microbial communities from Calvert Island, British Columbia, Canada - Bog Forest MetaG ECP23OM1 | ecosystem: Environmental > Terrestrial > Soil > Wetlands ...
CAGCCCGTGCCGCACGTCGGTCAGCCGGGCGAGCTGGTCAACGTCCGACCCGGCTTCGCGCGCAATTACCTTCTTCCCCAGGGGCTGGCCACATTCGCCACGCCGCACAACCTGCTGATCGTCGAAAAGCACCGCCAGCGACTCAAGAAACAGGAAGAAGCGCGCCGCGCCGACCTGCAGAACCTGGGCGCTCAGATCGCCCAGCGGTCCCTCACCATCGAGGCCAACGCCAACGAGGAGGGCCACCTCTACGGCTCGGTCAACGCCGACCAGATCGCCGCCGCGCTCAAGTCCGAGGGGTTCCCGATCGAGACCGAGTCGATTCGCATCGAGGGACCGCTCAAGGACCTGGGACTCTACACCATCAAGGTCCACCTGGCCCAGGACGTCGACACCGAAGTCAAGCTCTGGGTCGTCCCGACCCACACCGACGAAGCAGCGCCCTCCGCCTGATCGCCCTGCCGCCAAAACGATGCCGGAATTGAACTAACAGAGCGGGTCTTGCACCCGCTCTTTTTTTGTTGACTCCGACTTCGGAGCAATCTGCGACAAGATTCCGACATCGTCAATTGTTCAAGACATTCAATGACAAGATTGGAATCTTGTCCCACGATCTTGGGCCCCGGCGCACGTGGCCAGTTTCTTGCATCTGTGCTCCGGCGCGGCTCGACAGCCCTTTTGCCATTTTTTCTTCTTGCCACCCGAACGCACCGCCCACGGTCAAGGGTTGCCATTGCGCAGGCCTGGTGCCTCGGATTTTACGACTTTTTGCCGATGCCGGCACTCCGGGCGAACCGATACGATTGTTCAGAGCGATTGTCGCTGCTCGGCAGCCGACTGCTCCCGCACCGGCACCTGTACGGCACGGATTCGGATAGAATGGTAATGAGGGATTTGCCGGACCATCGCTCCGGTTCTGGTCTGGTACTCCGCATGGCACGGGGGCTCTTGGGGAGATTCACGCGGCATGGCGTCTCAACCACCTGACTTCGGCAACGGCAAACGAGGAGGCGGCGACAACGGCAACGCCCCGTTCTCGAGCGCGGCCGGCAGCGCCCTCGCCGACCACCTGCCGCCACAGAACCTCGAGGCCGAACGCTGGTTGCTGGGCGGAATCCTGCTGGACAACGAAGTTCTCCATGAGATCGCCCAGTTCCTGACTGCCGACGATTTTTACAGGGACGCGCACCAGGTCATCTATCGCGCCATCAGCGAGCTGTACAGTGCGGGCAAGGGCGTGGACGCCGTGACGCTGGCCGACGAGCTGACCCGCCGCGATCAGTTCAAGCAGATCGGCGGCGACGAGATGCTCCTCGAGATCGCCAACAGCGTGCCCCACGCGGCCAACGCCAGGTACCACGCCGAGCTCGTCCGCCAGAAATCGATCAGCCGCCAGTTGATCCAGAGTGCCACCGAGATCATCCGTGAAGGTTACTCCAACCTCTTCACGGCGCAGCAGCTTCTGGAGTCGGCAGAGCAGAAGATCTTCACCATCGCCGAGGACCAGACCCGGGGAGAGACGCACGAGCTCAAGGAGATTCTCGAGAAGGCGATGCACCTGATCGAGAAGCGCGCCGTCGAGAAACATCCCGTGACCGGGGTCGGTTCGGGCTTCCTCGACCTCGACGACTTCACCAACGGCTTTCATGCCGACCAGCTCATCATCATCGCCTCCCGGCCCAGCATGGGAAAAACGGCCCTCGCCTTGAATATCTGTGAGTACGCCACTTTGAGTCAGAACGTGCCGGTCCTGATGGTGAGCCTGGAGATGGCGGATCTCGAGGTCACCGAACGGCTGCTCTGGTCGCGGTCGCGGGTCGATAGCCACAAGCTGAGAAAGGGCTTCGGGCTTGACCATCGTGAGCTGAGCAAGCTGGGGAAGGCCTACGTGGAACTGGAAAAGGCCGCGCTCTTCATTGATTCGACACCCGCCCGGAACATGCTCCAGATCACGGCCTCGGCACGCCGGCTGAAGCTGCGCAAGGGACTCGGGCTGATCGTGGTCGACTACATCCAGCTCGTCGATGCCGAGGAATCACGCGATAGCCGCCAGGAGCAGATCGCCAAGATCAGCCGGCGCCTCAAGACCCTGGCGCGCGAGCTGCACGTGCCGGTGATTGCCCTGTCCCAGCTCAACCGGGCCGTGGAGAGCCGCGAGGACCGCCGGCCGCGCATGGCCGACCTCCGCGAGTCCGGGGCCATCGAGCAGGACGCCGACATTGTGCTCTTGCTCCATCGACCCGACTACTATGATGTCAACGACCAGCCTGGCCTGGCCGAGGTCATCGTGGCCAAGAACCGCAACGGCCCGACCGGCAGCGTCAAGCTGACCTTCATCAAAAACCTGACCCGGTTCGAGAACCTCTCGACCCTGGCCGAGCCGCCAATCGACGACGGCAGCCCGTACTGATGCCGCCGGCCCAGGGCAGTGCCACGCCCGGGTCATTCCGACACATCGACGTCCGACTCCGACCAGTGCGGTAGTTCGCGCGGCGGCCAGGGATCTCCAGGGGACAGCCATGGAGGCCTGGGCTCACTTTCCATGAACACGTAGGGCGCAATCGCCCGAGTGCCCGCGACGAGATCAGCGGTCGCGGCGGCCTTGCGGCGGCGATGTTGGTCGCGCTAGCCAGGGCGCGACGTATTCGGGCTCCACAGCCAGGTAACCGTGCAGAGCCTCGCGGACAGCGGGCTGGTTTGCCGGCCGCTGGTCGGAATCTGGCAGGGCAAGCAAGGAGGCGGCGTCGGATTGCTTCTGGAGCTCCGGGATGCCCGGCACGAGCACGCGGCCGAAGGTCCGGCGGATGGTCAGCCGGCCGATACCCAGGTCGCGGGCCACCCGCTCGGCTCCTTCCAGCCGCACGAGCGCCCGCCGCTGGAGCTTGGCGTGCTCGTCGGCCAGCAGGACGGCACGCAGCCGCTGGAGCTCGGGAATGGGGAACATCGCAGCCTCCTCGGGACTCATCTTGGGCGCCCCCTCGAGAAACAACCTTGCGGCGCGGGGCACGTGCAGGGCCATCAGGGCCGAGGTCAGGGTCACGATGGCGAGTAGCTCCCGCCGCGTCAGGACCGACGACCGCACGGGACGTCCTGGATCTGCCTCGTCCCGGCACCTGGACCACCATCCGGCGGCGAACAAGACGGCACCGATCTCGGGGATCCCGTGATACCAGCCGACCGGCCTCATGTCCTCGTAGGGCATGTAGCCCCGGAAGTAGTAGACCATGAGGTAGCTGCCCACCACGATGGCCGCGCCGGCGGCTTCGAGCCTGCTGGCTCGCCCGGGCCCGGTTCGCGACCACCACCAGCCCAGCGCGCAGCAGAGCACCACGCCTTGTGCGCCAGTAAGTGCGGCATCGATTCCGAGGTTGCGCAGGACCAGGACTTCGGGGATCGCGATCGCAGTCGAGCGAACAGCCTGGGTTGCCTTCTCTACGACCCCGTACCGACGCCGTCCCGACTCGGTGGCCTGCTCGATCTGACGGCTGACTGACCGCACCAGCAGCCCGGCCAGGCAGCCGGTGAGCACCAGGATGGCGACGGCCGCGCGACGTTCCTGGGGCTTGCCACGAGTCCACAGGTAGACAGCCGCGGCCGGCCCAGCGAGCATTCCGCCCGACCATAACAGCGGCGCCGCAATTCCACTCACGGCCGCGAGACCCAGCCGCCAGACCCCTCCCCTGGACAGCCAGCCCTCCAGCGCGATGAGGGTCGCCACGATAGCGCTCCCCGCGCACAGGGCCTGACTCGCGGAGTACCAGACGATCACGGGTTCCATCACCGTGGAAAGCCCCAGAGTCGCCATCGCGGCCAGCCCGGCCACCGGGCGCTGCGTCGCCCGGTGGACCAGGTGCCCGACCAGCAACAGGGCAATCGCGAAGGTGAAGTATGATCCCCAGGACAGGGCCTCGGGAAGCCGCGAAAGCCGGCCCGAGGCCTCCACCAGGGCGAACGTCCAGAGCCTGAACAGCGGCACGATGTGCGTGTTGTGGGGCTTGAAGAGGTTGGACAGCATTCGCGGCCCGTCACGCGCATCGGCGACGTATACGAACTCGTCGCCCGACAGCGCGGAGTAGTTGAGCTGGTCGGAGAGCAGCCACCAGGGCAGCGCGAGGAGTGCGAGGACGAGCAGGACCACCTGCCGGGAGCCCGCGCGGCGATCGAGCCACGCGCTGATCCGGTCGAGTTTTGACCTGCTGGGGGACGGGTCGCTGGCCATCACGGTCGGCTCCATGGGGCTGATCCGATCACCGGCGCTTCACGCGACCGTTCGAGGACGCGGGTTCGTTCGTCGTCGCATGGATCCGCGTCTGCCTGCGTGCCTCCTGGAGCATGGCCAGCGCCTCTTGGCGGGTCCCCTCGGCGGCCGAGTCGCCCCGCAGCATGGCGGCCAGCTCCCCGACCCGCTCGGCCTCGGCCAGCGGTGTGATCGTGGTTGTGGTTCGTCCGCGCTCGGTCTGCTTGCAGATGACCCAATGACGCCGCGCGTAGCAAGCAACCTGGGGCAGGTGGGTGACGCAGACGACCTGGTGATGCAGCGACAGCTCGGACAGCGTCTTGCCCAGGGCCGCGCCCAGTCGGCCGCCGACTCCCGTATCGATCTCGTCGAGAACCAGCGTCGCGACCCGGTCGGTGCAGGCCAGCACCGTCTTGGCCGCCAGTGTGACCCGGGACAGTTCGCCCCCCGAGGCGATCTTCCGCAACGGCCGCGGCGCCTCGCCCGGGTTGGCGAGGAAGAGCATCTCGACGCAGTCGGCCCCGCATTCGGGGGGCGAGGGAGCCGTGGGGTCGTCGCCCAGGTCGCGGGTCTCGACCTCGACCGTGAGCCGTGCTTTCTCCAGGCCCAGCGGCTTGAGCCGCGACTGGATTGCCCGGCCGAAGTCCCGGGCCGTCTTCCGCCGCGCGGCCGAAAGCTCGGCCGCGGCAGACTTGAGCGCCTGGAACGCCTCGGCCACGGGCGCGTCCAGGTGCTCCAGGTCCTCTTCGTCCCTCTCGATCGAGGCGAGCTTGGCCTCGGTCTCGACTCGCCGAGCGGCCAGTTCGTCGGCCGTGCAATGGAACCGTGCCGCCAGGCGCCGGTAGAGCGCCAGCCGAGCTTCGATATCCTCGAGCCGGGCCGGGTTGTCCTCCCAGCTCTGACCCAGCTCGCGCAGGCTGTAGGCCACCTCGCGGGTCTCGTCGGCCAGCCGCTCGAGGGTCGCGACGGCCCCGGACAGCTCAGGCACCGAGTCCGCCAGGGGCACCAGGCTGCGCGCGACCCGCTTGAGGATCTCCTGGGCAGAATGATCCGCCTCGTAAAGCAGGTCATAGCCCTCGGCCGCGGCCGTGCGTAGCGCCTCCGCGTTGGCCAGCAGGTGCGAGTCGCGCACCAGCTCGTCGTGCTCGCCCGGCCTGGGATCGGCACTGGCCAGCTCGTCACGCTCGAACTCGAGCAGGGCCCGCTCGCGCTGCCGCGTCTGGGTTGCGTCGAGCAGGGCCTGGCGCTTTCGCCGCAGGCCGTCGTGGGCAGCCCGGGCCCGGCGATACGCCTCGAGCGGCTCGTCCAGCGCGCCGAAGGCGTCCAGCAGGTCGCGCTGGCGGTCGGGATCGAGCAGGGCCCGTCCCTCGTTCTGGCCGTGGATGTCAACCATTTGCTCCCCCAGGCGCTGCAGGGTCGCGATCGTCACGGGCATCCCGTTGACCTGGGCGGAGCTGCGGCCCTGAGAGGAGACTCGTCGCGTGACGATCAGCGCGTCCTCGTCGAGCACTCCGCCGAGGATTGTTTCGAGCTCTCTTCGCAGCGCCTGGTCCTCGATTTCAAAGACTGCCGAAGCCCGGGCCTCTGCCTTGCCCGAGCGGACCAGGTCGGCCGAGGCCTTCCCTCCGAGGACCAGCCCGAGCGCCGTGAGCAGCAGGCTCTTCCCCGCGCCGGTCTCTCCCGTCCAGGCGCAGAACCCCCCCTCCAGCTCGACCTGCACGTCCTCGATCAGTGCCAGGTTCTGTACCGAAAGCTCTCGCAACACGACGAAAGGGCCTCCGAACCCTTGGGGGAATCGTCCCGATGCGGGGCCGATGCCCCGTCACCAACCGGTTCGTGCCTTTCATCTTACGATTCTTGGGCCAGCCGTCCAAACCCCCGCCGGGTCGACCAGAGTTATCCTCACGGCATCATCTCGTGAGTCCAATGCCTTTCCGTCACAGGCCAATTTCGACTTTTTGATAAGGTTCCCCAGGTTTGTGCGGGCTGATCCGAATCGTCACTTTCCGGTCAAGGCGTTTCAGGAATTCGAGTAGCTTGTCAGTGGAGAAGCGGCTGAAATGTCCGTTCATCAGGTGAGACACTTCCGGCTGCGGGATGCCGAGCAGGGACACGATTTCCCGTTGTTTGAGCTTCTCATCCTTCAGTATTGTATAAACATGAAAACCAATTTGTGAACGCGCGTAAAGTTCATCGGCATCCGCAAGCCCCAGATCAGCAAAGACGTTGCCGGAGCCTTCCTCAAACTCGCCTTCCGCGGGGTCATCATTCTTCATTCTTCGCCCACTCCTCTGCCTCTGCGTATCGTCGCCTGATCAGATCAACATACTGCTTTGGTGTCCCAATTCCTTTGTGCGATTTCTTCTGAAAGGCATGCAGCACGTAGATCTTCTTACCCAACTGGACAGCCAGAACCGTTCGATAGGCATCGGCGTCATACCTCAGGGCGATCTCGATAACGCCGCTGCCAATTCCCTTGAAGGGCTTGGCATCCTTGGGCATTCCGCCAAACTGCATAAGCTGTAATTCATCGCCGATGAGTTTCTTGGCGCCGTCTGGAAATGCCTGAATGTTTTTCTTTGAGTTTCCCAACCATACGAGAGGCCGCATGACCGGGGTTTCAAGGTCTTCTTCATCCAACTTTCTCGACTCCCTATTCTATAGGAATTTTCATATAGCATCAATCCCAGTTCCTCTTTCGTTCGAGTTGCAGTCATTCATGACTGGTGCCGTTGGGTTACGTGGAGCCTGTTAGATTCCACCTCGAGGGAGAAACTTATCGTAAACTCATGACGTCCTCCCAGTCGGCGGTGACAAGGCTTTTCTGTGCCGTATCCGTTCTTGCACTTCGGGATTCCCTCGTGAAACGCGATGGGCTCCTCCACGGTGAACTTTATTCCTGTCGGTCAGGGATCGGATACCAGGTATAATGGTATCGATGAATGCCCAGGAGTCCTTTCAACTGGTAGACCGGTTGCTGGCCCCGGTCACGGAATGCCTGACGCCCGACGTGGCATCGGCTCTCGTTCATCTGCGCGCACAACCGGATCTCCAGGCTCACATTAACGACCTGGCTGAGAGGTGCAACGAAGGGAAACTGTCACCGTTCGAGCAAGCCGAATATCGCGACATCCTCGCGGCTATTGATTTCATCAGCATGCTCCAAGCCAAGGCCCGGGCACGTCTCGCCCGAGTCGCTGATGCGTGATGGACGCGGCCATCAAGCGACCTGTCCGGGGCCGAGTTCCAGGGGACGACAGGCCCAGGCGGTCATTTCTTGATCTTCAAGTTCCTCACATGGAACGCGATCGCTTCCTGGACGTGCAGGTCCCAGAATTCCCAGTTGTGAACGCCCACGAACTCTTCGTACTCGTGAGCGACTTGCATCGATTCCAGGTGCCGGTGGAAGGCGCGGTTTTGGTCGAGCAGGAAGTCGCCCTTGCCGCAGTTGATCCGTAAGGCGGGAATGCGGCCGTGGTCGAGTTTCTCGACGATCCCGAAGGGGTCCTCGGGACCCCCCTTGGCAGCCTTGCCGAAAATTCGCGCGAGCTCGGCGCCGATGTCCTTGATGTTGTCGGTGTCGAAGGGCTCCTGAAGGATCGCCAGCGCTCCGGAGTGGGAGTTGACGCTGGCGAACATCTCGTGGTGCTTCAGCCCGATCTTGACCGCGCCGTAGCCGCCCATCGACAGCCCGCCGATCGCCCGGCCGGAGCGCTCGGCCTTGACGGGGAGGGTGCGATCGATCAGGCCGACGACGTCCTTGATCAGGTCATCCTCGTAGGCGTAGCCGATGACTGCGTTGGTGTAGAAGCCCCGGCCGCCGTCGGGCATGACAACCACCAGCAACAGTCCCTCGACGTAGCGCTCGATGCTCGTGCGCCGCATCCAGATCGTGTCGTCGTCGGACAGTCCGTGCAGCAGGTAAAAGACCGACCAGGGCCTGGGAATCGCCGGATCATCCGGGAAGACCACGCTGACCGACGAAGCCTTCTGAAGCGACCGGCTGTGATAGTTGATCCGGGCAAACGCCATGGGCTCTCCTCATCATGTGTCACGCTCCGGCGTGACGTTCGCTTTGAAAATGTCCCACAAGCCGCTCGATCTCTGCTTCAATTCCGGCGACCTCCTCGAGGCCCATTCCCGGGTGCTCGACCAGCACGGCCCGGGTCCGCTCTGCAAGCTCCCTCGGATCAGCCTGATTCAGGATGGCCGACAGGTCGATCCGTTGCAACAACCCTTTGGTCAGGGGTCGCTTGGCGTCGGCAAAGCTCAGGGCCCGGATGAGCTCGAGCGTGGTCGGATCATGGTAAAGCGCACACAGTACGGCCGCCTCGACTGCCGACGCGCAGGGCAGCAGGTAGCAGGTATCGTCGAGCATGACCGGCCGCCCGTCAATGGGGCCGACAGCCTGGAAAATCGGAGTGCGATAGAGCCCGGACACGGCCACCTTGAAGGGCGCAAAACTGTACGGCCCCACCCCGAACATGGCGAAAGGGGGCTGGCCGCGGTAAATCGACGATTTCCGGCCCGCGAACCGGGATGCGTGGCTCTCGAGGTAACTCCAGAGCCTGGGTGCGCTCTGCTCGAGCACCAGGGTCGACTGGCCGATTCGCTGCTGGGTGACTATGAGCGCACGGCGGGGGCGATCCGCCGCGGGCTTGCGGAGATCGTTTCCCTTGAGCAGCGGGTAAACAAACTGCGGCTCGACGTCAACCTCCTGGCCCAACCGGTTGCGATAAGGATGCGATCGGCCTTCCGCCGCCAGCTCCACGACCGCCACGGCATCGTGCTTGATCCCCTGGCGCCAGGTCAGCGGACAGGATCCCAGGGCAAACGCGTGCCGCGCGACCGCGCCCGCGTCGGCGATCAGCCGGCCCTGGAAAAAACCCAGCGCCCCACGCGGTTGATCCGCGTCGAGCGCGGCGAAGACGGGAACATGCGTCTGGCGTTTTTCAAGAGGCCCACCCAGGGTCACCCGCAGCAAGCAGGCGCCCACCGCGGCGCCGAACCAGCGCGCGGCGTCGATCTCGTGGATCGAGGCTTCCGCGATTGGCAACCCCTGGCGATTGGCGAACTCGAGAACAGCACGCGCCGCTGTGGTCTTGCACAAGAGCGCGATCGTCGGCTGCTCTCCGGCCAGCTCCTCGAGCAGCTTGATCCAGACCGCCTCGGCAATGTCAAAGTTGGAGCTGCCGGTGCGGGCCTCGATGCCCGGCAACGCCTTGAGGTTCCGCTTGCTGGGAACGTTGTCGCTGTCCAGTTTCCCCAGCGCGGCGGAGGTGATCCAGGGAGGGTTGCCCACGACCAGAAGAGGGCCCCAGTCGCGCCAGGGCAAGCCGGTACGCAGGTCAAGGTCGAAAAGATTGGCGCGGAGGATGTCAACTCGCGAGCCGGGATGCCAGCCGGCCAGCGACCGCGCCGTGGTCCAGTACGATTCCTGGATCTCGATGCCGATCAGCTCGCGCGGGGGTACTTCGTGCTCGAGCAGGGCCTGGAGAAACGAGCCACTTCCACAGGTCGGCTCAAGGATGCGAGTCCAGCGCGCGCCGATTGGCCCGAGTGTATGCAGGACCGCGTCAACCAGGTCCCGCGGGGTCTGGAAATCGCCCAAGTCCCCTCGCCCGTGGTCCAATCGTCGCATTGCGGTTCAGCCGCTTCCGCCGCCCCGCGGCACTGGCTGCTTGCTCACTTCACTTTGGCCCCAGGCACACACTCGGGATCGTCAGGGGTCACCACGATGACCTTCTCTCCCGAGGTGGCCGCCAGGAGCATGCCGTTTGAGGTCTCGCCGCGGAGCATCACAGGCGCCAGGTTGTTGACAATCACGATCAGCTTGCCGAGTAGTTGCTCCGGGCTGTAATGCTGGCGAATCCCGGCCACGATCTGCTTTTGCTGATCGCCCACGTCCACCTGCAAGAGCAAGAGCCGCTCTGCGTTGGGATGGGGTCTGGCCTCGACGACCTTGGCGACCCGGAGCTCCAGCTTGGCGAAATCGTCGTAGGTGATCACGTCGGCCATCGTCGAAAATCCCTCGTGAGCTGTCGTTCACA
>Ga0074044_10005531_pt1 | contig 10287 bp, 11 predicted proteins | sample BogForMeECP23OM1_FD_94443 | JGI IMG/M metagenome (GOLD analysis project Ga0074044, IMG submission 94443) | Bog forest soil microbial communities from Calvert Island, British Columbia, Canada - Bog Forest MetaG ECP23OM1 | ecosystem: Environmental > Terrestrial > Soil > Wetlands ...
CTGCCGTTCTTCCGCCGCGGAGTCGCCGGCGACCTGCTCTTCACCGCAGTCATGTTTGGCGTGCCCGCAGTCGCCGCCGTGGTCGCCCGCTCCTACAAGCCGCACGGAACCGCAGCCGCTTAGATTCCTATTGAAATTCAGGTCCGACCAATTCGTTGAGAACCTGTTCGAGGCGCGGAGAAGACTGCGCTAACTTCCTCCAACCTTCGCCGTCCAACTCGCAGGGAGATTCTCATGCGTGTTCGGCTGCCGGTGGTCCTGCTCCTGCTTACCTTCTCGCTCCCAGTCGCCGCCGTTGACAGGGTTCAGTTGACCCTCGACACGAGTGAAGCGGACCAAGTGCTGGCGATCCTCGCGCTTCGCAATCAGGGCAGGCCCGTCGCCGACTCCGAGTGGCAGAAATTGTTCGCTACCGCTCCCTACCAGCGTCTCAAGCAGCGCGAGAAAGCGATCGGGGAGAGGTTCCACGACCCCACCGTCGCCTTCACCGACGAAGACTTCAAACGCTTCGTCCTCTCCGCCGACCTTCTGCCGCGTGCCGCCGCGCTTTCGAGCACCCTCGATCGCTGGAAGAAAGCCGATCTGCGCGAGGACGCCACCCGGGTTCTCGCCTATCTGCCTGCCGACGCCACCCTCCGCGCGAAGGCGTATCCCACCATCAAGCCGGGGATCAACAGCTTCGTCTGGGACCTTTCCTCCGACCCCACAATTTTCCTGTATCTCGACCCGGAGGTGAGCCGCGAGAAGTTCGAGAACAACGTGACCCATGAGCTGCACCACATCGGTCTTGGCAGCGTCGGTCCCATCTACGACGGCAAGATCGCCGCCTTGTCCGAGCCTGCTCACACGGCGGCTGACTGGATGGGCAGTTTCGGCGAGGGCTTTGCCATGCTCGCTGCCGCCGGAGGGCCCGACGTCGACCCGCACGCTGCCAGCTCGCCCCAGGAGCATGCCCGCTGGGAACAGGACATGGGCGAGTTCAACGACGATCTCCACGCCGTGAACCAGTTCTTCCTCGACATTCTGAACGCCAAGTTCGCCAGCAGCGATGCCATCGGAGAGAAGGCCGGGTCGTTCTTCGGCGTCCAGGGCCCGTGGTATACCGTCGGCTACAAGATGTCGGTGATGGTCGAGAAGCGCTTTGGCCGACCAGCCCTGATCGGCACCATGCTCGATCCGCGATGCCTGCTCGTGCTCTACAACCGGGCAGCCGCAGAGCAGAATGCCGCCGGCAAGCCACCTCTTCCTCTTTGGTCCGCGGACGTTCTCTCCGCCGTCCACGCCGGTAGCTGCGAATCACAATGATGTCGGTTCGATCCCTGGGCGGCAATCCGTCGGTGCGTTTTTATTGTCCGTGCTCTGCCGCTTCGCCCGCCGCCAGATCAGCCACGCCACCAGCAACACTCCGGCTCCCACCAGAATCCCGACGAAGTGGTGCGCGAAAAGGTTCCCGGCCAGCGTCACAATCTGCGGACCGAACCAGAGCGTCAACAGCGCCTCAATCAGAAAGCGCACGAACCGTCCCAAAAAAATCGCCAGCAGAAAATGCGCGAAGTTCATTTCAAACGCCGCCGCCGCCAGCACCACAATCTTGAACGGCGCTGGCGGCGGCAACATCGCCGGAAACATCAGCGCCCAGAATTCATGTCGATCGAAGGATTCGTGAATCTTCTCGAACCGCTCCGGCGAAAGCCGCTTGCGCAACAACACCTCGCCACCCATATACCCGATGACGTAGAGAACGATGCTTCCGAGCGCCGACCCGGCCGAGCCCAGCAGCACGTACATCAGGAACCGCGAGCGGTCGTGGTAAACGTAGCCCACGAAAATCGCATCCAGCGGCATGCCCAGAAAGGAGCCATCCACCGCCGCAAACGCCAGCATCCCCCACGGCCCCAGAGGCGCAAGTACGTGCTTGATCCACTCGCCGTAAGCGTGGACAAAATGTTTGATCTTGTTCAAGTAGGTAAGACCAGTTTACGCGAGAAGCGGGAGGCAGTCGCTGGTCGCTGGTCGTTAGTCGTTAGCGAGCCGCCCCAGTTCGCCTCGGCTGCTCTAGCGCGAAACCGCAGCATGAGTTAGCCTGCTTACGGGCTCAAAAAGGAAATTCCGACCAAATCTTCAAGGAGACTGGAAAAAATGAAAAGCAAAAACATTGTCCGGGCATCTCTCGCGCTTCTGCTGTTGAGTGCGCTTGGCTGGGCCGCGCAGGACGTGGTCAGTGCCGTCCATGGCACCATTACCAAACTGGATTCAGCCACCAAGACGATGGTCGTCAAGGCCAAGGATGGCACCGAGCACAGCATCAAGTTTGTCGACAAGACCACCGTCCACGGTGCCGAGGCAACCGGGATGGGTGCCAAAGACGCCTTTCACGGACTCAAGGAAGACACGGAAGTAGTGGCGCACTACAGCGAAAAGGGCGCCGATAAGACAGCGGTCGAGGTCGATAAAGTCGGCAAAGAAGGCATCAAGTCGGTGGACGGAACCATCACCCATATCGATCGCGCCGGCAAGACCATGGCGGTCAAGACCGAGGACGGTACGGAGCACACATTCAAGCTGTCCGACCGCGCCGCGAAAGACGCAGGCAAGGACATCGGAAAAGGCACCGAGAAAACCGCCCACGTGACCGTCTACTACACCGAGGAAGCCGGCAAGAAAACCGCCCACTTCTTCGAGAAAATCTAGGACCAGTTCCATCTTGGGTCTTGGATAGGGCACGGTAAGAATTCAGAAATTTGTGGGGGGTACCCCCCCCCTACCCCAAAATGAGTTAAGTTGATGATAGTACGGTAGTTATAGGCAAGATATTCAAAACATAGAACTTAGCATTGAATTTTGCTGTTTGGCGTGCACTTGCGGGGTGCTGACCGGGGCCATATGTTGTCAAATAGCGGTGAAAAGTTTGCGTCCGGAAATGCGTTCGTCTCTGGAGACTGGCACAGTTCTCGATGGTGCACTGTCGAGGTATCTTCGCACCGATTGGGGAGCAGGTCTGTGATGGCTCGTACATCGCGTTTGTGATGAAAAAGGTCAACGGCCCCGCCCAAGCGAAGCTTGGACGGGCACCCTCGTGAGTTCAAACGACTGCGCTAGTCCGGGCCACCCGCCAAAGCTGAATTCCTCAATAAAGGCGCAGGCAGTTCGCCGGGTTCCGAACAGCGAATGACGAACAGCGAACAGCGACCGACAACACCAAAATCCGGTATCATAGAAGGAAATCCTCCAGGGGAAAGACAAGCAATGGCAGTTCCCGTATCCCAGATGTGGACAGTGGCTTCCTACGTTCTGCGCCAGAAGCTGGCCGGACGCAAGCGCTATCCGCTCGTGCTCATGCTCGAGCCGCTGTTCCGCTGCAACCTGGCTTGTGCCGGATGCGGCAAGATCCAGTACCCCACCCACATCCTGAAAAAAGATCTCTCCCCGGAAGACTGCTTCAAAGCGGTCGATGAGTGCGGAGCGCCGATGGTCTCCCTCCCCGGCGGCGAGCCGTTGATGCATCCGCAGATTGACAGAATTGTCGAAGGGCTGCTCGCGCGCAAAAAATATATCTATCTCTGCACCAACGCGCTGCTGCTGAAAGAAAAACTGCATCTGTTCAGGCCCAGCAAGTACCTGAGCTTCTCCGTTCACGTGGACGGACAGAAGGAGCACCACGATTTTTCCGTGTGCCGCGAAGGTGGATACGAACTCGCCCTCGATGGCATGCGCGCGGCCATTAAAGCTGGCTTCCGCGTGACCACCAACACCACTCTGTTCGATGGCGCCGATCCCAACAGCGTGCGCAACTTCTTCGATGAGATGATGGACGTCGGCGTCGAGAGCATGATGGTTTCGCCCGGATATTCCTACGACAAGGCGCCCGACCAGAAACACTTCATGGGACGCGCCCGCACCCGCCGCCTTTTTCGCACCATGCTTTCGAATCGCAAGAAGACGTGGCGCTTCAACCAGTCGCCGCTCTTTCTCGAGTACCTGATGGGCAAGCGCAACTACAAATGCACGCCCTGGGGTATGCCGACCTACAACATTTTCGGATGGCAGAAACCCTGTTACCTGCTGCAGGACGGCTACGCCGAGTCGTACAAAGAATTAATGGAAACAACGGAGTGGGCAAGCTACGGCACCGAGTCGGGCAATCCGCAGTGCGCCAACTGCATGGTGCATTGCGGCTACGAACCTTCGTCGGTCGACGATACCTTCGGATCGCTGCGTGGATTCGCGGACACGGTCAAGGCGACCTTCTCGCTCTATCCCGACAAAGACGCGCTCACCGATCTCGATCGCGAGACGCGCCCGGTGCACTCCTACAATCCTCTCGTTCAGATTAACGACCAGATCGACGCGCCGATTGACGTTGCCGCTGCCGCTCAGCAAGCGGAAGAAAGCCGCGCATGAGCGGTCGAGAACATGGGCACGACCCTGCGCTCCCCCACAGCGCGCAAGCCCTTGCCCAGCCTCGCGCCACCGACGAACTCGAAGTCGTCCCCGGATTCGAACGCGAAAATCTCCAAGGATGGATCCCGCAACTCGCCACTGAAGCCGATATTCGAGCGGTCATCGAGAAAGCATTCGACTATCGCGGCGACGTAACCATCACCCGCAAAAATAAAGACAAAGATACAGACGGCTCCCAGACCACCGGTTATCTTTTCGATCGCCGCATCGGCCCAACGCTCGCGACCTCCGTCGTTCGTCTGATGCTGGCGACCAGCAACGAGCGCCCAGCCATCCCCTATTCCGAAATCGCCGCCATCGCCTTCACCGGACGCGACACCGCTGCCGGCAAGAGCTACGAAGCCTGGGTAAGAAAATACTGGGAAAAGCGCGCCAAAGGCGAGAAGAACATTTCGATAGAGCCCGAAGCGCTGGAGTAGTCGTGTAGCGCGGACACTCTTGTCCGCGAACCGCTGACACAATCAACAATCAATGCGCAGGCTAGAATGATTCCCATGCTAGTGCTCGCCTCCGCCTCCCAGCGTCGACAGGAATTGCTGCGTAACGCCGGAATCACTTTCGAAGTGCAGCCTGCGCATATCGCAGAAGACCCGCTGCCCGGAGAAGGCGCCAGAGACTGTGCCGAACGCCTGGCGCGTGGGAAGGCGCTCGCGGTTGCGCGTCAACGTCCGCATGATTTCGTACTCGGAGCCGACACCGTAGTTGTCGTCGATGGCCAACTTCTCGGCAAGCCCTCCGATGCCGCGGACGCCGCGCGCATGTTGCGCCTGCTTTCAGGACGCGAGCATCAGGTGATTACGGGAGTGTGTTTGGTGGTCAGCGGCCAGCCATCGGTTGCCAGTGAAACTACGCTCGTTACCATGAGTAAAATTACGGACAAGGATATCGCCGGCTACGTCGCCAGCGGCGAGCCTATGGACAAAGCAGGAGCCTATGCGATTCAAGGCCTCGCTTCACGCTGGATTCCTCGCATCGAAGGGGATTACAGCAACGTGGTCGGACTACCGGTAGCGCTGGTGTATCGCATGTTGCGCGCGCACGCTTGCGCGTGACTCAGGAAAAAGCATTAAGTGGGAGAACCCGATTGGGGCTTGGGCGGTTCTTTTCCCTTGTCATCCGGCTCTTTTATCGACGACTTAAAATTCCGGATGCCTTCGCCCAGCCCTTTGCCTAAGTCGGCAAGCTTACTCGGCCCGAACAGCAGCAGCGCGATGGCAATAATCAACAGAATATGCCACGGCGAAAACAGTCCCTCACCCATAGATCCTCCGGGTTCCCACTCGATTGCGCCGAGCAACCGCTGTGGAAATTCTAGGCTTCCCTCGATCCGGAGTCAAAGAACTCCAATCACTTTCATGGCTTGCACCGGACCGCAAGCCTGCTTTATGCCCGAACTGGTCAGGCCCGCTCAATAAGTCCAGCAATGAGCGCGGCCCGGCGCGGCAACTCCGAGATCAGGATGTGCTCGTGCGCGGCGTGCGCTCCGTCACCCACGGCGCCGAGGCCGTCCAGGGTTGGGATTCCCAGACCTGCGGTGAAATTTCCATCGGAGCCGCCGCCCACCGCGGCCTCGCCCAGCTTCCATCCCAGTTCGTGCGCGATGGCAGCGGCTTGCGCGTACAACGCTGCCACTCCGGCTGTGCGTTCCATGGGCGGACGATTGATTCCTCCCGTGATCTCGATTTTGCATTTGCGATTGAAGGAGCGCAGGCTGCGCATCTTCTTATCGATTCCGGCCGCATCTTTTGTGCGCGCGATGCGAACATCGACCTGCGCCGCCGCTTCGGCCGGAACCACGTTGGTTCGCGATCCGCCGCTCACGACGCCGACGTTGACCGTCAAGCCTTTCTTCAGATCGGTGAAGCTGGAAATTTTTTCGATCTGACGCGCCAACTCAAGAATCGCGTTCACGCCTTTCTGGAAATCAAGGCCGGCATGAGACGATTTGCCGGTAACTTTGACGAGGTAATCGCCGACTCCTTTGCGCGCGGTTTTTACGGCGCCCTCGAATCCGTAGGCAGGCTCGAGCACGAGCACGGCCGCAGCTTTTTTCGCCAGCGACTCGGTGATCGGCCGCGACGAGTCGCTGCCCACTTCCTCGTCGGAAACCAGAAGCACGGTCACCGGGCGCGGCAATCCGCCATGCCAGTCTTCTTTATGCCAGTCTTGCAAGGCCGCAAGCGCGTGGAGCATCAGGGCGATGCCGGATTTCATATCGAGGACGCCGGGGCCAGTCAGCTTATTGCCCACGGCGCGGCATGGCATGGCGGCGAGTGTGCCTAGCGGGTATACGGTGTCGTAATGTCCGAGCAGCAGCACCGGCTTCGCCGCGGACTTGCCAGCGACGTCGAAGTCGATTTGCAGGTGATTGCCAAAGTCTTTCGCCGGATGGATGCGGATATCGACGTTGCCGCCGAGCCGGGAAAATTTCTGCGCGACGGCCTCCGCGATGCGATCTACGGCGGCTTTGTTGTCGCTGGGAGATTCGATTTCGACCAGTTCGCGGATGGTCGAGACGATCGCATCACGCCGCTCGTTGAAGTAGGCTAGACGGCGCTGCGCTTCAGCGCTCGGACGCGGGGGTGCTTTTCTGTAAACCGGATTCACGATCGGCTGTTCCTCGGGGGCTGAAACCCCTTTTCTAAGCTAACACCGTTACTGCGCGATGAGTCATAGGGCGGAGGGACGGCCGACTTTCCACCAGCAAAGGGACCCCAGGAATCGCAGCAAGCGCATCGGGTTAAGATGTTGGGCATGGGAAAGCGTCTTCGGTCCGACGAACTGATTCAGGCGTTGCTGTTACCGCGTGATTGGCCGTGGACGATAGGAGTCCTCATTCTGATTGGGGTGGCTGTTGTTGGAGTTGAGGGTAGTTGGACTGCCCTCTCTGCCATCTACGACGAGCCTTACCACATCGCGAGCGGCATGGAGTGGCTTGACAAGGGAACCTACACCATCGAACGTCAGCACCCGCCGCTGGCGCGTGTGGCTGTCGCACTCGGACCGTATTTTAAAGGGCTGCGGTCATTCTCTCTGCCAGACGCGAAAGACGAAGGGAATGCGATCTTGTATTCGGCTGGGAATTACAGGAGCAATCTCGCATCTGCGCGAAGCGGCAACCTGCCTTTTCTCGCTCTGGCGTGCTTTTCTATTTTCGTCTGGGCTCGCCGCTGGTTCAGTAGGGCAGCGGCTATTTGGGCGGTTCTGTTGTTCGTGAACCTTCCCCCCATTCTTGGGCATGCGGGCTTGGCTACGCTCGATATGGCGTGCGCCGCATCGGTAGCGATAGCGCTATACGCGCTCATACGGTGCCTGGAGGATCCCGCGTGGCCGAGACTCATCCTCCTGGGCGGGTCGCTGGCACTCGCTTTCCTCTGCAAGTTCTCCAGCATCGTATTTCTCGGGTCGTGCCTCCTCTGTGCCTTCGTTTACGTCGCTCTGAGAAAGCGGGGCGCCGCACTTAGGGTAGTCCGATGGCGCCGTCTGTTGCTGCGAGCGCTGATCGTGTCTGGCGTTGCGTTCGTGCTGTTGTGGGCGGGGTACCGTTTCTCTTGCGTACCGATATCGGGCAACAGGGGAGTCCACCCGACTATTGACCGTGTGTTCGCGAAAAGGCCACTTCTTCGGAGCCTCGCCTACAAGGCAATCGAAGCTCCGATTCCGCTCACTCAATTCGGCTGGGGCATCAACGAAGTGGCATCTCACAATGCGGCCGGCCACGACTCGTACTTGTTTGGCGAGTATCGTCGCACGGGTTGGTGGTACTTCTTTCCAGTCGTCGTCGGAGTCAAAACTCCGATCGGTTTTCTGATTCTTGCTGGCTGTGGCATCTTGGCGATCGTGCGCGGCTTCAGGTCAAGCACGTGGCAACAGCACCTCACCGTGATTTTTCCTGTCGCCATCATGCTTGTGTGCATGAGGTCCAGGATCGATCTCGGCGTGCGTCATATCTTGCCGATTTACCCGCCACTGGCGGTGATCGGTGGTTATGCGATGTCCGAGTTCTTCGTTTTGGCAAGGCGGACGTCCCGTGCGATTTTGGTCTTGCCGGTTATGCTTGTGGTCTGGGTTATGGCTGATTCGTGGATGGCGCGTCCGGATTATTTGGCATACTTTAACCAGTTTGCCGGCGCGCACCCGGAAAGGATCTTAGCTGAATCAGATCTGGATTGGGGACAGGATCTGTATCGTCTTAGCCGACGGCTGAGAGAACTTGGAGTTGACCGCGTGTCAATAAAGTACTTCGGCACTGCTCCCCTTGAGAAGGCTGGTCTGCCTCCATATTCCATACTCTCGGCTGACGTCCCCACTACTCATGGCTATGTGGCCGTCAGCGTGCGGTACCTTACCCTGGAGTACGCGAAAAATGGTTCGTTCGCCTGGCTGAAGGGCCGCACGCCACAGGAGATAGTCGGCAAATCGATATATCTGTACAACTTTGGCCGGTAGGCACAAGAATTTGCCCATCTTTATCCGGGCTCGTGGGGAGATCCCTTGGCTTTGTCGGAGCTCATCCAATTATTCTTCGGGTGGTTCGGCGTGCAGTCCGTCGCCGGGGGCGAGCGGAAGGTGGGAAGCTGCGCTGAGGATGCTGCGTTCCTGCGGTGAGAACGCGTTCCTGTACTGGTCGGAGTTGATGAGCTGGTCGCGCTGTCCGGGCGTCAGGCCGCGCATGCTGCGGATCGCCCGGTTGACGGCCTGGCGGCGGTCGGGCGGCAACTGCCTGAACTGCTGAAAGAGCTGGCGCGCCTGCTGCTTCTGATTAGGAGTGAGGTGCTCCCAGGTTTCCATGCGATTGAGCACGCGTTCCTGCTGCTGCGGAGGCAGGCTGGAAAAATGCTGCAACCGGTTTCGCAACCGGGCTTGCTGTTGCGGCGGAAGCTTCCGAAACTGCGGATCGTTTTCGAGCGCGCGGCGCTGCTGCGCGGGCGGCAGATCCTTATAGCGGCGGAGCCAGTTTCCGGCGTGGCCGGGCTGGTTCTGCGGCGTGCGGGGTTGATAGGGGCTGCTGGGGCTGGGACGATCCTTCTGAAAGTAGTGCCATTGCCCGTCCGCCTGCTGCGATTGTGGGCGCTGTTGCTGTGGCGCATACGGGGATTGGGCGAACGACGGCGTCAGCAGCAGAAGCGCCGCCACACATCCCGCAATTTGAATTTTTGCCCAGCCCAACATCCCTTGGTCCCCTGTTGCTGATCTCACTTTGCCCGCGGATCTTACGGATTCGCGGTTACGTCGTCCTGCACCTGCAGTTCATCGAGCACATCGAAATCGGCGTACAAATCATCGTTCCTCTCCAGCGCCTGCAGATCGCCGACGGCGGTTCCCGGCTCAACCGGCAGACTGAGGGATGGCGGCTTGGTCGCGATGGTTTCCGTTTGCGAGATGTATGACTTGTTGCCGACCACCAAAGCTCCGGCAACGATTACGGCAGCGAGCGACGTAGCCCATGCCGGACGCCGCAGCCAATGGAGCCATCCGGCATTGGAATGCGGGCGCGCCATTTCTTCGCGTCTTTCTTCGCGCAAGCGCGCCTGCAGGCGGGTGTCGAAATACGGCGACGGTTCGGGCGCTTGCCACTCATCGAGCAGCGCCATGGTTTTCTGCAAGTCGCGCAGATGGGCGGCACAGTCGTCACAGGATGCGATATGTTTCTCGACCTCCGGCTGCGGTGTTGCGGCGTCCATGCCAGCGGAAGTTATTATGTCCGGCAACAGTTCGCGAATTTGATTGCAATTCATACTGCTTCCTCTACTTCCCCGAAACGAACTCTTTCAGCTGCTCGCGCAACGTTTCGTAGGCGCGGAACAGCAACGACTTGGTGGCGGA
>Ga0074044_10005532_pt1 | contig 10286 bp, 14 predicted proteins | sample BogForMeECP23OM1_FD_94443 | JGI IMG/M metagenome (GOLD analysis project Ga0074044, IMG submission 94443) | Bog forest soil microbial communities from Calvert Island, British Columbia, Canada - Bog Forest MetaG ECP23OM1 | ecosystem: Environmental > Terrestrial > Soil > Wetlands ...
AGAGCGTGGCATCGTAATCTGAAAGCTGCCCGAAAAGTCCTCAAAGCCCCGGCTAATTCATGGCGATAATTCTTGATGCGGACGTGATCATTCGCGCCGTTAAACGCGGGTCGGCAAATCAATGGGCCGATGACGCTGCAACTGTACGCGGAAACGGTTTACTTTCCATATCACGTCCCTGCTAGGCAGTCAGACGCACCCAGTGTGGATTCACTTTTGCGACCGTGTTGTTCTACCATCTACAAACTACGAACTACAGATTGACTTGCTTTTACGCCCCATAGGCTACTCCTCTAATACCCCGAGCCTATTGGGGAGCGCACTCAAAACGCGCATTTTCTCCGTGGAGGCTGAGGGATGTTCTCCGCGACGCTTTTCACCATCTCGATCGTCGCAATGGCGCAATTCGCGCTGTACTATTGGCGCGCAGTCCTGACCGGCGTCGCCGCACGACCCATCCCCGCGCAAATCCTTTAAGAAATTTTGCCGACGTTGGATGCTTGAAGTCCCTTCTCACCCTTCTCGACTTCGTACTCCACGCTGTCGCCCTTCCTCAACAACGGACAACTGAGCGGCATCCTATTGAACGACCCTAGGCGATTTGATCGTGAAAGATACCTGGCCGACAAGAGCGCGTATCTCGCCAACTCGACGGGTCCTAAACCTGACAAAGAGAAATATTGGATCAAAATCCCGAGCCGAAATCTGTATTTTTTTGCAGACAAAATTTACAACATGACCCTAACTTACGTCACAAGTGCAGACGTGCCGGTCGACACTGCTGCTGTGCAGGATGTTGTTAAAAGTGCACTCGGTGCGGTTAGGAAAGACCTGAAGAATCATAAGGGGACAATGCAACCCAAAATAGACCTTGATTCAGGCAATTACTTGCGGGACTCCGCCGTTCAGCAAAAGGTTTTGCGCGACGAAGTAAGGGATAATCGGAAGGTAGGGAAGTTCTAGGAGAGTAAGGATCCCGCGATGACGCATTCCACGGTAACAAGTAAGGGACAAACAACCATTCCGGGGAAGATCAGGAAGGCGTTGCGAATCAAGCCTGGTGACAGACTAGAGTATGCAGTGGAAGGGGACCATGTCACCCTACGCGTGCATTTGAGCACACGGTCATTCAAGGGTGTGCTTGCCAGCAAGAAGGGTAAGGGAATGTCTTTCGCCCAAATCCGCGAGGCCGCAGCGAAGGCAGCCCGTGGCCGTGAGGGCAACCGGTGAGCAAAGGAAGGCTTGTCGATACCAATCTGATCGTTCGCTATCTCGCGCAGGACCATGAAAAGCATGCCAAGGCCGCTGGAAAGCTGTTCGATGCCTGCGACCGCGGCGACGTAATGGTCGTGGTGTTGCCAGCTGTTCCGGCCGAGTGCGTGTTTGTGTTGGAGTCTTTCTACGAGCTTCCACGTGCAGATATCGCGTCGGCGCTCGGCAGACTCATTTCCAGCCCGAGCGTCGAAATTGATAATGCGGCGATTCACGTGGACGCTTTGGATCGCTATCGAAAAACAAAGGTCCATTTCGTGGACTGTCTGATCGCCGCGACTGCGGCCAGCGAAAACATGCCGGTAGCCTCGTTCGATCAGGACTTTCGAAAGTTCACTGACGTTCGCGTAGAAATCCAATAGCTTCGTGCCTGATTCGCCCCCGTGTCTGCGTAGTTCGCGGGTACCTCAGTTCGGCGTTTTTCGTGTTTAGTCGAAGCAACACCTTACGAGCCGTCAATATCGTTTTTAGTTCCATCCCGACTGTCCCCTCACTACTGACCGCGTTGGTTCTCCCCTCCCAAGAAGCCGTCCGAAAACTGCGTCCGCACCGGACGCCGCCAATCGATCCCCCAGTGGTGAAGAAAGGTAGTTGCACACGCGGTCGCATGCGCGCTGCCAAACTTGCCCGAATATTCCAAGAGGCCCCGAATAGAAGAAGCTAACCGACTGAAAATACGCTGGACAGCAAAGGTAGGAACGTTTTCAAGACCGCCATTTACTTACTGTGTCGCACGGCGCTTTCACGGAGATGGCAATAGGAGATCCAGCGCGTTCTAGCCAGGGTCGAATCGTGATCCTTTGGAGTATCGATTCGGAAATCGACGCTGCCTCTGGGGTTTCTAAGCTTTATGATAAGCAGGTCGTCTTGTTTTTCTTTGGGTAAGACGGTAGGTCAAAAGCGTATATGGGGCCCATCGATACTCTCGGATGGTGCATTCTCGTTGCCGTACTGCTAATAATCGGAGTGCCAAACCTCATATTCGCTCTCCGGCTGCGGGCTAATCCCGATTGGCAGTCTCCGAACATAGTGATCGCGATAAAAATGGCAGGGATCATGACGGTGATTCTTCTACCATTAATGTGTATTGTCCTCTCTGATCCTCCCTTGGCCGCTCAGTCTTGGCTTGGCCTGATCCAGTTCCTGTATTTGATCCTGTGCTATTTCGTGTTGTGGATAATTTGGAAACGCGCCCATGATTGGCGCATGAAATTCTGCTTGCTAATTTTATTCATTTTTCTCCCAGACTACCTCTGGATCATGCATTTGGCAGCCCTTGATCGGATACCGAGAGCAGTTGGCGCTGTCCAGCTTGTTTATCTTGTCAGCGGCTATTTTGTCTTCAAACATTATTTTTCAAAGATACGGCCACAATCAAAAGCACCAGCGGATCAGCAGTGACCTTGGTCGTTTCTGAGGAGGAGTATCTGACCAGTTCTGGGACCGCACTGGGTACGGTCGCATGCAAATTGCTCCACTATCCCTTATCACGACCGTGGCGGGCTGCCTTGGATTTGCTGCCCGGCATTTCATCGCCCGCACGTGGTGGTCTTCCGCCGCGACGTTTCATGAGTTTGTCAAAGGCCTTGAAATCCGCGCGCGCCTTGCGATCAGCAAAAAATTCTGCTGTTTGCAAAGCTGAGAGCTTTTCAGCCACCGCCGTGGCGACGAACTGATTTATGCTTGTGCTATCTTCCTTGCTCTGTCGCTCCACCGCTCTCTTCAGAGAACGAGGCAGCCGCAAACGGTATGTCATTGTTTCAGTCATCTTCTTATCCTCCTGATTGCCTCACGTGGGATCAGCACTTCGATTCCGAACCGTTCAGGAACGGACCCGAAGTCCCGCACGTTGAATGTAACCAGGAGATCGGCCCGACCGTCAACGGCGGTTTCCAGAACCATATCGTCCCGCGGATCAATCAGAAAAGGTCGCCATAAAAAACTGATTCGGACAGGTCCGGCAACTCTAACAAGTGAATTGAGTACCTCATCGAGTTGCAGTGCGCTAAGACCATGCACTTTTCTATGTTTCTCGCGTCTCAACACTGCCTCGTACTCGCGAACGAGAGGGACAGTCAATCGCAGGGTAAACTCTCTGGCCAACGCGCGATCTACTAACTGCTATGAAGCTCCCGAACGGCTGCGTGTCGCAGCAACGAGCACATCGGTATCGAGTACGAGGAACAAAAATGATGATATCGCATATAACAACATCGTCTTAGCGGAGAGATTGAGTAGGGGCCGTGAGTCAAGACCGATACTTAGTTCTGCACGGGTTTTTCGATGGACGGAACGGAGTGGCTGAGCTTCTGCAATTTTGCCACCTGCTCGCGGGCGAGGTCCCCTTCTATTGCATGAGGATATAATTCCAGGAAGGTTTCTAACTCCGCTATTGCTAGGGCATAGTCTTTTGCTTGCGTGAAAATCTCAGCCAATAGGAGATGTAGTAGAGGAGCACGCGTGAGCAGGTCTACGCGTTCGGCCTTGAGCGCGCTTTTCTCGGCCGCTTCGATATTGTTGAGCTTGTAATTTGCTACCGCGTTATAGAAGTAGGCGTCAGCCGGATTCCACTCATCAAGATCCACGAGGTAACTATTCTCGCCGACGTAGTTCAAGGGATCGAGAGCCATGACGTGACCAGTAAATTGAAGGACACTCGTCCAATCTTGCGCCTCGTACGCCATGGAAGCCAGGGAGAGGTACGGCGGCAGAAACCGGGTGTCGATTGCCGAGGCTTTGGTGTACGCCGCGCGAGCGGAATCCTTATCGTTTTCTTTCTCCAAGACCGTGCCTAAGCGAAACCAGGCGCTCGCGTACCTGGGGCTGATGTCCACGGCTTGTTCAAAGTATTTACGCGCATCGGCAAGTTTGCCGATCTTCTCTGCCCGGAGGCCCTTCTCATAAGCTTTTCTGGCATTTGATGGTGCATTGTAGGGGACGGCGCTAATCGTGGCACCCTTCACCTTTGTCACCCTCTCCATCACAATCGAGCCCACGTCTAAGCTGCGAATGGAGGAAGTGAGGTCCATGAGACTTCGGTTAGTGGAGCGAAAACCAGCGGCCTTCGTGCGCAGCTCACACCTCGTGAATTCGCGCGATGGAATTCCTTCAGAGGAAGGCCTGGTAGGGACGGCCTGTTGTGAAGACGGGTCGTCGCTAGCGTCGAGGACAGAGTCGCTTCGCGACCCCATTTGCATGGTGAAGCCACCGTCAGATGTCGCATACGTCTGTTGACGAACCTTCTCGTTGCAAACCACCTCCACGGACACATCCTGGGGAATAGGTGTGCCGTCGTTCGTTGCAACTCGGCCGTAGAGAAACATCACGGAATTCAGGTCTGGTTGAACGGGCTGAGAACTGGAGGGAACGCTGGTGCCAGGGGCGTTAGGCGGTGGGGACGGCGACGGCGACGGCTTGGGAGCAGGAGCCGGCTTCTGCGCTAAGGCACTGGGTGCCAGAAGTCCGATTGCGAGGGCCAACTCGACCACAATGCGCCTAGGGTCGGTCACATATCCATTCCCTTGGACGGAACACCTGAGGGCCGGATTCTAGGATGTGGGTTGGTGCAAGTCAAGGTAATCTACTCGGCAGACTCGGCAGTGGGCTAACGCAGCTACGTGAGACTTCCACTTGAGTTTGTGACACTCATATGCATGAGAGCGGTAAGTTGGGACTGGCGCAAAACAGGCTAAAGCGGAGTTATCCTGCAACGTGCTAGCCAGTGGGTATTAGCGAATAGCGCCTCTGGAATTTCAGTTCAGCTGGCTCTCAACGCAATCATCGGATCAACGCGAGAGGCTCGTCGCGCCGGGATGTACCCAGCAACCAATGCTACGACACATAGAAGCAAGGTCACGCCCGCGAAGATCGCCGGGTCGGTCGGCGTTGTCCCGAACAACTGCGCTTCGATCCACTTGCCGACCGCGAACGAAGCGATTGTTCCCAGTCCCACGCCGATGACAGCAAGCCGCGACGTCTTTGCGAGGATGTCGCGCTGCACTTTGCCCTCGCTAGCTCCCAGCGCCATACATATCCCAATCTCTTTTGTCCTTTGATTCACTGAAAACGAAATCACCGCGTAAATTCCGAGCGCCGCGAGTAACAGTGCGAACCCCGCAAATCCCGCGAGCAGCGTTACCAGAAACCGCCGTGGCGACACAACTTTATCGACCAAACCTTGAAGCGCTTGGAACTCGCTCACCGGAAGATTTGGATCGATTGGCCGCAGAGCCGTTCGAATACCTGCTCCCAAGCTTTCCGGGGGAAGTGCTGTTCGCACTACCAACTCCATTTCGGGATAGTCCCCAGTCTGCCGCATCGGCAGATACATTTCTGAGCCACCCGACCTTTCGGGGCCTCCGTGATGGACATCAGCAACCACACCGACTACTCGCCGTCCCCCGTCCTGCGTCATGATCTGTCCGACTGGGTTCTGTCCCGGCCAAAGAGTCAGCGCCAAAGTCTCATTCACCACCACCACCGGCTCGCTCGAGGCTCGATCGCTCTCCGTGAACTCTCTCCCGGACTTCAACGGGATTCCCAGGGCCTCGAAATATCCATCGCTCACGACCCGAACGAATGCTTCCGGGTGCTGGCCCTTTTCGTAAATCTGTCCTTTGCCCGAGACTTGCCAAGACCGGTCCCCGCCGAGCGGCAGAACATCGGTTATCCCGGCTGCTGCGATACCAGGGACTGACCTGGTGCGATGCAACACATCGTCGATAAACGAGTTCTGCTGCACGGGACTCGAAATCCGAAAACTCGGGTCGATCCTCAACGCGGCGGCCCGCTCGGGTTGAAATCCCAGACTTACGTCCAGCACCCGTACAAAACTCTGGATCAGGAGTCCCGCACCAACCAGCAGGATGCAGGCGAAGGCGATCTCGGAGACCACCAGCCCGTTGCGGATCCACCCTTGCCTTTTGCTGCCAACGGAACCACGGCTGTTGTCCTTCAGCACTTCGCCGACCGCGAACGCCGGGACTTGTAACGCGGGTAGCAGTCCAAAAAGCACGCCAGTAAGGACCGCTGCTAACAGCGTGAAACCGAGCGTGCTTCCGTCGATCCCTACGCTTCCGAGTAGCGGGAGGTTATATGCATCCTGATGCGCCAACGCGTGTGTGCCGATCACTGCGAGGAGCAGCCCGAGCGCAGCGCCGCAACAGGAGAGCGCCATGCTCTCGGTAAGCATCTGTCGCAGTAGCCTAAGGCGCCCAGCTCCTAAAGCCGTCCGTATCGCAATTTCCTTTTGGCGTGTGGTCATACGCGCCATTTGCAAATTTGAGAGATTCGCACACACAATCAACATCACCGCCCCAACCGCGCACATCAGCACCATGAGAGCTGGACGTACTTGCCCGCTCACGTGCTGTTTCAGTAGAACCAGCCTCGGATGGATCGGGTTCCGCTCCGGATGTTGGCTATCGAGTAGTTCCGCCAAGACGGTGAACTCAGCCCGCGCAGCCTCAACGGTAGCGCCGGGCTTCAGCCTTCCAATGATGGCCATCGTGTTTCCGGCGGGTTTCGTTTTGTCCGTTAGCGGCCAGGGAATAAGGATATCGATCGGAGTGCCGGGGGCAAAGACGCTCGCGAAATCAAACGACGCAGGCAGCACGCCGACTACTATCGCGGGTGCGTTGTCCAACATTAGTTTCCGGCCTACAACGTTTGGATCAGAAGCAAAACGCCTCCGCCAAAAGCTATGGCTTAATAATATGGCCGGCGGAGCGGAATAACTCCCTTGGCATTCCTGCCTCGTAAACGATCTTCCGATTACGGGTTCCACGCCCAGCAATGCGAAGAAGTTCTCGGTCACCGAAACGCTCGTAAGACGCGCTGGCTCCCCGTTTCCGATCAATTCCTTGTCGCCCGAGCGGTAGAACCCGGACCAGCCCGCAATATCGGAGAACGACTGGTTCTGGTCTCGGAGGTCTGAATAGTGTTCGGCTTGGGTGCTATAGCTTTCCCCATTGGAAATCCATACCAAACGGCCAGGATCGCGAAAGGGGAGAGGACGCAGGATCAACGCATTGACCACGCTGAATATGGTCGAACTGGCGCCGATGCCGATCCCGGCAATGAGAATCGCAAACACGGTTGAACCCACATCGTGGCGCAGCCTGCGAAACGCATAGCGAAGATCCTGCATCAGCGTCTCCAATACCGGCAATCCTCTTGCTTCCCTGTGATGCTCTCTCATCAGTTCCGTCCCCCCAAGTGCAATAAGGGCCTGACGGCGAGCTTCGCCGGGCGTCATGTTCCGCCGGAGATTCTCTTCGATGGCAAGTTCTAGATGAACCGCCATTTCGGCATCAAATTCGCCGCCCAATCGCCTGCGTCGGAAGAAGGAATAAAGGCGATGGAACAGCGCTCGTATCGAGTCGACCATAAGTTGTCCCTCGCTCGACGCATGCTGAAAAGCCGCGTCATGCTCTCCGGCCGCTCGCTACCGAAGTACAAAGCAGCGTCAACCTATCTGCAACAATCGCCCGGTGCGGTCCGGTTGTATAGACGAAGGTGCCCCCACCACGGTTAGATAATCAGACGGAACTAGAGTGCTTAAACAAACACTGCTCGCAAATAAAGTCACTTAAGGCTGAGTCTGTGACGCTCATGTGCGCGAGACAACGAAATCCAAAGGTGTCACCAAACTGTCCTCTGACTTTACCCACCGCCAGGTTTCCTAAGGCATTCTTCGTAAGGAAAAACACAAGTATTTTGGTTTCCCGTGAAACGTCGGCTCGCCGTAAGGCACTACTAAATATGAGCTCTTGGCCCGCCTTGGCTCGAGCCCCGAGAGCTTCCCGGAGGATGATCATGGAAAATAAACAGGAGAAACATCCCAAAGCCGAAGAGGTCAAGAAGCAACTCGAAGCCCTTGCTGGTCGCGACCTTCATGTCCCGGCTGACCAGCTCCTCAAAATCTGGTTTCCCGCCGGAGCCTACTCTTACAATGAAGGTAATGCCTGTTGGCGTAGTATCTTCCCTATTGTTCCTGGCAAAAGCTGTTCTGACGCAACCCTGCTTGATGTCAGCGGAGCTAACTCGACCGCCGACAACGGCCAACTTATCTTCCAGATCAGCGAGGTCGTGTGCTTCACGGATGCCCACATCCTGAGCGAACCCATCAACGTCGTCGTGACTCCACGCTCATCGAGCCCCTGTTTCGCGACTCAAGCTCATTTGCTTATCAACAGCAACACCGATGTGCAGATCACAGTTTTCACCTGGGACGCCAACGGTAACCCTGCCCCAAACGTCTCGTTCGACTGGCGCTGCCGTGTTGTCTCTGAGCCGATCATCTTTGTGAAGGGTGGCGGACGCCAAGCCCTAAGCCATGCTAGCCGCGCTTGAAAGATGAGACAGAAACGACACCACTCAACGCGAGCATCTTGAAAATAACCCGGCGGATTGACGAGCACGGGATATTGCAAAAACTGAGTTTGTGGCACTCAACTGTGCGAGAGGGTGAAAACTGCGAGTGTCGCCAAATTGTCAGTTAAACTGGCGCAAAACAGGCTAAAACGGAGCAAATCCAAACGCGTTTGTCGGGCGAGTATGCATCTGGCTGCTGCCCAGTCGCGGCTCATTTTGTTCTTGATCGCAACCCCGGCTTTTTCGGAGCCTTGTTCAGGGAATGATGGTGGGTCGTACTCGTCCGTGAAGACGGTAGACACCAAAATCCTCGCGGTCTACGGTGAAGATTTTTCGGATGCCTTCACGCTCAGCAACCCTAACGAGTGCCGCATCAGCAAGGTCCATCGGACGGTCGGCGTACTTGCTCATCAGCTCGCGTATTCGAGGAACGTCAGCGAGATCGAACGACAGGAGTTGCAACACTCCTCGAGCGAGCATTTCCCAAAGAGCTTCCTGGGCCTTTGGCAAATCACCTAGCAAGTACATCGCTTCCGTCACTGGAGGCCAAACGGTGACCAAAGGCTCTCGCAACACCTTCAAAGCGGCGACGCACTTCTTGTGATACTGATCATCCGCATCGACCAATGCAACGAGCGGCCCAGCATCCACGAGAATCACGGGCGTTTCCGTCGACTCTTCAACAGTTCCTTAAAGCGACGACCGGTTTCTGTTGAACGCCCTACCTTCCCCCCATTAACAACTCCGATCAAATCAGCCATTGCTTCATAGGGCGCCGCGATCGGTTCCTGCCGTTCCACCCATTCCTCGATCGCTTGCCGAATCACTTCCGAAGTGGAAATTCCCTTTCGGCTGGCTATGCGAGCGATGCGCTGCCGAGTCTTCCTTTCCAGTCTTAATGTCAAAGGAGACGACATAGAAATTCATCCGACCAACCTGAGCCGATTATCGCTGGGACGAACCGATGGGAAACAGGTACTTCAGGAGCGGGGCGCACATTATTAAGATGCCGGTTTCAACCGCTCACCCACTCCTCCGTTTCTAATTGCAACGAACATGGTGCATTTAGTCGCTCAGCGTGCTTGGCCCAAGACCATCAGCGGATGATATGGATCCGGATTCCCAATTTCAGGTTCTTCCACGATTTGTCCGCTGTGTAGACCGGGGCCCTCAACGCCAGCCCGAGCGCTAAGCAAGCCCGGTCTCCCAATGACAAGCCAAGTGCGCGGTATTGGGCAATAAGGCTTCCAGCAGTCACAGCATGCTCGGCGGTGAACGCCGTAGCCTCCCGAATCGGGCTAAGCGTGGCCTCCCACGCTTCCTCCGGACTTAGCCCCCGGTCGACGAGTTTGCTTTGCACTTCGGCAAGATTGACAGTGCTGCTGGTAGCAATGCTGAGTAGTTGCGGCGTCAGTTTGTCCGCACCTGGTTCGCGGTTAAGCACCGCAAGAAGTACAGAGGCATCCAGAACTATCCTATTCATTTATGGCTGTTTCGCGCCGTTCGGCAATCAACTCATCAACCAGCGACGTCCCTGGTTTCACGTGCTGGCGGACAATCCGCTGCGCTCGCTCAATGCGGCGTTTCAGCGTGGTGATCCGCAACTCATCATCTTCGATTCGCAACACGATTTCATCCCC
>Ga0074044_10005534_pt1 | contig 10284 bp, 7 predicted proteins | sample BogForMeECP23OM1_FD_94443 | JGI IMG/M metagenome (GOLD analysis project Ga0074044, IMG submission 94443) | Bog forest soil microbial communities from Calvert Island, British Columbia, Canada - Bog Forest MetaG ECP23OM1 | ecosystem: Environmental > Terrestrial > Soil > Wetlands ...
ACAGCCACAAAAGAACAGTGGTATAGCAGACACACGCTTTCCTGTCATAGCGCCGTGCCGTTTCCCGTACCAACAGGGTTGTCCCCTCTGAGCTAAATGGGTACCCGGAATAATAAAGGAACACCATGGCACTGTCAACAGTTAAAATTTCGGATACGATCGAGTTCTGTAAGCGAATGTCGTTCAACCGCAATCCGGTTATCGGCAATTCGCTTCAGCCCGCGCTCGGCGCGGCGAACATGGTCGCACAAACGATTCTCAGTCCGCCGTTCTCGTGGCCGTGGAACAACCAAGAGTTGGCATTCACATGCAACCCCGTCAATAACGTCGCGACGATTACTAACATCGTAATCGACGCCAACGGCCTGTTGACCGTGACCGCGAACAACACGTTCATCTTCAACAATCCTGTCCTGTTGGCAGGGTTGACGACCGCGTTGGAACTCAACGGCCAGCTGGTCGTCGTCGAGACCGCGAGCGCGACACAGTTCACAGCACAGACGAACTTCGGAACGTACGCGACGCACTCCGACACAGGCACGGCGACCGTGCAGACGACCCAAGACTATCAGATCGCCGCACAGTATGACGCGACGACGACCGACTACGGCTCTGGGTTTTCGCACATCGAGCACGCGTCTGTACTCGATATAAACCAGACGACACCGACGTGGGTCGAGTTGGACATAAAGGCTAACCTCGCGCTCGACACGAACTCGGACAGACCGCGATTCCTCAACGTGCACACGCAGGACGTCGCAGGGAATATAACTTTCCGTGTTATGCCCGCGCCTGACAAAGCGTATCCTGTCAGCATTCACATGCAACTCGCGGCCCCGTCCATCAAGAGCGTCAATCAGACTTGGGCTCCGATACCTGATTACTTCCAGTACATTTACAACTGGGGCTTCCTGTCGCTAATCTGGCAGTTCGCAGACGACCCGCGAGCACAGATGGCGAACCAGAAGTTCACGTCGGCCCTTCTGTCCCGCGCTGAAGGCATGAGTGAAGACGACAGAAACATCTTCCTCAACAACTGGAATATGTTGACGACAGGTCAAACGATGACGATGCAGCAAGGCAAACAGGCACGGCAGGTCTAGGAGCAACATGGCAATCGATGCTGAGTTGACAGCAGTGACACCTGACGTAGGCTACAGCTTCGCAGCCGTGACGCTCATCGGTCTCTTTCCGTTCGGACCTACCACCGCCACGTTCGGCGGTATAGACGCAACGAGCGTCGTGGTCGTCGACAACGCGCATATCACATGCCTCGTGCCGCTGTCAGGAGCACCCGGACCCGTCAACGTACAGGTCTTCACGGTCGAGGGCAATCCGACCCTAGTGGACGGATTTACGTATGAGCAGCCAGCCACCGACGCCACGCTGATTTATGGCGGCAACTTCCAAGACGCACTCGGAAATCCGCTGGCCAACGGATACCTGACCTTCAGATTGAACACGGATGCGATGAACAGCAGCTCGGCTGTGCAGGTCTGCGCCAGCAGAGTTGTCAATGTCACTCTCGGCCCAGACGGAAACGTGTATGGGGCTTATCCGATATGGAGTAACAGTACGCTGACGCCAAGCGACACGGTCTATACTGTGCGGGCTTATTCAGCGTCGGGGCAGTTAGTCTGGGACAACCAGATGACAATCCCCAACACAAGTACATTTGATCTCGGCACTTGGGTTCCGATTTATTAAGGAGAAATTATGGCATTTGCAGCAGCAGTTTCAGATCAGTTTAAGCAAGACATGTTGAACGGGCGTGCGTTTAGTTCGGACACAATCAAGATCGCACTAGGACTTCAGGCCTCCGCGACGACATGGAATGCGTCTCTCGCTACGTATACTACGACCGGCGAGCTGGCAACTTCCAACGGATATACACAGGGCGGAATTTCTTTGTCAGGTTTTACGGTCGGCATTAGCACCAACACGGCATATCTGACATGGAGCAGCAACCCGAGCTGGACCGCAACCGGCGCTGGGTTTACATCGGATTGCGCTGTCATTTATGACAGTTCGAACTCGAATCACGTACTGGCGGTGCTGTCTTTCGGTTCGACGACCGCAAGCGGTGGCGGAACATTCACAGTACAATTGCCCGCAGCTGGCGCTTCGTCGACAATCACCATTTCCTAAGGAGCACCATGATCATTCTCACAAACGTAGGCACAGCAGACGTACTTCAGGTTACGTGCGGCACTGGTGTCACAAGTGTGGAGTGCCATTGCTCATGGGTAGATGACAACTCTGGGGCGATGACGCCCGGCAATACGAACACCACGATTACAAACTCGACGGCTGCTACCACGGTAAACGCGGCGATAACCACAGGACACCAGACCAACATCAAGACGTTGACCGTCAGAAACGTGAGTGCCACAAATACCCTGATAACCGTTTCTCACACTATAAACGGCGGCACTGCGGTAGTCCTAATGACGGCTACCCTGTTGCCAAACTACACCATCCAGTATTTTGATGGGGGACCCTTTCAGGTCTTGGACAACAACGGGGCACAACTGGTGAACTATACAGGGGCTACGCTAAACACTGTTGCTGGCGCAGCGGTGAATAAGCAGTTGCCCAACGGACTCAGCAACCGTAACACGTCACAACAATCTCAGGTCACTGTCGCCGCAACCAACTATTACATTGCGGGGTCTAACATAAATCTTCCTGCCACGTTGGTAAACGGCATTGTTGCGGGAACCACTTTTGTGTGGAAAGCGGCGATGACCAAGACAGGCGCGGGTACGGTAGCCTTTGACATACTGATTTACATGGGCACCAACGGTTCCACCGCTGACACCGCCGAGGTTACACAGTCCATCGGTGTACAGACAGCAGCAGTTGACAATATGGTTGTGGATGTCTTGGTGACGTTCACCAGCACCACTGCCTTTTATTGGAGCATCGTCACAACAAACAAAGCGGCCACAGCCACAGGCTTCGGTCCTGCCACGGGCACTGGAATGTTCAGCGGAACGGTCACGGGCCTGACCACCACAACCGGAAGTCTTATATTCGGTCTAGGTTTCCAATCCAACACTGGGACCCCGACTGTGGTGATTCCCTTTGTCACCGCGCAAGCGTACAACCTAGACTAGAACGGGCACAACATGACTGTCAGCGTTGGAAGTTTTGATGTCACAACGGTAAATACAAACTGGTTCGACAGTACGGCGACTACTGCCGGGCTGTTCGATCAGGTACTGATAACCTCAGCAGCAGTAGGGGTTGTTTCAGGTGTGTCAGTCACGAGTGCCAATAACAATCCTACGGCAATTGGAACTGGGATCGCCACGCCCACAGGCATAACCTCAGCGTCTGCTGAGAATGCCCCGCAGGGCAACCCCAGTGCACTGCCTTCTGGCGTTTCTTCAGCATCTGGAGAAAACAATCCACTAGGAGAACCGATTGCCCTGCCTTCGGGAGTTACTTCGGCAAGTGCCAACAACACCGCTGTAGGAAATGTGGTTATAGCCGTCACTGGCGTAACCACTGTGTCCGCAGAAAATAGCCCGACAGGCGGATCTATCGCACTTTCTTCGGGAGTTGCCTCAGCGTCTGCTGAGAATGGTCCGACTGGTCAACCGAGCGCGTTACCTTCTGGCGTTTCTTCTGTTTCTGGAGAAAACAATCCAACAGGTATAGGCACAGGAATAGCCACAAGCGCGGGCGTTACCTCGGCCTCGGCCGAGAACAGTCCGTCCGCCGTCGGCAATGGACTTGCAACTGCAACAGGAGTGTCGTCCGCGAGCGCGGAGAACAGCCCGCTGGGTGACCCAAATGCAGCAAGCATAGGCGTCACAGTCGCATCGGCTATAAACAACCCGACAGCCAGCTCAGCGACTAATGGCACAGCGACACCTGCGGGCGTTACCTCGGCCTCGGCCGAGAACAGTCCGTCCGCCGTCGGCAATGGTGCTGCAAACCCCTCGGGCGTTTTTGCGACCAGTGCCGAGAATAATCCCACCGCAATTGTATCAGTCAGCGGTGTAGGCGTAGCTCTGGGAGTAGAAACAAGTACCACAGAAAACCTTCCTGTAGGGCTGGCCTTCGCCGCCGCCGCAGGTGCTGGCATGTCGTCGTCATTTACCGACCCGACGATACCTGCCATTTTGGTTGCCACTTTGCCCAACATGATTAATCATGTTTGGTCTTTTGCGCCAAATCAGGCCGAGGTCACCGTCTCTTCTACGGCGCTGACACCGTGGTCTGTAGAATCTAGTGCGCCTTGGTTGACCGCACAAAAATTAAACGAACAGTTCGTATACCTATCTGTCGACGAGGGCAACTTTCCGTCTACTGGGTACAACGGACGCCCCAATTCGGGCAGTTATACGGGATACATAAAGATAACATCCGGCCCCAATACGCTGACGCTTCCGGTAACGAACAATGTGGGCTACGGCGACAGTCTCGACGCAACCTATTTGGCCATTGATTACCCCTTCTAGGAAGGAACTATAATGTCAGTTTCGAAAGTACAACTCACGGGCGGAAACTTCCAAGATTCCGAAGGCAATGTGCTCGCCAATGGCTATCTCACGATGTACCTCTCACAGGACGAGTCGGTCAACGACTCTCAGGTGTGCTCAGGCATCGGCTTGACGATTCAATTGGACGCCAACGGGAATGTCGTGTCTTCCCCCGCCCAGTCTGTGTGGGGAAACGACCAGATGTCTCCCGCCAACAGTTTCTACACCGTGACTGGATACACCGCATCAGGCCAGACAGCACTTGGTCCGAATAACCAACAGGTCATCGGCAACGGCGGCACGTTTGATGTCGGCACATGGGTGCCAAATCAAGTCATCAGTTGGACACCTCCCCTACAGGCCCCACAGGTTGAGGTCAATGGAACCGACCTCAGTTCGTCCTCGACCGTCGATTTCGTCAACACACCTACGGTGACGTGGGTGGACGCAGGAAGCGGGAAAATAGAAGCGACTGCCTCTGGCGGTCTTCCTGACATCTTTTTACCAGAATCGTACGGGGCTGTCGGCAACGGCATCACTGATGACACCGTGGCCATTCAAGCCGCAATCACGGCAGCGCAGGTGAACGGCGGCGGGATCGTTCAGTTCTCAGCCAAGACATACCTCACGACCGCCACGCTTACAGTGACAGCGAATAACGTGGTCCTGCAGGGCATAACGTCCTACGCGTCAACAATCAAGTGCAACAGCGCTTCGGTGGACATCCTTCAAATAACCGGAACCGGGTCTTTCCTTTCTGGCACCAACCTCTACTACAACAGATTGAGCGATCTTCGTTTCCTTCGCTCCGTAAGTCCGTCGGGGACCGCCAGCGGCATTAAACTCACGCTGACGAACGGCACCAAGATGTACCGGGTCGAGTCGTTTGACAGCATCTACGGCTTTTACCACGACGGTCTCGGCAACGCGCTTACTGAGTACACGCAATGCCAAGCGACGTTCACCAGCACGACCACAGCGTCTTCGGTTTACGGCTGGTACATAGACGGAGGAAACTACGGCAGCTACTCCGGTCGCAGTCTAGACAGCATAGTAGTAAACGCTGGCAGTTCTTCGACCTCCGTCTACGGTATGTACATAACCGGAGCCTTCGTGGCCGACTTGTACTGTGAAGGCTTTGAGACCTCTCTGTGCCATTATGGCGTTTACATCAACGCACTCACGTCCGGCGAGAGCAATTACGGCGAGTCGGCGTACAACAACGACAACATTCGCTTCGTTCGCAGCGTGCATGACAGTTGCCAAGTGGCGGCATACTCCATAAACAATCTATACGGAGCGAACTCTTACGTGGCGATTAGCGGGGGCTATGTGGTTTCCGCCCCGAACGTGAACACGCCGCTGATTGACATTGAAAATAGCGCGGGTGTGATTGTGACCGGCGTCAACATGAGGGTCGGCGGCGGCAGTACAACCACTAACCCCGGCATTTATATCAACGGTTCCCACTCCAAGAACAACGTAGTCAGCGGGAACGTGTTCTACGTTCAGGACGCCGGAACACCTATCGTGCTGAATGCGACGAGCGGCAACGTCGTGAGTGACAACGCGATTCACGGGTACGCTGGCGCGCCGTTTACAATTGCCATTAGTTTGACGGGGGCAACCAACAACACTATTTCCGGCAACAACATTTCTGGAAGTGGGACGACGGGCATTTCCCTCGACAGCTCAAGCAGTGGAAACAGCGGAAACAACATCGTAGACATGACGTCCATAACAAACGGCATCCTTGATGCAGGTGTTAACACCGTGACGTCGCGCAACCAGACCCCGGTAAACACTCAAACAATCAGCTATACGGCTGTGGGCAGTGACGCGCTGAGCGTTGTGCGAATGAATGACGGCTCGGCCAACAACTTCACGGTCCCCCCGAACTCCTCAGTGGCGTTTCCGATAGGAACAACACTCACTGTGAACCAGTACGGCGCAGGACAGACGACCATTGTGGCCGGAGCTGGCGTTACCATCAATACGCCGTCTTCCCTTACTACGAGAGCGCAGTATTCAACGGTCTCGGTCATAAAGGTTTTGACGGACACGTGGATTGCGGCTGGAGACCTAACGTAATGATAAGCGTCGGACTGCGAGTGGCCGGAACGGACAGACATCGTGGAAGTAGTCCCGTGTTTTTGTTTTACAAAACAATAAAGGTCGACTACTTGAAGGTTCCTTCGGACCAGACTGACTTCCCTGTTCTTGTTTCCGGCACGTACCCGTACCTAAAGACGGTGGCGAACGGTGGAGACGTTCAAAACGCGAACGGTTACGACATCGTCTTCTCTACCGACACCGCAGGTGTGAGCCGTCTGGCTTTTGAAATTGAGTCGTATAATGCAACCACCGGAGCGATTAACTTCTGGGTTAAGGTTCCGACCCTGTCGTCGAGTGCCGACACCACGTTTTACATGGTGTACGATTGCGCCGCCATTTCAACCAGCCAAGAGAACGTCCCCGGAACGTGGTCAAATGGTTTTGTGACCGTGCAGCATCTTAACGGAAACTCTAACGACTCCACAGGTAATGGGATAAACGGAACGGACACCGCAATCACGTACGGCGCGGAGTGGATAGCGGACGGCGCGGCCTTCAACGGAACGTCCTCTCAGATTGATTTGGGAACCAACGCTTTAACCGACACCGGAAGCGCGCGCACCGCAAGTGTGTGGGTGAACGGTGTAGCGTGGTCAAACACCTACACTACGCTAGAGGAAAAGGCGTTCAGTGGTGTTGGTGACGTAACCATTTTGGTGAAGAGTTCTGGGAAACTTGCGGTGTATCTCGATACCATTACCGGACCGCCGACAAGTGGAGACCAGCACATCAACTACGACGGTTCGGGAATAAACACGCTTTCTACTAGCCTTTGGTATCTGCTTTCGTACACCTACGACGGCTCGGGAAACACAACAATTGTTGGTTACGTCAACGGCGTTCTTGATGGCACAGCCACAGGGACTGGTCCTAGTTCGTTGGCGGGACTCGGCAGTGCTGGCGCACACGAACTGCTCGGCGCGTCCTCTGTTCCGTCACGCTACTTAGACGGCGCACTCGACGAGTTTCATCTTTCCAGCGTTGTTCGCTCTGCGGACTGGTTGCTTACTGAGTACAACAACCAAGTTGCCCCCGGTTTCTTCTACACAATAACGTAATCTCAGTTCATTAGGCATCATCGGAGAGCACAGCTATGAGTCAAATCCAAGGGGCGGGCGGGCAACCACAGAAACAACCTAAGTACGCTCCGATCTATACCGGGCGTGTGTTCAACGGCCTGTACACCAACCGCTCGCCGCTGCGTGGGGCTGCGTCTGCGCTGATGGAGACGTTCTACAAGTTGAATTACGGCGACGTCATGATTGCTGGAAGCAATGTCGAGGTCAGCAACAGGCTGACTCTTGTTCGCCGTCCCGGTAATCCGCAGTTCAGTTCCAACAGTTATACTGACATCCAGTCATTCGACGAGTTCCGTGTCAACAAAGCGGCTGCTGACGCATTCGGTACGACGCTCGAAGAGATCTTCACCATGATTTCCGAGCCCGGCGCTCTGTACGCAGAGCTGAACGGGACGACTGAACTCGTGTTCGCGGACTCCGCGGCACAAGGCCAGACGTACATGCAGGGCATCGGTAATAGCCTCTACTTCTCGAATGGCATTGACAACAAGAAATGGCTCCAGTCCCTCATCACGTGGGCACCGAACTTCCAGTTACAAGGGTCCACAGGCACACAGGGTACATATCCGTTTCTCTCGACCTACCTACTGACAGGCTCCGTCTACGCCTCCGAGGACATCCAGCAGATTCAGCAGCTCGTCGGCATCGCCGTCGCCAATATCACTGAGGTCGCTGTTGCGGCTGACGTACTGACACTGACGATCGCTACGACAGGCAACCCGACAGGTGCCAACGGCATGGTGTTCCCGCTTGACCCGACCACACCTACGTTCCAAATCTGGGGCGTCGAGAGCGCGACATGGCTCAACGGCGCGACTATCACAGCGCAAGAGACTGTCACCATCGGAAGCACGACACAGGTGAAAGCGACATTCGTGCCACCGGCCGCTTACGCGACCTACGCTACGACGGCCGACACTGGCTATCTGCAGCAGATTGGCTCAACTCCTGTCATCGGTGTCACAGGCTCGACCACCCCGGCGTGGGGAACCTACGGGAATTATACGTCCAACGCGAGCCCGCATTGGGGCTCACTTGTCGGCGCGAACCCGTATGGCGGAAATTTTGTACTCGATGGAAACCTCCTGTGGGTCAACCGCGGGCTGCCTGTTGAGAACTGGGGCATAGCTGCGCCCGATCAGGTCACCGCGACCCCGACCGGCACCGCTTCAGGCGGCTGGGCGGCAAACACGTTCTACTCCGCGCCCGGCGTCATCGTCGACACACGCATCACCCCTCCCGCAGTTTGGCAGGTTACTGCCGCAGGCACGACGACAGGGACTATATCATTTCCGACAACTGGCCTGACCCCGGGCGTAACGACGCACACGGACGGCACGGCGCAGTTCCTTCTCGTGTCGCAAGCGGCATGGGCGTCCAACACAGACTACACCGACGGCACTTACGCGGGAGAAGCGCCGTGGAGTGGAAGTGTCACGATAGATGGACAAATAATCCCATCGGGAACATTTCTGCCTGATTGGCACACTGGTAGTTTTGTTGTCATGCCCGCAGGACCAAGTTGCTTGTTTGAGTTACAGCGCAACGTCCCCGGCGCGAACGTACCAAGCGGGGTGACAGCTCCAGTTGACGTTCCTATTTCTTGCGTATTCGGTGGCGCGGCCACTGTCTATGACGGCGGAACGAACTATCAAGGCTGGACAGTACAGTACTTCAACAGTGTCGGGCCTTCGGGCGGCACAGGGTATTTTGATCTCGACTACGGCACAACCCCCGGAAACCCAGTGCTCTACGGCACATCGACCCCAGTGTCTCCTGCTGGGCACGCATATGGCGTGAGTTCGCTTTTGTACGACCTCTACGACGACGTCAGCGCGACGCCACTGAACAATTACACATTGGATAACGCGGGACAGTGTTCCCGCACGGTGCACACGAACCCGATACCTAATACGACAAACTTCCAATGGGTGCAGTACGGACAGATTCGCATTCCGACAGGCGGCATGACGGTCGCATTCCAAATGTATATGGCTTACGGAGGGTTCTTCGGCATCGACCCTAGCGCAGGCGCGACGATCATTGGCGGGCTTACTCCAGCGAGCTACGTTAACTTCACAGGAGTAAAGCAGACTCGCACCGCGTGGCTTGGTTACACCGCACTAGCAGGCTACAGCGCGAGCGGGGGCGCGGCTTTCACAGTACTCGTGAACTTCCCAACCGCAGGTGTGTTCGGAATTGAGTTCGATTTTGCGCACCAAAATGGTGGCCACTTTAGCAGCTTCGTGGTTACGGCCAACGGATCCCACATCGTACCAGAGAGAACTGCTGGTACGCCGAACGTCAATTACGGTGTGACGCCGACCTCAACGGGGCAGTTCTTTCAGAGCTGTGCTAACCAGCCTGCGTTTCCGACCTTCAGCAGCACGCTCTTGTCACCACAGAACACTTACCCAAGTGCTGTTGACAATCAGCCGGGCAACACGACGACAAACCAACTCGACCCCTTCTTCTTCCCGAACGCCATCAACGGCAATCAGGTCGCATGGTTCAATCTCGGTCCTATTTCGAATTTCGCGTACCCGTCAACGCCGACTGCAGTCACCCTTCCGTACACGGAGATCATTGATACGAAT
>Ga0074044_10005535_pt1 | contig 10284 bp, 13 predicted proteins | sample BogForMeECP23OM1_FD_94443 | JGI IMG/M metagenome (GOLD analysis project Ga0074044, IMG submission 94443) | Bog forest soil microbial communities from Calvert Island, British Columbia, Canada - Bog Forest MetaG ECP23OM1 | ecosystem: Environmental > Terrestrial > Soil > Wetlands ...
ACAAGGTTCGTTCCCACGGCTCTTCCGCTAAAACTGCTCGAAAAGATCGATTTGGGTGACTTGGCAGCGGAAAACGAGATACGAGCTTTGGACTCGTACTTCATTCCCACCGCACAATACCAGCAAGCTAAGAGAGGCCACGCACGTTTGGTCGTCGGCAGGAAGGGTTCTGGGAAAACCGCTTTATTCTACAGCCTGCGCTCCACATATCGACCACTCAGGAACCACCTAGTCTTAGATTTGAAGCCAGAAGGGCATCAATTTACTAAGCTTAGGGAGGCTGTTCTAGCAGAGCTTCCGGTTGGCGTTCAACAGCATGTGCTTACTGCGTTTTGGAATTATCTGCTGGTCATGGAACTCGCCCACCGAATCATCCATTACGAAGGCAATTTGCCTTTCAGGGACCTGCGGCTCAGACAGCCATTCGATCGAATCGCTTCAGCGTATGGCGAAGATGAAGAGACCGAGCAAGCCGACTTTTCGGAGCGTCTCCTGAATTTGGTTGACAAGATCATACAGAAGAAAGGGACATTGGCGTCACTTTCCACCACCGCGGACATAACGCAATTGATACATGAGAAGCCGATACGCGAATTAAATGACGCGATGACGGAATACCTGAGTATTGCAAAGCGAGATGTGTGGCTATTGTTCGACAACCTTGACAAAGGCTGGGCAGTGCAACCAGTACACCAAGAAGACGTTCTGCTGTTAAGGGCGTTGCTAGAAGCGACCCGCAAGTTGCAACGGCAATTCGAGTCTAGGAATGTCGAACTCTTTTCGGTCGTATTCATTCGGAACGACATTTATCAACACCTTATTCTTGAGCCTGCCGACCGTGGCAAAGAAACAGCAGTGATGCTCGACTGGAACGACGCCGACCTGTTCAAAGACTTAGTCGGTCGCAGGATCGCACAGAGTATCGAGTTAGAACGGCCTTTCGACGAACTCTGGGCGATGTTTGCTGCTCCACATGTAAGGGGAGAAGATTCGTTCCAGTTTATTTTGGCGCGAACGCTGATGCGTCCACGCGAGGTGCTGAGGTTCGTTCGCGAATGCATCAGTTCTGCAATAAATCACAGGCACGACAAAGTGACCGAAGACGATATTGTCAGGGCCGAAAAAAGCTACTCAGCCGAAGCACTTGTAGACATCAGTCTGGAAATGAGAGATGTGAAGCCGGAATACGACAATGTCCCCTATGCCTTCATCGGGTCTAGCACGGTGATGTCGCGTGTAGACGTAGAAAAGAAGCTGCGCGAGGCGAAGATTCCCGACCCAGAGTTGGCAAGTGTGGTGGAACTTCTCCTTTGGTTTGGCGTACTGGGCATATTCGTGAATGAAGATGAAGAAAGATACTCCTATCAATTTGAGCATGACCCTAAAAGAATGACGGCTGGCCTGACAAGTTACGCTTACTGCGTTCATCCAGCGTTTCGCATGGCCCTTGGCTGCACGAACTGAGCTTGTCCCGTCTTGCACATTCGCCCACACTTTGGGATTTTGGTATTCTTGAGCAAAAAGTCGAACAGGTCAGTTCTATAACGTCCGAAGTTGTTCTACCAGCCTGACCAACGCCAAAGTGTCCAGCCCACAATAGTCCAGCAGTTCCTTTCGCTTTTGCTGGCGTTCGGCTTCGCTCCAGCCACCTCGCACCAACGATTCCCAAGCCACTCCTGCCTCCGTGCCATTCCCCACTGCCATGCCCTCGTAGGTCATCTCGGGAACAAGCGCAGGCAAAACGTACTTCAGGCTGTAAGACCCAGCGAATGCCGGATGGTAGACGTGTTTTCGCATACGGGGTAGCAAGTCCCAAAGCCGACCCTGAATATTTGTGATCCGTCCGGCGAACTCCGGTAGCGATGCAGCAAGCTCTTTTAAGCGTAGCGACTCGAATGTTTGGTTGTACACAACGATGCTGCCGCTCTCGCCCATCACGGCGCAAAGCGATGTGATGAATTCGCGCCGGGGATCGTTCGTATCGGTGGAGAGGTATTCGTAGTGCTTGACTTCCGCGCCGGGCTTGCTCTGCACATGGACTGACCATTGGAACGGAAGCTGGTCGTAGGGACGCAGCCCAGCGAACAACGGCAGCGCCGGGAAGACGGTCTCAAAGTCCATAAAGTACAGCGGGTAGCGCAGCGCCTCAAGTTCTGCGACCAGCGCGGGATTTATTTGAACCCCTTTTTCTTTGGCTCCCAGTGCAAACCTGCACTCCCTTTTCGTAAGGTGGAAGCGTTCGCGGAGGGCGATCAGTCCGGGAAGCTGGTCGATGGACGTGATCCCGCCGCTCAGGAGCGCCTCAATCTTGCATCCCGCAATCGGCAACGAGCGGATATCGCCGTCCGCCCATACTGGATGACAATGATCGTAAAACTCGCAATCATAGGGGCTGGTGCAGCGGCTACTAGGCACGATGTTCGGGGGCTGGGGCTGCGCTAGCACCCGGAACTGCTCGTCCAAGGTGCGGGTCACCTGCCCGGCGCTCTGAGGCTGCACTTCCTCGGTGGCAAACAGGCGCGAAAGATCATAGTCATTGCTGCCATCCGCGCATAACGCCCCGTCGTACACGTAGTCGCGGCTTAGGTGCATGACGCTCGTGTCCTCCACCTGCAAGCCGCAGCCCCCCATTACATACTTCTGGATGCTGACATCATCGACGTATTCAGTTTTGATTTTGGTCGAAGATTTCACGTCGGTCAGATGGAAACCTGCGGCGTTGCGCTTCACAACATCCGCCCGGACGAGCACACCGCTGTGCTCGAAAGTCGCTTCGAAGATTGCGGGAACTTCGCGGTTCGCTATGAGTTCGCGGGTGTCGCGGATAGCGTCGGACAAGTGCCTGTGGGCGGCGGCGACGAGCACGCCTCCGGGGAACATCTGTTGCGCCAGCAAGCCCACCTCCATGCCCTGCCGCATCCTGCCATCGTCCACGCTGGCGGCAAGCTCGGGATGGCGCACTTGCATGTACTCACGCTTGACGCACTGCACGCCTGCCATGAATTTCGACTTGCTTATATGGCAGGTGGGATTCACAGGAACGGGAGCGTTCATGGTTGCCAGCAGAGCGGCGGATAACTGGGCTATCTCTTCCTTCTTGTTACTTGTCACGCACACACCTCACTATCAAAACTTGCGACCGTAGTTGGGCTTTGTGGAGGTTCGAGTCGCCGGGGGAAGAAAATGCGACCAGTATTTGACATTACTGCAAGAACCCTTCCGAAAATAGTGACTCCCGTCACCCATTCGCGTGACTGACCAGTCTCTTCTTCGCACTCGCTCTCAGTTCTTTGGGGGCGTTGGGGCACGCATAGGCGAAGTGCTCATTTTCTAACTCGTGGGTGTACTCCGTGTAGCCGTGCCCGCACCACAAACACGCAGCCACCACGCCCGGCTTCTTCGCGTCGCGGACGGCACGGCGTATCTTGGCTCCGGCATCGGCGGGAAAACTGATTCTTGGCGTGGCGTTCTCCTTGTCCCCCCATAAACCTCACCCGATCAATTTGTATGCGGTCACCAAAATAGCCGGGCTGAATATTCCTGTAAGCACGCCAACGAAAAACTGCTGGTCGCCCGTGTTGTAGAACAGATGGGCGCAGTAAACCGATCCCGCAAACGAGACGAGCAGCACCAGAAAGTTGCGAATGTGCCTTGGTTTGTCTGCCCGCTCCAGAAATCTCAGGTCGGCGTCGGAGTATTCCTCGCCAGTTTGGGTTCGGCTGGCGATCAGGCGCTTCGCCTTATATCGGCTGCTCACATGCCTGATGGTTATCCACCAGAAGTCGAACGCAAAAGGGCCTACAACTACAAGAAGCACCTTCACCAAGTCGATCTCGTCCCGACTCATGAAGTGAGTGCCAAACACGAGCGTTGCAATGAGCAGGAACGGCGACAGAAGAAGAACAATCGCCCACACGAACATGCCCCAAATAAATCGCAGGGGTGCCGTGAGGAAATGCACATCGCTTGCTAGCTGGTTGACGTTGGCTCCCGCTCGTCCTTTCATGTCCTAACTCTCCTAGACCCCGTGCTATATGCGTTGGATTGCGCCCGCCGATTCCAAAATTCCCACCAGTTCTTGCGGCGTTACCCGATTCCAGCCCCGGTCTTTCATGGTGCGGCAAATTTCCAGTGGGATCAGAGCCCATGAGGTTTCGTCTCTATATTCCAAAATGAAATGCGGAAGAGCCGCATCCCAGAGGTTGGAGTTGTCATCGATGGTGAAGCTGCCGAGCCCATCGATATCCACAGCTATCTCCCGCTCACCCGTGGGCTCCCCATCGACCATCCTTCGCTGGATGAAAATCTCCGGCATGATTTCACCGTTCAGGCGAAAGCGAAATTCTGTTTGCATATTGATCTCCGGGGGGCTAATCGCCTGCTTGAGCGTGAGCGATACCACCGCCGTCCTGCCGCTGGCTCATCTTCTTTTGCGCTCCCGTGTTATCGCAAAGCCCCTGCAATCGGACTCTGTACTTGCTGGTCAGCCCCGCAGCGGCATCGATGGACTTAGCAGCCTTTTTCAGTTCCTTCTCCACCTCATCCAAATCAACCAGCGTGCGGCGGACTTCTTCCCCTAGAGCCGCATTGTGCTGGAGGAAATCTGGGCCTTCGATCCGCATCCGTTCGAGCAGTGGGCGCAAGACATCGAGGTCGCGCCGAAGCCACTGGCGGGTAGTACGCAGAACCCAAACCCCATCTTCTTGCGACCAGCGGCACTCGCGGTCAGTTTGCCGAAGCTGGGTCTCATCCCTTGTGACGATGACGACGACTGGAGTGTGGCGCTCCTTTGCATCGCGGATCAGCTTTCGGATATCGCCTTCGGTGATCGCCGCCTTGTCTTTGTTGTCGATCAGGAGCCGTGGCTCAAGCGCCTTACCGCTGGGGTCTCGGAACGACAACAGGTAGTCGCCATTCTTTGGCAGCTTTTCGCTCACGCACATACCCGGCCATGTTTGCACTTCATCCTCGAAGCTAAGCTCTTCACGCTTGCCAATGCGAGCCACCTTGGACATCTCCGCTTCCAGTTCGTGATTCCGTTCCCGAATTTCGCCCATCTCCCTCAAGGTGTCCTCGGCCCGCCGATTGGCGTGCTGGATTTCATGCGCCTGCTGTTGCTCAGCAGTCCTCAGGCTGTGAAGTTCATCCCTGTGGCGCTGTTCAATGTCGGCGGTGCGCTTCACCAGTTCGGACTCGAACCGAACCCAGTCGTTCTGGCGGGAATGTTCTTGCGTTTGGAGGAGCAACCGGAAGGCTTCCTCGGCGCTAAGCTGGGCAACGCGGGCGAAGTCCTTCACACCAAGGCGATCAAGCACTTCGGCTCGTGTAAGTGCGCCTGCACCGAGGCACAGCGGACATTCTATGTTGTTTGGAATAGGTGGTTGGGTGGAAGTTATCTTGTGATCCACAATTTAATATACAGAGCACAAGTTGGAATTTATTACCTTTTTGAAGAAATCCTTGGTAACACCCGTCGATTTCCTAGCGAAAACAGAAAAGTGCTTTGTATACTGTAGTGAGGGCTATCTGAGTAGATCAGAGTTACACCGTTCAATTAGTGCTCTTATCGATGAGCAGCGTAGGCTCGCAAACTCACCCCACCTTGCGGAACGGTTCCGGACGCTTTGGATAATCCTCCTGCTGGACAAATGCCTCAGGCAATGTACCGACCTTGAGATCGGCGAATTACTAATCATTGCCCGAAACCGATTCCACATTTTTGAGCCGGAGTTCGGAATTTGCTACCACGCCACACGCAGGCTATTGCTAAGACCTTAAAGGAGAGTCCCGACCGATGAAGAAAGCCGCCATCTACGTTCGTGTTTCAACACCAGATCAGCATGTCGAGTCCCAGTTGTACGATCTGCGGGAGTTGGCAGCACAAAAAGGCTTCGAGGTTGTGCAGGAATACGCTGATCGCATCTCCGGAACCAAATCGAGACGACCGGGACTCGATCTGCTCTTGCAAGATGCCCACCGAAAAAAGTTTTCGGTCGTATTGGTCTCGGCGTTCGACCGCGTGGCTCGGAGCGTCAGGCACTTCTTGCAGGTCATAGACGAGTTGGAAAGTCTGGGGGTGGTTTTCATTTCCCGGCGCGAACAGGTGGATACAAGCGGCATGATGGGAAGGCTGTTCCTAACCTTGATTGGGTCGATTGCCGAACTCGAATCGGATTTGATTCGTGAGCGAGTTCGGGCAGGAATGAGAAGGGCAAAGCTCGAAGGTCGGCAGATCGGTCGCGCACGGCTGGACATCAATCGGGAGCAAGTTGTCGAAGATCGGCGCACGGGGATGTCGCTGACGCTCGTGGCACGCAAGCACTCAATCAGCCGGGCTTCGGTGTGCAGGTTGATGCAACAGGCGAAGTGCGATTGCAATCTCGCCATTGCAATTCCTAGCGGAGATGCTGGGTTAGAAGTTCGGCTGTAGCTAGTCAAGATGATGGAAGACAGAGTGGGCAAGATATTCATCATGTTCGGCCACGGCACCAGCAGGTGCCTTATCTGCGAGCGGCTATTCACCCGAGATGCGGCGCGGGAACACTCCGAAACTCCATGCGATCCGGCAGCGCCTGACCTGTGGCTCGTAAATAACGCGGCGGTGCCGATCCTCCCCCTGTCCATGGGTGCATGACAGTGCGTTTCCAGCTTTGAGTTTTGCAAAGAAGGGCTCATGACGGCAACAAAACGGAACATCCCCGACAAGATAGTCCCCTTCGAGCGTGACGGTCTCGGTCAGAGGCGCGTCAAGCTTCGGGATTTGTGCACCATCACACAGGAGGAATGACAGATGGACTTCATCAACAACAAAGGTGAGAAAATCGGGTCGCTGACCACTGCGATCTCGAATGACAAGAACGTCACCATCAACCGCCTCAACGATGTCACGATTGTCACCACCCGCGACAGAAACACGGGCAAGGTCACGACGGAGACGTTCGTCGGGGATTCGCCATACGGCAAGTAGGCAGCGAGAAGAAGGGCGCTATTGCAGCTCCGTGTACTCCGCTTTGGCTTCCTTCAGGATGGGGATTCTGAAGAACTAGTGAGTTTGACGAGGCGATACCAAGGAACTACGCTCCAGCTAGCCGCTACTTTCGCGATTCCTATTAAGAAGAAAGGCTCCTCCCCCATGTCACTAGGAACATTGTTCGCATCGATAAAAGAGCGGCGTCGTCGCTCAGCCCAGCAACCTTATGAAAAAGGGGCTCAGATTAGGCGACGGCTGCAAGAATTGGTTGCCATTCCCATCCCGATGCAAGAGGTCGCAGCGCCCTTCACCAACGCCCGCATCGAAAACGACCCGGTATGCGTGCAAGTCCGACAAAACTAAAGCTCCACGAGTGGCAGCGGGGAAGCATGACAATGCAGCGGTGCTGCTGGTAGCGAGCAACGTCTTGTAGAAGCTCTCATCTCCGATCTTACGGTCCTTCAAAGCTGGAGGCGTGATCGGTCTTTGCCCTGTGAAGCGCAGCATTGACCAGCCGCACTAAGTTTTCACCGTGCCTGATAATGTCGAGTTTCGATTTCTCGATATACGCCATCGCGCCCGCTTCTTTCAGCTTGTCAGCGTTGCTCTGGGGGAGACTGCTAACCACGATCACTGGAATGCGGGTTGTCGCCGGGTCTTGCCGGAGAGCTTGCAGCACGTGTTCGCCTCCCAACTTGGGCAACAGCATGTCCAAAATGATGAGGTCGGGATGACTCTCCCAAACCTGCCGTAGAGCCTCTTCTCCGTCGCCCGCCTCCACGACACTAAACCCGGCTTCGGACAGGATGTGCCTGCTTGTCATCCTCAGGAACCGACTGTCATCGACCAGAAGAACTTTTGCCGTCATGGTTGAGCCCCCTTTTGGCCGCTATCCTTTCCCGCCCAGTGTGAGGTCGCCGAGCCGATTCCGATGATGTGGGTGTAGAAGAAAAGCGACCCAGAGCAGGTTCTCTCTGGGTCGATTTCCATCGCGCTAAGGTCAGTACCATCCTTCCATGATCAGAGACTGCTTCCCTATCGGTGCTTTGCCGTGCTCGTTGCGTACATGCTTCAACATGGCACCTGCGGCCTGCGTGCGACGGCTACCGAGTCTGTCATCGAACTCGTTGACGCGCTCGGTATGTGGGCAGTGATAGCAGACGAGGATCACGTCGCTCGCGTCACTGTTGATCGTGTACATGACGACGAGCATACCCGCTGCCTTTTCTGCCCGGTGTGATCGCAATCGCTTTCCGGTTACCTGCGCTTGCTCGCGGAAGCGCTTCGCGTACTTGTCGTACTCCAAGGCGTGCTTTAATCTCGATTTTCTCGTAGCCCGATTTGGCGAAACTGTCGGCAAGGGGATCGTCCATGCAGAAGCACAGAATGCGCTTGGTTTTTATGGTGGACGAGGACACAGACTTTTTGCTTACCACTTATCTGCACCGGACGGCGAGAGGGAACGAGGATGCGGCTCATAGTATCACCTATAACCCCTTGGGAACCCCGTTCTTGAGTGCAGGCCACGGGACGGCAATTCAACGCTTTCGGTGCTTTCCACGTCACCGCTGCACTATGCCGCCCAAGGGGAACTCAAAGCTTTCTTGCCTAAATCGTAAATCCTGTTCTCCGCCCATTCCAGATTCAGCAGCGGTCTTGAGGGATGTCTGGCGGCGGTATCGTCGGGTCAAAATAATCCGCGATTGCTTGCTCAGCCTCGTTGTCGGTCACGTCTGTCCCAAACTTTTCTTTAGCGGTTCTTCTCACAAGTTGCACGACATCTGCATTTATCTTGGTCATAGCGCAACTCTATACTGCTAGAAGTACGGTTAACCGCTGCTCCATCCGCAGGTCGTGTTTGAGAACGTCAGGTAGCGTCGCAATTGCTCCCGATTCATGTCCATTGCTTCCTAAAAAAGGTGATGGTATATCCATTCTGTTCTGCTGGTTGTGGCAGCAAACGTCCTGTTACGAAATCCGAACGAACACCTGCGGGATCACCAACTAACTTCAAAGAGCCTTTTATGGATGATAGGACGGTGGCGTGGCACCTTAGCGTTGCAGGCGGATTCAGGTGTGCAGCCACAACCATGGGCCGACAGCGATCCGGCGCTCAATCCCGGAGAAGAGCAAGTTCGGAGGGTTGGAACTGAGCGAGGCGAGGCGAAGCGGGCAGTCGGGATCTGCGCTGCTCCCGTTCTAGAGTTGTTGAGCCGCGTCGATCCGTTGGAGTCACCTTAACAGCGGACATAAGCTTTTTTCGGATTTCGTAACAAGATATCGATACTTACTTAGGCCCCTCGGTCCTCTTAGTAGAATCTCGCACTTGGGTGAATCCAACCAACATTGTCCTTCAGGGGTGGGACTCTCATGGGCCGTGATTTCCGTTTATCGCAACAAGTCGTTTTCTGCGTGAGAGGTGTACCGTGGTTAGGTCTCTCCATTCTCGCCGTTCTGATCTTGTCTTCAGCATTACTGGGTCAGACTTCCCAGGACTCCAAGGCACGCGTCTCTCTGCCCACCGACTGGAGCCACCACCACCTTGTCTTCTCCAAACCTGCGACTCCGGAGCAGCTCAAACGCATTCAGCAGGACCCTCGCTATTGGCAGCAGCTCTCTCGCCGTTCGCTGGCGACGCCACCGATGGTGGAGTTTGTTGGTGCCCTTACTCCCGAGTTGCAGTCCGACTCAAGAACCATCCACGCAAAGAAGAAGCATACGAAGCGGGACTGGTCGGAGAACATGGGCATGGGCGCGACTGTGGGCGCTGGCCAGTATCCTGGGTTCGTTGTGGGATCCTCAGGTAGCTGCTCCGACTTTGTGGTCTTCAATACCAGCTTGGCCGGCGCGACCGGGCAGGCTGGCATTATCGCCTATAACAATGTGTATTCCGGTTGCGGGACAACGATCCCCTCGGTGTACTGGGCGTATAACACGGGCGGCACAATCAGCACTTCGGTGACACTTTCCCCCGACGGCACGCAACTGGCTTTCGTGCAAGCGCAGGGTGGCGTTGCGACACTCGGGTTGTTGAAATGGGCACAAAACGCCGCAAGCACGGCTTTCTCCCCCGCACAGCTCACGATCTCCACAACGCCTATACAGGTGAGCGGGTGCAGTTGGGGGTTCTTCTTCCAGACGACGATAACCTGTACGAACGCGTACTTCACTGTGGCTTTTGATGTGGGGGCAACCATAAGCGGGGGTGGCCTTCCGGGTGGCGACACGATCACCGCCGTAAACAGCAGCACTCAGATCACCGTCTCGCAAGGCTCGTTCCTTGGAGGGTCGAACCAAACTTTAACCATTACTCC
>Ga0074044_10005536_pt1 | contig 10283 bp, 8 predicted proteins | sample BogForMeECP23OM1_FD_94443 | JGI IMG/M metagenome (GOLD analysis project Ga0074044, IMG submission 94443) | Bog forest soil microbial communities from Calvert Island, British Columbia, Canada - Bog Forest MetaG ECP23OM1 | ecosystem: Environmental > Terrestrial > Soil > Wetlands ...
GGCAGCTTCATAGGCGATCCGCCTCCGCGGTCTGTAAGAAAGTTTTTAACGCAGAGGACGCCGGGGTTGCGCAAAGGACGCAGAAGAAGAATATTTCCTCCTCCGCGGCCTCTGCGAGTCCTCTGCGACCTCCGCGCTAAATCTTGCTTTGTTCAATCTTGCTTTCTCACGCCTTGGCGCTCGGCCGCGCCGAGACCGCGTCGTACCAGCGCTTGACGTTCTTGTGCTCCGCCGGCACCGCGAGCTTTATCCAGCCGGCGAAGTCGATGGCGACAAGGGCTGTGATGTCGGCGATGGTGAAGCGCTCGCCTGCGACGAACGGGCGCGCGCCGAGCCACTGGTCGAGGTCGCCGTAGAAATCGAGCGTACGCGCCTTGCCGCGCTCGACGAGGGCCGCATTCTGCTCGTAGCCGTGCGGGCCCGAGAGCGCGTGGCCCTTGAAGGCGGGAGTCGAGTTGCGGAACGCCTCGCCCACGGCGGCGAATCCCTCGAGCTCCGCGCGGCGCTCCCACATGGCGACGACGGCCTTGTCCTTGGCGTCCATACCCATGAGCGGCACCTCCGGCTGGGTCTCCTCGAGATAGCGCCAGATCGCCGGCACCTCGCCAATGCCGGTGCCGTCGTCGAGCACGAGAAACGGCACCACGCATTGGGGATTGATCGCGCGGAAGGCGGGCGTGAATTGCTCGCGGGCGCGCAGGTCGACCTGGACCGTCGGGATCTCGATGCCCTTCTCCGCCATGAAGATGCGCACGCGGCGCGGATTCGGCGCGGGCTTGCAGTCATAGAGCTTCATCTCGGGCCTCCTCCGCCGCCGCCTCACAGGTCGCTCTGTCAGCACGATAAAGCAAGGGGCCGGCCAGGGGAACGAGGAAGCTTGCGCTCGAGGCCGCCACGCGATGGAGGACGAGCACAGGCGCCGGAACCGGCTTGTCGATGAGGGAGCTCGATGACGACCGACGGCCCGTCCCGTACGAGCTCGTCGTCCGGCGACCAACACCCTGGCGTCCCGATTCGGAAGTTCGTCTCACCCGGAAATAACCGTCATTGCGAGCGCAGCGAACCCCGGCGTACGCCGGGGCAGGGCGCCTGATGCGAACCCCGGCGTACGCCGGGGCTGGATTGCTTCGACGCCCTTCGGGCGCCTCGCAATGACAAGTGTTTTCCCGATGTCGTGAATTTCAGAACCAGGACACTAGCGTCATTTATCGTTGTCTAGACCGCGCCCCAGCGCTGGTGGGCCCAATGGCTCGGCAGCCTGCTATGCTTGGACAGGCCGTCGCCCGACAACTCCGTCGAGGTGGCGGGGATCGGTCCAGACACGTTCAAGATGCCGACCTCATCCCCCGTCGGCGAAGGCCCCTTCATCATCGAGTACATCGTGATGCCGAGGAGCCAAGCCGCGGCTATGAGAACTGAGACCCGCAGATCCGGTGCCTTCATGGTCTCCGTCCAACCATCTTCGAGCCGGCCGGCCGCTATGAACGGCTTCTGCAATCGCGAAAAATCATAGCACAGCCGGGCCAGGCCAACAATATCGGCACCCGCCTTCAGCTCCCGCCTGCGCTGGGCGCAGAGGCTCGCACCGGGCGCAGGAAATCGAAGTCGCAGCCGCCGTCCGCCTGTAGCACATGCTCATGAAAAAGCTTGGCATAACCGCGCGTTGGCGCGCTCCTTCGCAACTGCACGCGGCGCCGCTCGGCGAGCTCGGCCGCGTTTACGAGAAGATCGATGCGGCGCTCGGCCACGCTGAGCCGCAGGCGATCGCCGCTCTTGACCAGGCCGAGGGGACCGCCGTCCGCCGCCTCGGGCGTGACATGGAGCACGATCGTGCCAAAGGCGGTGCCGCTCATGCGCGCGTCCGAGATGCGCACCATGTCCTTGACGCCATCGCGCGCGAGCTTCGCCGGAATGGGGAGATAGCCCGCCTCCGGCATGGCGGCGCCGCTCTTGGGCCCGGCGTTCTGCAGCACGAGGAAGTCCTCCGCCGTCACATCGAGGGCGGGATCGTCGATGCGCGCGGCGAGCTCCTCGAGCGAGGCGAACACCACCGCACGCCCCTCCGCCTCGCAGAGCCGCGCCGACGCCGCCGCGCGCTTCAAGACCGCACCCCGCGGCGCCAGGCTGCCGAAGAGCGCCACGAGCCCGCCCTCGGGCTGGAACGGCTCGTCGCGCGCGCGGATGATGCGGCGGTCGACCCAGGCCGGCGGCTCCAGGATGAGCTTCTCGAGGCGCTCGCCGGTGATGCTGAGGCAGTCGAGATGGAGGAGCGGCTTGAGCTCCGCGAGCACCGCGCCCATGCCGCCGGCCGCGAAGAAATCCTCCATATAGTGCTCGCCGACCGGCTTCAGGTCGACCAGCACCGGGGTCGATTGGCCGAGCTCGTTGAGGCGCTGAAGCGGAACCTCGATGCCGAGCCGGCCGGCGATCGCGGTCAAATGGATGATCGCATTGGTCGAGCCGCCAAGCGCGAGCAGCACCCTGAGCGCGTTCTCGATCGCGTTCGCCGTGATGATCTTGTCGGGCGTGAGCGACGAGCCGGCAAGCTCGACCGCGCGGCGCCCGGTGGCCTCCGCCGCGCGCAGCCGGTCGGCGTGCACCGCCGGGATCGCGGCGGTGCCGGGGAGGACCATGCCGAGCGTCTCGGCGATGCAGGCCATGGTGCTGGCGGTGCCCATGACGGCGCAGGTGCCCGCCGTGGTGGCAAGCCGCCCTTCGATGAGCTCGATCTCCTCGGCGCCGATGCGGCCCGCGCGATACTGCGCCCAGAAGCGCCGGCAGTCGGTGCAGGCGCCCAGGCGCTGGTCGCGGTAGCGCCCGGTCATCATCGGGCCGGCGAGGAGCTGGATGGCGGGAACGCCCGCGGAGGCGGCCCCCATGAGCTGGGCCGGCACCGTCTTGTCGCAGCCGCCCACCAGCACCACGGCATCGAGCGGCTGCGCGCGGATCATCTCCTCGACATCCATCGACATGAGATTGCGGAACATCATGCTGGTGGGAGCGAGGAAGGGCTCGCCGAGCGAGATGGTGGGGAACTCGAGCGGCAGCCCGCCGGCGGCGAGCACCCCGCGCTTCAACGCCTCGACGAGCTCGGGGAAATGGCGATGGCAGTTGTTGAGCCCGCTTGCCGAGTTCGCGATGCCGACGATCGGACGCTTGAGAAGCTCGGGGGAATAGCCCATCGAGCGCGCGAAGGAGCGCCGCAAGTAGGCGGCAAAGCCGGGGTCGCCGTAATGGGTCAGGCCGCGGGCGAGCCCATGGGGCCGCGTCGGACCGTCGTGAGACGGGTCGTCTTGAGACACGGGCATGACCCTCCCTTTTGCCGCCGCAAACCTATGACAGCCATATTGGTCGAGCCGGGTCAACGGCGGGCACAGGCGCAGTTTCACCTCATCCTTCGAGACGGCCGCTTCGCGGCCTCCTCAGGACGAGGTGAAACCCAAGCTCCAAGTCCTCATCCTGAGGAGCGTCGCGCTTGCGACGCGTCTCGAAGGATGGGGAGTTGGGCAACATGACCCACTACCCGGCGGCGGGCGCGCGCGACGCTCACGCACCTCGCCCCTTGTCCGCCCCGGCCCCGCCCGATAGGGTAGCATGACGAGCTTGAAGCGGACCGGTGCTGGGCAAGAGAGCGATGGAGGGAACGATGGCGGCGAGCAGGATCGAGGTGCCGTGCAGGGTCCAGAGAGGAATTTCGCAGCTCTTCGCGGGCTTGGCGAGTGCCGCCCTGGCCGTTTGGCTGATCATGGCCGCGAGTGCTGCGCAAGCGGCCGACAAGCCGCATGTACGGCTCGCCATCGGCGGCCCGGCTTGCCTCTGTTATCTGCCGACCGTGCTCGCGGGCGAGCTCGGCCTCTACGAGAAGAACGGCATCGACGTCGAGACCATCGCGCTCAAGGGCGGCTCCGAGGCCTTGACCGCCGTGCTCGGCGGCAGTGCCGACGTGGTATCGGGCTATTACGACCACACCGTCGAGCTCGCCCCCAAGGGCAAGATCCTCCAGGCCTTCGTGGTCTACGACCGCTTCCCCGGCCTTGTCCTCGTGGTCTCGCCGAAATTCACCGACCAAATCAAGACGGTCGCCGAACTCACGGGCCACAGCGTGGGCGTCTCCGCCCCCGGCTCCTCCACCGACTTCTTCCTCAAATACGTCCTCCACCAGGCGGGCCAGGACGCCAACAAGGTGCCGGTGCTCGGCATCGGGCTCGGCGGTACCGCGGTCGCCGCGATGGAGCAAGGCCAGGTGCAGGCGGCCGTCATGCTCGACCCGGCGGTGACGCAGATGCAGGCGCGCAACAAGGACGTGCGCATCCTGGTCGACACGCGCACGGCCGCGGATACGCGCAAGGTGTTCGGCGGCGATTATCCCGGTGGTGCCCTCTATGCGCAGGAGGCCTGGGTGAAGGCCCATCCCGCCGAGGCGCAGGGCCTGGCGGATGCCGTCGTCGAGACGCTGAAATGGATCCGCGAGCACAAGCCCGCGGAGGTCATGGCCAAGATGCCCGAGGAATACGTGGGCAAGGACAAGGAGCTTTATCTCTCGGCCCTCACCAACACGATCCCGATGTACTCGGAGAACGGCCTCATGGATCCGAAGGGAGCTCAAGCGGTGCTCGACGTGTTCAGCCAGTCGGACGCCGAGGTGGCGAAGGCCAAGGTCGATCTCGCGCGCACTTATACCAATGCCTACGCCGAGAAGGCGGCCGCGAAGTTTGGCGTGCCCACCCGCTGAGGGGGGCGACGCCGGCAATTCCGCGCGCCGGCGCTGTCGTGGCCCGCGTTGAGGCCGAGGCGGCGGCGATCGCCTTCGAGGCGATCACGGTGCGCTTCGCGACGCCGTCGGGCGCCGTCCATACGGTGATGAGCGACATCAGCCTCGCCATTGCGCCGGGCACCTTCGTCGCCATCGTGGGGCCGTCGGGCTGCGGCAAATCCACCCTCCTCAATGCCGCGGCGGGGCTCCTCTTTCCCCCCGCCGGTCGCGTGCGCGTGTTCGGCGAGCCGCTCGAGGGCGTCAACCCCCATGCCACCTATCTCTTCCAAGCGGATGCGCTCCTGCCCTGGCGCACGGTGCTACAGAACGTCAAGCTCGGCCTCGTCTTCCGCAACGTGCCCGATGCCGAGGCGAGCAGCGAGGCGCGGGCCTGGCTGCGCCGCGTCGGGCTGGCGGGCTTCGAGGACCGCTTCCCGCACCAGCTCTCGGGCGGCATGCGCAAGCGCGCCGCCATCGCCCAGGCCTGGATCGTCGATCCGCGCATCCTGCTCATGGACGAGCCCTTCGCCTCGCTCGACGTGCAGACGCGCCAGATCATGGAGAACGAGCTGCTCGGCCTGTGGCAGGAGAGCAAGAAGACCGTCCTCTTCATCACCCACGATCTCGAGGAGGCGATAGCACTCGCCGACCGCGTGGTGGTGCTCTCGAGCGGCCCGGCGCGCATCAAGGGCGTCTATGAGATCGACCTGCCGCGTCCCCGCGACGTGGCCGAGATCCGCCTCAATCCCGAGTTCATGGCGCTCTACCGGCGCATCTGGGGGGACCTGCGCGACGAGGTGATGAAGCACGGCAGCGACGGCGCGGGAGGGCCCGGCCATGGCGCGTGAGCCCGATCTCGCGGTCGTCATCACGCGCCGGCGCGCGAACCGCGGCCTCGTGCTCGCACTCCAGATCGGCTTTTTCGTGGCCAGCATGGGTGCCTGGGAGTTGCTCTCGCGCGCCGGCTGGCTCGATCCCTTCTTCTTCAGCATGCCCTCCGCGATCTTCGCGCGCATGGGCGAATGGATGTGGAGCGGCTACATTTGGGGCCATCTCGCGACCACCCTCATCGAGGCGATGGCCGCCTTCGCCATCGGCATCGTGGCCGGCGTGATCGCCGGCGTGGCGCTGGCGCGGATCGAGCTGCTCGCCGCCGTGTTCGATCCCTATATCCGCGTCATGAACGCGCTGCCGCGCGTCATCCTGGCGCCGATCCTGATCATCTGGTTCGGCCTCGGCATGGCGTCGAAGATCGCACTCGGCGTCAGCCTGGTGTTCTTCATCGTCTTCTTCAACACCTTCCAGGGCCTACGCGAGGTCGACCCCATCGTGCTCAACAACGCGCGCATGCTGCAGGCCTCCGACCGCCAGCTCATGCGCCACGTCTATCTGCCCTCGGCCATGGCCTGGATCTTCTCGAGCCTCCATACCTCGATCGGCTTCGCCCTCGTGGGCGCGGTCGTGGGGGAGTACATCGGCTCGGCGCGCGGCATCGGCTACGTGGTCGCTCAGGCGCAGGGCACCTTCGACACCACCGGCGTCTTCGCCGGCCTCATCCTCACCTCGATCGTCGTGCTCGGCATCGATCTCGCCATCGAGCGGCTGGAGCGCTATCTCTTGCGCTGGCGGCCCGAGGCGTGAGCCGGCCGTCAAGCAATCGTGATTGGCGGCGAATGCGCGCGCGGCCATAGTACCCCCCTCCCCAACCCTCCCCCTCAAGGGGGGAGGGGGCGCATATCGCGTGAGGAAAGATCTTCCCTCCCCCCTTGAGGGGGAGGGTAGGGAGGGGGGTGACGGTCGGACCACGGAGGCAAGCGAGCGTGGAGTCGATCTATTACGTCATGTCGTGGGCCTGCCACCGGCGCTGCCGGCATTGCTACGAGGAGCGCTTCCGTCCCTATGCCAAGGGCGAGCTCGCCAAGGTCGTCGGCGAGGCCGTCGCCAACTTCCCGCGCATCGTCGACCATTTCCCCGAGCGCATGCGCTATCTCGATCTCGACGATCCGCGCGCGGACGGCTCGCTCAAGGAGAAGGTCGGCCGCATCGTCCTCTCGGGTGGCGAGTCGCTTCTCGATCCCGTCCGCGAGCGCGTCAGCTATCCGGTGATCGAGCGTCTTCGGCGCCGCTACGAGGGGATGGGTGGCGTCAAGATCGTGGTGCAGACCACGGGCGACCTCCTCACCGACGCGATCGTCGACGACCTCCTCTGCCGCGGCGTGTGGATGATCTCGGTCGCAGGCGTCGACGATTACCACGTCGGCATGGAAGGAGAGGCGAAGCAGGCCGCGTTCAAGGAGAGGCTCGGCCGCCTTTTCGAGCGCCACGGCATGTCGCCGTCGGGCCTCTCGTTCGAGAACCGCAAGTGGCTCGACGAGGCCGGCCCGCGCTATAATTTCTTCGGCGCCACGCCGGATTCCTGGATCGGCAAGCTGTGGCCGCGGGGACGGGCCTGGCAGAACGATCTGAGCCGGGCGACGATCGCCGACAACTTCTGCAACCGCTGGTCCGGCGGGCTCAACTTCCTGCGCCACCGCTACAGCGGCTCCGAGGTCTCGGTCGAGCCGGACGGTTCTGTCTATCCCTGCTGCGTCAAGACCAAGCTGCCGCTCGGAAGCCTGCTCGAGGACGACCTCATCGCGATTCTCGATTCTCTCGTGGGTGTCGCCGCCTTCGAGGCGATCTCGATGGGGCATCCCGAGCGCATGGGCATCGGCCACGGCTGGAGCGAGGAGACCTTTCTCGAGCGCTCGACGACGACGACCACCTCGGGCCGGCCCTATCGCAATCTCTGCATCGGCTGCGACCGCTTCCACGAGGAGATGCTCGGGCCCGTCCTCGAGGCGGCGCGGCAGCGGCGGCGCGCCGCCAAAGAGACGGCGGCGTGAGCAAGCCTCGCCTCGCCAGCGCAAGCAGCCTCGCGAGCGGACCGTTCTGATGAAGCGGTCGGCGCGTTTGGCACTTTCGCTGCTCCTCGGCTTTCTCGCCTCCGCCGCCCGCGCAGCACCCGCAGAGAGCTGGGACGATATCCTCGCCAAGGCGCGTGGCGAGACCGTTTATTGGAACGCCTGGGCCGGCGACGAGAAGACCAACGCCTTCATCGCCTGGGTCGGCCAAGAGGTGCACGAGCGCTTCGCGCTCACCTTGCGCCACGTGCCGCTACGCGACACCGCCGAGGCGGTGACGCGCGTGGTGGCGGAGAAGGCCGCCGGCCGCGATGCCGACGGCTCGGTCGACCTCATCTGGATCAACGGCCCGAATTTTCTCGCCATGAAAGAGCAGCATCTGCTCTATGGACCGTTCACCCAGCTCCTTCCCAACATCCGCCTCGTCGACACCGCGCACAAGCCGTCGACCGTCGTCGACTTCACCGTGCCCACAGGCGGCATGGAGTCGCCCTGGCGCATGGCGCAGATCGTGTTCGTCTACGACAGCGCGCGCCTTAGGGAGGTGCCGCGCGCGATCCCGGCCTTCCTCCCTTGGGCAAAGCGCCACCCGGGCCGCTTCGCCCACGCGAGCGTGCGCAACTTCCTTGGCGCCACCTTTCTCAAGCAGGCGCTCTACGAGCTCACACCCGATCCCTCAGTGTTGCAGCAGCCGGCGAGCGATGCGAACTTCGAGGCCGTCACGGCACCACTCTGGGCCTGGTACGATGAGCTGCGTCCCCTGCTGTGGCGCGAAGGCAAGGCGTTCCCCGAGAGCGGACCCGCCACGCGGCAGCTCCTCGACGACGGGGAGATCGACATGATGATGTCGTTCAATCCCGCCGAGGCCGCGGTCGCGATCAATGCCGGCCTCTTGCCGGAGACGGTGCGCACCTTCGTGCTCGCGCGCGGCACCATCGGCAACACGAGCTTCGTCGCCATCCCCTATAACTCGCCCCACAAGGAGGGGGCGATGGTGATCGCCAATTTTCTGCTCGAGCCGCCGGCGCAGGCGCACGCCGAGGACATCCGCCAGATGGGCAACCTCACGGTGCTCGAGCTGGCAAAGCTCGCGCCCGAGGCGCGCAAGCTTTTCGCCGATCTGCCCGCGAGCCCCGCACTCCCCACCATCGAGGAGCTCGGCACCATGCTGCTCGAGCCCCACCCCTCCTGGATGACCCGGATCGTCGCCGAATGGGAGAAGCGTTACACGAGATAGCCGCCGCCGGCACCGCCGGCGAAAGTGCTGGGCGCCCGCGCGGCCTGCTCGCCTATGCGCCGGGCCTGACCGTCGCCGTTTTCCTCGTGCCGATCGCGGCCGGGTTGCTCGGCACGCTGCTTCCGGCCTTCGGCTATCTGCCGGCACTCGGCGGCGAGACCCTCGGATTGGCATCCTGGCAGGCACTCTTCGCCTATCCGGGATTCCTGAGCGCCTTGCGTCTCACGCTCGCCACCGGGCTCGGCACCACGGCGGCGGCACTCGCGCTGGCGACCGGCTTTTGCGCCTTGGTTTACGGCAGCACGGGCTTCCGCCGCGCCGAGGCGTTGCTCGCACCCATCCTCGCCTCGCCGCACTCGGCGATCGCGATCGGGCTCGCCTTCCTCATCGCGCCCTCCGGCTGGCTCGCGCGCTTGGTCTCGCCCTGGCTCACGGGCTGGACCAGCCCGCCTGAATTGGCGAGCGTTGGCGATCCCTGGGGTTTGGCACTCGCCCTCGGCCTCCTCGTCAAGGAGGTGCCCTACCTCCTGCTCATGACGCTTGCCGCCCTCAACCAGGTACCGGCGCGCGCCCAGCTCGACATTGCGCGTGCGCTCGGCTACGGCCGCGGCGTCGCCTGGATCAAGATCGTGCTGCCGCAGGTCTACCCGCAAATCCGGCTCCCCGTCTATGCGGTGCTCGCCTTCTCGCTGTCGGTGGTCGACGTGTCTCTCATTCTCGGGCCGGGCAATCCCCCGCCGCTTGCCGTGCTGGCCATGCGCTGGTTCTCCGACCCGGACGTCGGCCAATATTTCCCGGCGGCCGCCGCGGCCTCCCTCCTCTTGGCGCTCGTCGCCGCCTCCATCATGCTCTGGCGCCTGGCGGAGCTCGGGGTCGCCGCCATCGGGCGCGCCTGGATCGCGCGGGGCGGGCGCGGGCTCTCCGCGGAGCCCGGCCTGCGCCTAGCCGCGCTCGCGGTCGGACTGCTGATGGCGCTGAGCACGCTTAGCATGCTCAGCATGGCGCTGTGGTCGCTTGCCTCCGCCTGGCGCTTTCCGGCAATGCTGCCGAGCGCCTGGACGCTCGCGAACTGGAGGCACGCGCTCGAGCGCGTGTGGTGGCCGGCCTCGACGACGCTCTTCGTCGGGCTCGCGGCGACGGCAGTCTCCCTGCTCCTCGCACTCGCCTGCCTCGAGAACGAGGCGCGGAGTGGTGCGCACCCGGGCTCGCGCGCGCTGTGGCTCCTCTACACCCCGCTTCTCGTTCCCCAGATCGCCTTTCTCTTCGGCGCCCAGGTGCTGTTGCTGCGGCTCGGGCTCGACGGCAGCTTCCTCGCCGTCGTCTGGTCCCACGTGCTCTTCGTGCTGCCCTACGTCTTTCTCTCCCTCGCCGATCCCTGGCGCGCGCTCGA
>Ga0074044_10005537_pt1 | contig 10279 bp, 6 predicted proteins | sample BogForMeECP23OM1_FD_94443 | JGI IMG/M metagenome (GOLD analysis project Ga0074044, IMG submission 94443) | Bog forest soil microbial communities from Calvert Island, British Columbia, Canada - Bog Forest MetaG ECP23OM1 | ecosystem: Environmental > Terrestrial > Soil > Wetlands ...
GCCAAGCACCAGTGAAGCGCCAAACTTCAAGTTCCAATGGCGCGTGCTTGTTGGATGCCGTTCATTGGTTTGGTGATTGGTCGTTGGATGTTCTCTGGATGTTGAATGTTGGATGTTGGATGTTTTCATTTCCGCTCCTTTCAATTTGATTTTTGATTGAGAACGATTTTTTCCAGCACTGCGAAACGCTGTTTCAATTCCTGGATTTCGGCGTCCTTCTCCTCCAGTTTCTGATTCAACCCTTGAATGGCCGCCAGCGCAACTCCCTCCTCGTCGAGTGAATTGATGTATTTCCTTTCACCGGCTTTGTCGGGTTCGCCCACACCAAAAGCAGCGTTGAAATCCTGCGCCATCGGACCGATGTGCCGCACTGAGGCATCCTGTGATTTGTAGTTCCACGACAGCACCGGCACGCTCAGGAGCCGGCGGAGCACGTCCGTGGCGTCCAGGCCGGAAAAGTGCGTTTTGGCGTTGCGGTCGCTCAAGGTGTTCCAGCCCGAGCCGCCCGCGGCAACGTAAACGCCTGAGGTGATTTGGCCATCGGTGCTGTTGACGCCGGTGGCGATGTAGAACCCGGCGGTCGAGCGCACATTGAACGAGTTGGCAAATCCTTGTGGACCACTTAGGATCAAAGGATTGAACACATTGGTGTTCGAGTCGGCCCAAACAAACGTGCCATCACTCGCGGCCACGGCATTCTGTCCACCTGCGAAGCTGAATCGACCCTCGGCTATATTTGCGGAACCACCCATTACCACCGCGCCAAAGCCGGTGGCACTATTCTGCAACCCGCCGCCAACCGTAGCGTAAGTGTTGGCGGCCTGGTTGCCGAATCCGCCCGCCACGGTGGACGCCCCGCCACTGGCGGTGTTGCCGGAAAAACCGCTGCCGTCGAATCCCCCTCCACCCACAAACGAACCTGAACCGCTGGCTTGGTTCCCGTACCCGCCCGCCACGGTTGAGTTCTGTGGACCGGCGATATTATAGGAACCGCCTCCCACTGTCGCCTGCGGCCCGTTGGCATGGTTTTGGTAGCCGCCGCTCACCACGGCAAATATACCGCCACCGCCAACGTTGTTGTAGATGCCTCCGCCCACGAATGATCCTTGGCCACTGGCCGTGTTCTGCTCGCCGCCTCCCACTGTCGCCTCATCGCTGCTGGCGATGTTACCGATGCCACCGCCAATCACAGAACCGCCGCCTTGAGCGCTGTTGCCGCTAAAGGTGGATCCATCATAACCCCCGCCGCCGATGAACGCGCCGTCGCCGCTGGCCTGATTGCCGATGCCGCCGCCAACAAATGCGGCCATGTTCCCCGCGAGATTATTCGATCCGCCGCCAACGGTCGCGTAAGTGTTGGTGGCTTGGTTGCCGAATCCGCCCGCCACGGTGGACGCCCCGCCACTGGCGGTGTTGCCGGAGAAACCGCTGCCGTCGAACCCGCCGCCACCCACAAACGAACCTTGACCGCTGGCTTGATTCTGGAACCCGCCTGCCACGGTCGAACCCTGCGGACCGGCGATATTGTTGGCGCCGCCTGCAACGGTGGCCTCAGGGCCGTTAGCTTGATTTTTGTAACCCCCGCCGATCACGGCAAAGATACCGTCGCCTGAATTGTCGTAGCCGCCGCCGATCGTTGTGTCGGACCCACTGACCGTATTCTGCTCGCCCCCGGCGATGGTGGCACTAACAACACCTGGCGTAATGGAGTTGTTTGGCGCCCCGCCAATTATATTGGGTTCTGCAGTCGCGTTTGGCTCCAGCCGCAGTGCGCGCTGGCCATTGACGTGCAGCTCCAGTGGTTGGTTGTCCGTGGTGCCAACGAAATTCGGTCCAACTGTAGTGCCCGCATTGCCGGTCAGGTTCCATGCAAAAGAGGCCGTCGAAGGATTCGTCCAGATAAGACTGCTTCCGTTATACCCTAATACCTGCCCGCTGCCCGGGGTCCCCAGCGTATTCAATTGCGGTGCCGAGACAGTTCCAGAAGCGACACCACTGGCTTCGACTGCCAAGCCCGAATTCTCGCTGTAAATGGCGTAGGGCGCGGGCGTCAATTGCTGGCGCGGTGTCAAGGTGGTGAAGCTGCCGCCGCCGTTGGTCTCGACGCCGATCTGCAACCAGTTGGTCGCGCCATTCCACACGCTGGCGCCGAAATCAATCAGCACCGTGAACAGGCCGTTGGTGACATTGACGGTGTTGTTGGTGACCGGCCCGGCCACGGCCGTGCCGCTCGTCCTGTTGGTGTAGAGCGAGAACGTCAGATTGTAAGTCCCGCTGGCCAAGCCGCCGTTGTTCTGGAGCTGGCCTTGATAGGTGAACGCCGTGCCCTGGGCGAGGACGGTTGAGGGTTGAAAGTTGAGGGTTGAGAGCAACACCAGCAGTGCAGCCCGTTTGATGAGTGTCAGTTTGGTTTTCATGTGTTAGTCCTTTCAATTTGATTTTTGATTGAGAATGATTTTTTCCAGGGTTTCGAGACGCTGTTTCAAATTTTGAATTTCTGTCGTCTGCTGATCAACCTTGCGGTTCTGCTCCTCCACTTTGCGATGTTCCTTCAGAAATTCATTCAGGAGCATTGCATTGACCGCTTCATAGCGAACGGTGAAAATCTGGCCCTTTCCGTCCCGCGTCACCAAATCGGGATCTACTTTGGCCACGTCCTCGGCAACCAGGCCGAATTGCGGCGTGGCGTTGGGATCAATGTTCGGCTTGTATTTGAATGTCACGGGCCGGAGCGCGAGCAGCACGCTGCTTGCATTGCTCATGCTCTGAATGTCCTGCTTGAACCGCCGTGAAGAGGGGGCCACGCCGATTTGGCCCGAAGGGAGCACAGTTACCGGGGAACCGCCGACGGGGGTTCCGGAAATGCCGGCGATGTAGGTGAAGGTTTGCGTTCCCGGAGTGCCGATCCGGATGGTGTTGCCTTCGCCACCAACACCATTGTTGCCGATGTTAATGTTGTTATCGCCGGTGATGTTATAGCCTGCCTGATAACCCAGGGCGACGTTGTTGGTTCCGCTCGTGTTGTCATTAAGCGCCTGAACGCCGTCGGCCGTGTTCTGCGTGCCGCTGTTGTTGTTGTAAAGCGCCGCCCTGCCGTTGGCGGCGTTGTCGGAACCGCTCGTGTTCAAGTAAAGAGCGTGATAACCGTTGGCCGTGTTGCCGGAGCCGGTTGTGTTGTAGTAAAGTGCATACGCGCCATTGGCCAAGTTGTTGTTGCCGGTCGTGTTCAACAAAAGCGCACTCCAGCCATTGGCCGTGTTGTAGTAGCCATTCGTATTGCTGTAAAGCGCCACATCGCCAATGGCGGTGTTTCCATAGCCGCTGGTGTTCATGAACAGCGCGTGAAAGCCGCTGGCCGTGTTGTCGGAGCCGCTCGTGTTCGAGTAAAGCGCTCTTGCCCCGCTGGCCGTGTTGGCGGAGCCACTCGTGTTCGAGTAAAGCGCCTGGATTCCATCGGCCGTGTTGTCCCAGCCATCGCCGCTGGTATCACCTGTGTTGGAGTAAAGCGCTTGATAGCCGCTGGCCGTGTTGTACAGGCCGCTCGTGTTCGCGTAAAGCGCCTGGTAGCCGGCGGCCGTGTTTTGGAGACCGCTCGAGTTGGAGTAAAGTGCCTGGACACCATTGGCCGTGTTTTCGGAGCCGTTCGTGTTGTAATAAAGCGCCTCGGATCCATTGGCCGTGTTGTTGTTTCCGGTCATGTTGGCGTTAAGCGCACCAAAACCACTGGCCGTGTTGTTGCTGCCGGTCATGTTGGCGTTAAGGGCCACTGCCCCGCTGGCCGTGTTCTCGGACCCGCTCGTGTTGGAGGAAAGCGCGAAATAGCCATCAGCCGTATTGTCGGAACCGTTCGTGTTGGAATAAAGCGCTCCAGACCCGCTGGCCGTGTTCTCAGAGCCGCTCGCGTTATAATAAAGTGCCCTGTAACCGTTGGCCGTGTTGTCCCAGCCATCGCCCAAATAATCGCCTGGATTGGAATAAAGCGCTTGATAGCCGCTGGCCGTGTTGTCTAAGCCGTTCGTGTTCGAATAAAGCGCTTGGTAGCCTATGGCCGTGTTGTAGGAACCGTGGCCCAACTCATCGCCGGTGTTCGAGTACAGCGCCTGGGCGCCGTTCGCCGTGTTGTAGGAACCGGCCGTATTCTGCAAAAGCGCGTACGCGCCATTGGCGGTGTTCCAACTGCCGCTCGTGTTGGACAAAAGCGCCACATAGCCATTGGCCGTGTCGCCGGTGCCGCTCATCGTCAGATTCCCCGCGTCTGAACCGGCGAAGAAGTTTCGCGACCCAAAGGCATGAATCAGTGGGAGACCCCCGACATATATGATGCCGGCGGTCGCCGTCGTGCCCGGCAAGATTAAGTTGCCGTCGAGCGTGATGGTCGCGGCGGAAAAGTTCCCGCTGCCGTCGCGTTTGACGATTAGATTCGGCGTGTCGGCGCTGGTGGCCGTGTCACCCAGCGTGACCGCGCCGCCCACCGTCGTGGCGGTGATGTCCGCGTTACCGGTGACGGAGAGCACGCCGGCGTTCGTCAGCGTTATCGAATTTCCCAAAGCCACCTTGCCGCCTCCGCTGAAACCCGGACCGGCATCCACTGTGACCGCCGAGTGGGCCAGTTGGCCGTTGGTCAACGTGCCGCTGATGCCGGCCGCAGGCACACTCTCCGCGTAAATGGCATACGGCGCGGGCGTCAATTGCTGGCGCGGTGCCAGCGTGGTAAAAGGGCTGGCGCCGTTGGTTTCAACGCCGATCTCCAACCAATTGGTTTCACCGTTCCACACGCCGGGGCCAAAATCAATCAGCACCGTGAACAATCCGTTGGTGACGAAGACGGCGGTGTTGGTGACCGGCCCGGCCACCGCCGTGCCGCCGGTGTTGGTGGCGAACAACGTGAAGGTCAGATTGTAAGTCCCGCTGGCCAAGCTGCCATTGTTCTGGAGCTGGCCTTGATAGGTGAACGCCGTGCCTTGGGCGTGGACGGTTGAGAGTTGAGAGTTGAGGGTTGAGAGCAGCAGCAAGAGCGCTGCTCCTTTGACGAGTTTGAGCTTGGTTTTCATGTTATCGAGGGAAGGGTTGTTGCCATTCACAGGCGATTCATTTTTCATTCAAAGGATTTGGAACAATTCAAGACGGAAAAATTGTTGCAGGAAAGCCGGGTTGACTGCATTGGTGGCGGTAAGGCTGAACGCACCGTTGCCCAACCCGTTGGTCCAGATCGGCGTCCACTGGTTCAATGGCGTCGCCACGTTCGTGCTCGACAAGACCACGGCGGACCCGCCGGAGAAGTCATTGTTGCCGTTCAGCACCAGATTCGTCCCGGACAAATTGACTTTGCTGATCACGAGTTGCGGCGGCGGAACTATGCGCTCGGGGACAAGGGCATTGTTGGTCGTGCCGTCACCCAACTGCCCGTAATAGTTGTTGCCCATCGCCCACAGGCTGCCGTCGGACTCGATAAAAAGACTGTGGGCGTATCCAGCGGCAATGGCCGTGACATTCCCCGGAACAATCTTTTCGGGGACGTCAATGGAGGTGCCGGAAGTGCCGTCGCCCAACGCGCCGCTTTGGTTGGCCCCCATCGCCCACAGGCTGCCATCGGATTCAATCAGCAGGCTGAAGGCCCCTCCGGCAGCAATCGCGGCCGCACCGCTGGATAAAATTTCCTCGGGGCTGTAGCGTGTGGTGGTGGTGCCATCGCCCAGGTCCCCTTCAACGTTATCACCCATCCCCCACAGGCTGATGATGCGTCCCGGGGCGGCGTACAAATATAAGCTGTGCACGTACCCGGCGGAAACCGCTATGCCACCGGAGAACACACTATGATTGGTGAAAATCTCCACCGGACTGTAGCTCGCGGTGGAAGTGCCATCGCCCAGCGCGCCGAATTCGTTGTAACCCATGGACCAAACGCTGCCGTCGGTGGTGATGAATAGGCTGTGAAGGTATCCGCCGGCAATCACATACACGCCGCTGGACATGAGCTGGGTCGGGCCGTGAATCTCGCAGCTCGTTCCATTGCCCAACTGTCCTTGATCGTTTCGTCCCATACCCCACAGCGCGTAGCCCTTGAGGAAGAGACTATGAAAGCCTCCGGCGGCAATTGCAGTGACACCGCCGTTGAAGACAATTTGCTCCGGACTGTGCTGATCCGTGGTGGTGCCATCTCCCAACTGCCCGTTGCCATTCGCTCCCATGGCCCAAAGGCTGCCGTCGGATTTGACGAAAAGACTGTGAGTCCATCCGGCCGCAACCATCACGACATTGCTGGGAACGATCATCTCGGGAACGTTCCGAGAGGTGGTCGTGCCGTCGCCCAATTGGCCGTTGGAGTTGTAGCCCATTGCCCAGAGGCTGCCGTCGGACTCGATAAAAAGAGTATGCTGCCATCCGGCGGCAACCTGAGTCACCGTCGGCGTGGCGAGGACCTTTGAGAGTTGAAGGTTGAGGGTTGAAAGCGCCAGCAAGGCCAGCGCGACCGGGGTATAATTAACGGGTGTTTTCATTGGATCTCCTTAATGCTTCATGGGTTGAAATGCCGACGCAGGCATCTCCTCCTGCGCTCATGTGCCTCATAACACATTTCCCCCATCCTTGCAACAGATTTTTTAATCCATGAAATGAGGCCGTCTGGTTATGCCGACTGAAGCATCCTTTTTGCCGACTCCTTGACCGCTTCGGCCAGTTCGCGCGGTTTTAAAACTTTCGCGTCGCCGCCCCAGCTTAAAATCCAGCGCTCGATTTCGATCAGGCTCGACAGCTTCATTCGCAACTCCACTCCCCCGCCCTTCAGCTCGCGCAGTTGCTGCGATTCGTGCCATTTCTTTTCACGAATGTAATCGGCCACACGGGCGTTGAAGCGAATCACGACTTCGTATTCGCCTTCGCCGGAATGAACGCCGAAACTGTCGCGCAATCTTTTTTCCAGGGAAAATTTTTGCGGGCGCTCAAATGTTTTCCCGGTCGGCTGAACGGATTGAATTCGCGCGGGCACGAAGGTGCGGACATCTTTGCGCGCGTGGTCGTAGGCGAACAGGAACCATTCACCATTGATGTTCGCCAGATGATAAGGGTCAACCAGGCGCTTCTCCGTCTGCCGCTGGCCGGGTTTGCGGTAGGCCAGTTCCAATTGTTTGCGTCGTGAAACGGCCTTGGCCAGCGCGTCGAAAATTTCAAGGTCCAAAATCGGTTCGGCGCGGGTGCGGAAGGAAATGGTCTGCTCGATGTCGGCGAGATTGAGCGAAATTGTGTCGGGCAGCGATTGTTCCATTTTCCGGATGGCGCTCAGGAGCGGCTTTTCGAAATTCGTGCCGCGATATTGCTGGAGCGCCTTCTCGGCGACAACGAGCGCAAACAGTTCGCCTTCAGTGATCTGGATGTTCGGGAAGGCGCTGACTTCTTCGGTGTAATGATAGCCGTTCCGGCGCGAGTCGAATTCAATCGGCAGATTCAGCCGGTCGCGCATGAACTCGATGTCGCGATGAATCGTCTTGGTGGCGACTTCGATTTGGAGGGCGAGCGTGGAGGCGTTCGGAAATTTGCCGGATTGAAGCGCCTGATGGATGCGCAACATCCGCTCCAGCGGCGGCCGCGAATGGAGCGACCGATTCATTTTAACAGGAGAAAACAGAGGAAACAGAGACCAACAAACCTGAAAAGCTGTTTACTCCAATTGATTTGAAACAACTCCGTTTTCTCTGCTGCCTCCTGTTAATCTTCACGAGCCTTTTTCCAGCTTGGCGAGCAATTCGTCGTTGGTCTTGTGTTTCTTGAGCGCAGCGGTGAGCGTCTCCATCGCTTCGATGGGATTCAAGTCCACCATCATGCGGCGCAATTTACGGATGGCTTCAATCTGCTTGGCGGGGTAGAGCTTTTCCTCTTTGCGCGTGCCGCTCTTGGGAATGTCAATCGCGGGATACAGGCGGCGGTCGGAAAGTTTGCGGTCCAGGATCAGCTCCATGTTGCCCGTGCCCTTGAACTCCTGAAAAATGAGTTCGTCCATGCGCGAACCGGTGTCCACCAGCGCCGTCGCCAGAATCGTCAGCGAACCGCCGTTCTCGATTTTGCGCGCCGAGGAGAACATCTTGCGCGGAATTTCCAGCGCGCGCGCGTCCACACCGCCGGTCATCGTGCGGCCGCTGCCGCCGTGAACGCTGTTGTAGGCGCGAGCGATGCGCGTGAGCGAATCCATCAACACAAACACGTCCTTGCCCGATTCAACAATGCGCCGGCAACGCTCGATCATGAAGCGCGAAAGCCGGACATGCGTCTCCAAATCCTGGTCGTTTGACGACGCGACAACCTCGGCCTTGACCGAGCGATGGAAGTCGGTCACTTCCTCCGGCCGCTCGTCAATCAGCAGCACCAGCGCGTGGACGTCGGGATGGTTCGTGGTGATGGCGTTGCAGATTTGCTTGAGAATGGTCGTCTTGCCGCTGCGCGGCGGGGACACAATCAGGCCGCGTGTGCCCTTGCCAATCGGCGTGACGAGGTCAATCACCCGCGTCTCGATCAAGTCAGAATTGGTTTCGAGCTTGAACTTTTCAATGGGGTCAATCGTGGTGAGATTTTCGAAGCGGACGGCCTTGGTGTATTCCTCGAACGGCATGTCGTTGACCTTTTCGACCGCCTTGAGCTGCGGGCTGGTGCCGCGGTGCGGCGGCTGGGTCGGTCCGTAAACCAGGCTGCCCTCCCGCAGGAAACTGCGCCGGATGGTGTCGGGCGTGACAAAGATGTCCGTCGGCTTTGGATGAAAATGGTTTTGCGCGGTGCGCAGAAACCCAAAGCCCTTCTCCGAAATCTCCAGATAACCGGAGCCGTAGTCCAGTGATTTCTCACCGTTATCTTTTGCGCTGCTCATACAATGTGTTTGTGACGAAGGCCAAAACGTATCCCGAAATGCCGGTATTGAACTTTGAATTGGAGAAGCGACTACGGCGGCCAATGCCGCTCGCGGCCCTCAAACCTTCGACTTCCCATTAAATACGGGCAATTCGCCCGAAATGCAACAAGTTTTTTAAAGAAATTGGAGTAGTGGCAAGGATTTCAACATTCCATCCCTCTAATTCTCCAACTATCCAACTGCTTCACCCACCCACCGCCGCGCGCGCCTCGGCGGCCAGCGGCGTGCTCAAATAACGTTCGCCGGTGGACGGCGCAATGGTGACGATGAGCTTGCCCTTGTTTTCCGGGCGTTTGGCGACTTCGATCGCAGCCGCGACGTTTGCCCCGGACGAAATGCCGCACAAAATTCCCTCTTCCTTGGCCAGCCGCCGCGCCATCTCAAACGCATCGTCGTTGGAAACCTGGACACATTCCGTGATCAACGGCTTGCCGTTCGCATCCTTCAAATGCAAATTTTGCGGAACGAAGCCCGCGCCCGTGCCTTGAATCTTGTGCGGACCGGGCTTGACCGGCTGGCCGGCCAGCGTCTGCGAAATGACCGGCGAATCCTTCGGCTCGACGGCGATAGCCTGGAACGACGGCTTGCGCGGCTTGATGACTTCCACACAACCGGTGATCGTGCCGCCCGTGCCGACGGCGGCAACCAGAATGTCAATTTTCCCATCCGTGTCTTCCCACAATTCCACGGCCGTCGTCTTCTTGTGAACTTCCACGTTCGCCGGGTTATTGAACTGCTGCGGAATCCACGCGTTTGGCGTTTCCCTGGCGAGTTGTTCAGCCTTGGCGATCGCGCCTTTCATGCCTTCCGCGCCAGGTGTCAAGACCAGTTTTGCGCCGAGCATCGCCAGCAGCGTGCGGCGCTCCACCGACATGGTTTCGGGCATCGTGAGAATGAGCTGGTAGCCCTTTGCCGCCGCGACAAACGCCAGGGCGATGCCGGTGTTGCCGCTCGTCGGCTCGATGATCACGGTATCTTTTTTGAGGATGCCGCGTTTCTCGGCGTCCTCGATCATGGACATGCCGATGCGGTCCTTGACGCTACTGAGCGGATTGAAAAATTCACACTTGAGAAGAATCGTGGCGTGCAGCCCGGCGGTGACCTTGTTCAATTTGACCAGTGGTGTGTGCCCGACGGTTTCGACGATGTTGTTGTAGATGCGTCCCATAAAAATCCTTTCCAAACTCGTTTTATTGATCTCGTTAGCGAAGATTGTGACGAGTCTGCAAAGAGAGCAAGCAGAAATTTGTTCCTTATCGTACTCGGGCGCATATCAATTTCTGTGGGGGTCGCCATGAAGGATGTGGGGAAATAACAGATGCCAGCGGTCGTTGCGCCAGAAGGTTTCCAAACACATCAATCCTTCATCGCCGACCAAACTCCAGA
>Ga0074044_10005539_pt1 | contig 10276 bp, 8 predicted proteins | sample BogForMeECP23OM1_FD_94443 | JGI IMG/M metagenome (GOLD analysis project Ga0074044, IMG submission 94443) | Bog forest soil microbial communities from Calvert Island, British Columbia, Canada - Bog Forest MetaG ECP23OM1 | ecosystem: Environmental > Terrestrial > Soil > Wetlands ...
CCGAGGTAACGCAGGATGGTGCGCAGCTTGCCGACGAATGCCTTGGCTTCGTCGGCGGAGCGCAGATCGGGCTTGGTGACGATCTCCATCAATGCCACGCCGGAGCGATTGAGATCGACGAGCGACATGCTGGCGTGCTGGTCGTGCAGCGACTTGCCGGCGTCCTGCTCGAGGTGGAGGCGCTCGATGCCGACCCGCGCCGTGTCGCCGTCCGGCATGTCGACCAAAACCTCGCCTTCGCCAACGATCGGCGATTTGTATTGGCTGATCTGGTAGCCCTGCGGCAGATCCGGATAGAAGTAGTTTTTGCGGTCGAATACCGATTTGAGATTGATTTTGGCCTTGAGCCCGAGGCCGGTGCGCACCGCCTGGCGCACGCATTCTTCGTTGATGACCGGCAGCATGCCGGGCATGGCGGCATCGACGAGCGAGACATGCGAATTCGGCTCACCGCCGAACTCGGTCGAGGCGCCGGAAAACAACTTGGCTTTAGAGGTCACCTGAGCATGGACCTCCATGCCGATGATCACTTCCCAGTCGCCGGTTGCGCCCTTGATCAGCTTCGACTTCCGTACCGGTGCGTCCATCGTAAGTCCGCGCTGCGTCCGTTTCGGCTTCGGTTACGCGCTTGTCGCGCCCGCGGCAAGCGCCGGGCTTCGACCCGGCCGTCTAGTCGCACCTGGCGCAATCCCCTCGCCACTCAGCGCTTGCCGCCATGCAGCTCGATGAACTTGCCGAAGGCGGCAAGCTGCTGCCGGATGAACCCAATCGTCTGCTGATCGGTGATCTGGCCGGTCTGCGCGTCGATCCGCTGCGAGCAATTGCCAATGAAGATCTCGGGCCTGCCGAAGGTCAAGGCATCGAGAAAGAGCATCGATCGGCGCAAATCATATTGCATGCGGCCGCCGCCGAGCGGCCCGCCCGTGGCAGACTGGATGGCAACCGGCTTGCCGACAAAGGGCTGATTTGGCACCCGCGACACCCAGTCGATCGCGTTCTTCAAGGGTCCCGGAATCGAGAAGTTGTATTCCGGCGTATTGAAGATCACGCCGTCGGCGGCGCGGATCGCGTCGACGAGCTTTTGCACTGCCTGGGGGATGCCGGTCGAAGTCTCGATGTCGGCATTGTAGAGCGGAAATTCGGAAAACGGCGGCGCTTCCTTGATGCTCATGCCGGCCGGCGCCAGTCCGGGAAGCGCATTCATGACCATCCGGTTGTAGGAGCCTTTACGCAGGCTGCCGCAGATACTGATGACATTGAGTGTCTTGTCGGCCATGGGGTCCCCTTCCGGTCAGTCGGACCTGCGATAAAGTTTGGATTTCGCGGAGCACATCTGTCAGCCGGCTTTCTCGTCGGCAATCGGATTGCGCAGCACGCCAATGCCCTGGATTTCGACCTCACAAATGTCGCCGTTCTTCATCCAGATCGGCGGCCGGCGCGCAAAGCCGACACCTGACGGCGTGCCGGTGAAGACGATGTCGCCGGGCTCGAGCGTCATACCCTGGGTGATGTAAACCAGCATCTCGGCAATCGGGAACATCATGTTGTCGGTATTGTCCGATTGCATCACCTGCCCGTTCAGCCGGCTCTCGATCCTCAATCCCTTGCCGCCCGGCGGCAGCTCGTCGGCGCTGACGAACCAAGGCCCGAAGCCGCCGGTGCAGTCGAAATTCTTGCCCATGTCCCATTGCGTGGTTTTGCGCTGGAATTCGCGCACCGAGCCCTCGTTGCCGCAGGAATAGCCGGCGATGCACGACAGCGCATTGGCTGCGGTCAAATGCTTGGCACGCTTGCCGACGATCAGGATCATTTCGGCCTCGTAGTCGAGCGTCTCGGTCACCTGCGGGCGGATGATCGGCTGGCCGTGCGGCACCAGCGAGGTCAGGCCACGCATAAAAATGGTGGGGAACTTTGGAATGTTGTCGCGTTGCGCGCCTTCCTTGACGTGCTCGAGATAATTCAACCCGAGGCAGATGATCTTGCCGGGCCGGCTGACGGGCAGCCTGTAGGTCAAGCCCGAAAGCGGTCTGCGCGCGCTGGCCGCGGCCCGCTTGGCGATGTCGGCAAGCGGCTTGGTGTCGCCGTTATTGCGCTTGAGCCATTCACCGAGATCGTCAGGGACAGCGCTGTCCACGGCATTGAGATCGACAACGGTATCGCCTTCCACGACGCCAATCCGCGGCCCGCCCTGCCCTTTGAATGCAACAATTTTCATGTTTCCCGTTCCTACGCTGATCTCAACCACATCGCCGGACCGCGACTATAACGGCCAACGCAGGGTCGTTCCAACGGTGATCCAGGCGCTCTTTGCTCTCGCAGAAACTCGGCTAGATGCGCAACGTGGCGGAGCGTCAAGGCAGGGCTGCTTTATCGCCGGTGCGCTGCTCGACACTCGGCCGGGTACGCTGGATGAAGGCGTCCATGTCGTGCAGCAGCGGAAAGAATCTCCCCAGCACAGGGATCAATGCCGCCATGATCGTCATGTGACCCAGACGTGGGTACACCACCTCGGTCGCGTCGTTGCCATGGCGCCGCAGTTTCTCGGCAAGCCGCGTCGAGTTGCCCGGATCGACGGTGTCGTCCGTTGCGCCGGTCAACAACAGTGCCGGCGGCTTGCGGCCCTCGGCAAACGAAATTGGTTGCGTCACCGGCCGATTGGCGCCGCCGAAGATGACCGTCAGCGTGGCGTCCTTGAGCGGCAGGAAATCGTAGGGTCCCGACAAGCCGATCAGGCCGGCGACATCGCGATTGGGCTGGAGCCCGACCTCATCGAGCCACTTGGCGTCGAGTGCGAGCATGGCGGCAATGTGGGCGCCCGCTGAATGTCCCATGACGAACAATCGGCGCGGATTGCCGTGGAATGCTGCGATGTTATCGTGCGTCCATCGCAGCGCCCTGGCGCCATCCATGAGGAACTCGGGAAACTTGACCTCGGGATAGAGCCGGTAGTCCGGAACGACGACAACGTAGCCGCGCGCCGCCAGCGTGGCGCCAAGAAATCGATACCACCCCTTGCGCCCGATCTGCCAGCTTCCACCGTAGAAGAACACGATGACCGGCGCGCCTGCGGCACCGCGCGGCTGATAGACATCGAGCTTGTGGCGGGCGCCGTCGGCATAGGAAATGTCGCGCATCGTATCGTACCGTACCGCTGCAAGTTCGAAGACACCGTTGACCGGCTTCGCCGTAGCCTGACCGGCGGCGAGCGGCATCATTAGCCGAAAAAATGCTCCTTGAGCCGATCGCGCGCGGCCATCGCACCTGCAAAATCGAAGCCGTTGACGACGGCAAGGCGAAAGCCGCCGGGCGGCATGGAATGGCGTTCCGGAGCCCAATCCTCGTGGAACGTGATCTGGACGCTGGTGACGCCGAGCATGCGTTTGACCTCGTCGACAAGCACCGCCGGCGGATGGCGGTAGCGGACGCCGTTCGGGCCGAACAGCACGACGCTGTAGCCTTCGCCCCGATTGGCATCGGGGAAATGCCAGACGCCGGTCTCGTACAGCCGTACGATCGCCTCGACCCAGCCGGCGCCGTAAAGATCCGGCCATTGATCGGTTAAACGCAGATGCGCCTCAATGATCGTGCCGCCGATGGTTTCGAGATTGAGCATGCCGGTATAGCCCACAAGATGGCGGCGCACCCAGACGCCGCAGCACCTCTCGATGTCGGCGTCGGACTCGGCATGTATCGTCCAGTAATCGAACGTGCCCTCGCCCGCCGGTTTGCCGGTCACGTGCCGCCACCAGCGTGGCGCGCCGTCGATAATGGCGATATCGGAGGAGACGTGGCGGCCGTCGAGCAAGGTCATCCAGAAATGACCTGGCGCGTAGTGCCGATCGTAGTCGGCTTGTGAATTCAGCACCCTGCTGCCAACGCCCATACCCTTGAGATTGACAATCGGCTTGGAGAAGACCGGGAAGCGTGGCGGCACCGTCCCGTGGGGACCGGCATCGAGGCCCTGGCTCAGCGCCACCGCAAGCTTGTCGTAGACCCAGCGATGCGCCGGATTCCATTGCCAGGCGTCGGCGTCCTCGGTCGGGATATCCGCGGCGGTCTCGACTTGCGCGAAATATTGCAGGCGCCAGGGATCGGCTTCACAGATCGGCATAAATCAAACGACGGAGGGCAGAGCACAGCAGGATAAAATCATCATCCGCCCTTTGTCATTTGTCGTCTGACCTCCGTAACGCGTGTACGCTGAACAGCCCGTCCGTCCACGCCGCGAGCGGCGACCAGCCGCCACCATGCGCCAGAGCCTGGAACGAGTCGACCGAGTATTTGTAGCTATTCTCGGTGTGAATCGTTTCGCCCGCGCAGAATTCGATCGTCGAGTTGCGGATTCTCACCTGCTGCCGTTTCGTACTAGCCAGATGCATTTCGATGCGGTTGCGTTCGGCGTTGTAGAAGGCACGGTGTTCGAACGCGGCAAGATTAAAATTGGCGCCGAGCTCGCGATTGATGCGGGCGAGCAGATTGAGATTGAACTTGGCGGTGACGCCTTCGGCATCGTTGTAAGCGCGACGGAGAATATCGGGCGCCTTGGCGAGATCGACCCCGACCACGAACACCGACCCGGCGCCTAGTATCCGCCCGGCGCGGCGCAAAAACGCCGCCGCCTCATGTGGCTCGAAGTTGCCGATGGTCGATCCGGGAAAAAACCCGGCGCGCGACATCGACGCAACCTCGACCGGCGGTTCCGTCATTATTGTGAAATCCGCCACCACCGGATAAATCGCAAGATGCGGAAAATCGTGACGCACTTGGGCTGCGTCCTGTTGCAAGAAGTCTCCGGAAATATCGACGGGCACATAAGCCTCGACGCGTGCCGCGGCGCGCAGCAGAATGCGCGCCTTCCTGCTCGACCCGCTGCCGAATTCGATCAACGCACAACCGGACGGAAACAGCGAGGCCATCGCTGGCGCATGCTTGCCAAGAAGACCCAGCTCGCTGCGGGTCGGGTAATATTCCGGCAGGCGGGTGATGCGGTCGAACAGGCCGGACCCGGCCAAATCATAAAAATATTTGGGCGGCAGGTATTTTGGCTTCGCGGTGAGACCAGCGATGACCTCGGCGGCGAACAAATTAACCGCTTCGATCGACCGCGGCGCGTGAACAGCTGTTTGGATATTCATTTGAACGCTCAGCGTTCGAACTCCGCCAGACGCAATCCGCTGAACTGCCAGCGCGCCGACGGATAAAAGAAATTGCGATAGGTCTCCCGCGAGTGGCCGGCCGGCGTCGCCAGCGACGAGCCACGCAGCACCATCTGATTGATCATGAACTTGCCGTTGTATTCGCCGAGCGCGCCAGGCTCGGCCCGATAACCGGGATAAGGCGCGTAGGCGCTGCGCGTCCATTGCCAGACTATGCCGAAGGCATCGTCGAGCGCACCGCTTTTGGCCGCAACCTCCCATTCGGCTTCGCTCGGCAGGTGCTTGCCGGCCCAGCGCGCAAACGCATCGGCTTCGTAATAGCTGACGTGGCAAACCGGCAGTGCCGGGTCGACCGGGCGCAGCCCGCCCAGCGTCATCGAGAACCAAGCGCCGTCGATATGGCGCCAATAGCCCGGCGCACTCCAGCCCCGCGCTTGCGCTTCTGTCCAGCCGTCCGACAACCAAAGGCTTGGCGTCGTATAACCGCGGTCGGCCATGAATTCGAGCCACTCGCCATTGCTCACCAGCGCCCGCGCAACGCGGACCGCCTGCAGCAATACTTGATGCGCCGGCCGTTCGTTGTCGAAAGAGAAGCCTTGGCCATTGTGGCCGATCGTATGAATACCGGCGACCAGACTGTTGCCGCCGGGCGCGGCACCGGCTGTGGCCCCCGCGCTCTCGCTTTGCGGCCAACGCCAGTGTGGATCGTAGATCGGATCGGTCGGGTTTTGCGCAAAGGCGTGCAGGATGTCGGTCAGCATCAGTTCCTGGTGCTGCTGTTCGTGATTGAGCCCGATCTCGACGATTGGGACAACCGCTGCACTGTCCTGCGTGGACTCGATCAAGGTCGCCACGGCGTCATCGACATGGACGCGGTAGGCCGTCGTCTCAGCGACACCGGGGCGCGTGATGAGACCGCGCTGCGGCCGCGCTTGCCGGGGACCTGCCGCCACGTAGTAGGAGTTGAAAAGATAGGCGAACCGCTCATCGAACGTACGATAGGCGGGGGCAAACGGACGCAATAGAAATTGCTCGAAAAACCACGTGACATGGGCGCGATGCCATTTCGTCGGACTGGCATCGGGCATCGATTGAACGACCTGGTCTTCGGGACCGAGCGGTGACGCCCTTCGCTCGGTTTCGGCGCGCAGCGCACGAAAGGCGTCGAGCCAACGCCGGCGCGAATCGCCGGGCTGCTCCGCGGGCACGGCGTCGTTACCGGCCGAATCGCGCGATCGAATCAACGGAGAAGCGGCAGGGCGTGGCATTGTTGGGTCCGGAAAACCTGAGGGGCGGATAGCTGCGGTCAATGGCTAGGAAGTAAATCAGCGCATAGCCGGATGGTTCCATACCCATTCAGGCGCAGCAAGGGCAATGCCGGGGCGGCTGTGCTAACGGGGATGTGATCGGACAAAATATCGCCCTATGGTCGGCGTCGGTACCGCGCGGCGCTGATGGGAATGAGGAAGGCACGATGGCCAAAGCGATGCTGCCGCGCGAACGCTGCGCCTATTCGGCAATCGTCGACCGGCCACCGCTCAAACTACCGGGCCGGGCGCGCCTCGTATTCTGGACCATCGTCAATCTCGAAGTCTGGGACATCGGCAAGCCGATGGCGCGCCAAGTGCTCGCCCCGCCCACAGGCCAAACACAAATTCCCGACGTGCCTAACTGGAGCTGGCACGAATACGGCATGCGGGTGGGCGTGTGGCGCTTCTTCGATCTGTTCAAGGGTCTGAAGATTCGGCCGACACTCGCGGTCAACGCCCGCGTCTGTGAGGATTACACCCGCGTCGCGGAGCAAGCGAAAGCCGAAACTTGGGAGTTCATGGGCCATTCCTACGAGCAGGGGCCGATCCACGGCGAACCCGATCAAAAGGCAATGGTCACGCGCTCGCTCGACATCATCGAGCGCTTCTGCGGCAAACGGCCGCTTGGCTGGCTCGGACCCGGCCTCACCGAGACCCTCGACACGCCCGAAATTCTCGCCGCAGCCGGGATCAAATATATCGGTGATTGGGTGTACGACGACGAGCCGACTGTGATCCGCACCGCCGCCGGACCGCTGCTGACCCTGCCCTATACCGTCGAACTCAATGACATTCCGATGATGATCATTCAGCATCACGAGAGCGACTATCTCCTGCGCCGCGCCATCGACCAATTCGATCGGCTTTACGCCGAGGGCGAACAGCGGGCCAAAATCTTCGCGCTTGCAATCCACCCGTACATCAGCGGCCAGCCGCACCGGATCAAATATCTGGAAGCGATCTATGAGCACGCGCGCCGCTTCGACGGCGTCGTGTACTGGACCGGTGAGGAGATTCTGCACTGGTATCTGCAATCCGGCGCAGTGATATGATGGGTCGTTATGGCCGGACTTGGCTCGGCCATTCATTCTTTGGCCCGAAGGCATGGAGAAGACGCGGATGCCCGCGACAAGCGCGGGCATGACGGGCAACACGACGGAAGGCGGAGGAAAAGCATCATGGGGGAACGCGGAATGGCAGGGGCGGCATTGCTGCTCGCGAGCCTTCTTGCGGCGAGCACCGCGCAGGCCGCACCCTGCCGCAACACTGGAAGCTACGATGCCTGGCTTGCCGCCTTCGAGCGCGAGGCCATGGCGCAAGGGATTTCGCAAGCCACCATCGCCGCCGCCGCTCCAAGCCTCACCTACGACCAGCACATCGTCAACATCGATCGCGGCCAGCGCGTTTTCACCCAGACCTTCTTGGAATTCTCCGGCCGCATGGCCGCCGCCTACCGCATTCAGCGCGGGGCGGCGCTGATCAAGGCCAACGCCGCGACGTTTGCGCGCATCGAGCAGCAATACGGCGTGCCGGCGCCGGTCATCGTCTCGTTCTGGGCGCTGGAAAGCGACTTCGGCGCCAATATGGGCAATTATCATTCGCTCAGCGCCATCGCTTCGCTGGCCTACGATTGCCGCCGCAGCGACAAATTTCGCGCCCAGCTGCTCGACGCGCTCCGCCTCATCGAGCGCGGCGATTTAAGGCCCGAGGAGATGATCGGCTCCTGGGCGGGCGAACTCGGCCAGACGCAAATGATGCCGTCGGAATACTACCAATACGGCGTCGACTACGACGGCGACGGCAAGCGCGATCTCATTCGCAGCGTGCCTGACGTGCTGGCTTCGACGGGGAGCTATCTTCGCGGGCTCGGCTGGAAGCGCGGCGAGCCTTGGCTCACCGAGGTGCGCGTGCCGGCGAATCTGCCGTGGGATCAGGCCGACCTTTCGATCGCGCTGCCGCGCGCCAAATGGGCCGGCTTCGGCGTTACACTCGCCGATGGCCGGCCGCTTGCCGCCGATAATCTGCCGGCATCGCTGCTTTTGCCGATGGGACGGTTCGGCCCTGCTTTCCTGACCTATCAGAATTTCCAGGTCTATCTGCAGTGGAACAACTCGCTCGTTTATTCAACCACGGCCGCGTATCTCGCGACCCGCATCGCCGGCGCGCCGCCGCTGCACCGCGGCAATCCGCCGCCGGCGCTTGCTTTCAACGACGTCAAGGAGATGCAGAGCATGCTGACGCGTGCCGGCTACGACGTGGGAACGATCGACGGATTCTTGGGCCTGAAAACACGGCAGGCGGTCAAGGCCATGCAGATGAAATTTGGCCTGCCCGCCGATTCCTATCCGACGGCCGAACTGCTCACGCGCATGCGCAGCCCCCAGTAGCGACTTTCCAGAACGCCGTCATGCGAGGAGCAGCTTGACCGCGCGTAGCGCGGCGGGGGAAGATACTGAAATGCTTCAGTTTCTGCTTATTCTAATTCAAAAGAGCAAAGCGGGGTTCCCTCGGCGGCTCCGCGCCGCTATCGAGGGGACGCGGTAATGACGCCGCGGCGGCCTGGCACGTGATAACATTGTAACGTCACTTTTGCCGGACAGTTTAAGCTCTGGGGACGCCGCGAGCGGGCAGAGAGGGTGAATACGTTGCGCATGCAAAGCACGCCTCGCGTCGAGCGAGCGTTTTTGATCCGGACTTTCATTCAGCGGCGCCGTTTCCGCGCGCTCGCGATCCTTGCCGGCGCGCTGTTGCTTGTTGCCGCCTTCGCTCCCTCGGCCTTTGCTCAGGGCAACGCTAGCGGCTCCGCCAACGGACAAACTGAGCCAGCGACTGCCGCTGCGCCCCCAGCACCTCCACCAGCCGCCGCGCCGTCCACGCCGGCCGCCGAACATTCGGTCGCCACCGCCGAGCTGCCGCAGGACCTTTCGCCGTGGGGCATGTTTCTCCATGCCGATATCATCGTGAAGACGGTGATGATCGGGCTCGCCTTAGCGTCGTTAGCCACTTGGACGGTCTTTATCGCCAAGAGCCTCGAACTCCACAGCGCGCGCAGGGCCGTGCGACAGGGCCTGCGCATCCTCAACACTGCGGCGACGTTCGCCCAGGCGCACGAGCAGTTGCGCAGCGGCACCAGTCCGATCACGCAACTGATACAGGCGGCCGGGAGCGAAATCCGATTCTCCGCCAATTCGCGCGGCGACGGGCTCAAAGAGCGCATTGCCTGGCAGCTCGAACGCCTCGAATTGAAGGCCAGTCGCAAAATCGCGCGCGGAACCGGCGTGCTCGCGACGATCGGCTCGACGGCACCATTCATCGGGCTGTTCGGCACGGTGTGGGGCATCATGAACAGCTTCATCGGCATCTCCAACTCGCACACGACCAATCTCGCGGTGGTGGCGCCCGGCATTGCTCAGGCGCTGCTCGCGACCGCGTTCGGCCTCGTCGCCGCGATCCCGGCGGTCATGATCTACAACGTGCTGGCGCGCCGGACGGCGCATTACCGCGCACTGCTTGGCGACGCCTCCGCGCAGGTGATGCGGCTGGTGAGCCGCGATCTCGACCGCACAAAGCTGCCCAAGTCTGACCCCATGTCGCAAGCCGCCGAGTAAAGCCATGGCGATGCGTCTCGATCACGGGAGCGACGAACTCACGGAGGTCCACGATATCAACGTGGTGCCGTTTATCGACGTGATGCTGGTGCTGCTGATCACCTTCATGGTGGCGGCCCCGCTCGCGACCGTCGAAGTACCGGTCAACCTGCCCTCCTCGAATGCCCAGCCTGAGCAGCGGCCGGACAAGCCGATCTACCTC
>Ga0074044_10005540_pt1 | contig 10276 bp, 7 predicted proteins | sample BogForMeECP23OM1_FD_94443 | JGI IMG/M metagenome (GOLD analysis project Ga0074044, IMG submission 94443) | Bog forest soil microbial communities from Calvert Island, British Columbia, Canada - Bog Forest MetaG ECP23OM1 | ecosystem: Environmental > Terrestrial > Soil > Wetlands ...
AACTCTTGCCCCTGCACGCTGGCGACCGTGAGCAACCTGCGTTGGGCATCGCTGAGCTGCTCGATCTTCCGCTGAATCATGCTGCGGACCGATTCGGGTAATTCGTGCTCGATCTTCGGAACCGACTCAGCCAACGACCAGCGTCCTTCCTCGTCTTGGGCGATCACTCCCCGGTTCCGCAGGTATCGGATCAAATCCACCATGAAGAGCGGGCTGCCTTCCGTTTTGCCATGGATGAGCGCGGCAAATTCTAGTGGGAATCGATGCTGCGGGAATTCCTGCGTGAGGTAGAGTTCAACATCGGCTGGGGTCAAAAAAGTAACGGCCACGTCGCGGCAGACGCCACGCTCTTGAAGTACGAGCTTCGCTTCGGCAAACGGGTGCTTTGCCAACAACAAGTCTGAAGCACGGTACGTCGCAATGATCAACATTCGTAATGAGCCGAGTTTGCCGCCAATATAGGCGAGCAGGTCCACGGTTGAGACATCGGCCCAATGCAAGTCGTCGAGGAAGAACACCAGCGGCCGGACTCGCGACGCTTCCTGCAGGAAGGAACTCAGTTCGCGCTTCAAGCGCTCTTGTGAGGCCGCCTTCGCATCCTCCATCACTCGAGAAACCGAGGAATCGTTCGTGGACAGGGGTGCTATCTGGACGTACCAGGTTGGCGCCACCCGTTTCAGGACACCGGCGAGTGAAACGCTTCCTTCTGCGTGAAGCAGACTTTCAAGCGCTTCCAGAATCGGCAAGTATGCCTCCGTGCCGGCGAGGCGCTCAGAACATCTTCCGCGCGCAATGCTGCCATTCAGGCCTTCCGCGACGAGACCTGCGAGAAAATCCTCCGCCAAGGTTGTCTTCCCGATTCCGGGCTCCCCGGCGACGCACATCAGCAGACCACGGCCCGACTCGGCGGAATCAAAAGCGGCGCGCAGTTCCGCAAGTTCGCGCTTGCGGCCTACCGTGTGGCGTTCGATCGACACGACGCTGCGAGTCCCTTTGCCGGGGGCGGGAGTTCCGGTGAGCGCGTTGAGGTCAGACTCCACTTCCGGTGCGGTGGGCCGAAGACGCGCATCCTTTTCGAGCAGCCGCAAAATCAGAGAATCGAGAACAGCAGGGACTTCCGCGTTGAGGCGAGAGGGGGGAACCGGTGATTGCGATAGAATCGCGTGCAGCACGCCAATCTGTGACTCCGCCGGAAACGGGTGCTGGCCAGTGCTCAACTCATAGAGGACGATCCCCAAGGAGAACATGTCGGTGGCGGCGTCGGTCGCCTCTCCACGCGCTTGCTCCGGCGACATGTACCGTGCCGTCCCCAGAACGGTTCCCGCTTCGGTTTTGTCGCCGACCGTCGCAAGTGTCGGCGAAGAGCCGCTCGGAACCAGACGAGCCAACCCGAAATCGAGCACTTTGACGTACCCGTCATCGCGGACCATGATGTTATCGGGCTTGATATCGCGGTGAACAATCCCGGCGGCATGTGCTACCGCCAGCGCCTTGGCAACTTGCTCACCGATACGCGGGAGCGACGCGAGGTCTACGCCCTGCTCGATCATTTTCCGGAGCGTGCGCCCCATGATGAGTTCCATCACGATGAATCGGTTCGTTCCGCTCTCACCGATTTCGTGAACGGTCACGATGTTGGGGTGGTTCAACGCAGACGCGGCCCGCGCCTCACGGATGAATCGCTCAACCGCCGTGGCATCGCCCACGACTCGTTCCGGCAGAAGCTTTAGAGCCACACGACGGTGGAGATGGGAGTCTTCTGCTTCATATACCTCACCCATCCCACCGGCGCCGATTTTCTCGACGATGCGATAGTGGCCGAGCGCTTGGCCAATCATAAGAAAAGGGGACCCACTCTGGTCGCGTATCTTAGGCGCTGCTAATCAAGCAAGTCAACTCGCCCAGAGACCAGCAACCCGATCACTTCTCTTGTGTGGAAGGTAGACTGACGCTTGGCTGATTCTGTGCGGCTGATGCACAAAGCAGTTGCAACTTTCGCGCCCATTCCGCATCCTATTTTCGGGAGAAAAGAGATGACCGAAAAGATCAGCGACAAGATCGCCGGGGAAAAGATCGCCGGAGAAAAGATCGCGAAGACGGACGCCGAGTGGCGGCAGCAGCTCACTCCTGAGCAGTATCAGGTAGCCCGCGCCTGTGGCACCGAGCGCGCCTTCACCGGCCAATACTGGAATAAACACGACGACGGAACCTACCACTGCGTCTGCTGTGGCGCACTGCTGTTTGGCGCGGAAACAAAGTTTGATTCGGGAACCGGATGGCCAAGCTTCTTCGCCGCCGCCGACCGCCAGAACATCAGCGAACAGACCGACACCAGCTATGGCATGGCTCGCACGGAGGCGCGTTGCGCGCGCTGCGATGCGCATTTGGGCCACGTGTTTCCCGATGGCCCTGGGCCAACGGGCCTGCGCTACTGCATGAACTCGGCGTCGCTCGACTTCAAGCCGAAGAAGTAAGCGCCACCAAAAAAGAATCGCAAAAAGAAACGATGGAGGGCCGGGCGTCCTCGCCCGGCTGGACGGGCCAGACGCCCGTCCCTCCATCGTCATTCTTTGAATTCCGACTTCGAATTCAGACTTCGTTTTTCAGACTTAGCTGCTCAGACTTAGCTGGGTTACGCGGTGCCCGCGGTCGCCGCCAGAGCCTTGGGAGGTTCCGGCTTATTTTGGGCCTGGGCCTGTGCCTGCGGTTTCTGATCTTTCTTTTCGGGGTTGCGCACTTCGACGCCGCCCTTGAGGATGGCGCCTTCTTCGACGCTGATGCGATGGGTGATCACGTCGCCCGAGAGCACGCCTTCACTGCGGATGTCCAGCCGGTCCGCGGCTTCGACGTTGCCCTGCACCTTGCCCATGATGACGACTTCCTTGGCAGTGATGTTAGCCGCGACGTTGCCGTTGCGGCCGATGGTGACCCGATTGTCGGGAAAGTTGATGGTGCCTTCGATGCGTCCGTCAATGAAAAGCGCTTCCGCACCGGTTATTTCACCCTTGATGACGACCGAGCGCCCGATGTTGGCCTGATCCATGGGTGAGGTGGCCGGTTTGACCGGAGTGTAGGCGTTCGTGGCGGGTACTGCGTTTGGAGAGTATTTCGGTTCCGGAGACTGCAACATGAATGAAACCTCACTTGAGTTCCACAACCGCAGCGGGAGTTGGCCCTGCGGTCGCGGTCGATGGGCCTGTGACGGCAAGAAGAGAATGGCACGAAAGGACAGTACTATGACAGGTAACCGAAGGGTGTTGTCCGCTTGGGGTTGAACGGCCTCGACTGCACCATCCGCGACGACGAGACGCATCATGACTGGGCGACTTGCTCGGCAACTTCCGGAAGTTTGGCGGCGTGCCAGGCGTCGAAACCTCCCACCACGTTGATCACGTGGCGATGACCGGCGCGCTCCAGCAAGCCGCAGGCAATCATGCTGCGGTACCCACCTTTGCAGTGCACCGCAACCGGGCGCGCAATGTCGATTTCAGGCAGCCCTTGCGGAAAAGTATCGAGCGCCCGCCATTGCACGTCGGCGATGTGCCCCGCTTGCCATTCGCCTTCGCGGCGCACGTCGAGAATATCGAGCGCCCGCCAACTTCCCTCGCGCAGTCTCTGATTCAGTTCTTGGACGGAAATCTGCGCCGTCTTCAGCACCGGCAGCCCAGCCTTCTGCCACGCCGCCATACCGCCGGCCAGATAACCGCCCAATTCTTCGATGCCCACACGAGCCAGGCGCAGGCGAGCTTCCTCAATCTGAGAGTCGGTATCGCCGATCAGAACCGGCTTCGAGTGGATCCCCAGAATCCCGCCCGCCCACGAAGCAAATTGCCCCGAAAGCGCGATATTGATCGACCCCGGCACGTGTCCCGTCGCGTACTCCTCACCCGGACGAACGTCAAGAACATTGATATTGAGGCCGGCATTCTGCTGCAACAGCGCCTGTAGTTCGGCCGGAGAAAGTCCCGGAAGCGGCGGTAATTCCGTTAACGCCGCCGCACCTGAACGATTGATCTCGGCATCTTCCAGAAAATATTCGGGGCGAGTCGGAAGATTCGCGGTTAACTGCGCGATGAATTCCTCCCGGCTCGCAATCTGCAGCGCATAGTTCGTAAGTCGCTCGGTCCCGATCGTGGACGAACGCTCCGGCCGCATGGCGCGTCCGCACAGCGAACCGGCACCGTGCGCGGGATACACCGTCACCGCATCCGGCAGCGCCAGCAGCTTTTGGTGCAGACTGTCATAGAGCAATCCGGCAAGTTCCCGCGGCGTGTGCGTGCGCGAAAGATCCGGACGTCCAACATCGCCAATAAACAACGTATCGCCGGTCAGCACCGCGCAGGGCTGCGCTGCCTTGCCACACAATTTACTCTCAGACGACTTGCCTTCATCCGTAATCACCAAACAGACGCTCTCCGGCGTGTGCCCCGGCGTCTCCAGCGCACGCAGCCGGACCACTCCCACCTTCACTTCAAACCCGTCGGTCAGTGGAACATGAGGGAATTCGGCGTTCGCCTGCGCTCCAATATAAATTTTCGCGCCCGTGCGCGCCGCCAGTTCTTTGTGTCCGGAAACAAAATCGGCATGCAGATGAGTTTCAAAGATGTGCCGGATTTCAAGATTCTGCTCGGCAGCCGCCTTCAGATAGATGTCGACATCGCGCTGCGGATCCACCACCGCCGCCTCGCCCTCCGATCCGAGCATGTATGAAGCATGGGCCAGACAGGTCAGGTAAAACTGTTCAAAGTACATATCGCGACTCCGGACGCATCAGCGTCCAGCGGTAGATTATCACCGTTTCCGCGCGCCCATGCCGCCGCCTCGCAGTCAGCAGTTATTGCACGGGACTCACCTAATCATGAAAAAAATATCTTGGGCATGATTCCCAACCGATTGACCGGCCTATGGTTAAAGGGCGCACCCTGTGCGTACTCCTTTTGTAACTTGGACTTGCACCCGATAAAGTCCTACAGTGATTGGACTGTGTTTCTTGGGTTTTCGGCCCCCGGCGTGCATCGAAAGTAGAAGAGAATTAAAGAGAATAACGAAGAGACCTAAACGACGATGACGAAGCGCAACCAATTCGAGTCACCAAGCGCATTGGCACTCATCGTATTCGCGATCGCCGTCGTTCTCACTCTGCCCGTCGCTGGACGCGCCCAAAGCAGTCCCTACGTCATCGCCGCTTCGAGCGTCGCGGTAGGTCCCAGCGCCACCGCTGTTCCAGTTGCCGGCATCGCCAGCGACGAGGCCGACGAGCCCATCCTTACCATCAAGAAACGCGTCGATGAAGTGAACGTGCTCTTCATCGCCACCGATCGTCATGGCAAATTCGTCCGCAATTTAAACCAGGCCGATTTCTCCATTTTCGACGATCACAAACCGGTGCAATCGATCCTCAACTTCCGCCGTGAGACTGATCTGCCCATCGAGTTGGGCCTGCTCATGGACGTAAGCGGCTCCGTGGAAGGCCGCTTTGGATTTGAGAAAGACGCAGCCACCGGATTTCTACAGCACATCATTCGTCCCGGCTATGACCACGCCTTTGTCGTTGGATTCAACAAAGACAGCCACCTCACCCAGGACTTCACCGACCAGGTAACTTTGCTTGCCGCCGGAGTGCAGCGCCTGAATAACGGCGGCGGCACGGCGCTCTACGACGCCATTTACAAAGCATGCAAGGAAAAGCTGCTGCGCGAAAATTCCGACCATCCCATTCGCAAGGCCATCGTCATCCTCAGCGACGGTGAAGATAATCAGAGCGAATACACGCGCGCCCAGGCGATTGAAATGGCGCAGCGCGCCGAAGTTCTCATCTATGCCATCTCCACCGACGACAGCGGATTGATCCTGCGCGGCGACAAAGTTCTCGACGACCTCGCCTCCGCCACCGGCGGCCGCGCTTTCTTCCCCTACAAGATGAAAGACATCACGCACTCATTCGCCGCCATTGAAGACGAACTGCGCAGCCAGTACGCCGTCTCCTACAAGCCCTCCGACTTCGATGCCGACGGGCGCTATCACTCCATCGAAATCACTGCCCTGAAAAAAGACCTCCAAGTTCGCGCCCGCCGCGGCTACTACGCTCCAAGGCAATAACCAAAGGCCAGGTTTCAAAGTTTCAAGGTTTCGAGGTTGCTCTGAGACCGTGAAACTTTGAAACTCTGAAACCTTGGCTTCTCTAAAACCTTGAAACTTTGAAACTTTGCTGCTACCGTCCCCTTAAATACGCATCGAGGAGTTCTGCATGTCCTGGATTGTTCTGGCAGTCATCGTTCTGTTCGGCTTCTTCCTGGTCGCGATGTACAACAGCCTGGTGCAGTTGCGGGTACGCTCCGAATCGGCGTGGTCCGACATCGATGTTCAGCTCAAACGCCGCCACGACCTGATTCCTAATCTGGTCGAAACCGTGAAGGGCTATGCCACCCACGAAAAAACTACCTTCGAGGACATCGCAAAATTCCGCTCCATGGCCATGCAGGCCACCGGCCCGGCCGACAAGGCTGCCGCAGAGAATCAACTGACCGGCGCGCTCAAGAGCCTGTTTGCAGTGGCCGAGAATTATCCCCAGCTTCAGGCCTCCACGGAATTCACCCAGCTGCAGAATTCGCTCAGCGAAATCGAGGATGCAATTCAGAACGCCCGCCGCTACTACAACGCCGTGGTGCGTGACCTGAACACCAAGATTCAATCTTTCCCGACCAACATTCTGGCCGGGATGTTCGGCTTCCAGCAGAAACAGTTCTTCGAGGCCGCAGCCACCGATCGCGAACCAGTAGCAGTAAAGTTCTAGAGCTCGTGTGGTGACGGGGCTCTGCCCCGTCCGAACCAAGCAAAGCAGAGTTCAGCAGATCCGAACGGGTCACAGATGTAAAGTTCTACGAAGGTTCGAAGGAGTTCATACGAATCGCCGGCCCCTCGTCCTATTCCTACTGCTCGCCCTCGCCCTCCCCGCCACCGCTCAGCACAACTGGCGCATCACCGATTTCAAGGACACCATCTCCATCGCCCCCGATGGCACGGCCCTGGTCAGCGAAAAAATCACGCTCGTCTTCGTCGGCGCCTGGCACGGCATTCACCGTACCATTCCAGTGGAGTATCCCGGACCCGAGGGAACCAACTACACGCTCTTTGTCAACGTCATGAGCGTCACCGACGAGAGCGGGAACAAACTGAAGTACGATTCCAGCAAGTCCGGCAACTACCGCAATCTGAAAATCTACATTCCCGATGCAGTCGACGCGACGCGCGAGGTCGACATCGATTACTCCGTGCGCAACGGTGTCCGCTTCTTCGACCAATACGACGAGTTCTACTGGAACGTGACCGGCAACGATTGGCGCGTCCCCATCGACCACGCCTCCGCCTTCGTCACCCTCCCCGACAATGCCGCCGGAGGCCTGCGCGCTCAGGCCTTCACCGGCGCCTACGGCTCCAAGGAAAGCGAAGCCAGCGCCAATGTCGAGGGCGCCAACGTCACTTTCGAAACCACCCGTGAGCTTTCCATGCGCGGCGGCCTCACCATCGATATCTACATCCCCCAGGGGATACTCAAACCTCCGTCCGCGCTGATGAAGTTGGGCTGGTTCTTGGGCAGCAATCCGATTGTGTTCTTGCCCCTGTTCACTCTCGCCGTAATGTTCACCCTCTGGTATTCCGTCGGACGCGATCCCGATCCCGGCGTCTCCGTCGCCCCGCAGTACGAGCCGCCCAAAGGCATGTGTCCCGCCGAAGCCGGAACCTTACTCGACGACACTATCCATCCCCGCGACATCACCAGCACCATCGTCGATCTCGCAGTGCGCGGATACATCAAGATCGAAGAAAAGGTCGACACTTTCCTCGTCTTTCACCACAAAGACTACGTGTTCCACCTGTTGAAGCCGCGCGAACAGTGGGGCGACCTAACGCCGCACGAACGCGTAATGATGGAAAACATTTTTCTGAGCGGTACCGGAACGCGTCTTTCCGATCTGAAGAATCGCTTCTACACCGCGATTCCCATAGTGCGTGAGGACATCATGTCTTCGCTGAAGAGCAAAGGCATCTATACGCTCGATCCGAAATCAGCCAATGGCTATAGCATCGCCGCCGGCGTCGCCATCGCGATCTTAGTGGTAGCCGTGCAAGTCATGGGTTGGATGAACCTGTTCTACTCCATTCCGCTGGTGATCGGGAGCGTCGTGGTTTCCGCCCTGATCTGGTGGCTCTTTGCGCGCAACATGACGGCCAAGACGGTCACCGGTGCACGCACCAAGATTGCCGTCCTCGGATTCCAGGAGTTCATGAACCGCGTCGACGCCGACCGCATCAAACGCATGCCGCCCGACACCTTTGAAAAATTTCTTCCCTATGCCATGGCGCTGGGCGTCGAACACCACTGGGCACAAGCGTTCGACGGAATCATAAAAGACCCGCCAAGCTGGTACGTTTCGCCGAACGGTTACGTCGGATTCAGTCCGCTTTTCTTTTCCAGTTCCATGCACAGCATGGCGTCAGACATGCACCAGGTGTTCACGTCCGCTCCCAGAGCCAGTTCCACCGGATCGGGCTTCGGCGGGGGAGGGGGATTCGGCGGGGGAGGCTTCTCCGGCGGAGGATTCGGAGGAGGCGGCGGCGGCGCGTTCTAGCCTGGGTAGTGCAACGCCGGGTCGTGCAAGTTCCGGACAATGGTGCATCGGCAGGAGGTTCATCAGTGGTCAAAGCAACCAACAGCGTCCTGATCGGAGCTCTCGCTTTAGCGCTATCTACTGTGGCTAGGGCGCAGCAGAACGAAATCCTAAGGCCGAAAGACATTATTGTCACGCACTTCGAGGAATTAAAGTACCCGCACGCGGCGCAGACCGCTGAGGGAGTGGTCGTGGTGCGAATCAAGTACGCCAAACATGGTCAAGTAGTGGAGGCTGAAGCACTCTCAGGGAACGAAGCTCTAGTTCCCGACTCTCTGGCTAATGTGAGGACCTGGCAATTTCGACCAAACACCTCTAGAACCGCGATCGTGGTCTACAACTTTCGTATCAGCTCAGGAGTGTGCAAGACCGCAAGGAGCTTCTTTACTTTTGACCAGCCCAATCTCGTTACGATCACAGCGTGCAAGCCGGCAACGCCACAGTCAGGCACACCCGCTGCGGCGCCGCAAGCCGCTCAGATTGTGGTCAACGACAAGGATGTGGAAGTACTCAGCTTCGAGGATCTGCGGTATCCCCCGCTTGCGGCACAAGCGAGAATTGCAGGCATCGTCGTTGTGCAGGCAAAGCTCGACGAAAAAGGTGCGGTCGTAGAAGCGTCAGCGGTCTTCGGGCACCCAATGCTCGTCCCTGTCGGCCTTGACAACGTGAAGCAGTGGAAATTCCGGCCGAATGCTGAACGACTGGCCGTGGTCGTATACAACTTCAAGATGGCGTGCTCCGGTGATGGTTACAATCAGGATTTGCGTCAGTTCGTCCTGGAATTGCCTAATCTGGCAATCGCAACAGCTCCGCTGATGATGGTGGAGACAGAGACTAGTCGCTAGGGTTAAACGTCGCAGCGACAGGGGTACAACTTAGACCGCTTCCTCCAGCCTGCACTCTTCCGCCGACTTATCAGCTCTCAGCCCCATAAACACCGGCGCGCGCAACTTCATCCCGCCCTCAGCGGTTTCGTGAGTCCACTCGGAAAACTTGATTTCCGCAACCAGCTCCGGACGCACAAAGTGAACTTTCCGCAATCCGCCAATCTCCCCATAAAACGGATTCTGTTTCGTCTTGAGCGGCTGCAAGCGAGCAAAGATTTCCTTGAGCGTCTTCTGATCAAATCCAGTTCCAACCTGCCCGACATGAATTAATCGCCTCTGCCGGTCGTACAAGCCAAGCACAAGCGCGCCGAAATATTCGCGGCTGCCTTCCGGATCGGTGTATCCGCCAATGACGCATTCCTGCCTCTGGGTGATTTTGATTTTGAGCCAATCGTTCGACCGCTTTTCCTGATAAGTACTGCTGCGCTTCTTGGCAACGATGCCTTCCAGTCCTTTCTGCTTCGCCGCTTCAAAAAGAGCAAGACCTTTCTCGAAATAGTGGTCGGAAAATTGAATGACGCCGCCAGCAAGAATCCGGTCTTGCAGCAACTGCTTACGTGGCTCAAGCGCAACCCGCCGCAGGTCGAGGCCGTCAAGGTGGAGAAGATCAAACGCGTAGTAGATGACTGGTACGCCTTCGCGCCGCGGCTGCCGCCGCTTCCCCGGCTGGAATCCGGTCCGCTGCTGCATCAGGCTGAACGAAGGCCGGCCCTCGTCATC
>Ga0074044_10005541_pt1 | contig 10275 bp, 8 predicted proteins | sample BogForMeECP23OM1_FD_94443 | JGI IMG/M metagenome (GOLD analysis project Ga0074044, IMG submission 94443) | Bog forest soil microbial communities from Calvert Island, British Columbia, Canada - Bog Forest MetaG ECP23OM1 | ecosystem: Environmental > Terrestrial > Soil > Wetlands ...
CCGGACTGGCATGATGGCGACTCGGCAAACATTTGTATCGGGCAGGGTGAAATGGCCGTGACGCCGATGCAAATGGCCGTCGCGTATGCGGCCATCGCCAACGGCGGCACGGTTCTCTGGCCGCGGCTGGTCGAGCGCATCGAGCCGCAGGACCCGGCTTCCGGCGAAGCCATGACCAATTTCCCGACCGGCCTCGTGCGAGATCATCTCGACGTCAGCGCCCGTAATTTGAAAATTTTGCGCGACGCGATGCTGGCGGAAACCATAGAAGGCACCGGGCAGCCCGCACAAGTGCCCGGTCTGCAGATTTGCGGGAAAACCGGCACGGCACAGGTCATGAACTCGCGGAACCAGGAGATTGACCGCACCACCTGGTTTGCCTCGTTTGCGCCGTATGAAAATCCGCGCTACGCCGTCGTGGTCATGGTCGAAAGCGGCACTTATGGCGGCCCGACCTGCGCGCCGATTGCCCATGACATTTACGAAGCGATTTTGAACAGCGAAAAGTCGAACGAGCCCGCTTTGGCCGCGCTGCGGCGCGGGGAGCAGGCAAATTAAAATGATCAACGCTTCCTTCAACGAACCGCATGCAAAGATTGACCGGCTGCAACTGGCCGTGCTGGCCGGGTTGATGTTGATTGGCACGGCGTTCGTTTACAGCGCCACCATGGTGAGCCCGGCGGCGGCGCTCCTGCCGTGGTACGATCAAAGCTGGGTGCGTCAAATCATCTGGTATGCGCTCGGCCTCGGGATTGGGGCGGCACTCTGCCTGCCGGATTATCACACGCTGGCGCGGTGGTCGTTCGTGGCCTATTGGGCGACGATTGTTTGTCTGGTGGCCGTGCTGATTCCCCACATCGGCTCGATGCGCTTTGGCGCGCGGCGGTGGATTGACCTGGGATTTTTCCAGTTTCAACCGAGTGAATTCGCCAAGCTGGCGTTCATTCTGGCGATGGCGCATTTCCTGAGCCGGCCGGCGGATGAATTGCGGCATCCGTCAATTTTCTGGAAAGGCATCGGGCTTTTGTTGCTGCCGTTCGCGCTGATTTTGAAGGAACCGGATTTGGGTTCGGCACTCGTATTATTGCCAACGGGTTTGGTGATGATGTTCGTTGCCGGCACGCCGAAGAAATACTTGCTGAAGCTTGTCGGCGTGGTGGGTTTGCTGGCAGTGCTGTTTTTGGTGGACATGTTGTTCCTGCCGCCGGGCTGGTGGCAGATTTCGATGCAGCCATATCAGCGCGACCGGCTGCTGGTTTATTTTGGACGGGATTACACCCATTTCGCTCCGCTGAATGCCACACCGGCGGAGTTGCAACGCCTGCGACAACAACAACTGGACGATGAATATAATGTCCGGCAGGCGCTGATTTCCGTCGGCTCCGGCGGGCTGGCGGGCAAAGGCTGGCGGCAGGGCACCCAGAACGCCCTCGGATATTTGCCGCGAGCGGTGGCTCACAACGACTTCATTTTCTCCGTGATTGCCGAGGAGGAAGGATTCGTCGGCAGCGTGATGGTGATCGCGCTGTATGCGGTGGTTCTCTTCACGGGATTGAGAATCGCCGGCCAGGCGCGCGACCGCCTGGGCAAACTCGTGGCGGTGGGCGTCGTGACGCTCATTTTCAGCCACGTCTTCATCAATATCGGCATGAACATTCGCATCATGCCCGTGACGGGCGTTCCACTGCCGCTGCTTTCCTACGGCGGGTCTTCAGTGCTGTGCTCGTTGATCGCACTGGGCTTGATGCAAAACATATACATCCATCGAAAAGGATACTGACTATGAGTAATAATAATTTTTCACGGCGGCGCCGCGGAATGCGTTTCCGCCCCAAAGGTGGCTTCGGCCAGACCCAGCAAAAACCCGACCGCGAAGCCGTCCAGGCTCGCGCCGACGTGGTGACGGAGCAGGGCGGTGCGGAGCACGTGTTCGAAAAACGGCACACGAACGAAATCGAGCGCGCCGAAAACATCGCCGCCGGCCTGCCGCCGCAGGGAGCGCCGGAAAACAAAACGCCGGATTCCGGCGCGGACAAAAAAGAATTCCGCGAGCCAAAGCTCGAAACTCCGGCCCCCGTGGAGGAGGAAAAACCCTTCGTGCCGGTGCCCGTGGCGGAACAGCCCAAAGGCATTTTGGACACCATCAAATTCGCTGCGGCCAATCTCGTGAAGAAGGTTCAGCGGCTCATCCGGCCGGAGAAGAAAACTCACAAGGAAGTTGTCATCAACGCCGAGACGCTCGAAACGCGCGTCGCCGTGCTCGAAGACGGACGGTTGGAGGAATTCAACATCGAACGCACCACGGAGGAACGCCTCGTCGGCAGCATTTTCAAGGGCAAGGTGCGCAACCTCGAAGACGGCCTTAAAGCCGCGTTCGTGGACATCGGCTTCGAGAAAAATGCGTTCCTGCATTATTGGGACATCGTGCCGAACCAGTTCGACAGCGGCGTGGAAATCGTCGAACGCGAAGGCCGCAAACGCGACCGGCCCAAGATCACTCAAAAGGACATCCCGCGGCTTTACCCGCCGGGCAGTGAAATCATCGTGCAAGTCACGAAAGGTCCGATTGGCACCAAAGGCCCGCGCATCACGACCAACCTGGTTTTGCCGGGACGTTATCTGGTGCTGCTGCCGAATGCGGATCAAAGCGGCATTTCGCGCAAAATCGAAAACCAGGAGGAACGCAAGCGCCTTAAAAAAATCCTGCGCGAACTGGCGATTCCCGACGGCATGGGCGTCATCATGCGCACTGCCGGCGAAGGCCAGCAGAAACGTTATTTCGTCCGCGACCTCGCGTTGCTGCTCGAAGAGTGGCGCGGCGTGCAGGAGCGCATGAAGAACCAGCCGCCGGCAACGTGCGTTTTCCAGGAACCGGATTTGATTGAGCGCACCGTGCGCGACTTTTTGACCGAAGACGTCGAACGCATTGTCGTGGACAATCAAAAAGCCCATGACCGGATGCGGGAGATGGTCACCAGGATTTCCCGGCGCTCGGCCGACAAGGTGAAGCTCTACACCGACGCCCAGCCGATTTTTGACCGGTTCAACATCAGCAAGCAACTGGAGAACGCCTTTTCGCGCCAGGTGCATTTGAAGAGCGGCGGCTACATCGTCATTGACGAAACGGAGGCGCTGGTGGCGATTGACGTGAACACGGGCCGGCACAAGGGCAGCCGCGACCAGGAAGCCACGATCCTGAAGGTGAACCTCGAAGCCGCCGAGGAAATTTGCCGCCAGCTTCGTTTGCGCAACATGGGCGGACTCATCGTGCTCGATTTCATTGACATGAAGTCGCGCCGCGACCAGCAGTCCGTGTATCAGCGCGTCAAGGAAGGTCTGCGCCGCGACAAGGCCAAGACCCACATCCTGCCCATTTCGCAGCTCGGCCTGATGGAAATGACGCGCCAGCGCCATACCGAAAGCGTGCGGTCGGCGGTGTATGACGATTGCCCGTATTGCAAAGGCCGCGGCAAGGTGAAAAGCACGTTGACGATGAGCGTGGAAATCCAGCGCAAGCTGCAGGAGATTTTGAAAAAGCGCGAGCGCGACGAGTCGGATTTCCAACTGCGCATCGTGGTGAATCCGACCGTGCTCGACCGGCTCCGCACCGAGGACGAAAAACTTCTCATCGAGATGGAAAAACGCTATTTCGGCAAGCTGTCCTTCCGCGCCGACACCGGCATGCACGCCGAACAGTTCAAGATTGTGAACGTTGAAAACAACGAGGAACTGGCGAGCGTCGGCGCTTGAAAATGGGCGGGGCGAGGCCACGGACGAGCCGACAAAACGAACCCGGCTCGCGAGGACGCTCGCCCCGCCGAAACCAAACAGAGCATCAAAATTCAAAACGTCCCGCTGGAAATCGCGGGGCGTTTTCATTGTTTCGGGTGCCTGCCGGTGGTCCGCGAAATCGGGGCGGGATTAGCTCCGCCTTGCCCGAAGCCACGCGTTCTGAAAACGGTTGCGGCCTTTTCATTTCGGCGACACAAAATCCTTTTTGCCTCGCGCGGCAACGGGTATTTTCCCGGCCATGCAGAGCATGGGAATCGGGTCCGTTCGTGCGCCTTCGGCGCAAAATGACTCCACTGTGCGCCGGGCCTTTTGCCTCTGTGTTCTATGCCTCGCGGTTTTCCAATTTTCCGAAAACACAGCCGATCCCGATTTGTGGGCGCACGTTCTTTTTGGCCAGCATTTCCTGCAAACCGGTGAGTTGATGAAAACCGACCCGTATTCGTGGACCGCGAACGGGCACGAATGGATGAATCACGAAGTGGTCGCGGAAATCGCGTTCGGATTGGCGCATCGCTGGTTTGGCGGAACGGGATTGCTGCTGCTGAAAATGGCGGCGGGCTTGCTGACATTTGGCCTCGCCTTGTCCATCGCCACAAGGCAAATGAACCGGTCTGCGCGTGTCGTCGCCTGGGCCTTTGGCTCGCTGGCCGTTGTGGAAATTTCCTTTGGCTTTGCGGCGCGTCCACAAATCTTCAGCGCGCTCGCGCTGGCGGCGCAATTTTGGATCACGCGGGAAATTCACCGTGGACGCTGGCAGTGGTCGCTGGCGATGCCGCCATTGTTCGTTATTTGGATTAACACTCACGGCGGCGCGTTGGCCGGAATCATTTTGCTTTTCGTGACCGCCGCCGCAACGACAACACAATTTTTTTTCAAAAAACGCGGCCCGGCGGCAATTCGTTCCTGGCTGGACACTGAATCGTCACCGCGCGTCGTTGTCACCCTCTGGATTTCCGCTGCGGTCACAACGGCATCGCTGCTGCTGAACCCGTGGGGCATCGGATTAATCCGCTGGCTGATTGGAAGTGTTCTCTGGCTGCGACCGGAAATTGGCGAGTGGAATTCGGCGAAACTGAACTGGGACCACGCCGCGTTCTTTCTCTGCGCCGTCTTCGCAATGGGGGCGTTTCTTTTGTCACGGCGGCCGCGTTCCTTGTGGCAAATTGCCGTAACGGCGGCGCTGGGCATCATGGCGTTTCGATCCGTGCGGCACACGCCGCTGTTTTGCATCGCCGCGCTGGCTTTTGTGCCGCCGCATCTGGCGGATGTCTTGCATCGTTTTCGCGCCCACTTCCGGCGTTGGGAAGAGCTCGGCCAACGGCCCGGCGCGCAGAAAATTCTCGCGGCCGTTTTTATGTTCGCTTCGACCGGCATCATTGCGGCGGCATTCACCCTGCACAAAGAGCAGGTCTGGACGATGGAAGTGCCGCGCCAGCAGTATCCCGTATCCGCGGTCCAATTCATTCGTGAACACGGGTTGCACGGGAATCTGCTGGTTTTCTTTGATTGGGGCGAAATGTGCATCTGGGAATTGCCCGACAGCCGTGTCTCCCTGGATGGCCGGCTGGACACCTGTTACCCGCGCGAGGTCATCGCCGCCCACTGGAAATTTTACAACGCCGAACCGGCAGCGGGAACCGTGCTCGACATCGAACGCGCGGATTTTGCGCTGCTGCCGGTGAATCTGGCCGGCGCGCTGGCGCTCGTGAAACAACACGGCTGGCAGGCGGCCTGTTTGGACAACCTCGCCGTCGTGCTCGTGAAAAATCCCGGTCAATTTCCAAAGCTCAACGGACTAAAACTTCCAATTCAAGGCGACCCGCAAGCAACGCGAGGCCGGGCGGCCTTTCCCGCTTTGCCATCGCTCCGACTCACCCGCACCCAATAAATCAGATTCATCCCGCACCATCGCATGTTTCCGGTCGTCGTCCCTTGCGCAGACAATTGGCGGCGCAACCACTCGCCCTTATGATCCGTTTCACCGCGGAAACGCCGGCCAAACGGAAGTCCGTTGACAGGCATCACAATTTGCCCTTGGTGCTCGGCAACTGGCCGGCAAGGCGCGGATCGCGCTGGCACGCCGCGTCCGTGGCGCGGGCAAAGGCCTTGAACAGCGCCTCAACGATGTGATGCGGCTCGTCGCCGTAGAGCAATTCGAGGTGCAGATTGCAGCGGGCTTCGTTGGCGAAGGCCTGGAAAAATTCGCGCGCGAGGCCGAAGCGAAACGCGCTCGACGGGTCCTGGAATTTTTCGGATTTGGCAACGCGCTTTTGGGCAAATTCGTTCAGTCCGCGCCAGACCAGATGCGGTCGTCCGCCAAAATCAACGACGCAGCGCGCCAGGCATTCGTCCATGGGCACGTAGGCTTCGCCAGTAAACGGGTTTTTTGGATGAAAACCTGCGCCGTAACGGCGGATGCCTTCTTTGTCGCCGAGCGCAAGCACGAACACCTGGCCGAGCGCGATGCCGCAATCCTCGACCGTGTGATGCGCGTCCACTTCCAAATCACCGCGGCAGCGCAAATGCAAATCCACTGTCGCGTGCTTCGCGAAGAGCGTGAGCATGTGGTCGAAGAATGGGATGCCGGTTTTGACCGAAGATTTTCCCCGGCCGTCAAGGTCGAGGCTGACGGCGATGCGGGTTTCTTTGGTGTTGCGCGAGATTTTTGCCTGCCGGGCTTTCATGGCGGCCATTAAAACAAAGCCTTCGACGAAAGACAAAGCGCAATCTCACAGTCAGCGGACCTCAATTTGATTGACGGATGTGCCGCTGCTCCGGCGTTCGGACGCACTGCAAGCCACCAGGATTTTGGAATGACTAACCCTAATGACGAATTCCTAACAGGATGATGAAAAAGCCATGTATTTGAAAATTGACCCTCAAATTCATTGGGATATTCGCATATTTTTCGGTCAAAAAAGAGTTTTTCAGCAGCCTGCTAAAGAATGACCAAGCCCGAAATGCCAACCGCGTTCATTTTGTTATTGAATACTTGAGCATTCTTTAGTCATTCGGATTTAGAGGCTGTGTGAAAACTCATTTTTCGACCATCCCATCCATCTGCTCGTTTCATCAAAATGCGTCATATCGAAAATGTGTGCGAAATTTTTCCGAGTCTGGGAGTTTTCACACAGGCTCTTTAGGAATTAGACATTTACCAAGTGCAGGCCGTCGCCACCCAACCAAGACACCCCATTGCACGGTCAGTGAAGGACAGCCGCCGGAGCATTTGTTTGCGCCGCCATTTTCTTTTTGATTTCGTCAATCCGCTGTTGCAGCGCGTTCGGGTCCGGCGAAACTTTTTGGGCGGCTTGAAACCAATTGATGGCCTGTTGCCAGTTGCCGGCTTCCCGTTCGAGCCGGGCGAGGTGAACGGTGATTTCCTCAAAGGCGAGCTTGTTGTCTTTTACGGCTTCAGGATCTTTGGACCAATTATACAAAGCAAGCCGCCAGACGTCCCGGGCGCGGTCGGTGTCGTGATCGTTTTCGTCGTAAAGCCGGCCCAACTCGAACAGAATTTCATAGCTATTCGGATTGTGGCGCAGTCCCTCGCGCAGAAACGCTTCGGCTTCCCGCGGCCGGTTGAGGTGCTGGCGCATGAAGTAGGCACCGACGGTGTAGGTTTCAATCTTTTGCGGGTCCAGGTCCGCCGCCAGCCGGAGCCAGGGCAACATTTCACGTTCGTTGCCGCCCCCCAGATGGGTGTGTTTGGTGATGCGGAAACGACGGCCAAACCGGTCAATCCAATCCTTCGGTTTGCCGAGAAAGTCCTCTTTTATTTCGTCCTCCGGGCTGTCGGTATGGCCGTGGCTTTCCTCAACAATTTCCTTTTGGCCTTCCTCGCGCAGGTCGAAAACGGACGGGTAATAGCCGCTGTGAAAATAAACATCCGCCATGGTGAAAAATTGGTTCGCGAACAGCCGCCGCCCGTCGCCGAACAACAGGCTGAAAACGTTGTCCGATTTGGCACGGTTGCTCCAGGTGGCGGCACGGGGTTCAATACCGGTCGCCAGCGTGAAGCAAACCGTCAGCACCAGAGCCAGTACCAAATACGGGGAAGCCTTCATCACGTGTTCAAACTTTTGCGGCGGAAGCCGAACCAGGTGAGCAGCAAAAACAGTCCGGTGTAGGCCGCTGCGTAAAGCGTCGCCAGCACACAGTCCAGCCAGTCCACCAAACCCCAGTCATAAACCACGCGGTCACGGATATCGAACCATTCCAGGTGCGGAATTAAAAAGTAAATCGTGTAAAAAATGGTCCGTAGCGGCTGCGATTGGTGAAGCGCCACCGTGTTCAAATGGCCTCCGACCAGCAAAATGCCGGCAACGGCGATAAAACAAATCGTCGTGGTGGACGAAGGCGCGGCGGTAATGATCGAGGCGAGCAGCGACAGGGCGATGACCACGGCGAGCATGGCCCATTGCAGCCAGATGGCTTGTAGATAAATCAGCCACGGCCAGTACTGTTCGCGCGAGCCGGTGATGATGGCAAAGAAAACATAGAAGACAAGCAACGCCATGCCGGTGGCCAGCCAGCAGCCAAAAAATTTCCCCAGGATAAATTGCCCGCGCGTGACCGGCTTGGCCAGCAGCGGGAAAATGGTGCGGCTTTCGCGTTCGGCGGGAATCTGGCGCGCCGCGGTTACGATGGCGATGAGCAACGCCGAAATCCAAATAAGCAACATGCAAATGTCTTTGACGTAGCGCACGATTTTCGGGTCGTCGAAGAAATTGACCATGCCGGCGGCGATGGTGATGAGTGCCGTGAGGACGAACAGAACGTAGAAATCCTTGCGGCGGTAAAGCTCTTTGATAACGATGCCGGCCAATGCCCAAATCGTGTTCATGACGCGGATTGTGTTTGATAGCCGATGATGTCCAGAAAGGCCTTTTCCAAATTGGCCTGATGCTGGGCAACGAGATCGCTGACGCGCCCCGTCGCCTTGAGTTCGCCCTGATTGATGATGGCCACGCGGTCGCAAACGGTTTCCACTTCGCCCAACTCATGCGACGAAAAGAACACCGTCTTGCCCTCGTTTTTCAGGCGTTGGATGATTTCACGGACTTTCATGCGGCCCAGCGGGTCGAGGCCGCTGGTCGGTTCGTCGAGAATCAATAAATCGGGATTGTTGATGAGCGCCTGTGCGAGGCCGACGCGCTGCTGCATTCCTTTGGAATAGGATTTGATGGGGCGTTTGCGCGCCGGCTCCAGTTCAACGAGCTTGAGCAGTTGGTCAATGCGCTGGTCCGCTTCCGTTCGCGGCAGGCCAAAGATGCGCGCGTAAAACCGGAGCAACTCCTCGGCGGTGAGAAACTTGTAGTAATACGTCATCTCCGGCAAATAACCGATGCGCTGGCGCGCAATGGGCTGGCGCACGTCGATGCCGAAAAGATACGCCGCGCCACGGGTCGGTGGCACGAAGCCGAGCAGGACGTTGATGGCCGTGGTTTTGCCCGCGCCGTTCGGTCCGAGAAAGCCGAAGACTTCGCCGACATTCACCTCCAAATCGAGACTGCCCAGCGCGACTTTGGTTGTCTGGCGCAATTCACCGCTGGTGAACTCAACGCGCAATTTTTCCGTTTTTAGAATGATGCTCATGCCCGACTTGAATGACCGGCAAATTCCGGTCTTTCTCCTAATCTAAACGGTTCTCGAAGTCAACCGCCGCCGGATTAAAAACAAAAGGCACAAGGGATCCCCTGTGCCTTGAGCAAGCCGGGCAGTTGTTACTGCAGGACATGAGGGGGGTCAACCGTTGTGCCGAGTGAACAAACAGCCTGCGGAATCGTGCCCACAGTCGTAACACTGTATTCGCCACCGGCAGGGCAGCCGGGAATTGACCCTTCGGTATTCAATTTGATGTAGGCTGTGACATCAGTAGGGTAATCAATCGTGTCCCCGACGTGTTTTCCCTGTGCGATTGCGAACTGATCGACTGCGGATTCAATCTGTCGCAGATTGTTGATACAGGCGGTGGCTTGCGATCTGGAGCGGGCATGCACAAAGCTGGGAATGCCAATCGCCGCCAAGACGCCGATGATGGCCACGACAATCATGATTTCCACCACCGTGAAGCCCGCCAAGCGCGAAGCTTTGAAGGTTTTCATGTTATGTTTTCTTTCGGTTATGCGGCGTGAACCACACAACGGGCGAGTTATAATTTAATGATTACGGTTATGTTCACCAATTGCCCATTGCGACCGCAATTTGATGTTTTATGAGCAGTCCCAATGCCAAAATCCAGGTGAAAAACAGGGGTTTTTTTGAGAATCCGCCTGCCTGGGTTCAAAAAAGCAAAAAGGCCCGAAGCCTTTCGCTTCGAGCCTTTGAATCAAACCCGGTATTATTACGGCAGAATATGGGGGTTGCTGGTAAGGGTACTCAGCGAGCAAAGCGGATTATTGCCCACCGTAGTCTCAGTATAAACGCCGGCAGCCGGACACGGAGGAATGCTGCTGGCAGAGTTCAACTTGATGTAGGGCG